>Ga0134123_10000847_pt1 | contig 20220 bp, 14 predicted proteins | sample KB303_FD_96460 | JGI IMG/M metagenome (GOLD analysis project Ga0134123, IMG submission 96460) | Terrestrial soil microbial communities without Nitrogen fertilizer from Kellogg Biological Station, Michigan, USA - KB3-0-3 | ecosystem: Environmental > Terrestrial > Soil > Unclassified ...
GGCGGTGCCGACCAGGCCGCGCAGCGGCGACATGAACGTCTGCACCGCCGTGGTGCTGGTCTTGGTCAGGGAGTGCGCGCCGTGGATCCAGTCGTTCATCAGCACCAGGACGCCGCGGCCCTTCGCCTGCGGATCGGCGGCGACGCCGACGGCGTTGTAGAGGTTGAGCGGGCCGTCGGCGCTGACCGCGGTCGAGGGCCGCATCGAGCCGACCAGCACCACCGGCTTGTCGCTCTTCACCACCAGGTTGAGGAAGTACGCCGTCTCCTCCATGGTGTCGGTGCCGTGCGTGATGACGATGCCGTCGACCGCCGAGGTCGGCAGCAGCTCGTTGATGCGGTGGGCCAGCTTCAGCATGATGTCGAACGACATGTCCTGCGAGCCGACGTTGGAGATCTGCTCTCCCTTGACGTTGGCGAGGTCGGTGATGCCGGGGACGGCGGCCAGCATGGCGTCGATGGTCACGGCGCCGGACGTGTAGCCGGACTGGGTGCCGGTGGCGGCCGCGCCCGCGATGGTGCCGCCGGTCGCGAGAATGACGACGTTGGGCTTGGCCTGGGCGACCGCGCTCTGCATGCCCGCAACGACGAGCAGCACGGCAATGGTGATGCGTACCTTCCACGAGGTTTTCATGAACCCCCCTTTCCGGTGCAGATCGCTATTGGTTCGGATAGACGCTTCGATCGAGATTGGTCAGCTTGACCGGATCGAGGAGATCGGCGATCTGCTGCTCGGTGAGGATCTTCTTTTCGCGGATGATCTCCAGGATTCCCTTGCCGCTCTTGTAGGCGTCGGCGGCGAGCTCCGTGGCCTTTTCATAGCCGATGACGGGGTTGAGCGCCGTCACGATGCCGACGGTGGTCTCCAGGTAGTGCTCGAGCACTTTCTCGTTCAGCGTGATGCCATCGATGCACTTCGTCCGGAAGGTCTTCGACGTGTTGAACAGGAGATGCTGCGATTCCATCATCGCGACGCCTTCCACCGGCTCGAACGCATTGAGCTGCAGTTGTCCGCTGTGCGCGGCGAGGGTGACGGTGTAGTCGTTCCCCATGACGCGGAAGGCCACGAGGTTCACCAGCTCCGGAATGACCGGGTTCACCTTGCCCGGCATGATGGACGAGCCGGGCTGCATGGCCGGGAGGTTGATCTCGGCGAGGCCGGCCCGCGGTCCCGAGGTGAGCAGGATGAGATCGGATGCGATCTTCGACAGCTTGATCGCCACGCTCTTCAAGGCGGCCGAGTAGACGACGAATCCCTGCTGGTCCCAGGTCGCCGCCAGCATGTCGGACGCCGGCACGATCGGCTTACCCGTGAGCTCTGCGAGGTGCGCGGCGCAGCGTTCCGCATACCCCTTCGGCGCGTTCAAGCCCGTGCCGATCGCGGTCGCGCCCATGTTCACCGTGTAGAGATATTTCTCCGCATCGCGCAGGAACTGGATCTCGCCCTCCAGCGAGGCGGCAAAGGCATGGAATTCCTGGCCGACCGTCATCGGCACCGCGTCCTGCAATTCCGTGCGGCCCATCTTGACGATGCGCAGATATTCGTTCCCCTTCCGCCGGAAGGAAGCGGCCAGTTGCTGCAGCTCGGAGATCAGGGCGTCGTTGCGGAGCAGGAGGGCGATCTTGATCGCCGTAGGATAGGAGTCGTTCGTCGACTGCGACATGTTCAGATCGTCGTGCGGCTCGACGAACTGGTATTCGCCCTTGGCGTGTCCGGCCAGCTCGAGGGCGACGTTGGCGAGCACCTCGTTGGCGTTCATGTTGGTCGAGGTGCCGGCGCCGCCCTGATACCAGTCGGTGCGGAACTGGTCCTGGTATTTGCCGTCGCGAACGGCCTGGCAGGCCTTCTCGATCATCGCCAGCTTTTCTTTCGGCATGGCGCCGACGTCGGTGTTGGCGCGCGCCGCCGCGAGCTTGACGATGGCCCACGCCTCGAAAAAGCCGGGGTAATGGTTGGTGTTCACGCCCGAGATCTGGAAGTTTTCGAGCGCCCGCGCGGTCTGCACCCCGTAATAGGCGTCGGCCGGGATCGTCTTCTCTCCCAGGAGGTCCTTCTCGACGCGCGTCGTCTCCACGCCCGTCGCCTGCGCCGTGGCCGCGGAAGGGAAGGCCGCCGCGACGACCAGCACCAGTCCTCCGGCGAAGGCCGTCCAGCCTCGCCCTCGCGCTTCGTTCGCGTCTCTCATGAGCCCTCCTCGGGCGAGACCTCCTCCGAGCCGGCGCTCGCCGCCCACAGTCTCGTACGGGCGCCGGAAGGCGCGGTATTGGATCTTGGTCCAATCAGTCCTTACCAACGTCCCATAGCTGCGGCGCGGGCCCCCTCGCTAACATACCGGGAGAGACGCCGTGAGCGCCTCACGTAAACCATTGCGTCTTCAGGAGGAACCGGAAAGCCATGAGCCGAGATCGCATGACATCGTTTCTGTCACCGGCGGGGGTCGCCGCGCTGCTCCTCGCGCTGGCCGCTTCCGCTTCCGCCCAACAGATCGTGCAGGCCAAGCCGGCCACGACCGCCGCCAAACCGGCCGCGACGGCCACGGCGACCGCGACGAGCACTACAGCGGCGAAGCCGGCCGCGACGACGGCGGCAAAGCCGGCGGCAGCGGCCACGACGGCGGCTCCGGCGGCGCCGGCGGACCAGCCGTTTACAGAGGCCGAGCTGGCCTCTCTGTTGGCGCCCATCGCCCTCTATCCCGACAACGTCATCGCGAACATTCTGATGGCTTCGACCTATCCCATCGAAGTCATCGAAGCCCACCGCTGGGTCCAGGAGCACAAGGACCTCAAAGGCGATGCGCTCTACAACGAGGTGCAGAAGCAGGAGTGGGAGGACAGCGTCAAGTCGCTGGTGGCCGCGCCGGAAGTCCTCAAGCAACTGGACGAAAACCTCAGTTGGATGCAGAAGCTCGGCGACGCCTTCCTGGCGCAACAGAAGGACGTCTTCGACATGATCCAGATCCTGCGCAACAAGGCCAAGAAGGAAGGCAATCTCAAAAGCGACGACCACATGAAGGTCACGACGAAGCCCGCGGCGGCGGAGGCCACGGCGACCGCCACCGCCACGACCACGGTCATCACCGAGGAAAAACCGCCGCAGGTGATCGTCATCGAGTCGTCCGACCCGGAGGTCATCTACGTCCCGACCTACAGCCCGACGACGATGTACGGGGCCTGGGGTTATCCGTCGTATCCGCCGTATTACTGGCCGCCGCCGGTCGGTTATCCGGGGTCGGGTTTCTGGTGGGGCGTGGGCATCGGCATCGCCGTCGGCGGTGCCTGGGGTGGTTGCTGCTGGGGCGGCGGCGACGTCGACATCAATTGGAACGGCGGCGACATCAACATCGGCGGCGACCGGACCAACATCGGCAGCGGCAACAGGGTTGATGCCCGCGGCGACAGGAACACCGCGCGGACCGGTGACCGGGCCACCGCCACGAACAGGAGCGGTGACCGGGCCGCCGCGACGAACCGCAGCGGCGGCCAGAGCGGGAAGTGGTCGCACAATCCCGAGCACCGCAAGGGCGTGTCGTACCGCGACAACGCGTCGGCCGCCAAGTTCGACCGCGCTTCGGCGGGAGCCGCCTCACGCGAGTCTTTCCGCGGACGCACGGGCGACACGGGCTCGCGGCCGAGCGCGGGGACGCGCGACCTCGGTTCCGGCTCGCGGCCGAGCGCGGGGACCACCGGCTCACGGCCGAGCGCAGGGACGCGTGACGTCGGTTCCTCCGGCTCGCGGCCGAGCGCAGGGACCACCGGCTCGCGGCCGAGCGGCTCCGGGCGAGCGCAGGACCTCGGGCCCTCCGGCGGCTCCGGCTCGCGGCCGAGCGCGAGCTCGCGCCCCTCCTCCGGCTCGAGCGGCCGGAGCTCCGGGTCGTCGTATGGGGGATCGAGCAGGTCGAGCGGCGCCCTCGGAGGGATGAGCAGCGGCTCGCGCGCCGGCAGCTACGGCTCGCGCGGCGGCATGAGCCGGGGAGGAGGAGGAGGAGGGAGAGGCGGCGGCGGAGGGAGACGGCATTGATCCCGGAGACCGAGAAAGGACGAGCCATGAAGACTTCGTACGACCGTAGAACCCTTGCCATCGTCATCGCATCGATTCTCTTCATCTCGACGTTCGTGTCCTGCACCCCGCCGAAGGGGAAGGCGTACGCATCGCCGGAAAGCGCGGTGGAGGACTTCGCCGGAGCGGTCCGCAACGACGACACCCGCGAGCTGGTGAGGATCTTCGGCAACGACTCGAAACGGCTCTTCACGTCGGAGGATCCGACCGCGGACAAGAACCTGCGCCAGGACTTCCTGCGGCGGTACGACGAGAAGCACGAGCTCCAGGCGGATGGTGAATCGAGGCGGATCCTCGTCGTCGGCGACGATCCATGGCCGCTGCCGATTCCGCTCGTCAAGTCCGTCGCCGGCTGGACGTTCGACACCAAGGCGGGCCTCGAGGAGATCATCAACCGCCGCATCGGACGCAACGAGCTGAGCACGATCCAGACCTGCCTGGCGGTCGGCGATGCGGAGCGCGAGTACTACCGCAGCGACCGCGACGGCGACGACGTCCTCGAATACGCGAAGACCTTCCGCAGCTCCCCCGGAAAACAGGACGGTCTGTACTGGCCCGTCCAGGACGGCGAGCCGGAGAGCCCGATCGGCGAGCTCGTTGCCACGGCCACGGGAGAGGGCTATGGGCCGGAGGATACCGCCTATCACGGGTATCACTACAAGATCCTGAGCTCGCAAGGCCCCGCCGCGCCCGGCGGCAGCTACGACTACGTCGTGCGCGACAACCAGATCGGAGGGTTCGCCGTCGTCGCCTTTCCGGCCGCCTACGGCGACTCCGGGGTCATGACGTTCATGCTGAGCCACGAGGGTACCGTCTACCAGAAGGACCTGGGCGAGCACACCGACGAGGAGGTCAAGAAACTGACGTCGTTCAACCCGGACGGTTGGGAGAAGGTGGAACAGAAGGACCTGGAGCCCATCCCTGCGAGTTGACGACCCTCACCCCCTGGCCCCCTCTCCCACCCGCACTCACACCCGCCCGGGAGAGGGGGAAACCTCACTGCTCCTTTTGTTTTCTTGCCTTTGGGCGGTGGCGCCCTCTCCCGGGCGGGCGTGAGTGCGGGTGGGAGAGGGTCGGGGTGAGGGTCATTGGGCGGGGGAGAGCTTCAGCGCACATCAACGGCAAAGTTAGCGCGTCTGGGGCCGGGGGTGAGGGCTCAGGCCGAGATCAGTCCTTGCCGGCGCAGCTCCTGGCCGGCCGCGGCGACGATCTTGGCGACCAGATCCTCCGTGTCCTTCGGATTGAAGTTCTGGCTGATGCCGCCCCAGATCAGCTTGTCCTCGGTGAGGGAGAAGATCTTGATTTCCACCCGGACGATGGTGTCGACCGCCATGTGTTCCGTCGGGTACCACGCGTATTCCTCGGCCAGCGGGTCGTCGTCGGTCGTCCAGCCCACCTTCTGTTCGGCACCGGCCAGGCTCAGGACGACCACGCCGTCGAAACCGTCCTTCCGCAGCCGCTCCTTCAGCCCCGCGAGATTCTCAAGCTCCGCGACGGTGAAAATTTTGTAGCCCTGCACGGATTGAACGCCGCGCATGTTGGCCTTCAACGCATCCTCGGCGCGGGAGCGTAGGGACTCGTTGTCGAGGACGGCGAGGGCCAGGACTTTGTTGAAATGCAACGGTCCGGCCTCCGGCGCCTTCCAGGAGTCGACGATGCCCGAGCGTGCGGAGGCACAGGCGGCGAGCGCCAGCCCGGCCGCGAGAAGAACCGTCTTTGGGATGCGCTGGCTCGACATTCCTGTTTCTCCTTTCGAAAGTTTCCCGGGGCTGGAACGCCCCTGCCGGGACGCACTTCGGCCCCGGCCCGGCTACAGCGAGGATAGGAACCGCCTGCCGCGCCAGCAATGAGACCAAGGTCCAACTTTCCGCCCGCGCAACGATTCTCTAGAGTGATTTTTACGAACTGCGCGCTCGCACTGCGGCTCCGCCGTGGGCGGCCGGCGCGCTTGAGCAGAAAGGAGAGCAAGAGCATGCAATTCCGCAAGACGTGGGGAGTGTTCGGCGTCGCCCTGCTGGCGATGCTGGCGACGGCGCCGGCCGCGCAGGCGTCGCACGAGCTGGAGGGGTTCCTGGTGTGGTACTTCCCCTCGACTCTCGAGCTGGAACCGACCAACCTCGAGATCGACTACCAGGACACCTTGGGCTTCGGCGCCCGTTACGGCTGGCGGGCCGACGGCAGCCCGTGGGGCATCAGCATCTCTTATTCGCGGGTGGACCTCGACTCGGCCAACCCCGAGGACTTCGGCTGCTCGACCTGCGACTTCAACGTCGACTTCGCCGACTTCTCCTTCGACTGGTATCCGGGAAATCGTGATTGGGACCTGTTCGGGGGCCTCGGCTGGGCGACCGGAGAGTTCCAGGTCGACGTACCAGGCGTCAGCAACGATCGGGAGATTTCGGACGACGCCTTTACCTGGCACATCGGCACCGCGTATTCGTGGCGCATCGGCCAAGCCTTTTACCTCCGGCCGGATGCCAGGGTCCGGTTCCTCCAGCTCGATAACGCGGGACAGGGCAAGTACGACTCCGAGGATTTCGAGCTGCGCCTGGGCTTCGGCTGGCGGTTCTGAAACAGCGCCGCAGCAGGATGCCCCCTCGGCCGCGACGCCCGTTGGCGTTGCGGCCGATTCGTCTGCACGCCGGCCGCCGAGCCGAAGGCTGAGATCTCACCGCCTTGGGTCCTCACCCTCCAGCCCCCTCTCCCCCTCTCCCGCCCACTCCCCCGCCGGGAGAGGGGGAATCTTCGCCCTTATTCTCTGGCCGCGGCCGAGGCCTGAGCCGCCCGGCATGCCATCACGTAGGAACGCGCGACAGCCCTCACGGCACGGCCGATGTTCTCGTAGACGTCGTCCTCGAGGTTCGCGAACGAGATCCGGACCGACCAGTCGGGCGCCTCGAAGCCTCCGCCGTTGAGCAGGACGATGCCGTGGTCCTCCGCGAGCCGGAACACGATGTCGAGCGGGTGCACGTTCGCCTTGACCCAGTCGATCACGTCCTCGCCGCCGTACTTGCGGAGCCAGAATTCGAAATCGACCAGCCCGTAATATCCGTCGAACAACGGGTTGGGATCGATCTGGATCCCGAGCCCCTCGATCGTGGCCTTCACGCGTTTCTGGACGATGTCGATGCAGGTCCGCTGATACACCTTCTCGACGTCGTGGAGCTCGGCGAGCGAGAACAGCGCCATCATGACCTGTTGGGGCAGCGAGAGCCCCGCGGTGTGGTTCAACGCGACGTCGCGGCTGTCGGCGACGATGCGGTCGATGAACCGGATCGCGCGCGGCTCGAGCGTGAGCGGTCCGTAGCGCCGGTCGAGCGCCTGCGTCACCGTCTCAGGATGCGCCGCGATGTTGCGGTCGAATACGTTGCGCTCGTGGAGAGCGATGACGCCCAGGCGCCATCCCGTGCAGCCGAAATACTTGCTGAACGAGTACACGCCCAGCGTGTTGTACGGGAATTCCCCGAGCAGAGACCGGAATTCCGGGACGAACGTGCCATAGACGTCGTCGGTGAGCAGCATGAGCTCCGGACGTTGCTGCAGGACCCGGCCGATGTTCCGGATGCTCTCGCCGCTCAGCGCGACCGCGTAGGGATTGCCGGGATTGACGACGAAGAACGCCTTCACCGCCGGATCGAGCAGCGGCTTCAGGTCGTCGTCCGTATATTGCCAGCGCTGCTCCTGCCGGGCGGGCAGGAAGACCGTCTTCAGCCCGTAGTCTTCAAGGTGCGGCATCTCGAGGTAGGGGGTGAAGATCGGCGTCGCCACGGCGATCGTGTCGCCGGGGTTGAGCAGGCGGTTGGCCTTGAGCGATTTGAAGATGTAGCACATCGCCGCGGTGCCGCCCTCGACGGCGTACAGATGGAACGTGCCGGACGGCCGCGGCTCGCCGCACATCGCCCACTGCAGATACTCGCGCACGATCTGCTCGTTGTGCACCAGCATGCGGTCCGGGACGGGATAGTTGTCCCCGATGATCGAGTCGACCAGCTCGTGGACGAACGCGTCGTCGTCGAACCCGAATTTCTGCACGGCCCAGGGGATGACCTCGTGGAGGAGCTCCGCCCCGGGCACGTCGAGCCGGGTTTTCAGCCAGGCCGAGAGGCGCACGGCCACACCCGGCGCCTTGGGCATGCCGCCGACGCCCGGAAGGTCCATCGTCCGCCGGCTTTCGGTGATCGCGAACTGCCCGAGCAGGAAGAACGCCGAGCGTGGCTCGGTCGCGATCCAGTTGGGGTTTCCCCGCCCGGCGTTCAAGTAGGCCATCTGCGCGGCTTTCGCGCTCTTCGTCGCGACACCGGCGAGATCGTTCTTGACCTCGAACGGGCTCAGCGTCTCGTATCGCCTCAATACCACGGCGTCCATGTCGAGCCTCCCCGGGTGCCAGGCCAGGTCTATTGATTGACCCTCGCGCGCGCCTTGCGCTCTCCCCCAGCAGCGTAGGCCACAAAAGCGGGAGCTTGCCAGTTGGACCTTGGTCTTAGGGGGAAACGGTGGGACCAAGGTCCAATTCCGCCGCCGCCGCCCAGCTCCAATAATTGTCGCTGCCGCAATGCGGGAGTGCCCCGCTGAATGGAGAAAGCTCGTGGCGATAGCCGATGAGATCCGAGCAGGCCTGGATCGCGGCGATCTGTTCGTCGAGTACCTGCCGACGGTGAGGCTCGCCGACGGACGCTGCGCCGGCGGCGAGGCGGTGGTGCGCTGGAGGCGCGGCGGGGAGGTTCTGCCCGCTTCCGCTTTCCTTCCACGGATCGAAAACACGCCGCTCTCCGGGAGGCTCACCTACTGGATGATCGAGACCGTGGGCGCGGAGCTGGGCGAATGGCTGGGCGTTCATCGCGACGCGCACGTCAGCATCAACGTGCCGCCGGAGATCGTGGGCCGCGGCGGGGTCGAGCACGCCGCGGTCCGTTCCGGGCTGCGCGACCGCGTCGAACAGATCGTGTTCGAGATCGACGAGCGCGGCGTGCCGGACCGCCTCGGGCTCGACACTCTCGATCTCGCGGCCATGTACGGCCTGCGCATCGCGCTCGACGACACGACGCTGAGCGGCGTGAACCTGGCGCTGCTGACCCGCTCCAACTTCAGCGTGATCAAGATCGCCCGCGAGGTCATCGCGCAACTGGCGCCTGACAAGCCGCCGCCCGGCTGGCTCGCCGGGCTCCAGTCACTGCTCAAAAACTCCGCGCTGCAGGTCGTCGCCGGGGGCGTCGAATCGGAGTATCAGGCGAAGTGGCTTTACGTGGCGGGTGTGCAGATGGCGCAAGGGCCATTCTTCTCCCAACCCCTGCCGGCGAGCGGATTGAAAGATCTGTACGCTGCCGATCGCCGCGCAGGCAAGGCCTTGCCCTCCTACCTGGGTGTGAACTAGGCGGCCGTCGATCCTTCGTCCGCGGCCGTCAGTGCCGTCGCTTGGCGGATCGCGGCGAGGAGCTCGTCCTGATCCACGGGCTTGGCGAGATGCGCCACGTACCCGGCGGCAAGCGAACGGGCCACGTCGGATTCCCGCGCGAAGCCACTCAGCACGATGGCAGGCGCCTCGGCACCCCCGGCCGCCCAGCGCTGCAGGTGGTGCCGGACCCGCGGCAGGAAATCGAGGCCGCTGCCTTCTGCGAGGAGCAGGTCGCAGAGCAGGAGGTCGAACCGCTCTGCCGCCACGGCACGCTCGGCGGCGGCGAGGTCGTTGACGACCCGGACGGTGTGGCCGTGGCTCCGCAGCAATCGCGCCATCGCCCTTGCCGTCGCCGGATGGTCTTCGAGAAACAGGATTGTCAGCGGCCGATCCGAGCCCGGCGTATCCTCGCCCGGCGGACCTTCGCCCGGCGGCTCGGCGGCTGGCGTATCCTCGCCCGGCAGCGCTGGCACCTGGGCCTGGGCCGCGGCTTCCGTCGCATCCACCGTGGCGAGGCGCAACGTCAAGGTGGCTCCCTTGCCGCGTCCCGGGCTCGCCGCGGTCAGCGTGCCGCCATGCCGCTCGACGATTTTCCGGCTGATCGCCAGCCCCAGCCCGAGCCCCCCCAGCGTGTCCGGCCTGCGGCCGGCGCGCTCGAATCCTTCGAAGATCTTCTCCAACATCCCGGGCTCGATGCCGAAGCCGTTGTCTTCCACCTCGAGCACGACCACGCCGGGCTCCGGATTGGCCGTACGCACAGTGACCGTCCCTTCAAACCGTGTGAACTTGGCGGCGTTCTGGACCAGGTTCCACAGCACCTGCCGCAGCCGGAGAGCGTCGCCGCGTACGAGCGGATGGGCGGCGGCGAGGCGTTCGACCACGCTGAGACGCTTGCGCCGGATGAGCGGTGCGCAGACGGCCAGAGCGTGCCGCGCCTCCTCGTGGATTTCGACGGAAGTGAAGCGGAGCTGGAGCCCTTCGTGCATCAGACGCTCGTAGGCCAACAGATCCTCGATGAGCCGCGTCTCGGAGCCGATGTGCACGGCGATCTCGGCGGCGATGGCGCGGTGCTCGGGCGTGAGGCTGTCGTCCCGCGCGAGCATCTGCACCAGGGTGCGGGCCGGCGTCAGCGGCGTGCGGAGCTCGTGGCTCAGCATGGCCAGGAATTCGTCCTTGGCCCGGTTCGCCTCCTCGGCGGCAGCCTGGGTGGCGAGCACGCGTTCGGTGATGTCGAGCGTGACCCCGCAAAGGTGCGTCGGCCGGCCATCGGCCCCGCAGCGCCGCCGCGCCCGGAAAGAGCACCAGCGCTCCTCGCCTCCGGGCGGGACGAGGCGGAAATCGACCGCCTCCACCTCCTCGCCGGCGATCAAGCGCGCCCTTGCTTCGCCCGCGCGCTCGCGATCGTCGGCGTGGATCCACAGGAAGATCTCCTCGCAGGAGACGCCCCCAAGGTCCAGATCGCCGTACAGAAGGATCACCCTGTCCGTCGCGATCTCCCACTCCCAAACCAACATCGGAGTGGCCGACAGCGCGAACCGGAGCCGCTCTTCCTCATCCTGCGCCGGGGTCGGGACGTCCTCCGGACTCCCCTTCTTCTCATCCATGTTTTCTCAGGTGGGCGAACCGCAAGAGCTGCGCCCGGGCGGCAATTCTAGCAGCTCCTTGACCCGAGTCTACGCGCCTGTCTCGCCCCGGGGCACCGTCAATTTGGACGGAAGCGCCCCCTCTCCCGGGGGAAGGTCGGGCGATGGGAGAGGGGGTCGGGGGGTGAGGTCGGGAGGGGGAAGGCTCCGCCTCCGAGGCGGCTTTGACGGAGCCCGGGCGCTCTCGACTCCTACACCCGCCGCCGGCGCCACGCCAGGGCGGAACCGATCGCGAGCGCCATCATCCCGATCAGAACCAGGAGCGGCAACTCACTCGCGGTGTCGGGAAGCTTGGGGGAGGTCGCCGCCGTCGCCGTGGACGTCGCTGCTTCGCTCTCCGGCGCCGTGGTGCTGGTCGTCGGGGTCGCGGTCTTCGCGGTGTGGGTCTTCTCGGTCTTCGCGGGGGCGGCCGCCGCGAGGTCGGCCTGGACCTGCCGCTCGGTCAGGACCTCAGGCGCTCCCTCGGTGACGATGGTCGCGCTCAGCCGGTCGCCCACGTTGAGATCGGAGAGGTTGACCGGTTTTCCGTCGCGGAGGATCGTGATTTTCCGCTTGGTCATGTCGCCCTGATTGAAGCTGCGGAAGCCATCCTGGGTGCGGACGATGACCGAGCTGCCGCTCACTTTCATCACCTCGCCATTTTTCACCTCTGTGGTGTAGACCGGCTTGGAGGTGGTCTTCGTCGTGATCGTCGCCGTCCCCTTCATGCCGGGTTTCAGGTCATGCACGGAGACCTGCTTGCCGTCGACGTTCAAGATGAAATCGTCGGTCAACGTGAGCTCCCTGGTGCCTTCCGCTCCCTTGACGATGACGTTGTTGCCGTCGACCGCGAGGACCTCGAAGCTCTTGGTTTCCGTGGTCGTCGACGTCTGCGCGAACGCGGTGCTGGCGAGGATCATCAGACATGCCGCCGCCAACACCACGAGCCCTCTTGTTCTGTAACTCATATTTGCTCCTTCCCACCCAGGTCGGGTGATACTTGGACCATGGACCCCCTTGGCAACGGCGTCAATAGGACCTTGGTCCCATGGCCGGGCAGGTCCGCGGGCGTGCTCACGGCTTCCAAGCGATCGAATGCTCTTCGAGGTAGGCGTCGACGGCGGCGCCCACGGTGGGATGGAAGCTGGCGGCGCCGAAGCGTTCGAACAGCTCGAATCGCTTCAGCTTGTCCTTGACCGGGTCCTTCATTTCGGCGAACCGCAGCTCGATGCCCGAGTCCCGCAAGGCCTGCTCGAGCTCGGCGAGCACGTCCGCCGAGGTCACGTCGATGCTGGTGACCGGCTCGGCGGTCACGATGATCCGCCGCACCGCCGCCGGCGACTGGGCCACGGCCTCGAGCACGCGCTGGTGGAACAGCTCGGCATTGGCGAAGAACAGCGGCGCATCCCAACGGAACAGCACCAGGCCGGGAATGAGCCGCGCGCCAGGATAACGTTTTATGTCATGGTAACCCCGAAGGCCGGCCACCCGGCCCAGCACGGCGTAGTGCGGCCGCCAGCCGTCCCACAGAAATTCGATCACCGCGATGACGATCGCCAGGCCGATGCCGGGAATCACTCCAAAGACGGCGACGCCGGCGAAGCACGCCATCGACAGCCAGAACTCCCAGGACTGGATGCGCAAGATGCGGCGCAGGTCGCTGAATTCGAAGAGACCGATGGCCGCCGCGATCACCACCGCTGCCAGCGCGCTGCTCGGCAGGTCGGCGAGCAGATTGGGCGCCACCAGCAGCAGCAGGGCGACGGCCAAGGCGCCGACCACGCCGGTGAGCTGCGTCTTCGCGCCGGCGGCTTCGGCGACCGGGGTGCGCGACGAGCTGCTGCTGATCGGAAATCCCTGGAACAGTCCGGCGGCCAGGTTGGCGGCGCCGAGACCGATCATCTCCTGATTCGGATCGACCGGAGAGCGGGTCCTGGCCGCATAGATACGCGACAGGACGCTGGTGTCGGCGAACGACACCATGGCGACGGCGCAGCCGCCGATCACGATGCTGCCGAGGTCTTCGAGACGGATCCGCGGCAGCGCGAACGACGGCAGGCCTTGCGGCAGCGGACCGAGCACCTTCACCCCCATCTGGTCGAGACCGAACGCGCCGACGACGATCGTGGCGCCCACGACGGCGATCAGGACTCCCGGGATGCGCTTGAAGGGCTTGAGCAGCAGGATCGCGGCCAGCGTGCCGGCGCCGATCGCGAACGCGGTCCAGTTGGCCTCGCCGCCCAGCACCGACCGGGTGATCTGCACGAGGTCACGCAGCGGACCGGCACCGTCGATCTTGAAGCCGAACAGCTTGGGAAGCTGGCTGATCAGCACCGTGAGCGCGATGCCGTTCATGTAGCCGTAGCGGATCGGCTTGGACAAGAGCTCGGTGACGAATCCCAGGCGCATCACTCCGGTCAGGATGCACACCAGGCCCGACACCACCGCCATCAGGCTCGCCACGGCCACGGCCCGCGCCGGGTCACCGCCCGAGAGCGGCAGCACGACCGCGAGGATCACGGCGGCGAGCGAGGAATCGGGCCCCAGCACCAGAATGCGGCTGGGTCCGAACAGCGCATAGGCGAGCAGTGGGACGATGGTGGCGTAGAGACCGTAGATCCCCGGCACTCCCGAGGCCACGGCATAGGCGATCCCGACCGGGACCAGCATCGTGGTCAGCACGAGGCCGGCCATCAGATCGTGAGGGAGCCAGGCGGCCTCGTACCGGCCGAGAACCTGCAGTCCGGGCAGCCAGCGCTTCCAGCGGGACCCGCCCGGCTTTTCCAGGGCGGCGGCGGAGCCGGTTTCCCGATTCAATAGCGATCGTCCACGTACTTGTACTGGTACTCGGGATCCTGGTAGTCGCCGCGCTTCTGCCGCTGCGGCAGCTTGACCTTCTCGCGCGGCACCTCCTTGTAGGGAATGCGGCTGAGCAGGTGGGTGATGATGTTCAGGCGCGTGCGCCTTTTGTCGTCGGAGAGCGCCACGAACCAGGGCGCGAAGTCGGTGTCGGTCGCGGTGAACATCTCATCGCGTGCCCGGGAATAGTCGTACCAGCGGCTGTAGGACTTGAGGTCCATCGGCGAGAGCTTCCAGACCTTGCGCGGATCGTCGATGCGCTCGGCGAGCCGCTTGGTCTGCTCCTCCATGCTCACCTCCAGCCAGTACTTGGTGAGGAGGATGCCGGAATTCACCATCGCCTTCTCCACCAGCGGCACCTGCTTGAGGAACTTGCGCGCGGCGTCCTCGGTGCAGAACTTCATGACGCGCTCGACCCCGGCGCGGTTGTACCAGCTGCGGTCGAAGATCACGATCTCGCCGGCCGCCGGCAGGTGCTGCAGGTAGCGCTGCATGTACATCTGGGTCTTCTCGCGGTCGTTCGGCGCCGGCAGCGCCGCCACGCGGAAGACGCGCGGGCTGACGCGCTCGGTGATCGCCTTGATCGTGCCGCCCTTGCCGGCGCCGTCGCGCCCCTCGAACAGCACGCAGACCTTGGTGCCGCTGTGCGTGACCCAATTCTGCAGCTTCACCAGCTCGCCGTGCAGACGTGTGAGCTCTTTCTCATACTCCTTGCGGCTCAGTTCTTTTCCGTTCTCGCCCATGTGCTGTTCCTGTCCGTCATGGTTTGACTGGTTTTGACCGGTTGGCCCGCATCCTTCGCCGCCACGGTCCGGTGGCAGCGTGACAGCGGTGTGACAGCGATGATAGGGACCGGCCCCGGAGCCGGACAATTGGACTTTGGACCAATGCGCTACATCAAGGCGACGATGACCGACCCCCACAGCGCGAGGAGCACGTTTCCGATGGCGTAGGAGACACCGTACCCCAGCGTCGGAACCGGGCTCTTCGCCGCCTCCTGGACCGCCGCCAGCGCCGGCGTCGCCGTTCCGCCTCCGGCGCAGACGCCGAGCAGCACGCCCGGCTGCATCTTGAAGACCCAGCGGCCGAGGCAGATTCCGATCACGTGCGGCACGGTGGCGGTGGCCAGGCCGGCGAGCAACAGGCTGACGCCGCTCGTCCGCAGGCCGGTCACGAAATCCGGTCCGGCATTCAGCCCGACGACGGCCACGAACCCGGCGAGCCCGAGCGACTCGAACACCCAGAGCGTCGGGCTCGGGATGCGGCCGAAAAAGTGCGGCCACATCGACCGCAGCCATCCGCAGACGAGACCGCCGAGCAGCACGCCGACGCTCAGGCTCAGACCGATCTCGATTCCGGCCATGCGGATGGCCGGAATGCCGATGAGCGCTCCCGCGACGATGCCGAGCGCGACGAGGACCATGTCGGTGACGTCGGTGACCCGGTCGGGAACGCCGAGCCGGCGCACGGCCTCCGCGACCCGCCGCGCCGGTCCCGCGATCGTGAGGACGTCGCCGCGGTGCACGGCCGTCGACGGAAAGACCGCGACCGGCGTGCCGGCGCGCAGAATGCCACGGAGATAGACGCTCCGAAACGCTTCGTCGCCGGCGAGGTCCGCGAGCGTCCGCCCATCGACTTCGCGGCGGGTCGCGACGACGTCCAGAGATTCGGCCGGGATCTCGAGCAGCTCCTGATCGTCGACCTCGCGCAGACCCAGCTTCTGTTCGTCGAGGACCGGCACCATCAGCTCCCGCCGGCCGGTGATCGCAAGGGTGTCGCCCGTCTCGACGATCGTGTCCTCGTCAGGGTCGAGCAGGCGGCCGCCTCGCCGCATGCGTTCGACGAACAGGCGGTCCTGGGCCATCAGCCCCTCGAGGTCGCGAATGCGGCGGCCGGTCAACGCGGATCCCGGCTGCACGGTATAGGCGCGGTACTCGATGTCGTGCCGCGCCGTCGACACAGGCGTGCGGCCTCCCTTCATTTGCAGCTCGTACCGCCGGCATTCCTCCGCGAGATCGATTTTCATCAGGCGCGGCGCGAGCTGCGCCAGGAAAAAGGCGGTGCCCACGACGCCGATGAGATAGGTGACGGCATAGGCGACGGCGACCCGGTTGGTCATCGCCGCGATCTCGGCCGGCGGCAAGGGGAGCCGCGCGATCGCGTCGCTCGCCGTCCCGATGGCCGCCGATTGGGTCATCGAGCCGGCGATGACGCCGGCGGCCGTGCCCGGGTCGTAGCCGAGGAGGCGGCTCATCGCGTACGCCACGGCAAGCCCGGACGTTGCGACGATCGCCGCCAGCGCCGCCTGCTGAGCGCCGTCGCTCTTGAGGCCGCGGAAGAATTGCGGCCCCGTCCGGAAGCCGGTGGAAAACAGGAACAGGAGGAGGAAACACTGCATCACCTCCCCCGACACCTTCACCCCCAACTGGCCGATCACCACACCGGCCAGCAGCGTGCCCGGCACGGCCCCGAGCGTGAAGCTCCCCAGCTTCAATTTGCCGACCAGGTAACCAATCCCGAGCACGAGGAAAAACGTGACCTCGGGATGACGGCCCAGCACGGCGATCAGGGCGTCTCGCATGGCAACCCCCCTATGTGTGAGCGGGCACGGCGGGCCGCTGATACACCTTCTTGTCGTCGTGGAGCTCCGCGAGCGAGAACAGCGCCATCATGCTCTCCCATGCGATCCTCCTGGCACGCGGCTTGGCTGATCTTAGTGGCCGGTTTCGGAGCCGGACAATTGGACTTTGGGCCAATTCTCTCCTCTGCCGGGTCGTTGGACCAAAGTCTCATTGACCGCGCTCCCCTCCGATCTCCAGGATTCCAGGAGAGGTCAGAGCCACCTGATGATCTGGATCGAGCTGCTCATCCTCCTGGCATGCATCGTGATCGGCGCCCGCTTTGGAGGGCTGGCGCTCGGCACCGTCGCGGGATGTGGGCTGGCCATTTTCGTCTTCGTGCTCGCCATGCCGCCCGGCGGCCCGCCGCGGGCCGTCATCGGCATGATCATCGCGGTGATCACCGCGCTGGCCACGATGCAGGCGGCCGGAGGGCTCGACTATCTGGTCTCGATCGCCGGCCGCATCCTGCACAAGCGGCCGCAGCTCATCACCTTCATCGCGCCGGTGGTCACCTACGCTCTCGTCTTTGCCTCGGGCACCACGCACGTCATCTACGCGCTGTTGCCGGTGATCGCCGAAGTCTCGCGCAAGGCCGGCGTCCGTCCCGAGCGTCCGCTGTCCATCAGCGTGATCGCCGGATTCCAGGGAGTCATGGCCTCGCCGATTTCCGCGGTCATGGTGGCCCTGACGGGATTTCTGGCCGTCAAGGACGTTTCGCTGCCGCACGTGCTGGCCATCATCATTCCTTCCACGTTTCTCGCCGTTCTGGTGGGCGCGCTGTCCGTGGCCTGGCGCGGCAAACCGTTGAGCGAGGACCCCGAATATCAGAAGCGCCTGGCCGCCGGCGAGCTGAAGCCGGCCGAAGCCTTGCCGGCATTCTCCGGTCTGGGGCTCTTCAACGCGCGCGGCTCGACGCTCACGTTCTTTGCCGGCATCCTCCTGGTCGTCCTGATCGGCATCTTCCCGAACCTGCGGCCGCTGTACGAGAAGATCGAAAACGGAGCCGTCGACTACGATCAGGTGGGCATGGACATGGCGATCATGATCGTGATGCTCGCCATCGCCGGGCTCATTACGATCCTGTTCAAAGCTTCGCCGGAAGCCACGTTGAAGGGAACCATGATGCGCAGCGGTGTTTCGGCGATCATTTCCATCGTGGGCGTGGCCTGGCTGGGCTCCTCGTTCTTCGAGGCCAACCGGCAAATCATCGTCAACGGAATCTCCGGCGTCATCGCCGGCCATCCCTGGACGTTTGCCGCCGGGCTGTTTCTTCTTTCCTGCCTGCTCTTCAGCGGCGCGGCGACGGTGGTGATCCTGATGCCGGTCGGCCTGGCCTTAGGGATGCCGCCCTCCCTGCTCATCGCCTTCTACCCGGCGGCCAACAGTGTCTTCTTCCTGCCGACGTATGGAACGCTGCTCGCCGCGGTCAATTTCGATCAGACCGGGACGACGAAGATCGGCAGGTATCTGTTGAACCACAGCTTCATGCGCCCGGGCCTGGTCACCATGGCCACGGCGATCCTGATCGCTCTGCTGTTGGTGAAGATCTTTCCGGTCTAAATCGGACTGATCCGACCGATCGGACCGATCCGTCCGATCTGCTTTCCCTACAGCACCCCGGCGGCTGGAGCCTGCTCGGCCGGCTGCGGCTCGACCGGCTGCTCGGCGGGGGGCCAGCCGCCGCCCAGGGCCTTGTAGAGGCGGACCAGCCAGACCATATGGCTGCCGAAGGCCTCCGCCTCGTCGAGCTCGGCCCCGAAGAGCGCGCGCTGGGAGTCGAGCACCTCGAGATAGGCGGAGACACCGCCGCGGTAGCGCGTCCCGGACAGGTCGAGCACCTTGCGCTCGGCAACGACCCGCGCCGCCAACACCTGGTGTTGCTCGCCGGTCTTCTTGTAGGCCACCAGGGCGTCCTCGGTCTCCTGGAAGGCGAGGAGGATCGTGCGGTGGTAGTCGTAGGCCAGTTGCCGTTGCCGCGACTCGGTGACCTCCACACGGCGTTTGTTCTGGCCGGCGTCGAAGATCGGCTGCAGCAGCCTGCCGAGGATGTTCCACGACGTGCTGTCGAAGAAGTTGTCGAGCTCCGTGCTGGCGAGGCCGAAGGAGCCGGTCAGCGCGATGCGCGGGAACAGCAACGCCTTGGCCTCGCCGATGTTCGCGGTGGCGGCGGCGAGGTTCTGCTCGGCGACGCGGATGTCGGGGCGGCGGTCGAGCAGCTCGGCCGGAAGCCCGGCGGGCACGTCGACCGGCATCTTCTGCTCGGCCAGCGAACGGCCGCGCACGATGGCCCCGGGGCTGCGCCCCAGGAGGACGGAGAGCTCGTTCTCCTTCATCGCGATCAGGCGCTCCAGGTCGAACACGATGGCCTCGATGCGGCGCAGCTCGGCTTCGGCCTGGCGCATGTCCAGCTCGGAGGTGACGCCGCCCTCGAAGCGGTCCGAGGCGAGCTGCAGGGACTCCTTGCGCGATCCGATCGTGTTTTGTGCGATCTCGAGGCGGCGGTCGAAGTCGCGCAGCTCGAAATAGGCCTCGGCCACGTCCGCCACGAGCGTCAGCACCACCGAGCGCCTCGCCTCCTCCGTGCCGAGGAGCAGGGCGCGCTCGGCTTCGGTGGCGCGGCGGACCCGTCCGAAGAAGTCGATCTCCCAGCTCACGTCCGCGGTGGCGGAGTAGACCTCGGTGTCCTTGCCGTCGTCCAGCGAGCCGACGTCCCCCTCGGGTGTATGCACCAGGCTGCCCGCGCTGGTGTGGAGGTGGCCGGCGGTGGCGTTCCCGTCCACCTTGGGATAGAGGTCCGCGCGGACGAAGCCATACCGCGCGCGCGCCTCCTCGATGCGCTCCACCGCGATCTTGACGTCCAGGTTCTCGGCGAGCGCGGTGCGGATGAGCTCCTGGAGCTGCGGATCGTCGAACAGCTCCCACCAGGGGGTGTTCGCCAGCGATTGGGCCTCGGACGCGGGCAGGTCGCGCCAGGCGGGGGGCGCCGGGACTGCAGGCCGCTGGTAGTTCGGCCCCATGACGCAGCCCCCGGCCAGGGCGCCCAGGAGCACGAGAGCGGTGACAGCGATTCGGCGGATCATCAGTGTGCCGCTCCGGTGGACGGCGTGGGAAGGGGCGCCGGCGCCTCGACGGCGGGTTGCCCCTTTTTCTTGCGGCCGAGCTGCTCCACGAACGCGTAGTTGCCCGGGATCAGGAACACCCCGAGGGCGGTGGCCACCAGCATGCCGAAGAAGACGGCGGTGCCCATGACGTTCTGCGCTCCCGCGCCGGCGCCGCTGGCGCGCATGAGCGGGATGACGCCCAGGATGAAGGCGAAGGCCGTCATCAGGATCGGCCGGAAGCGCAGCCGCGCCGATTCGAGGGCCGCCTCCTGGATGCTCATGCCGTCCTTCTCGTGCTTGGCCTTGGCGAACTCCACGATCAGGATGGCGTTCTTGGCGGCGAGGCCGATGAGCATGATGTTTCCGATCTGGACGTAGACGTTGTTGTCATAGCCCGCGAGCCAGACCCCGAAGAAGGCCCCCAGGGCGACCAGCGGCGAGCCCAGCAGCACCGCCCAGGGCAGGCGCCAGCTCTCGTACATGGCGGCCAGCAGCAGGAAGACGAAGAGGATGGCGGCGGCGAAGGTCGGCCCCGCGGGCGGCGCGATCTTCTCCTGGTAGGAGAGCGA
>Ga0134123_10000848_pt1 | contig 20205 bp, 17 predicted proteins | sample KB303_FD_96460 | JGI IMG/M metagenome (GOLD analysis project Ga0134123, IMG submission 96460) | Terrestrial soil microbial communities without Nitrogen fertilizer from Kellogg Biological Station, Michigan, USA - KB3-0-3 | ecosystem: Environmental > Terrestrial > Soil > Unclassified ...
CCGGAAGGTGCCGGTCGAGGGCGTTATAGCAGACATTGGTCAGGCCTCCGACAAACCACCTTGCGAACGGCGGCCGGCTGTAGTCGAGGACGCGATCGAACGGCCGTTGCCAGTGAATCAGGCGAGCCTGCCCGGCCCAGAAGGTTTCCCGCTCCTCGATCGAGCGGCGGTAGAACCCGGCGTAACGCTGCGCCATTGCTGCCCCTTGATTTGCGGCCTATCGCGGCGCGTGGCTCAGGCGACCTTGACGACGGTGCGGCCGCGCATCTGCGCTTTCATTACCCTGTCGAATACACCCGGCAGGTCGGCAAAATCCACCGTGGAGGCGATGCTTTGCAGCCGCCGCGGCTTCAGATCGCCGCCCAGGCGCCGCCATACTTTTTCACGAAGGGCCATCGGCGTGTTAACCGAGTCCACGCCCAGCAGGCTCACACCGCGCAGGATAAATGGCATGACCGTGGTATTGAAGGTATGGCTGGCTGCGAGGCCTATGCTCGCCAGAGTGCCGCCGACCTGCATGGTGCTGGCGATCCACGACAGTACGTCGCCGCCCAGGTTGTCGACGGCCCCGGCCCAGGTAGCCTTGTCCAGCGGCTTGATCCGCGACAGGTCGAGGCTGCTCCTGAGCATGATTTCAGTCGCACCGATACGCTTGAGGTAATCGCTTTCTGCTTCCTTTCCGGTCAGCGCCACCACCCGATAGCCGCATGCGGAAAGAATGTCGACGGCGATACTTCCCACGCCGCCGGTAGCCCCGGTCACGATCACCGGACCGTTGGCCGGTTTCAACCCTTCGTGCTCCATGCGCTCGACCGCAAGCGCGGCGGTATATCCCGCGGTCCCGAGCGCCATCGCCTCGAACAGATTCAGGCCCTTCGGCATCGGCACCACCCAGCCGGCGGGAATGCGCGCATATTCGGCATAGCCGCCATCGTGAGCCACACCGATATCGTAGCTGGTTGCGATCACCGCATCGCCTTTGCGGAAACGCGCCTCGGCGGACTCCACCACCGTTCCCGACAGGTCCACCCCGCCCACGCAGGGGAATCGGCGGATGATCTTGCCGGCCCCGGTAGCGGCCAGCGCGTCCTTGAAGTTGACGCTCGAGTAGGCGACCTTGATGACGATGTCGCCGGCATCGAGCTCTTCGAGCTTCATGTTGTCGAAGCGGCCAGCCACTTTGCCGTCTTCGTTGAAAATCCGGTAGGCCTTCAGGGTCGTCATAGTCTCCTCTTAGACCTCGCTAACACTTGAATCTCACCATGAAACACCCGGTTTATGAAAGGTGCGGTTCGCTAAGATACTGGTTGGTCTGCATCTCGGTAAGCCGGCTAATGGTGCGATCGCTTTCGATGCCGCCGGCCGCCTCGCGGAACAGCTCGGGCAAGCGATCCTCCCCGGAAAGAATGAGCTTGACCCGCCGATCGTAGAACTCGTCCACCAGCCACGTGAAGCGCCGCCGCCGGTCCACGTCCGCGCCAGCGAATCGGCGCAGCTGCGAAATCAGCACCGTATGGAAGCGCCGCGCCAGTTCGATATAGTCAGCCTGCCCACGCGGGCCGTTGCACACGGCTTCGAAATCGAACCACGCTACACCGGGAGCAATGCGTTTTGCCCGGAAGACGCGTCCCTCGATCTCCAGATCGACGGCGCGCTGGCCGTCGGTGCCGGCGACCGACTCGAAAGTCTGTTCCATCGCGGTTTCGGCAGCGGAATCGAGCGGAAAATGATAAACGCCTTCCTTCTCCAGCACCCGAAGGCGATAGTCCGCGCCGCCGTCGATTTCCACGACCTCCAGATGCTGTTTGATCAGTTCGACCGCCGGCAGGAACTGGGCGCGCTGCAGACCGTGCAGATAGAGTTCATCCGGATGCTGGTTGGACGTGGTCACCAGGACCACTCCCTGCTCGAAAAAGCCCGTGAGAAGATTGCGCATCAGCATCGCATCGCCGATGTCGGTAACGTGGAATTCATCGAGGCAGAGCAGGCGTAACTCCTCAGCGATGTTGCTGGCGACCTGCCGCAGCGGATTCTCCTCCCCCTGCGTATCGCGCAGTCGATGATGAACTTCCTGCATGAAACGGTGGAAATGAACCCGCCTCTTGCGGGCGATCGCTATCGATTCGAAAAATGTATCCATGAGAAAACTCTTGCCCCGGCCCACACCACCCCACAGATAAAGACCACGGACCGGGCTCTCCCGCGTGAATACGCTCAGGAGCGAATAACCCGCCTGTTCCGACCGGATCAGTTCGTCATGCAGGCGCTGGAAATGCCCGACGACTCCGACCTGGGCGGAATCAAGGGTGAACCCGTGCGACTGCGCCGCCTGCTGAGCGTGGTCGGCAAAGGAGTGGCGATCGTTCGCATGTTCCGGCTGACCCATCAGAGATTGATCGTGCGCTTGTCCACGGCCAGCGCCGCCTCGTGCAGTGCTTCGGACAAGGTCGGGTGCGCATGTACGATGCGCGCGATATCTTCGGCGGCGGCACCGAATTCCATCGCCACCACCGCTTCAGAAATCAGTTCCGACGCATACGGACCGATCATGTGCACGCCGAGGATGCGGTCGGTGCGGGCGTCGGCAAGCATTTTCACAAAGCCGCCTGTCTCACCGATGGCGCGCGCCCGGCCGTTGACGATGAAAGGGAACTGGCCCGCGCGGTATTCGGTGCCCTTGCTCTTGAGTTCCTGTTCAGTCTTGCCCACCCAGGCAATCTCCGGTGCGGTATAGATCACCCACGGCACCGTCTCCAGATTCACATGTCCGGACTGGCCCGCGATCATCTCGGCTACCGCCACCCCCTCTTCCGAGGACTTGTGCGCGAGCATCGGACCGCGCACTACGTCGCCGATCGCGTAGACGTTGGCCAGATTGGTGCGGCAGTGATCATCGACTTCGATGAAGCCGCGGCTATCCAGCTTGAGACCGACCCTTTCGGCGCCGAGGTTCGCCGACATGGGCGCACGCCCCACCGCGACGACCAGCACATCGAATTCGGCTTTTTGCTCGCCGACCGGATCGGAATACTCGACGGTCACGCCGTTTTTCGACTTCTTGACCGCGCTTATTTTCACCCCGAGCCGGATATCCAGTCCGACCACCTTGGTGAATATCCGCAGCGCTTCCTTGGCGACCTGCTCGTCTGCCGACTGCAGGAAATTCGGCAGCGCCTCGAGGATGGTCACCTGCGAGCCCAGGCGCTTCCACACGCTGCCCATCTCCAGCCCGATCACCCCGGCCCCGATAACCCCCAGACGCTTGGGCACCTGCGGCAGCGACAACGCGCCGGTGTTATCCACGATCCGTTCGTTGTCCACCGGCGCAAACGGCAATTGCCGCGGTACCGAGCCGGTGGCGATGATCACGTGCCGGGCTTCGATCACTTCCGCAGCGCCTTCATTGCCGATCTCGATCTTATAAACGGCTCCGCCGGCCACAAAGCGGCCGCGGCCGTGCATCGATGTGACTTTGTTCTTGCGAAACAGCAGGCCGATCCCGCCGGTGAAGGTGTCGACGATCTTGTCCTTGCGCGCCAGCATCGCGGCGACGTCGAGTCCCACGTCCTTTACGCTGATGCCGTGCTCGCCGAATTTGTGCAGCGCGCGCTCGTAATTCTCCGATGATTCCAGCAGCGCCTTCGACGGGATGCAGCCGACATTCAGGCAGGTGCCGCCAAGGCTGGGCTTGCCCTTGGCATTCTTCCAGTCGTCGATACAAACGGTATTGAGGCCGAGTTGCGCCGCGCGGATCGCCGCGGTGTACCCGCCGGGGCCGGCACCGATCACTGCGACGTCAAAGCTTTTTGCCATGATTGCTCACAAGATGCAGGAACCACAAGGGCGCAAAGAGAACAAGGTTTACCACGAAGGCACAAAGTACACGAAGACTCACGAAGAAAACCGCATCAGTAATTTGTTTCGCGTTTCTTTGTGTTCCTTCGTGCCCTTCGTGCCTTCGTGGTGCGATTTTTGGTTTTCTCCAGGTTCTTTACGCCTATGCCGTGAGGGATTGTCAGAGTTCCAGCAGCAGGCGCGAAGGATCTTCCAGGGCATCCTTGATCGCCACCAGAAACAGCACGGCTTCACGCCCGTCGATGATGCGGTGGTCATACGATACCGCCAGGTAGTTCATCGGCCGCGCGACGATCTGCCCGTTTTCCACCACCGGCCGCTCCTTGGTTGCATGGATCCCGAGGATCGCGCTTTGCGGCGGGTTGATGATGGGCGTGGAAAGCATCGAGCCGAACACCCCGCCGTTGGAAATCGAAAAGGTTCCGCCGGTCAGTTCTTCGATGGTGAGTTTGCCGTCCTGGGCGCGCTTGCCGAAATCCGCGATCTGTTTCTCGATGTCGGCGAATGACAACTGGTCGCAGTTGCGCACGATCGGCACCACCAGTCCGCGCGGGCTGCCCACGGCGATACCGATGTCGAAATAGCCGTGGTAAACGATGTCGGTGCCGTCGACCGAGGCGTTGACCACCGGGTATTTCTTCAGCGCATACACCGCCGCCTTGACGAAGAAGGACATGAATCCGAGTTTGACGCCATGTTCCTTCTCGAACTTGTCCTTGTAGCGGCTCCGCAGCTCCATGACCGGGTGCATGTTGACTTCGTTGAACGTGGTGAGGATCGCTGCCGTGGATTGCGACTGCACCAGGCGTTCCGCCACGCGCTGGCGCAGCCGCGACATGGCCACGCGCTGTTCGGGCCGGTCACCCAGAATCCGCTCCACGTTCACCGGCGAAGGCATGGGCGCGGACGGCTTGGGGGCCTGCGGCGTCTGCAGCTTCACCACCACATCTTCCTTGGTCACCCGGCCACCGCGGCCGCTGCCGCCGATTTGCGAGGCGTCGAGATTGTTGTCAGCGGCGATTTTCCTGGCCGAAGGCATGATCGCCGGCGGCTCGGCCTTCGCGGCGACCAGCGGCGCGGCCGCCGCCTTGCCCGCCGGCTTTGCAGCGGACGCAGCGACCGCAGGCGCCGCGGTCGCGGCCGCCGCCGCAACAGCCTTGCCCTCGGTGTCGATGGTGGCAATGACCTCGTTGCTCAACACCGTGCTGCCATCGCCCTTGATGACTTTGGATAGCACGCCGGAATCCGGGGCGGGCAATTCCAGCACCACCTTGTCGGTTTCGATATCGATCAGGTTCTCGTCGCGCTTGACGAACTCACCCTGCTTCTTGTGCCACGACAACAGTGTCGCTTCGGCTACCGACTCCGATAGCGCCGGGACCTTTACCTCGACTAACATGGTCTCTCCGTTCCGGTTACAACTGGGCCCATTCGATTCGCGCGGTCAAACGCCGTGGGTCAACGCAGCGTCGACGACGGCCTTTTGCCGCTGGTTATGCAATGCCAGGTAGCCGCCGGCCGGGGCTGCTGACGAGGGACGCAGCGCGTAAGACAATTTCTGCTGCGGCAGCATGTGGCGCTGCAGGTAATGCTGGATGCGGTGCCATGCGCCCTGGTTGCCGGGCTCTTCCTGGCACCAGACAATTTCGGTCGCCTCCCGATAGCGCTCTATCTCCGTCTTGAACTGGTCATGCGGGAACGGATAGAGCTGCTCCAGCCGGACCACCGCGATATCATCGATGGCCCGCTCGCGCCGCGCCGCGGTCAGGTCAAAAAAGACCTTGCCGCTGCAGAACACCACGCGTTTGACCTTCTGCGGATTGCGGATCTCCGCGTCGGCAATCACCACCTGGTATTCGCCGTTTGCCAGGTCGTCGAGGGAAGACACCGATTCCTTGTGGCGCAACAGACTCTTGGGGCTGATGATGATCAGCGGCTTTCTGAACGGGCGCACCATCTGCCGGCGCAACAGGTGAAACATCTGCGCCGGCGTCGAAGGAATGCAGATCTGCATGTTGTAATCCGCGCACAATTGCAGATATCGTTCCAGGCGCGCGGACGAATGCTCGGGTCCCTGCCCTTCGTAGCCGTGCGGCAGCATCAGCGCCACTCCGCAAATGCGGCCCCACTTCACTTCGCCGGCGGCGATGAACTGGTCGATTACGACCTGCGCGCCGTTGGCAAAGTCACCAAACTGCGCCTCCCAGATAACCAGCTCGTTCGGCTCGGCCGTGGCGTAGCCGTACTCGAAACCGAGCACGGCTTCCTCGGACAGCACCGAGTCGATCACCACGAAGTCGGGCTGATTCTCGGCAATGTGCTGTAGCGGAACGTACGCTCCGGAATCCCAGCGCTCGCGGTTCTGGTCGTGCAGCACCGCGTGGCGGTGGAAGAAGGTCCCGCGGCCGGTGTCCTGCCCGGACAGCCGTACCGCGTAGCCGTCCTTGAGCAGCGATGCGTAAGCCAGGTTCTCCGCCATGCCCCAGTCGAGCGGCAGGTTGCCGGCCGCCATCGCGCGCCGATCCGCGATGATCTTCTCGACCCGCGAATGCAGCTTGAAATTCGCCGGCACGGTGGTGAGCTTCTCAGCGAGCTGCTTGAGCAGGTCCATCGGCACGCCGGTGTCGACCTTGTAATCCCACGGGATATTCTTGAACGGGGCCCAGTTCACCTGGAACGGCGGCTTGTAATTCGACAGGATGGTTTTATTGGTGTGAAAGCCGGCATCGAGCGCGTCGCGGTAAGTCTTGATCATCTCGTCGGCTTCTTCGGGTTTGATGACGCCCTGCGCGGCCAGTTTCTCGGCGTACAGCCTGCGCGTGCCCGGATGCTTGGCGATCAGCTTGTACATCAGCGGCTGAGTCACCATCGGTTCGTCCTGTTCGTTGTGCCCGAGCTTGCGAAAACACACCAGGTCGATCACCACGTCCTTGTGGAACTCCATGCGGAATTCCTGCGCTATCTCGGTCACCATGGCCACCGCTTCCGCGTCGTCGCCGTTGACATGGAAGACCGGCGCCTCGACCATCTTTGCGACGTCGGTACAGTAGATCGTCGAGCGTGTGTCCCGCGTGTCCGAAGTGGTGAAGCCGATCTGGTTGTTGACGATCACGTGCACGGTTCCGCCGGTGCCGTAGCCGCGCGTCTGCGACAGGTTGAGCGTTTCCATGACCACGCCCTGGCCTATAAAGGAAGCATCCCCGTGCAGCAGCACCGGCAGAACCTGGCTGCCCGAGCGGTCCTTGCGCCGATGCTGCCGCGCCCGCACCGATCCTTCCACCACCGGGTTGACGATCTCGAGGTGCGACGGATTGAACGCCAAGGTCAGATGCATCGGTCCGCCCGGGGTCATGATGTCCGAGGAGAACCCCTGGTGATATTTCACGTCGCCCATGGGCAGCGTTTCGACCTGCTTGCCTTCGAACTCGGAGAACAGGTCCTTGGGCATCTTGCCGAGCGTATTCACCAGCACGTTGAGCCTGCCGCGGTGAGCCATGCCGATCACCGTTTCCTGGATGCCCGCCGTGCCTGCGCGCTGCAACAGCACGTCGAGCAGCGGGATCAGGCTCTCGGCGCCTTCCAGCGAGAATCGCTTCTGGCCGACGTAACGGGTATGCAGGTATTTTTCCAGCGTCTCGGCGGCCGTCACCCGTTCCAGGATATGGCGCCTGAAGTCGGCGTCGTAACCGGGTTGCGAACGGCTGCCCTCCAGGCGTTGCTGGATCCAGCGCTTCTGCCTGGTGTCGGAGATGTACATGTATTCGACGCCGACCGAACCGCAGTAGGTTTCCTTTACCGCGCGCAGGATTTCGCGCAAGGTCATTTGCTCCGGCCCCACCAGCGACCCGCTGTTGAACACCAGGTCCATGTCGGCGTCCGTCAGGCCGTAGTGCGCGGGGTCGAGCTCGGGAACGTCGGGCTTGTCGAAACGCTTGAGCGGATCGACATTGGCATGACGCACGCCGAGGAAACGATAGGCGTTGATGAGTTGCAGGACCGAGACCTGCTTCTTCTCCACCGATGCCACGGCCTCGGTGGGCGCGTGCACATGGCCATTGCCGCGCTTGTTCTTTACCAGCTTGATGAACGACTCGACTACCGGGGCGTGGGGCACGTCGCGCGCACCGGGCGACTGCTGCATCTGGTCGAAGTAGCGCCGCCACTCCGGGGCCACTGCATCGGGATTCTGCAGGTAGGTCTCGTAGATATCCTCGATGAAGGGGGCGTTGCCGCCGAACAGGTAGGAACTGCTGAGCATTTCCTTCATCATGACGGTCACCTTTCAGTATGGCGATCGATTGCCCGGGCGATTGCGTAATTCAACTGTCCCTTACCCGCCGGTCACCGCTTGTCGATGGGAATGACGTCGCGTTTGGCCGGGCCGGTATAAAGCTGGCGCGGCCGCCCGATCTTCTGCTCCGGGTCGCCGACCATCTCGTTCCATTGCGCGACCCAGCCGACAGTACGGGCGAGCGCGAAAACGCAGGTGAACATGTTGTTGGGAATGCCCAGCGCGCGCTGCACGATGCCGGAATAGAAATCCACGTTCGGATAGAGCTTGCGGCTGACGAAGTAATCGTCCTCCAGCGCGATTTTCTCCAGCGCCATGGCCAGCTTGAACAGCCGATCGTCGTGCAGGCCGAGCTCGCTCAGCACTTCGTGGCAGGTTTCCCGCATCAGCTTCGCGCGCGGATCGTAATTCTTGTACACCCGATGCCCGAAACCCATCAGCCGGAAGCCGGAATTCTTGTCCTTGGCCTTCTTGATGTACTCGCCGACGCGCGAGACATCGCGGATTTCCTCGAGCATGTTCAGGCAGGCCTCGTTGGCGCCGCCGTGCGCCGGGCCCCAGAGGCAGGCAATCCCGGAGGCAATGCAGGCGAACGGATTGGCACCCGAGGATCCGGCCAGGCGCACCGTGGAAGTGGAGGCGTTCTGCTCGTGATCCGCGTGCAGGATGAATATCCGGTCCAGCGCCTTCACCAGCACCGGCTTGACCTGATACTCCTCGGCCGGCACCGCGAACATCATGCGCATGAAATTGGCCGAGTACGACAGCGAATTGAGCGGGTAGATGAACGGCTGCCCGACCGAGTACTTATACGCCATCGCCACGATGGTCGGCATTTTCGCGATCAGCCGGAAAGCCGATATCTTGCGATGCTCCGGGTTATTCAGGTCGAGCGAATCGTGATAGAACGCCGACAGCGCCCCGACGACGCCAACCAGCACGGCCATCGGATGCGAGTCGCGGCGGAATCCGGTGTAGAACCGCGCCAGTTGCTCGTGCACCATGGTGTGACGCGTGACGGTGTCATCGAATTCCTGCTGCTTCTGCCGGTTGGGCAGCTCCCCGAACAACAGCAAGTAGCAGACTTCGAGAAAGTCGCATTGCTCGGCGAGCTGCTCGATCGGGTAGCCGCGGTAGAGCAATATGCCGGCATCGCCGTCGATGTAGGTGATTTCCGAACGGCAACTGGCGGTGGAAAGAAATCCGGGATCGTAGGTGAACTTGCCGGTCTTGCCATTGAGGGTGCGGATATCCACCACGTCCTGGCCGATGGTGCCGGAAAGAACCGGAAATTCAACGGGAGCGATACCGTCGTTAAATGTCAATGTTGCAGTGCGCTGCTTGTCCATGGTCCCGCTCCATCCGGAGGCTCATTTAGGCTTTAAGTTTAGCAGCTTCTGATCGCGAGGAAGTGCCGGGATGCAGTGCAATAAGGATCAATCAAATAAACTGATGATGCCGGCCGTTTCGGGGTCGGGCGGCGCTTGCTTTCCGCTGAGGAAATCCCACAGATCGTTGTCGGGATAGTCGAGCAGCCGGTTCAATGTCGAGCGCTGCTGCAATGAGAGCGTTTCAAAGTGGCGATCCAGAAACCGGGTCAACACGACGTCCAGTTCCAGCAAACCCCTGCGGCAGCGCCAGCGCACCCGGTCGATCTCGGCCATGGCCTCTCAGACGGCGCGTTTGACCATCAGGTCCTTGATCTTGCCGATTGCGCGCGTCGGATTGAGACCCTTGGGACAAACGTCCACGCAATTCATGATCGAGTGGCAGCGGAACAGCCGGTACGGATCCTCCAGGTCGTCGAGGCGCTCGCTGGCGGCAATGTCCCGGGAATCGGCGAGGAACCGGTAGGCCTGCAGCAGCCCGGCCGGTCCGACGAACTTGTCCGGGTTCCACCAGAACGAAGGGCAGGCGGTCGAACAGCATGCGCATAGGATGCATTCGTACAGCCCATCGAGCTCGGCGCGCTCGGCCTGCGACTGCAGCCGCTCCTTCTCGGGTGGCGGTTCGTTGTTCACCAGGTAGGGCTTCACCGAGTGGTACTGCTTGAAGAACTGCGACATGTCCACGATCAGGTCGCGGATCACCGGCAGCCCCGGCAGCGGACGCAGTTCGACTGGCTCCTTGAGATCGGCGAGCCGGGTGATGCACGCCAGTCCGTTCCGGCCGTTGATGTTCATCGCGTCCGAGCCGCACACGCCTTCGCGGCAGGAGCGGCGCAGCGACAGGCTGTCGTCCGTGGCCTTGATGCGTATCAATGCATCGAGCAGCATCGGTTCGGTCGCCTGCATCTGGACGTCATAATCCTGCATGTAGGGCTTGGCGTCCTTATCCGGGTCGTAACGGTAGATTCTGAATTTCATTTGATAACGTCGCCTGACGTGACCCTCGCGCTGTTAATAGGTTCTCACCTTCGGCTCGATCGACTGCACGGTCAGCGGCCGCATATGCACAGGCTTGTATTCGAGCCGGCTGCCGTCCTTGTACCACAGGCTGTGCTTGAGCCAACCGGCGTCGTCGCGCTGCGGATGATCGGCACGGTCATGCGCGCCGCGGCTTTCCTTGCGCGCCTCGGCCGAAACCAGAGTGGCGACCGCGACTTCGATCAGATTGTCGAGTTCCAGGGCTTCGACGCGCGCAGTGTTGAACACCTTGCTCTTGTCCTTGATGCCGGTGCGGCCAACGCGCAGCGCGGTGTCCTTGATCTTGCGTACCCCGTCGACGAGCATGTCCGGGAAGCGAAACACGCCGCAATGCGCCTGCATGATCCGGCGCATTTCCGCACCGGTTTCATGCACGCTCTCGCCGCTTTTCTGATTGTCCAGCCGCGCGAGCCGCGCCATCGTCCGGTCTGGCGCATCCGCCGGCAGATCCTTGTGGTGGGGGTTCTGTTGCAGGAAACGGATCATGGTGTCGCCGGAAGATTTTCCGAATACCAGCAGATCGGTGAGCGAATTGGTGCCCAGCCGGTTCGCGCCGTGCACCGACGCACAGGCGCACTCGCCGGCCGCATAGAATCCCTGGACCACGGCTTCGGGATTGCCGCCCTGCGGCGCCACCACTTCGCCCAGGTAATTGCTGGGTATTCCGCCCATCTGGTAGTGACAGGTCGGGACCACCGGAATGGGATCCTTGACCGGATCGACGTTGGCGAATTTCTTCGCGATCTCGCGGATGCCAGGAAGCTTGCTCTCGATCAGTTCCACGCCGAGGTGGTCGAGCTTGAGCAACAGGTAATCGCCCTCCGGGCCGCAGCCGCGGCCCTCCTTGATTTCGGTGGCCATCGCCCGCGCCACCACATCGCGGCTCGCGAGGTCCTTGGCGTTCGGCGCGTAGCGCTCCATGAAACGCTCGCCGTTGTTGTTCAGCAGGTAACCGCCCTCGCCGCGCACCCCTTCGGTGATCAGCACACCCACGCCAGCCACGCCGGTCGGATGGAATTGCCAGAACTCCATGTCTTCGAGCGGAATGCCGGCCCGTGCCGCCATGCCTAATCCGTCGCCGGTGTTGATGAAGGCATTGGTGCTGGCGGAGTAGATCCGCCCCGCTCCGCCGGTGGCGAACAGCACCGCGCGCGCGTGCAGCACCGAAACCTCGCCGGTCTCCATTTCCATCGCGGTCACGCCCACCACCTGCCCGGAGGCGTCGCGGATCAGATCCAGCGCCATCCACTCGATCAGGAAACGGGTGTTGGCGCGCACGTTGCGCTGGTACAGCGTATGCAACATCGCATGGCCGGTGCGGTCCGCGGCGCAACAGGACCTCTGCACCGCCGGGCCGGCGCCGAAATTCTGCATGTGCCCGCCGAACGGCCGCTGGTACACCGTGCCATTGGGGTTGCGGTCGAACGGCATGCCGAAATGCTCGAGTTCGATCACCACCTTCGGCGCCTCGCGGCAGAGGAACTCGATGGCGTCCTGATCGCCGAGCCAGTCCGATCCCTTGATGGTGTCGTACATGTGCCACATCCAGTTGTCTTCGCCCATGTTGCCCAGCGCGGCGCCGATTCCACCCTGCGCCGCCACCGTGTGCGAGCGGGTGGGGAACACCTTCGACAGCACCGCCACTTTGTATCCGGCCTCCGCCAATTGCAGCGACGCGCGCATCCCCGCGCCGCCGGCACCGACGATCACCGCATCGAATTTTCTTACCGGGGTCATCCCAGGCTCCACAGAATCTGGATCGCCCAGCCAGCGTAGCCGGCCAGGAGCACGACCACCAGGATTTCCAGGCCGAAGCGCACCGAGGTGGGTTTGATGTAGTCCATCAGGATATCGCGCATGCCGATCCACGCATGCCAGAAAAGACTGACGAAGAACAGCAAGGTTGCAATGCGCATCGGCTGGCTTTCGAACAGGCCCCGCCATTCGCCATAGTGCTGCGGCGGGCAGATCAGCAGGATGCCCACGAACACCGCGATGTATACCGCCATCAGCAATGCGGTAACGCGTTGAACCAGCCAGTCCCTGAGCCCGTAGTGCGCGCCTACGACATGCTTCACCATAGACATATCCCGAGAACGATGGTCAGCACCAGACTGACTCCGAGCACGCCCCGGCTCATCGCCCGCGTGGTCCTGAGTTCGGTGCCGATGTCCACATCGAGCAGCAAGTAACGTAGCCCGGCGAAAAAATGGTGCAGGAAAGCCCACAGCATGCCGATCAGAAAGAGTTTCGCCAGCCAGTGGTCGGCAAGGTCGCGAAAACGGACATAGCTGTCCGGCGTAGCCAGGCTCTCCTGGAACAGATACAGCAGCACACCCGCAAACAGAAATAGCGCCGCCCCGCTGATGCGATGCAGGATCGACACCAAGCCGGGCACCGGCAGCCGGATTTTGCTGAGATCGAGGAATTTCGGTCGTCGGCTGGCAATCATCAACAGGTCCTGTTGTTGGCCAGACGCACGGCTACCAACATGCGCCGGCGGCTAGACGATGCGGTTACGGTAATGATGCTCACGGGTATTGCAGAAACTGCGGCGATGCTCGACCGGCTTGTCCGCGTAAGTATAGGCCACGCGCTCGATCGTCAGAAATGGCGTGCCTTTGGCGACACCGAGGTGCCTCGCAGCCGCGCCTTCGGCAGCGACTGCCTTGACCTGTTCGTCGACATGCAGGATGCGCAATTCGAACTCGGACTCGTACATGCTGTAGAGCATGCAGTGGTAGTGGCCGATAATTTCCACGGTGAGCCCCCTGAACTGCGTCGCGGGCAGGCGTACCTCTTCGTACACCACATTTTTGCCGGAAATGGCCAGCAGGCGAGTAATCAGGAACGCGCCCGCGCCGGAGGCAAGGTCGAGCTTTTTCGCCGATGCGCTGTCGAGCTTGACCTTGCGGCAGTCGATCAGCGTCGCCGAGAGCGAATCGAGGCTGCCGCGGTCCGGAGATATGCGCAGGTAGGGAAACTGGCTGCGTTCCTCGGAATGGGAAGCGACGAAGGTGCCCTTGCCCTGCTGACGCACCAACAGGTTCTCGCCGGCGAGTTCCCCAATGGCCTTGCGCACGGTGCCCTGGCTGACGCTGAAGCGTCCGGCCAGCTCGATTTCGCTCGGAATCAGATCGCCCGGACGCCACTCTCCCGTTACCAGGCTCTGGGTGATCAGACTCTTGATCTGCCGGTAAAGCGGTTGAAACGCGGGCGCGTTGGCGGCGGGCTTCATGTGGCCGCGCGGTTTTAGCACGATTTTCCCAGGGCCGTCCACGAATACAGATGTCTTTTATAAGATACATGACTTGTTTGACACTGTCCAATCCGAATCGCTATGATGCGGGGCCGAAATAACCCTGGCTGGACGCCTGACTGCTGGCCCGCCCGGGCCCGACGGCCCGTTCGTCAGGCAACTTTTCAAAGTTGACCTATTCTCGACAAGCGCTAACCACGCCCAGGAGCCCCAGCAATGAAATCGCCCCTCCGCATTGCAGTTACCGGCGCCGCCGGCCAGATCGGCTACAGCCTGCTATTTCGCATTGCCGGCGGCGAGATGCTGGGCAAAGACCAGCCGGTGATCCTGCAGATGCTGGAGATCCCGGACGACAAGGCGCAGGCGGCGCTGAAAGGCGTGATGATGGAATTGGAGGACTGCGCCTTTCCGTTGCTCGCCGGAATGGTTGCGGCGTCGGATCCGAAAGTCGCGTTCAAGGACGCCGATGTGGCGCTGCTGGTGGGCGCCCGCCCCCGTTCCAAGGGCATGGAGCGCAAGGACCTGCTGGAAGCCAATGGCGCGATCTTTACCGGCCAGGGCCGCGCATTGAACGACGTGGCCAGCGGCAATGTGAAAGTGCTGGTCGTCGGCAATCCGGCCAACACCAATGCCTATATCGCCATGAACAGCGCGCCTGACCTGCCGCGCGAAAACTTCACCGCGATGCTGCGCCTTGACCACAACCGCGCTCTGTCCCAGCTTGCGGCCAAAACCGGCAAGCCGGTCGATTCGATCGAGAAAATGATCGTCTGGGGAAACCACTCCCCGACCATGTACCCTGACTACCGCTTTGCCACCATCGGCGGCAAGCCGGCTCCGAAGCTCATCAACGATGAACATTGGTACCGCGAGGTCTTTATTCCGACGGTCGGCAAGCGAGGCGCCGCAATCATCGAGGCGCGCGGACTTTCCTCCGCTGCTTCAGCGGCGAACGCCGCGATCGACCATATGCGCGATTGGTTGCAAGGCACCGGCGGCAAGTGGGTCACCATGGGTATCGCCTCGGATGGCGCCTACGGCATTCCTGCTGGCGTGATCTACGGTTTCCCGGTGACCTGTGCGAAGGCCGGGTTTCAGTTGGTCAAGGGCCTGGAAATCGACAATTTCAGCCGCAGCAAGATGGACGCCACGCTCAAGGAACTGGAGGAAGAGCGCGACGCGATCAAGCACTTGCTCAAATGACGCTGGCGTTCCTGGGCGTACAAATCCCAATTGAACATTGCTCTGCGCCTGACGGTGAAAGGACATGAAACAATGAAGGACCCCATGACAGCCGGAGCAAAATTCCGTGCCGCGGTCAAGGCGGAAAAGCCGCTGCAGGTAATCGGCGCCATCAATGCCTACCATGCGCGCCTTGCCGAACGCACCGGCTACAAGGCCATTTACCTGTCCGGCGGCGGCGTCGCCGCCGGTTCGCTGGGCGTTCCCGACCTCGGGATCACCGCTCTTGACGACGTGCTCACCGACGTGCGCCGCATTACCGACGCATGCAGCCTGCCGCTGCTGGTGGACGCCGACACCGGATTCGGCGGGGCCTTCAACATCGCCCGCACCGTCAAATCGCTGATCAAGTTCGGCGCGGGCGCAATGCATATCGAGGACCAGGTCCAGTCCAAGCGCTGCGGCCACCGCCCGGGCAAGGAAATCGTCTCCCGGGAGGAGATGGTGGACCGCATCAAGGCGGCGGTGGATGCGCGCACCGATCCGGACTTCGTGATCATGGCGCGCACCGATGCGCTCGCGGTCGAGGGCCTGGACGCGGCGATCGAGCGCGCCCGCGCCTGCGTGGAAGCCGGTGCCGACATGATCTTTCCGGAGGCGATGACCGAACTGTCGATGTACCGGAAGTTCGCCGACGCGGTAAAGGTGCCGGTGCTCGCCAACATCACCGAGTTCGGCGCCACGCCGCTCTTCACCGTCGAGGAATTGCGCGGAGCCAACGTCTCGCTGGTGCTTTATCCGCTGTCGGCGTTCCGGGCGATGAACAAGGCGGCGCTCAAGGTCTACGAAACCGTCCGCCGCGAGGGCACGCAAAAGGGCGTGGTTGATATCATGCAGACCCGCAACGAGCTTTACGACTACCTGGACTATCATCGGTTCGAGTCGAAACTGGACCAACTTTTCGCGAAGGAAAAGGGAAAATGAGCGAAGCCGCCCAACTTACCCCCAAGCCGAAGAAATCGGTCGCGCTCTCCGGCGTCCCCGCCGGCAACACCGCGCTGTGCACCGTGGGCCGCACCGGCAACGACCTTCACTACCGCGGCTACGACATCCTGGATTTCGCCGAGGCAGCCGAGTTCGAGGAGATTGCCTACCTGCTGGTGCACGCCAAGCTGCCGACCGCCGCCGAACTGGCTGCCTATAAGCGCAAGCTCAAGGCGCTGCGCGGCATTCCCGCGTCGGTTCATGACATCCTCGAATGCATCCCCGCCAACACCCACCCGATGGATGTGCTGCGAACCGGCTGTTCCGCGCTGGGCGCGGTACTTCCGGAAAACGAGGATCACAAGCTCACTGAAGCCCGCGACATCGCCGACCGGATGATGGCGAGTTTCGGCTCGATGCTGCTTTATTGGTACCACTTTTCGCACTCGGGGAGGCGTATCGAAGTCGAGACCGACGACGATTCGATCGGCGGTCATTTCCTGCATCTCCTGCATGGCAGGAAGCCGTCGGCACTCTGGGAACGGGCGATGCATACCTCGCTGATCCTCTACGCCGAACACGAATTCAACGCATCCACGTTCACCGCCCGCGTGATCGCCGGCACCGGCTCGGACATGTATTCGGCGGTGGGCGGCGCGATCGGCGCGCTCAAGGGGCCGAAACACGGTGGTGCCAATGAGTTCGCGTTCGACACCATCGGCCGTTACGACAACCCGGATGACGCCGAAGTCGACATCGTCAGGCGCGTTGCCGAGAAGCAGATCATCATCGGCTTCGGCCATCCGGTGTACACCACCGGCGACCCGCGCAACCAGGTGATCAAGGAGGTCGCGCGGCGCCTGTCCGAGGATGCGGGCGATATGAAGCTTTTCGACATCTCGGAACGCGTGGAAAAAGTCATGTGGCGCGAGAAGAAGATGTTCCCGAACCTCGACTGGTACAGCGCCACCAGCTACCACATGATGGGAGTGCCGACCGCGATGTTCACGCCGATCTTCGTCATCAGCCGCGCGTCCGGCTGGACCGCCCATGTGATCGAGCAGCGCATCGACGGCAAGATCATCCGTCCGAGCGCCCACTACACCGGCCCCGAAAACATGAAGTGGGTGCCGATCGACAAGAGAAAGTGAAGGTGTGAAGGTGCCCCACAAGGGGATACCGGTCTTTGACCATAAATGAGTGAAGGGTAAAAGCGAAAATCCGTTGTAGACCCTCCGCCTGTTCCTCATTCACTCACCCTGCACTCCTTCACCCATTCACTCCTTCACCCTTCACTCATTCACTCATTCACTCCTTCACGCCTTCACGCCTTTACCTCCCATGTCCTCTCACATCTCCAACGTCCGCCCCAAACCCGACAAGGTCCTGGTAGACATCGCCGACTACGTTACCCGATACAGGATCAAGAGCCGGGAGGCGTACGACACCGCGCGCTATTGTCTGATGGATACGCTCGGCTGCGGCTTCGAGGCGCTCGAGTATCCGGCCTGCACCAAACTGCTCGGGCCGGTCGTCCACGGCACCATGGTTCCCCACGGTGCGAAGGTGCCCGGGACCCAATTGCAGCTCGACCCGGTGCAAGCAGCGTTCAACATCGGTGCGATGATCCGCTGGCTGGACTTCAATGACACCTGGCTGGCGGCGGAATGGGGACATCCGTCAGACAACCTCGGCGGCATTCTTGCGACCGCCGATTGGCTGTCGCGCAGCGCAGTCGCAGTCGGCAAGAAGCCGCTCTCGGTGCAGGATGTGCTCACGGCGATGATCAAGGCGCATGAAATCCAGGGCTGCCTGGCACTGGAAAACAGCTTCAACAAGGTCGGTCTCGATCACGTGGTGCTGGTCAAGGTCGCTTCCACTGCCGTGGTAGCCGGCATGCTCGGGCTGTCCAGGGAAGAGATCGTCAACGCAGTCTCGCTCGCCTGGGTCGACGGGCAAAGCCTGCGCACCTATCGCCACGCTCCGAACACCGGTTCGCGCAAGAGCTGGGCGGCCGGAGATGCCACCAGCCGAGCGGTCAGGCTGGCGCTAATCGCCAGAACCGGCGAGATGGGCTATCCGTCGGTGCTGACGGCAAAGATCTGGGGTTTCTACGACGTGCTGTTCAAGAGCAAGGAATTCAAGTTCCAGCGGCCTTACGGTTCTTACGTCATGGAAAACGTGCTGTTCAAGATCTCGTTTCCGGCGGAGTTCCATTCGCAGACCGCGGTCGAAGGCGCCATGACCCTGCATCCGCAGCTCAGAAATCGACTCGACGACATCCGCAAAATTACCATCCGCACTCACGAAGCGGCCATCCGCATCATCGACAAGAAAGGCCCGTTGAACAACCCGGCCGATCGCGATCATTGCATCCAGTACATGGTGGCGGTGCCGATGATCTTCGGCCGGCTGACGGCCGCCGACTACGAAGACAATGTTGCGGCCGATCCGCGCATCGACAGACTGCGCGACAATATTGTCTGTGTAGAAGACAAGCGGTTCACCCGCGACTACCACGATCCGAAGAAGCGCTCGATCGCCAACGGCATCACCGTGGAGTTCAAGGACGGCAGCCGCCTCAAGGAAGTGGTGGTCGAGTATCCGATCGGTCACAAGCGCCGCCGCAAGGAAGGCATGCCGGTGCTGGTCGAGAAGTTCAAGACCAATCTGGCGCGCCGCTTCCCGCCGAAACAGCAGAAGGCGGTGCTGGACCTCTGTCTGAATCCCCGGGAACTCGCAGCCACGCCTGTCAACGAATTCGTGGATATGATGGTTATCTGAAGCGATGCGACACGCGTTCGGTCTTTTTCTTGGAGTCATGCTCTCGGTTCCGGCCCTGGCGGACTCCAACCCCATGCAACCAGGCACCTGGGAATTCACGCGCTCGGGCGGCATGGCCGCGAACCTGATCGGCCGTTTTTGCATCACCGCCGCGGACATTGCGGACCCAATGTCTCCGGTCAATGGCTTTCTCTCGCGCGACGAGAAAAAGCAATGCAGCAACTGGCAAATACAATGGCAAGCCGGCCGCGCCGAATATTCCGGCGCCTGCCGCTGGAAGGATCAGACGGTCGAGGTCAGCGGCCGCATCGTCGCGAGCGCGGACACCTACTCCGACACGCAGGATCAGAAGAAGGAGGGGTCGGCGTCAAGGTCGCCGATCCTGGACATCATCAACGGCCTGCGGCTGGCCGCGTGTCCCAACTGACGGGTTTCATCCTGGAGACGCCATGAGCCACAACTTGTTCAATACCCTGCAGGAGTTCTCTCCCGCTCCGGGCAAGAAAGCAAAGTTTTACTCGCTGCCGGCGCTGGAGCAGGCCGGTATCGGCAAGATCTCCCGCCTGCCGGTTTCCATCCGTATTGTGCTCGAAGCCGTACTGCGCAACGTGGACGGCAAGAAGGTGGCCGAAGAGCATGTCCGGCAATTGGCCGGCTGGCAACCGGAAGCGCCGCGCACCGCCGAAATTCCGTTCGTCGTGGCGCGCATCGTGCTGCAGGATTTCACTGGCGTGCCGCTGCTGGCCGACCTGGCGGCGATGCGCGGCGTCGCCAGCAGGATGGACAAGAATCCGAAAGTGATCGAGCCACTGGTGCCGGTGGACCTGGTGGTGGACCACTCGGTGCAGGTCGACTACTACGGCAGCAAGCAGGCGCTGGACCTCAACATGAAGCTGGAATTCCAGAGGAACCGGGAGCGCTACCAGTTCATGAAATGGGGCATGCAGGCCTTTGACACTTTCAAGGTCGTGCCGCCCGGCGTGGGCATCGTGCACCAGGTGAATCTCGAATACCTGGCGCGCGGCGTGCACGCGAAGAATGGCATTTATTATCCCGATACCCTGGTCGGAACCGACAGCCACACCACCATGATCAACGGCATCGGCGTGGTCGGCTGGGGTGTGGGCGGGATCGAGGCCGAGGCTGGCATGCTCGGCCAGCCGGTCTATTTCCTGACTCCCGACGTGGTCGGCGTGAACCTCAAAGGCGCGCTGCGCGGCGGAGTCACCGCCACCGACCTGGTCCTGACCATCACCGAAATGCTGCGCAGGGCCAAGGTAGTAGGCAAGTTCGTCGAGTTTTTCGGCGAGGGCGTGGAAAGACTGTCGCTCCCGGACCGCGCCACGGTAGCCAACATGGCGCCGGAGTACGGCGCGACCATGGGATTTTTCCCGGTCGATGACGCCACGATCGAGTACTTCAAG
>Ga0134123_10000851_pt1 | contig 20152 bp, 18 predicted proteins | sample KB303_FD_96460 | JGI IMG/M metagenome (GOLD analysis project Ga0134123, IMG submission 96460) | Terrestrial soil microbial communities without Nitrogen fertilizer from Kellogg Biological Station, Michigan, USA - KB3-0-3 | ecosystem: Environmental > Terrestrial > Soil > Unclassified ...
CATCGGCCCCAGCACATAGTCGCGGCGCATCTTCGCGCGGTCGGCGTGCGTGATCGGGCTGTAGTACATCGGCGAGCGGATCAGCGCCGCCAGCACCGCCGCCTCCTGAAGATTCAGGTCCTTCGCGTGCTTGCCGAAGTAGAGCCGCGACGCCGCCTCGACGCCATACGCGCCGTGGCCGAGGTACACCTGATTCGCGTACAGCTCGAAAATCTGGTCCTTGGTGAAGTCCTTCTCGATCTGCACCGCCAGGAACATCTCGTTGATCTTGCGGCGGAACGTCTTGTCGGGCGTCAGGAACACCTGCTTCGCCAGCTGCTGCGTCAGCGTCGACGCGCCCTGGGCCTTCTTCCGCTCGAGCACGTCCTTCACCACCGCGCGCACGATGGCCTTCGGATCGACGCCGCCGTGTTTGTAGAAATCGGCATCCTCGGTCGCGACCACCGCGTCCACGAACTGCTGCGACATCTCCCGCTTCGACACCACGATCCGCTTCTGGATCGAGTACTCCGCGAACGCCACACCGTTGCGGTCATAGATGCGCGTGATGATCGCCGGCTGGTAATCCGCCAGCGCCTTCACCCGCGGCATCCGCACCGCGTGGGCGAACAGGAACCCCGCCGGGACGCCGAGCGCGGCCGCCGCGAGCAGCATCAGCAGCCGGGAGCGGCGGCGCGAGGGCGGCGGGGCGGGCAGGAGTTGATGATTCGTCATAGCGGCGTGAGCCTCGCGTCAATATAAACTACGCGCCGCATGTCCGCACACCCGATCCCCGCGACGAACCGCGACTGGAGCAGGCTCGTCGGTGAGTCTCTCAAACAGCATGGCGCATGGCATACCTGGGCGAAGCTCCTGGAGGCCACCCGCGTATACCCGGGCGACCTCTCGCTGCGGGGCTACATCGAGATCCTCCGCAACACCATCGTGCGCGATTTTCTCGCTCATCCGAAGGGACTGCAGGCCGTGCCGCGCCTGAGCGCCGAGTTCATGTCCAACTTCGACCGCTTCAACCTCAACGCCCAGGAAGGCTATCTGGTCTCCCTGATCGACGGCCGGCTCGACGTGCAGAAACTGCTGATCCTCAGCCCCTTCGATCCCTTCAACACGATCTTCAGTCTGGCCCGGCTCCAGCAGGAGCGGGCCATCACGGTGCCGCAATGACGTTCGCGCTCTCGCTGCTCGACCAGCTCCCCAACGCCATCGCCGTGATCACCGAGGGCGGCGGCGTCGAGTATCGCAACCACGCCTTCGACGAAGCGTTCGGCAGCGACGCCGCGCAGTGGCTGAAGGAAGCGGCGCGCGCCGTCGCCGGCGAGCGCGGGTGGCTGCACGGGTTCTTCACCGACTCGACCGAGACGACCGACGTCGAGATCGAAGGGCGCGTCTACCGCATCGACAAGATCACGCGCATCGTCGAAGACCGCGAGAGCCCCGCGGTGGCGCTGTCGTTCGAAGACGTGACACGCGAGCGCGAGGCCGAGCAGGCGAAGTCCGACTTCACCGCGCAGATCGTCCACGACCTCCGCGGTCCCCTCTCCGGGATCCAGGGCACGCTGGAGTTCGTGCTCTCGCAGGACGCGAAGCTCGACGCGCTCTACTCCGACCTGCTGCGCGAGGCGCAGCGCGAGTCGGAGCGGATGATGAACCTCGTCAACGAGATCCTGGACTTCTCGAAGATCAAGTCCGGCAACTTCGCCGTCGAGTCCGAGCCGATCCGCGTCGCGGGCGTGCTCAAGCGCGCCGTGCGCAGCCTGCAGTCCGTGGCCGCGCGCGATGAGGTGTTCCTCCTCAGCGCGCACGGCCGCGACGTCCCGCAGATCTTCGGCAGCATGGAGAAGCTGACCCAGGCGATCATCAACCTGATCTCGAATTCGCTGAAGTTCACGCCGCGCAAGGGCGTGATCTCCGTCGGCGCGCAGATCGAGCGGAGCAATGACGTCGCCGAGGCGATCGTCATTACGGTGACCGACAGCGGCATGGGCATCCGCGCCGACGAGATCCAGACGATCTTCGAGAAGTACAAGCAGGCCGGCACGCGGTCGCTCCGCGGCGGCGCCGGCACAGGCCTCGGGCTGTATATCGTCAAGCAGGTCGTCGAGGCCCACGGCGGCGAGGTGAGCGTGGCCTCGGTCGAGGGCGTCGGCACGAGCATGATCCTGCGCCTGCCGGTGAAACGCGCGGCGTGAATGCTGTAAGGTATCGGTGAATGCCTTACACCCTTCCGCTCGGCAGTCCCGTGATCGACTTCGCCCTTCCGGCGACGGATGGCAAGGTCTACCGGCCGGCGGACTTCGCCGAGGCGCGGGTGCTGGTGATCTTCTTCAGCAGCAACCGCTGCCCGTACGTCGTCGGGTCGGACGAAGTCACGCGCGCGACGGCGGAGCGGCTGGCCGGCTCCGGCGTGCGCTTCGCGGCCATCAATTCCAACAGCGAGAACACCTATGCCGAGGAGAGCTTCGCGCAGATGGTGGAGCGCATGCGCGTCCATCGCTTTCCGTGGGTCTACCTGCGCGATGAATCGCAGGACGTCGCCCGCGCGTACGGCGCATTGCGCACGCCGCACTTCTACGTCTTCGACGGCGAGCGGCGCCTGGTCTATTGCGGGCGCGGCGTCGACAATCCGAGGGACATCGCCCGCGCGACCGTCAACGATCTCGACGCGGCGCTGGACGACCTCCTCGCCGGCCGCGACCTCCGCACGCCGCTGACGAATCCGATCGGCTGCAACGTCAAATGGGACGGCCGCGACGGAACGTGGATGCCGCCCGAGGCATGCGACCTCGTCTGAACGAGCGGCTGCAGCGGCGGTTCGAGACCCATGCCGCGCGCACTCCGTCCGCCATCGCCGTCATCGACGGCGACAACGCGCTCGACTACCGCACCCTCGACCGGCGCGCGAACGCGGTGGCCCGGCGCCTGCGCAGACAGGGCATCGGACGCGAGCACCGCGTCGCGCTCCTGCTCGATCGCTCGGCGGACTTCGTCGCTGCCATGCTCGGCGTGCTCAAGGCGGGAGCCGCCTGCGTCTGCATCGACCCGGCCGATCCGCGCGAGCGCGTCGAAACGCTCCTGCGGAGCTCCGGCGCTGCCATGGTCCTCCAGGATCGCCCGCTCGTCGCGGAAGCGGCGTCCGCTCCGCGAACGGCCGGCGACGCCGGCGACCTCGCCTTCGTCTTCTACACGACCGGCTCCACCGGCGTGCCGAAAGGGGTCATGCACACCCACCGCGGCCGCGGCGACCGGCTGCGGTGGGAGATCGCGCAATACGCCATCGCGCCCGGCGACCGTGTGCTGCTGAAGACGCCGGTGAGCTTCGCGCGCGTCGTGAAGGAAACGCTGTGGGCGCTGAGCAGCGGCGCGGCCGTCGTCATCGCGCGCCCCGGCGGGCAGCGCGACCCCGCGTATCTCGCCGATCTCATCGTCCGCGAGCGCGTCACCGTCGCCGTCTTCATCCCGCCCCAGCTCGCGCTGCTGCTCGAAGAGGAGCGGCTCGAAGCGGCGGCGCTGCGGCTCGTCATCGCCGAGGGGGAGCCGCTGCCGTGGCCGGTCCATGAACGATTTCGCGCGCGGCTGCCGCATGTGGAGCTGTTCAACGCCTACGGACTGACGGAGGTCTCGACGGTCGCGGTCTGGCGCGGCGGCGAGGGCGTTGCGACGCGGAGCGCGCCGAGCGGACGGGCCGCCGGGCTGCCGCTGTATCTCCTCGACGACGACGGCCGGCCCGCGGAGACCGGCGAGATTTACGCCGGCGGCCATGGGATCGCGCGCGGATACCTCGGCAATGCGGCGGAGACCGCGGCGCGCTTTCTGCCCGATCCGTTCTCGCCGGCGCCCGGCGCGCGCATGTATCGCACCGGCGATCTGGGCCGCCTCCATCCCGACGGCACGCTCGAGCACCTCGGCCGCGCGGACGCGCAGGTCAAGCTCCACGGCTTCCGGGTCGAGCCGGGGGAAATCGAGCAGGTCCTGGCCGCGCATCCCGGCGTGCGCGAGGCCGCGGCGGCGGTCCGCGAGGAGCGTCCCGGCGTGAAGCAGCTCGTCGCGTACGTCGCGCCGCGTGAGGACGCGCCATCGGCGCCGGACCTGCGCCGCTTTCTCGAGGCCCGGCTGCCGGCGCACCTGGTGCCGTCGCGGATCGTGCTGCTCGCGGCGCTGCCGCGAACGCCGAACGGGAAAGTGGACCGCCGCGCGCTGCCTCCGCCGCCGTCCGAGCGGCCGGACCTCGAAAGGAGCTTCGTCGCGCCGCGCGACGAGGTCGAGCGCATGCTCGCCGCGATCTGGGAGCGCCTGCTCGGCATCTCGCCCATCGGCATCGAGGACGACTTCTTCGAGCTCGGCGGCTACTCGCTCCTCGGCGCGCTGCTCTTCGCCGACGTCGAGCGCGAGATCGGCCGGCGCCTGCCGCTCGCGGCGCTGCTGCGAGCGACGACCGTGGCCCGCCAGGCGGAGCTCCTGCGCGAGCACGCGCAGCCGGCGTTCTCTCCGCTCGTGGTGATGCAGAACGGCGCCGGCGGGCGGACGCCGTTCTTCTGCGTCCACGGACTGTTCGGCAACGTGCTCTGCTTCCGCGAGCTCGCGCGGGCGATGGGAGACGACCAGCCGTTCGTGGCCCTGCAGTCGCAGGCGCTCGATCCCGCGCAGGCGCCGCTGACGACGGTCGAGGAGATGGCGTCGTACTACCTCGCGCACGTTCGCGCGATGCAGCCGCGCGGACCGTACGCCTTCGGCGGTTACAGCTTCGGCGGAATGGTGGCCTTCGAAATGGCGCGGCAGCTCGCCGCCGCCGGCGAGCCGGTGGCGCTGCTGGCGCTCATCGACGCGTCCTCGCCCGACGCGCACCGCGGAGTCGTGCCGTTCTATTACACGACCTACGTGCGCGCGGGCGGAAGCGCGTTCGCGCTCGACCGCCTCGTCAGCGATGGGCGTCTCACGCGCAATCCGAAGCCGTGGAAACTGCGTGAGCTGCCGGACGACGCGCTGTTGCAATACCGCGCCGTGGAGCTCGCGACGAGCGCCGCCACGCGCGCGTACCGCCCGCGGCCGTATCGCGGCGAGGCCGACCTGCTCCGCGCCACCGGACAGGATTCGCGGCTCGCGTACGAGCCGCAGGCCGGCTGGGGCCGCGTCGTCGGCGGCCTGCGCATTCACGACGTGGCGGGCGATCACGTGACTCTGCTGTCGCCGCCCTGGGTGACCGAGCTCGGCGAGCGGCTGCGCGCATGCGTCGATCGCGCTCAGTCGTGAAGCTCGACCGTGAGCCGCTCCAGCCGTTCCCCGATCCAGCGCTCGAACAACTCCTCGCGCAGCGCCTTCCTCAGCTCCGGATCGGAGAGCGAGGCCGGCGGGTCGTCGCCGAGAAACGGCCGGCGGTCGAGGAAGTACTGCTCGAGCTCCGGGCTCGTCACGGCGTGTTTGAGCCGTTCGAGGCGGTATTCGCCGCGGATGCGCTCGAGCATCGCCGCCTCGGTGTCGTCATGCGCGACGAGCCACTCCGCGAGCATCGCCCGGTCGCGGAGCTCGTGCTGCTCGCAGAAGTCCGCCACGGCGATGTCGATCAGCGTGTCGCTGACCTGGATGCCGCGATTCGCGATCTCGCGCTGCAGCAGGTGCTGGCGCAGGATCTCGCCGAGGAATGCCGCGAGCTGGCCGGCGTCGCGGAGATAACCGAGGCAGCGGCGGAGAGAAAGCTCCTCTCCGTCGACGGTCAGGAAGGATGTCATCGCGGTTGCGCTCCCGATGAAGAGGGAGTATAGAAGGATGGCAATCCATATCGGCACGAGGAGGCGCTCATGGCCGCGAAGCGTAGTGGAACCAGTTCCGGAACGAACAGAAGTCCGGCGCGTGCGGCGAGCCCTCCGAGGCGCGCGGCGAGTCCTCCTGCCCGTGCGGCAAGTCCTCCGACGCGTGCGGCGAGTCCTCCGGCCCGTGCCGCCAGTCCTCCGCGTGCCGCGAGTCCCGCGCGGGCCGACAGTCCGCCGCGCGAGCTCGACGCGATTCGCCTCGCCAGCACTCTGCGCGCGGCGAGCACGCTGCGCGCCGCCAGTGCGCTGCGCACGGCGAGCACCATCCGCGCCGTCAGCGCGGCGCGTGCGGCCAGCCCTGCCCGACGGGCCGACAGTCCGCCGCGGGCGGCCGGTCTCCGCTCGGTGATCCGCAGCATGGCGCAGCCGGCCTTCCGGCGCGAGTTCGCGTCCAGCCCCGCGCAGGCCGTGCAGCGAGCCGGCATCACCCAGACGATCCCGCAGGCCCAGCTCGAGGTGCTGGCCCAGCTCTCGTCCGAGGAGCTGGAGATCGTCACGTCCGTTCTCGACCGGCTTCGGAAAGCGGCGCCGGGACGCGTCCTGTCGCTGTAACCCCGGAACCGGTCGTGAGCGTCGCTGCGCCGCAGTCGCGCGAAGGAGTGTCGCTGGCGTCCTTCCGGACGCGCACGCCCCTGCCGCGCGACTGCCGCACCGGCGGCTTCGTGGCCCTCGAGACGCTGGTGCCGATGTTCCCGCGCCTGCTCGTCACGGGCCGCGCGGGCTCGGGAAAGACGACCTTCCTGCGACTGCTCGCCGGCGAGACCGATGCTCTGTACGTCCGTGCGGCGGACGCCGCATCGCTGCCGCACGACGATCGCCTCGTGATGGTCGATGCGCTCGACGAAGTGCAGGGCGCACCGCGGGCCCGGCTCCTCGAGACGCTGGCGTCGCGGCGCGCGGTCGTCGCGAGCCGCCCCTTCGAGCTCGACGACGCGCGCTCTCTCGGCTTCCGCCTGGCCGCGCTCGAAGAGCCGGAGGAACCGGGCGTCTCCGACACGATGCGCCGCGAGATGCGCGCCGCGCAGGAGCTGGTCGCGCGCGGCGAGGTGCTGGCGCGGATCCTTCCCCACCTCGGGAGACCTCGCTCCGCGGAGCTGGTCGCGCACGTCGCACGCCTGTACGCGGAGCACGACCGCGTGCTCACCCTGGCCGCATCCACGTCCGACCCCGTGCTGCGCGCGCGCCTGCTCCTCTTCGCCCGCGCGTGCGGCGCGACGGTCGACTCCTCGGCGATCCACGGCGTGCTCGCGCAGGGCGTGCCTGTCGCCGAGCGCATCGCGCTCACCGACCTGCTGCCCGCCGCGAACGTCGACCCGCTCGAGGAACTGCTTCCGGTGACGCAGGACCTGCGCATCGGCCGCACGCCCGTCACCGTGGCGCAGTACGCGCTGTTCGTCGCCGACGGAGGCGCGAAGCCGGAGCAATGGCGGCGCCAGCTCGCGACGCCCCGCCATCCCGTCGCTCATGTCTCGTGGCACGACGCGACGGCCTGCTGCGCGTGGCTCGCGCATCGCCGCGGACGCCCGATCGCGCTCCCCTCCTCCGCGGAGTGGGAAGCCGCGGCGACGCATCCCGCGGGACCGTATCCGTGGGGCGCGGGCGAGCCGGACGACGAGCGTCTCAACTGCGATCAGCGCGTCGGCCGCACGACGCCAGGCGGCGTCTATCCGCGCGGCGCCGCTCCCGCCGGCCATCTCGACCTCGGCGGCAACGTCTGGGAGTGGTGCCGCGACGCCGCCGGCGACGGCCGCATCGTGCGCGGCGGCGGGTGGTTCAGCAAACCGGAGTACGCGCGCGCGGATTACCACTACCCGTTCCACGCCGCGAACCACTTCCACGACCTCGGCTTTCGCATCGCCGAGCGGAGCGCCTCATGATCGCCGGCGTGGCCGCGAGCGCATCCGACGTGACGGTCACGTGGGCCGGCCGCGAGGGGGCGACGCGCTTCCAGTCGTTCTGGCTGAAGCTGTATTCGCGAAAGAGCGACGCCTACGAGGACATCGCCGCGCACTGGACGGACGGCGCGAACTTTCATCCGCGCGATCTGGAGCGCGGCGACGGAGAGCGCATCGTGGGCGCGGCGGCGCTGCAGGACGGCCAGGCGATGGAGGTGGTGTGGGCCGACGCGGAGCGCTGCGTGTTCCCCGCGCCCTGGCTGTGGGAGCGCGCGTTCCTCAGCGATCCCGTGGAGCTGATCGAGCCGGTGCGCTGGGATCACACGGCGACGTTCCCTTCGTGCTCCTACGCCGCGCTGATGGAAGACGACGCGGCGCTCTTCGCGCTGCTGCGCGATTTCTTCGCCTTCGGCCTCGTCCTCGTGCGCGACGTGCCGCGGCGATCGCGGCAGATCCTCGCCGTCGCCGACCGGATCTCCACGCTCCAGAAAAGCCACCTCGGCGAGATCTTCACCGTCCTCCCGAAATCGCAGGGTGCCGGCTCGATTCACATCGGCGAGACGGAGGACGAGATCCCGCTGCACATCGACCTCGTCTACAAGCAGCGCCCGCCCGACATCCAGATGCTGCACGTCCTGCAGCAGATCGCCGGCGGCGGCGAGAACGTGTTCGTCGACGCGCTGCATATCCTCGACCAGCTCGAGCCGGCGGAGCTGCAGCTCCTCCGCGACGTGCCGGTGTATTTCGTCGCGCAGAGCGACAGCGTGCATTTCCGCGGACTGCATCCCATCCTCGCGTGGGATTCCCGCGGCCGCTTCATCGGCGTGCATTACAACGAGTACAAGATCGTCTTCCCGGTCGAGGCGCCCGCCGGGTATTACGGCGCGTTCCTGCACTTCCAGGAAGTCATCAAACGCGAGGTCAACACCTGCGCCATGACCCTGCCCCAGGATTCGGTGGTGATCTTTCACAACCGGCGCACGCTGCACGGCCGCCGCGCGTTCCACTCCCTCGAGCGCCACTACGAAGGCTGCTTCGTGTCGGAAGACGACATGAAGTGCCGGTATCGCGTGCTGTGGGAGCGGCGGCGCGCCGAGTGGGGCCCGCCGGGTCACGGGCAGTGGCCTGCGAGAGACAAGGAGGGAGAGCCATGTCGAGGAGCAAGTACGCCTTCGAGAGCTTGACGTTCGAGGTGCCGGCCAGGCCGTGACGGCGTGTTGCCGGCCGGCACGATCCAGCATCATGGCGCGCGCAGGGTGACCGCGCGCCGCGAGGTCCGCGACGGATCGCCGAGCATCGTGACGGCGACGGAGCTCTCGCCGCGCAGTGCATCCGTTGCGACGAGCGCGGCGAGGCGCCGCGGCCCGAGCATCAGCGTGTCGGTGAGCGGACGGCCGTTCAACACGATGACCGGGTACGCGCTCCGCGGCTCCATGACGTCCACGGAGGTCGTCACGTCGATCACCGAGAGGCGCGACGCGTCCTCGCGGCTGCGCCGCAACCGCTCGAGCACCTCCGGCACCTGCAAGGCCGGGCGGACGATTGCGCTGTCGACCTCGATCGGCGCGTCGGCGTCGGACCGGCTCGGCGTCGCGGCCGCGCGCGCCGGCTTCGCCGCGGGTGCCGCGAGCGCCGGCCGCGGCGCCTCCGGATCGGCCGCCGGCCGCGTCGTCGCGCAGGCGGCGAGAAGGAGCACGGCCGCCGCGGCGGAGCGAAGGTCAGCGCGAGAATTCGACGTCGTCGACATAGATCTCTCCTGTGGCCGGATTCGTGAACTGGAACACGACCGTGTCGATACTGGTCAGAGGCAGGCCGGAGTTGTTCATGATGAACGAGTGCAGCGGGATGCGGACCGTCGTCATCACGTCGTGGTCGGTGACGACACGGTCGTACGGCTTCGGGATCGCATCGAACTGACCCGTGTACGTCCCGCGCACCGTCGCGCCGCTCTGGAGCTGGACCCGGAACTCCTGCCCGCCGCTGATCGGGTTCGGCGGCGCGGCGTTGGTCTGCGCCACGCGGAACGACACCACTTCGAACGTCGAGACGTCGGCCGGGGCCAGCGTCCACGTGTACGTCGCGCTTCCGGCCGACCATCCCACGCGGACCGCGGCGGTGTCGTGCACGCTCGGCGTGAGGCTCAGCTCCGTCGCGGTCGCGTTCGGAACGCCCGCGCCGGTGCCGCTCTCGATCCGCTGGTGCAGCGACTCGTGCCGGAACGCGTACACCTTCCTCCCCGCGAATGACGGGAACGTGAGGTTGCCGCGGAGCATGTCCTCGTACACCGTCTCCGAGTTGAGGTTCGACCGGACGAACGCCGCCATCCAGGCTTCGCCGAGCCGCTGCTGATCGGCGGCCGGGATCTCGTCGGGACGCGCCGGCCACGCTGGATGCGAATTGGTCCAGTCGTCCCAGTCGGCGGCCCAGACGGTGTTGAAGAAGTTGTGGTTCGCGCCGTAGACGTCGATGCCGCTCTTCGTCGTGGCATCGCTCGCGAGGTCGTAGATGCGGACGCCGTCGAGGCCCTGCACGTCGCCGTCCGCCGCCGGAATCATGACGAAGTACGGAACGGTCACGACGGAATTCTGGCTCTCGACGGGCGCGATCGAAGATACCGAGGTGATCGAGAACGGCGACGCCAGCAAACCGTTGCGGATGAATGCGACGACCGAGGCCTCCCCGCCGCGCGAGTGCCCGGAGACGGAGATGCGGGTCATGTCGACGTGCCCGGTGAACAGGCCCGCGAACGGATCGGGATAGGCCGGGAACGTGGCGGCGTTGTTCAGATGCGACCACATCTCGAGGTGCTTGAGGATCAGGTCGGCGCGCTCGGTGATCCAGAACTGGACGTTCTGCGGCGGGCCGCTGGAGCCGGTCATGTCGTACGCGTCGATGGACACCGCGATGATTCCGTGGCTCGCCAGGATCTCGAGCAGGCGCGTGTAGCCCTCGTGGTTCGCGGTGCGGTCGGGACAGCTCGCGTGCGAGTGCAGCCCGCCGGTGCCCGTGTACGCGTCCGACCCGTTCAGGCGGACGGCGCAGCACGCGTGATTGCCGTGCTGGATCACGAACAGCGGATGCGCTCCCGCCGCGACCGGCGCACCGAGGCCGCCCGCGCCGGTCGACGGATAGCGCACCGTCGCGCGGAGATCGACGTTCGACGCGGTCCCGATGCTCGGGAAGAAGTCGTCGAACGAGTAGTTGGCGACGCCGATCGGCGTCGCCGCATCGAGCTCGTACGGATCGGGCGCGGAGACGAAGCCGATCTGCACCGCGCCGTCGAGGAAATCGAGCGCCGGGTTGTACTGCCCGTCCCCCATCCACGCCGCCTGCGAGCCCGCCACCGTCGATCCGAAGTCGACGACGACGTCATACTGTCCCGGCGTCACCGGTGCCGGCCAGACGATCGTGTCGGTGCCGTTCACGCATCCGGCCTTCACCGGCATCACTTCGACCGTGCCGCCGGCCGAGATGTCCGTGAGCGAGTTGTCGCCGGCCCATCCCGGCACGTTGCGATGCGCGACGACGTGATAGCCCGCGTAGATCCCGCCGGGATGACCCGCCGGGATGTACGTCGGATCGACCGCCGCCCAGACGTCGTCGTTCGTGTCCGCGAACGAATCGGCGTACTCGAAGTACGGCGAGTGCGCCAGGGGACGTCCTGCGAGATCCATGAGCGGCCCGCCCGGCGGATAGGTGAGGAAGAGGAGCATCGCGGTGTCGGAGCCGTAGGAGATCAGATCGCTCGCGTCGATGACGTCGAGTCCGCGGACGCGGCGCGCGATGCGCTGCGCGACGATGTCATACGCGCCGCGGCGTTGCGCCGGCGCGTCCCACGCGCGCACGACGAATCGTCCGTTCGCATCCGCGGTGACGCGCTCCGCCGCCGCACCCGACCCCGCGCCGCTGACGTCGGCCACGCGGTCCCCAACCCGCCACGCCCGCTGGTTCGGCACCATCGAGATCGCGAGCGCCTCGCCGGGCTCGAAGTTGCGCCCCGCGACGTAGAGATCCGCCGTCGCGGTCTCGAGGCTGTTCAGGAGGCATCCGTTGCGGTCCGCCGGATACACCATCGCGCTGCTGCGGCCGGAGACCGGCAGCGCGAGATCGAGCACCGCGCGGTCGCTCTTCACGCCGCGCGCCGTCACTCGGAGCACCCGCCCCCGCAGCGCCTGCTCTGCTTCCTCGAACGTGCGGAAACGCACGGGACGCCGTTCGTCGGCCGGCCGCGTCGAGCAGCCGACCACACCGGAGTGGAACCAGAGGACGAACGGCGCGATCGTGCCGCGCGTGTCGCTCGTCACGCGCGCGTACGAGATCAGGCGATCGGGCTCTCCGTCGAACGTGACGCGAAACTCGTACTGCGCGCGCGGCTCGAGCTGCGCCGCGGTCATCTCGAGCGACGACCCGATCTGCAACGTCTCGATCGGCCGCCCGCCGCCGTCCACGGCCATGGCCCTCGGTCCCGCCGCGCCGTAGCTGCCCACCGCCCGCGGCGAATACCCCGTCCTGCACCCGGCGAGCGCCAGCACCGCCGCCGCGACGATCCACATTCTTCGCATGGGACCTCCCGTTTACGAAACAGTAGTGACACGGAAGGGCAAAGCGTTTCAGGCCGCTTCCAGACAGATCCGGAACGAGTCCAGGATTTGCCTCGCCTGCGCGTACACATCCGGGCCGGCGAGCTGCCCGGTCGCCGGGTCGACGCCGGCAATCCCTCCGATGCTGAGAAACGGACCCACCCTGGCGACGTGGTTGTACGGCCCGATGGGCGTCGGTGTGTTGGGAGGGGTGGAAACATCGACGGTGTTCATTCTCGGGGCTCGTGCTGTATCGTGACACGATGAGCACTGAACTGGAACGTTTTATTGAGATCTGGGAACGCGAGGCGGCGAAGACGGAGCAGCTCCTCGCGGCGCTGCCGCGCGACGGCTACGATTTCCGTCCCGACCCCGAGGGCCGGTCCCTCGGCGAGCTGGCCTGGCACCTCGTCGAAGCCGAGGCCTACGGCGCGCTCGGCATCGAGCGCGGAGAGTTTGCCCGCGGCGTGAAGCCGGAGGGGATCACGCGGCCGCGCACGATCGAAGAGCTGGCGCCCGGCTTCGCACGCGTCCATGCCGATGCGGTGGCGCGCGTGCGGAAGCTGCAGGCGGAGGATCTCGATCGCTCGATCGTGTTCTTCAACGGCCAGGCCATGCCGGTCCGCGACATCCTCATGGATTTCATCCTCCTCCACAACGTTCATCACCGCGGACAGCTGTCGCTGATGTGCCGGGAGGCGGGCGGACAGCCAACGTCGCTGTTCGGGCCGACCCGCGAGACGATGCCTCTGCCGAAAAAAGCGTAATCCTGCGGTTCAGGAATCAGAACGCCCGGCACGGCCGCGCGGCGCGTTTCGCGTTGGACGCCAGCATTCGCCAGCCGGCAGGGCTTCGTTTGGAGATGCCGACGCGATCTCCGGTTTTCTTTCCTTCACAGATCATCTGCGCGATGTCGCCGAGAACAGACACGCCGCCGATGTACGAGTGCTTCAGAAACGAGGCATCGATGCCGGTCACGTCGATCGAATCGATCCCGTCGATGATCGGCAGGTCGGCTCCCCCCTCCCCCGCTCGCGTCGCGTCATGCGCTTTCTTGGAGGCGCGGATTGCCAGGTCGTCGCTCGCTCCGTACAGCGTGATGCCCTGAGCAATTTTCAACATGCGCGGGGCGAGCTCGTCGCGGAAAACCTCCGCATCCATGTCGGGCGCAGCCAGCATGACCTGACTGAAGCGCGGCTTCGGCTGAATCCTGTTGTCCAGATCGATCAACTGTACGGCCCGTGTCAGGACGCGATTCCCGAGGCTGTGCGCGATGATATGGATGGTCGCGGCGCCGGTGCGCCGCCGCAGGTCGAGCAGAAAGTTCACCAGCAGCGGCACACTCCAGTCGGCATTGCCCTCGTCAGCGAGGTACATCGACGTGCTGCCGTGCGACGGCCAGCTGAAGAGAATGGCCGGACCCGCGAATCCGAGGTCGTACTTGATCTGAGCTGTCCTTCGCGCGGCATCGGAGAAGGCGGTGTTGTAGCCATGAATGAAGACGAACGCCTGATTTGCATGGCCATCGGCAATCGAGGCATTCAAGTCCGCGAACCAGCGCTCCTTCGGGATCGCTCTCACCTCGAGAAGCACCACATGTTTCGCCGGGTCCTCGCGGAACGTCAGCGTACGAATGGACGGCTCCTCCAGCTCACCCGGTTCATGCGAGTGCGGGATGCTGACCCAGGTCACCCCGTATTGCAGCCGCCCGCGGTCGGCTCCGTAGACGTTCTTTCGGTCCTTGCCGGCGACCTTCCGCGTGGTGCCGTAAAAGACGGGGACTTTCACGTAGTCGCGCATCTCTGTTTCTCTAAGGGGCACCGGTAACGGTCCGGGGCTCGTCGATTCCGGCGGGACGGGGGCCGGCGGCGGCGGCGGCGGCATCATTTCGACCGATGTCGACGTCGTCGCGCCGGTAGCCGTCGTTTCCGTCATGGCGGTATCCGTCGTCGCCCCGTTGTGTTTACAGGAGAGCACAGCGATGAGGAGCAGGCAGATGAAGGCCTTTCGCATTTTGCCGATTCTCGTTTGAACGGCTGACCCGTTTACAGCTTGGACGGTACCCTTCTGCAGATTTCTCAGCTACCGGTGTGACAATCTTCCTTTCCTGTTGCCACCGCCTCAAAAACGAGCGTTAATAAGGCGTCGTCCAATCGGGAAGGTCCACGGAGGCCCGGGAGATGCGTGCGCTTCGGTTGGCAGTGGTCTGCTTGCTGGCGGGAGCCGCGCTCGCCGAGCCGCGTCCGGCGACGGAGCGCTCGCTGCTTCGTTCCGTCGGCCGCGGCGTGGCCGTCGTCTTCAGCCCCGACCTGAGCGTCGCGACCAACTGCGCGTTCTACGAGCGCCTCGGCTTCACCTGCTATGAGAGCGCGAGCTGGGAGACGGTCGTCGAGGACATCCGCTGCCGGAACGCGTCCGCCGCGCCGGAAGACGCGATCACCGCGGTCATCCTCGAGGCGCACGGGACGTACGGGAACGGCCTGAAGCTGCAGACCAGCGCCGCGCGAAAGGCCTGGCGGTCATACGCCGCGATCGGAGCGTTGACCGAGCGTCTCTCGGCCGCCGGCGTCCGCTCCTGCGTTCTCGCGGCGTGCAACGCGCGGCGGCTTCTCCGTCCGGAGATTTATCACCAGCTCGACGACACGCGTCTCTTTCTTCCCGCGACCCTCGGCATCATGAACGGCAGCCGGGATGATGCGGAAGCGAGCGGCCTGCGCCTGCTGGCGCGCGCGGACAGCCATATCGAGTCGCTGTCGGTGGGCAGTACCGGCGAGTTGTCCCCGCCGACGCTCCGCGCGCTCGGGCTGCGGAAAGACGAGACGATGGCGTTCGTCGTCTCGGACATGCTCGTCCAGCTCGTGACGCACGATCCTTCCCTCGATCTCCGTCCCGCCACGCCGGTCCAGAAGCTCAGGCTCGTCACGCCGGAAGACACATACGCGGAGGAGCTCTTCACGCGCTTCGTCGAGCACCTGGACCGGCTTGCGATGTCGCGCGAAGACGCCGCGCCGGCGCCTCTGGTCGCGACGCTCGATCCGCGGTGACGGGGCTCCGGCGGGCTCGATCGCTCGTGCTATCTTCGCGGCAATCCATCATGAAAATCGTACTGACTGCCGCTCTGCTTCTTTTCGCGACGTCCGTCTTTGCCACGTCCCAGTACGCATGGATCGAATACGGTCCGGACGGTCCCATCGCGCGCGTGATCGTGCCGGGCAGCGGGCCCTGTCCGAACATCATCATCAACAACGGCACACCGCAGCAGATGACCCTGCGCGCGCCGTCGAACAGCAACGACTACAACGTCACGTCGTGCGAGGTGCGCCCGCTGCCGCAGAATACGACCTCGGCGTCGATCAACGGCCAGGTGCTGCCGGTGGCGAAGCTCGGGCAGACCGCGAAGATCGCCATCATCGGCGACACCGGCTGCCGCGAGAAGGTGTCGGGGGGACAGCCGGACCTTCAGGACTGTTCCAGCCAGAACACCTGGCCGTTCGCCACGAACGCGCAGTCGATCGTGAACTGGAATCCCGATCTCGTGATTCACGTCGGCGATTACTACTACCGCGAGGCAAAGCAGAAGAACGGTACGTGGGTGAAGGCGGGGTACAACTGGAGCGGCTGGGAGGCGGACTTCTTCTCCCCCGCCAATCCGCTGCTGCAGAACGCGCCGTGGATTTTCACGCGCGGCAATCATGAGGAGTGCGGGCGCGCGGCCTCGGGGTGGTTCCGCTTTCTCGATCCGAAGACGTACAGCTGGGAAAATCAGACCCAGTGCGCGTCCAATCTCGACTTCACCCCGCCGTACTGGTTCACGGTCGGCTCGATGACGTTCGCGGTGATGGATGTCTCCGCCGCGGATGACACCAACCCCAACTCCACGCAGAGCACGATGTTTCAGAATCAGCTGCAGCTGATTCAGCAGAACGTGCCCTCGGGGTCATGGCTGCTGCTGCACATGCCGTTCTGGGTGTTGATCAAGAACAGCCCTTCCGGCACGCCGGTGCTGTATGACGCCTGGCAGGCCGCGGACCCGCAGCCGGCGAATATCTCGCTGGTGGTCTCGGGCCACAAGCATCTGCTCCAGACGCTCGACTTCACGGACGGCAAGGTGCCGCAGCTCGTCAACGGGAACGGAGGTACGGAGGTCACCGGCGCACCGGCGATCCCCTCCTCCGGATCGACGTCGATCAATGGTCGCCCGGTGAACAACACCTACATCCGCGACAACTGGGGCTTCATGGCCGCGACGCCGTCAACGACCGGCTGGACGATGCAGGTGATGTCGGAGAAGGGGAACCTGAAGGCGACGTGCGCGGTGACCGCCGGCTCGTTCGTCTGTACGCCGAATTGACGTTTCCTACGTCAGTTCCATGCTGACGACCCACACCGTAATCGTGCCGCTGGGATCGACCAGGCCCTGATCTTTGCCGTTCGCCTGCCATGTCGTCGCGACTCCGCCGCTGCCGATGATGGGATAGGAGGCCGTCAATAGATTGCCCGCGCCGGTCCAGGCGTCGAGGGCCCCGCCCGCGATGAGGACATTCCCGGATGGAACCGAAAGCGATGCACTGGGAAACTCGCCCGAGCTCCCGGTGAAGCTGTTGACGTCGATGTCGAAGTCGACGTTGGGAATCTGGATTCCGATGGCATAGGCGGTGATGGTCGAGGGATCACTCTGGACCTGGTCCTTGCCGGTGGCGATCCATCCGGTGATGTCGCCGGCGGCGCTGATCTGCGGGTACGAACCGGTGAGCATGTTTCCGGCACCGGTTCCGTAATTGTCAATCGCGCCGCCGCCCGTGCCGGTGAAATTCGCGGTCACCAGTGCCGTGGCGGTGGGATGCGCGGCCTGTTGTCCCGTGGACTGCGTCACCGACTGATTGATGGTCACGGGCGCGCCATTGTTGAGGACCTGGATTCCAATGGCGAACACCGCAAGCGCGGCGGGCGTTGAATTCTGTGCGTTCAACCCCGCGGCGCACCACCCGGTGTAGTTGGCGTTCGTCGGGGCGCCCGGCGCTTGTACCGGGTATGACGCGGTGAGGAGATTTCCGGTGCCGGTCCACAAATCCCACGCTCCCCCTCCGGTGAGGGTGTAACCGGGCGGCAGCCAGGCAGTCGCCTGGGGGACATTGGTGATTCCGCACAGATTGACGGCGATGTAGGTCTGCAGGGTGTACGTCATGAGCCTCTCCTTCTATCGATTCCGACCGCGGAGACCCGGCGGTTTTCCATCTGAAGGCCCATGTGCGCCCGAACACGTGCAGCCGATGGGTGAGGAAACGGGCCAGGAGCTCACGCTGAGGCCGGGCCCTCGCGTCTACACCATGTTGTACAGAATGATCCCGTCGATGCGGTAGACCTCGAAACGGCGGGCTCGTTCGTCTGTACGCCGAATTGACGAGAGGGGTCGCGCAGGAGGCCGCGGCGACGCACGGCAGGCGGCATGCGCTCAAAACATTTGCGGCTGCGCGAATTCGGCGACGTGATCGTGTATGTATCCCTCGACGCGCTCGCGAACGTCTGTGCCTGCGGAACGCAAGAATTCCGCGAGATCGTCGGGAGTCTTCAGCGTTGAAAACGTCTTCGCCGGCGCGACGTAGACAACCGCGGGCTTCGATCGAGCGACGAGACGAGCGACGTTCACGATCGTGCCGGAGCTCTGCCCATCCCACAGTGCCAACCCCACGTCTGCTTCGTCGGCCATCGCGGCATCTTTCGCGGTGAAGAACGCGAAGTCTCGCGCGCGATGCGGAGCTTCGACCGTGCGGACCGGCCAGTCCCCGACGTTGTTGCGGCAGTCGCCGGCCGTGCAGAACACGAGGACGTTCGGGTACTGGTGCTCTGCGAAGTAGGTCTGCACCGCTTTGTCCGCGCCATTCGCGTCACCGACGAGGATCGTCAGCTCGCGACGAATCATCGCATCGAGCCGCTGCCGAACTTCGGACGGCAGCCGCGAGAGTCGTCGGGAACCGGAGAGGAAGACCTTCTTCATACGCGCCGCGTCTTCGTCAGGCGGCATCGCGGAGATCATACTGGCGCGAATACATCCGCCTATGCGAATATTCCGCGACACTCGTCGCACCACCGATGAGCTCCATCGCACATAAGCGGATGAACGTGTTTGAGCGCTACCTGTCGCTGTGGGTGGCGCTCTGCATGGCCGCGGGAGTCATGCTTGGAAAGCTGCTGCCCGATTCCGTCCATGCGCTGCAGCAGATGGAATTCGGCACCGGCAGCCAGATCAACATTCCGATCGCCATCCTGGTCTGGCTGATGATCTATCCGATGATGCTCAGGATCGACTTCGGCTCGATCCTGAGGGCCGGCCGCAAACCGAAGGGCCTCCTCATCACCGTCGTCGTCAACTGGCTCGTCAAGCCGTTCTCGATGGCCTTTTTCGGCTGGCTCTTCTTCCGGCACCTCTTCCTGCCGCTCATCGGGCCGGAGCTGGCGAGCCAGTACGTCGCGGGCGTGATCATTCTCGCCGCCGCGCCCTGCACCGCAATGGTGTTTGTCTGGTCGTATCTCTCGGACGGCGACCCGGCATACACGCTCGTGCAGGTATCGGTGAACGATCTCATCATGCTGGTCGCCTTCGCCCCGATCGTGAAGTTCCTCATCAGCGGTGCAGCGGGACTCGAAGTGCCGATCCGCGTGCTGCTCTACTCGGTGGTGATCTTCGTCGTCATCCCGCTGGCCCTCGGGGCGATCAGCCGCGCAGTTCTGATGCGGCGCAACGGTGCGGAGTGGTTCGAGCAGCGGTTGATGGCGCGCCTCGCGCCGGTGACGATCATCGCGCTCCTTGCCACTCTCGTGCTGATCTTCGCCTTCCAGGCGGAGAACATCACCACACGCTGGTTCCATGTTCTCCTCATCGCCGTTCCGATCCTTCTGCAGGTCTACTTCAACTCCTCGCTGACCTACGGTCTGATGAAGCTGTTCCGCGTCCCGTATCCGGTGGCCGCTCCCGGCGCCCTGATCGGCGCGTCGAATTTCTTCGAGCTGGCGGTGGCGACCGCGATCGCGTTATACGGACCCGGCTCCGGCGCCGCGCTCGCGACGGTCGTCGGTGTGCTGGTCGAGGTGCCGGTGATGCTCTCGGTCTGCCGGATGTGCCTGTCAACGAGGCACTGGTTCGACGGACCCGGCGATCACTGAAACGAGGTGCAGCTCACTCCGCGGCATCGTGGCCCCTGCCCCGCCAGGACGATCGAGTGAGTCCCGCACAACTCAACGATGACTTCCCCGAACTCATCGATGAGTACCATGGAAGTCATCGATCACTTCCCGGAGCTCATCGATGACTTCCGCGGAACTCAACGATCAGTTCACCGGGACTCAACGATGACTTCCTGGAACTCAACGATCAGCTCCCGGGGACTCAACGGTCACTTCCGGGAACTCATCGATGAGTAGCCCGGAGCTCAACGATGACTTCGCGGAGCTCAACGATGAGTACCCGCAGACTCAGCGAAACCTTCGTCGACACCAGTCGTCTTCTGCATATGACGAGAGGGAAGCACGATCAGGCGCGCAGGAGCGTCGACGCTGCCTGCCGGGAACGGCGCCGGGCGAAGATGCGGTGCCTGCGGCGGGAAGCATGGGTCTCTCCGTTCTGGCGCGCCCACCGGGCCCTCGACAGATCCTTCAGGCTGATCGTCGCCGGCCTGCGCACCGCTTCCGCCTCCAGGCGGCGCGCGCATCGGCGGCCGTCCCGGAGCTCGCGGGAGATCCACGACGCGGCGCAGCTGCTGGTCCGCGCCTCCTCGCGGCTCAGGCGGGCCGCCCTCGAGCTCGCGAAAATGAATGCTTCGATCGCCCGCGACCCGGGGACCGGAAGCGACGCGCCGGAGGTCCTGGCCGATACCACCGA
>Ga0134123_10000855_pt1 | contig 20091 bp, 14 predicted proteins | sample KB303_FD_96460 | JGI IMG/M metagenome (GOLD analysis project Ga0134123, IMG submission 96460) | Terrestrial soil microbial communities without Nitrogen fertilizer from Kellogg Biological Station, Michigan, USA - KB3-0-3 | ecosystem: Environmental > Terrestrial > Soil > Unclassified ...
CTACAACCAGCAACCAGAAACCAGAAACCAGAAACCAGAAACTAGGAACCATGATTAAGAGCATGACCGGTTTTGGGCAGGGAAGCGCGCAAGGGGATGCCTTCCGCGTGCGGGTTGATGTTCGCACCGTGAACAATCGCTTTCTGGACATTCACACGCGGATACCCCAGGAGCTTGCAAGCCTCGAAATGTCCATAAAGAAACAGGTGCAAGCGGCGCTCAACCGCGGCCGCGTGGATGTGACCATCTCAGTTGAGCAGATGAAGCAAGCTACCTTCGAGATCAACAGGCCGCTGGTCTCCGGGTACTTGAGCGCGTTGTCCGAGATGAAGCGCGAGTTTGGCTTGGAGGGCGAACCATCGCTGGAGCTGATCGCAAAGCTTCCCGGGGCATTGCAAGTCTCACAAGATTCGAGCGGTCTGGATGAAGCGATGGTGGCCGGTGTCGCTGCCGCAGTATCTCAAGCGCTCACCACGCTCACCGAAATGCGCGTCGTCGAAGGCCAGGCGCTTGCCACGGAGCTTTCTTCAAGGCTCGACCACATCGAAGTCGAGTTGCCTGCGATCGAAAGCGAAGCCGGCCGGCTGCCTGGCATCTACAAGGAGAAACTCCTCAAGCGTCTTCAGGAGGCAGTGGCCGGCGGGCAGGTCGATGAGACCCGGCTCGCGCAGGAGGCGGTGATGCTCGCCGATCGGTCTGACATCAGCGAGGAGATCGCGCGGCTCAAGAGTCACATCGTTCAGATGCGAGACGTGCTGCGCGGCGAAGAAGAGGTCGGCAAGCGCCTCGATTTCATTCTTCAAGAGATGAACCGTGAAGCTAACACGATCCTGTCCAAATCGGGCGATCTGGCGATCAGCGATGCCGCGATTGCGATAAAGACCGAAGTGGAGAAACTGCGGGAGCAAGGACAGAATGTCGAGTGAGAGCCGTGGCGGCGATGCCGTAGGACTTCCAGCTCAACAGGAAACCGCCGCGCCGAAGCCGGCCGAGCGCGGCAACCTCATAGTTGTGTCCGCTCCGTCGGGCGCCGGTAAGTCGTCGCTCGCCGAACGCGCGCTGAAGCGAATCGAAGGACTGAGGTTCTCGGTTTCTTACACGACTCGCGAGCCGCGCGGCGAAGAGCAGGACGGTGTGGATTACCACTTCGTCAGCGAGGACGAATTTCGGGCTATAAGTGGTCGCGGCGAGTTCCTCGAATCTGCCGAAGTTCACGGCTACTTGTACGCCACTCATAGAGCCGCTGTCGAAGAACTGCTCAAGCAGGGACTCGATGTGATCCTGGACATCGATGTACAGGGCGCTGAGCAGGTAAAGAAACGAGTGGCGGAATCAATCACGGTTTTTATCCTGCCGCCATCGCGCGAGATACTTGAGGCGCGGTTGAGAACTCGCAACTTGAATGAACCCGCAGACCTTGAACGACGGCTTCGCAACGCGGCGATTGAAGTGAAGCTGTATCACGATTTCGACTATGTGATAGTTAATGACGACCTTGATCGCGCACTGGCGTCCTTGGAGGCTATAATAACCGGCGAGCGGTGCCGGCTTTCGCGGCAAAGGAATCTTGTTGAATCAATCCTAAACACATTTGGAGGTGATTAGGCCCATGGCTGAAGACGATATCCAAGATTGGACCACCGAGATAGACAGCAAGTACCGGATGGTTCTGCTGGCAGCAAAGCGAAGCAAACAACTGCAAAAGGGTGCGAAGCCTCGTGTGAACAGCTTTGCGAAGAAGAACACGCGAGTTGCGCTTGAAGAAGTGCAACGGGGGCTGGTGCAATATCAGTTGGTAGTGAAGGCGTCGGAATAGAAATAGGTATGGATCGCTTGGTCGCCCCGGTGTCGATCGCAATCCCGAAGGGATTGCGGCCTACAGCTCAGGGTTGCCGTACTCGGCTACCCTGGGTGAGTGACGGAAGCGTGCCCACCTCGCACCGGTCGCAACCCCAAAAGGGGTTGCGTTCATCGATTGCGGTTTCCCTCGCGGGACGTTTCGTTCTTCATCGACGGCACGCAACCCCGGTGGGGTCGGAAGCCGTCAAGACCCCCGTCCCCAGGGTAGCCGAGTACGGCAACCTTGGGCTGGAGGACGCAATCCCGTTGGGATTGAGCGAAACGTTTGTAGCGAGAGAGTCAAAAAGCGGCGAACGGCTCGCTTAAGGTTTGATTAGCATGACGGACTAGAGTCAAGACCATGATTGTCGGACTTGGTGTAACTGGCTGCATAGCCGCCTACAAAGCCGTCGAGGTTTTGCGCGGACTCCAAAAGCGTACCGCTACAGTGCGTGTGATCATGACTCGCCACGCTACGGAGTTCGTCGGCCCGCTGACTTTCCAGTCGATCTCCGGACTCCCGGTGATCATCGACATGTTCGCCCCGACTGACGATCCGGAGATCAAGCACATCCAGATCGCTCAGCAGATCGACCTGCTCCTGATTGCACCAGCTACGGCCAACACGCTTGCCAAGTTTGCAAACGGCATAGCGGACGATTTCTTATCGACCTTATACATATCGACTACTGCGCCTGTGCTTGTAGCGCCCGCGATGAATGTTGAGATGTGGGCGCATCCGGCGACTCGCGAGAACGTCCGCAGACTTCGCGAACGCGGCGTTGAGTTTGTAGATCCCGAGGAAGGTTATCTCGCGTGCAAAACGGTTGGCGCCGGAAGGCTTGCGGAGCCCGATGTGATCGTCGAGCGCGCATGGGCGATTCTCACTGAGCGCGCGTCCGGCAGCACGAACACGATTGGCAATCCAAAGAGCGGAGAGCAGTCGCAGGACGGGACGATGAGCGGGGGCGGGACACCAGGTACTTCAACAATCGAATCGGCGTTTCAATCTGCGAAATCGGCGGCGACCTTTGGCGGCGACTCAATGAATGGCGAGCGGGTTCTCATCACCGCCGGTCCCACCTATGAAGCGATCGATCCAGTTCGAGGGATCACCAACCGATCGTCGGGAAAGATGGGCTACGCCCTGGCAGAAGCCGCGCTCGCGCGCGGCGCAGAAGTCACACTTGTGACCGGCCCGGTGGCGATAGCACCTCCCAAAGGCGCGCGAGTCATTCCGGTCCGGTCCGCCTCTGAGATGTTCAAAGCCGTGATGGACAACCTCGAGGCAGCCACAATGGTTGTCATGTCGGCAGCCGTATCGGATTACCGTCCCGCTAATACCGCCGCGCAAAAGATCAAAAAGCGCGACAACGGAGGAATGGTTCTCCAACTCGAGCAGACCGACGACATTCTTGCCGCAGCGGGTCTCCGAAAAGATTCGCGAATCATTGTAGGTTTTGCAGCCGAGACGGAGAACATTGAGGCTAATGCCCGAAAGAAGCTTCTGGAAAAGAACGCGGATCTGATTGTAGCTAACGACGTATCGGCTTCGGACACGGGCTTCGATGTGGACACAAACCGAGTCACGCTGGTTTCAGCCACTGAATCAATAGCTCTCCCACTGCTTTCAAAACGCGCCGCTGCCGACGCAGTCGTCGAGGCAGCGATCAAGATCAAGCACACTCGCGATCACCAGTAAATCCCCAACATCAAGTTGCTGGCTGAAACGTGGTTAACCACTGGCAAACATCAATCATTTACCATGAATCGCAGAAATACCCTGCGGTGTGGTTCGCGGAGATTCACCACTTTTTCATATAATTGCCTCGCTGCGCGACAAGCATCTTCATCCGACAAATTCGAGCTATCACCGAACATTAGTGACTTGACGTCCCTGACTTGGTCATTTGGTAAATCAGAAAAAAGGGCTTTGGCCGCGCCAGTGAATTCGTCATCAGTAACTGCTTTCTTATCCGGTGAGTGCCTAATCTCTGCTAGCACGGCTTGTTCTATCATTGAGGAAAATGCAGCAACATCAGAAGGCTCTAATTTCTTAAGCGCTTCTTCAATTTGCGATTCTTGAAGGTTGCCCCTCACGAATGCAATGCAGGACGTAGTGTCTGATGCTATTAATAATTTGTGAACTAGAGCCGCTCTCTCTAAAAGCATTGAGTCATCTAATCGGGCCAAGCCTTTGCCGCCCAATTCCCTGCCGAGTGTATTCGCCTGCGATTGGGAAAGACCTTGAAAGACTCTTCTTATCTCTGGATTCGCCGCTATCCGCCTAAGATACTTCGGGGTACCTTCCTCAAAAGGTTTTGGTTGGGCGATAATAAAATACAATAGAGTGACTACACCCGTTACGATTGGGACGCACGCCAGCTTTAGAGCAGGTGATGACCACTTCGAAGGTCGAGTCCAATCGGCATTCAACTGTTCAAATACAGGCCGTAATGACATCTTCAACGTTGATTTCAAATTACTTCCATACATTATTGCGTGAACGAGTGAAGCTCTGAGACTTATGAAGTGAGGAGTCCAATTTCGTTCAAAGTAGATCAAACTCTTAATGCTGGTTCCAATCGCAGACGGAGGGTTAGGGTACTCGGGTAGTGCAATAGGTAAGTAGTTCTTGGCTTTTCGCCGAAAATAATCGTATAGGCCCCAATCATCTGGGATGAGAATAAGGAGCTTCTCAGGTGGTACAAGTTCGCAGGCTCTTTGCACCTCCCACCAAAATCCTTCGCCCTCGCCCAATCGAAGTACGACAAGGCGTGCCGCTGACATGAAGTGAGTTATTGCTTCCTGCCAGTCCTCGTAGCTTGTGTCCTGCGGTTTTTGCAGCCGCTCACTGTTCAGGTTGCTCGCCAGGTATGTTCGTGCGGCTCCCAATTGGGGCAGCTTTTCTCCAGGCTTGCCAATCGCAATGAATGGTCCAATCGAGCTCATGACGCTTGCTATTTCTTCTTCTTCGGTTCGCATACTGAAGGTGGTGCCTACCAACATTTGCAGAAAGTTGCTGACGGCTGACTCATGAGGTATTGAGGCTGCCCTGACGTCATCGTTGAATGACCGCAAATATAGAACTGGCGGCCGAGTGTCCTGAGAAATCAGCGTCTCTGCACTCAAGACAGTTAGCTTCCTTCCGTGATTGAAACAAACGACACCAATACTTCCAAACAGTACGGCCATCATCGCGAAGAGAGCGCTGTTTAGGCCGCCAAACACATTGTATTCTCTGAGCGCACTGCGACTTCCCATAACCAGGACTGCGCATACAACTGCTATCACAATTAGGGTGATGCCGAGCAGTTTCCAAAACCAGGAAATGATCCTTTGCTTTGCAGCCGCCTTCTGCTTGATTTGTTTGATAGACATGTCGCGCCTCCCAGGTGAACATCAGCACACTCGATTCGCTGTGACGAAAAGAGCTTTAGCCTCAAGCGAGGCAATCGTTGTTTCACAATGCAATTCAGTCCGCCTGGTCTGCATTCTGACTACGGAACCTGGTGGAAGCTCAAATTTGACGAATGCGAATTAGAACTACCACGATTGTGAATTCATTGCATCTCCAAATTGAGTCCTTGACCTGGAATTTGACTGTCGTAAGGAAGTAGCTATAAGGGCGGCAAGGCAAACTCCTACGGTATCCACGTCTCACACAAGAACAAATCCTTGCTTCATTCCTCATCCGTAGCTAACATAAGAACAAGATCTGGCGAGGGACCCGTTGGGCTGAGTAGCCGGCTACGGTTCAGACCAGCAACCCAGTGGAGTGCAGCCCGGCTTAACAGGTTGTAACAGATCGAAGAAGCGTCGCGCATGTTAGCCCTCTTCCTGGCGCGAATGCTGAGACAGAGCCGCCGAAGAGATTCCCCAGATGTGCCTTTGCGCAAACGTGTTCGTGATTGACTTGATGAGACTGCCGACCTTGGGCCAACGTGAGCCTGGCGCGTGTAAACCAGCCCTGGTGAGTTTGAGATGACCCGTTCGGAAGAACTACTAAGATTCCTCGAGCAGCTAAGGTTGACCGATCTGGTCGATTTTCTGATCGTGTGGGCGATCATCTATGGTTTGCTCAAGCTTGTCCGAGGCACACGCGCGGTCCAGATGGCGGCCGGGTTGCTCGGGGTCGGGTTGCTTTATCAGGTAGCTGTAATACTCGGATTAGAGACGCTTCAGTTCGTTATGCGCAACACCCTGCTGTACTTCGGGTTTGCGATACTGGTTATCTTTGCGCCTGAGATCCGGTCGGCTCTGATGCGAGTCGGTTCAAATCTCAGAAGCCCGCTTAGGTTTGGGCGCGGCAAGCTCGGCCTGGCGATGGTCGACGACATCGTGCTGGCGGCGATGACTCTTTCGTCGCGAAAGATCGGAGCGCTGATCGTCATCGAGCGCAACGTCGGTCTTCAAAACTATATCGACACCGGAGTGACGCTCGGCGCGGTGCTTTCCTACGATTTGCTTGTGTCGATCTTCGACCCGCACACCGCGCTCCACGACGGAGCAGTGATCATACGAAACAACCGATTGGAGGCGGCGGGTTGTTTTCTGCCTCTGACCCTAAAGCCGCGGCTGTCCAAGGAGCTAGGCACGCGGCACCGCGCGGCTATCGGAATAACCGAAGATACCGACGCAGTGGCGACGGTCGTGAGCGAAGAGACCGGCGTTATTTCGTTTGTGCAGAACGGCGAGATCACTCGTTATCTGAACAGCGCAACCTTGCGCGAGCACTTGCAGGAAGCGCTCGAGCCGGCCGGCTTGCTCGCGGATCTTGTTAGACCGGCGAGACGAGTTCGGAGAACGCGCGCCGCGCGACCCGATACCTCGGCTGAGCAAGTCACTGAAACATTTATCAAGTAAGAGCCCGGGAAATGAAGAAATACCTGGATGCAGTCAGAGAGTACGCGAGAGATTACGTAGTTGAGAACACGGGTTTGAAGGTTCTCGCGTTGCTGATCACCGCCGTCCTCTGGCTTTCGATTGCTTCGAGGCCGGTAAACCGCGTGACGTTGCGAGATGTGCCGATCGAGTTTCGCAACTTGCCGTCGGCGCCGGGACTCACGGTGTCCAAGGCCGATTACCTCGTCGCGCAGGTATTTGTCGAAGGCCCGCGCGACGCCGTCGACGCGTTGCGCTCCGGCGAAGTGACGGTGGTCGCGGATATGACCGATGTTGAACCCGGAGTGAGAGTGATTCGCTTAAAGGTCGACACGGCCCGGCTTCCGGCGAACGTGAAAGCGCGCGACGTCGAACCACGCACGATTGGCGTCACGGTTGAGCGTGATATCGAGAAAGAGGTGCCGATCAAGCCTCGATTCGACGGCCAGCCTCCCGATGGATTTGAGCTGATTCGCTGGCAGATCATGCCGCAAATGGTTCGAGTGAGCGGGGCAGAAAGCCAGATACGAGATGTTGTTGAGTTGTCCACTGAAACCATCAGCCTGGCTCACAGGACCGAATCGTTCACCGACCCTGTAGCTATCTACAAGGGCGCTCTGAACCTCAACATAATCGACGAAGGCCGCAGCGACGTTTTGCTGAGCGTCACCATCGGAGAAGTGCGCAAGGAGCGGGTGCTCGACAAAGTGCCGGTCGTGGTTTTTGGGGCGCCTGCGAGGAGTGAGCCGGTCCCGCGGTTGGTGAAGGTGACCTTGTTCGGGGCAAAGTCGGCCGTCGAAGCGATGACCGCAGCCGATGTCAGCGTCGCGGTGGAGTATGGTCAACAGTCTTCGAAGCCGGGGCAGTTCACCCCCAAGGTCACTCTCGCGCCCAGCTATTCAGAGGTGGTTACAGTCCGATCCGTCGAGCCAGCGATCGTGCGACTCAGATGAGCATTCTCTGCGTTTGCCTCGGCATCTTTGCGGCTCTCGCGAAGACGCAAAGGCTAAGCAGAGAGGACAACGGAACCAAGGTTTGACCTTCATACTCCACTCGGAGACGACCTACTCAAATCCAATGAAACTCGATTCTTTCGCAAGGAGTGATTCGTAGATGCCGCAAGGTGAAGCGGAAAGGTTGTTTGGCACCGACGGGATTAGAGGAGTAGCGGGTGAGTTCCCGCTCGACGACGCGACAGTGGCCAGGTTTGGATCTGCGCTGGTGTCCATTGTTGCCGAAAGCCTCGACCGCGCCCCGCACATCGTTGTCGGCCGCGACACTCGTGAGTCGGGCCCGATGATTGAACGAGCCCTGACGCGAGGGGCCATTGCTGCTGGAGCCAGGGTGGAATCGGCAGGCGTCATCACCACACCCGGAATCGCGTACATCACACGAGCGACGCCCTTCGACGCAGGCGTCGTGGTATCGGCTTCTCACAATCCGTATCGCGATAACGGCATCAAGATTTTCTCGCCTTCAGGCAAAAAGCTTGCGGATGCGATGGAGCGGCGAATTGAAGCAGACCTGAGGTCGCACAACAGCGCCGAGCTTGAGGAAACGAGTCGCGTAAGTGGTGACAGCGGCGCCGGGACAGCGGAGCGAGAAGCCGAGTACCGCGATCGGTATATAGACTACCTGGTGAACGAAGTCGGGAATGGCTTGAGTCTCGAGGGGATGAACATCGCGATCGACTGCGCCAACGGCGCTGCGTTTCAGATAGCGCCGGCGGTGCTCGGCAAGCTTGGCGCGCGCGTTCAAGTCTTCTCCGACGCGCCCGATGGAAAAAACATAAATGAAGGCTGCGGGTCTCTGCATCTGGAAGGACTTCAGGCGGAAGTCGTTAGCCGCAAGCTCGATCTTGGCATCGCGTTCGATGGTGACGCGGACCGCGCGTTGTTTGTGGACGCAACCGGTCAGATCGTGGATGGCGATGTGTCGCTGCTCATCCTTGCCGACCTGTTCCGTTTGCGTAGCTGGCTGACGAAGGACGTGGTTGTCGCGACAGTAATGAGCAACGTTGGGCTCGAGATCGCCCTGCGCGAGCGGGGGATCGAGCTGGTCAGAACGCAGGTCGGCGACCGGTTTGTGCTCGAAGAGTTGCTGACGCGCGGAGCCAGTCTGGGAGGAGAACAGTCGGGACACATCATCTTTCCTCGGATCTCGCTTGCCGGAGACGGCCTGATCACAGCCATCGAACTTCTTCGTGCAATACGCGAGTCGGGCAGAACGCTCGGTCAACTTGCGAGACAGATGATCCGTTACCCGCAGGTGTTGGTGAACGTTCGCGTCCGAAGCAAGCCGGAGCTTGAGGAAATCCCTGAGGTAAGGGCCGAGATGGACCGGGTAAGAGATGAGCTGAAGGGACGAGGCCGTTTACTGGTTCGTTACTCGGGCACCGAGAACCTTGCACGTGTGATGATTGAAGGCGAAGACAAGGGCACAATAACGGAGCAGGCCCATAGGCTTGCGGCTGTGATAACTAAAGTCATCGGTGAATGATTAGGTCGGGATGCGTCTATGCGCGACCATTCGCCGGGCACGGCAAAACCGCCGGGTCCGCCCCCGCGCAACCTCTGGGTCTCAGGGTCTCTGCGGTTAAAGAGTCTCCCAAGCTAGCAATTTCGAAGGTACTCTCTAACCGCAGAGAGGCTGAGACGCAGAGGCAACGCAGAGAATTGCAAGCAGGACACTACCGGAGACCTGCTTTTTCTTGACCACGCCCGTAGGGCTCAACTAACATCAGACCTGACGACCACCAGCACCAGCCCGGGAGGTACCAAGAAATGTCGAACTCTCAACGCATGATTTCTTTGTGCGCGTTGATTGCGCTCTTGCCCGCTTTTGGGCACGCGCAGGCTGCGCGTGAAGCAACAGTTGAACCCGAAACAAAAGCGAAAGTGGTGCTGCAGCCGCGGCTCAGTTCAAAGCTCAACGAAGTCGGCGACCAGGTGTCGGTCGTTCTTGATGAACCAATCTATGTAGACAGTCAACAGGTTATCCCGCGCGGGACGGAGTTCCACGGGAGAGTCACGCAGGTAACGCCGGCCAGGCGCGGTCAAAAAGCCGCGTCCATGGCGATAGCTATCGAGCGTATTGCGATGCCGTGGGGCGAAGAGCCGGTCGCGGTCGTCCTCACCTCAATCGACGATTGGGATAAGAATGAAAAGTTGAAGGCCAATGAAGAAGGCAAGGTTAGCGGCGGTCATAAAGGCAGCGAGACCGCTGACAACGTTTTGCGCGGAGGCGGGATCGGCGGCGCTGGCGCAGGCGCGGTCATTCTGGCGGGTGGAGGCGGAGCTGCTGGCGCCGCTGCGCTCGGCGGCGGGCTGCTCGCTGGTCTGTTCATGACCAAGGGTGGGGAAGTTCAGGTGAACCCCGGAGCGATTTTCCGAGTGAAGTTTGTGAAGCCCATAACCTTGCCGGTAGTCGGTCAGCCCAGTTCTTCACCGCGTCCTATTCAGCAGGACCCAATCAAGCCTTCGGTCCAGCAGGATACAACCAAGCCGCCGGCGTTCGACTAATCCTGGGGCGCTGGCGTTTCGTCCGCTTTGGCAAATCACCTGTTGAAAGGATCCAACTCGCACGATGTGGCAGCGAACTAAGAGGCTGATCAATTCTTATCCCGACGATCTGATCGACCGAGCCAGCGGTCCGGACCGCGAAGTCCGCGAGATCACCCGCGCCGAAATCACGAGACTCAACGAGTTGGAGGTCCAAACTCGTGCCTCGGCGAAAATCCTCGAAAAAGAGCTTGCCGAGATACAGCTTAAGATGATCGGCGTGACCGAGCGAGAACGCATGATGCGAGAGCGCGGCGAGCTTGCAGCGGCGGAAAACGCAGGCCGCCAGCTCGTTGCGCTTGGCGCCCAACGCGACTTGATCCGACAGCAACTGAGCGAGGCTAACGGTTCAGCGGAGCGTGCTCGAGCATTGAGGGAAGAGAATCGGCGAGTGGGAGCAGACCTGGCGAATGAAACTCACCTGACTGCTATGCGTGAGAATCTTGCGGGTATTCAGTCTCCATTCAGCAGCACCGACCCTTCGGCAACCATCGACGAGATGCGCAGCCGAATCAAGAGCCCGAGCTTTTCATCGGTGGACGCTCGAGTAGCCGAGGCGGACCGCGAGCTGGAAGCGGAACGAGCTCGAGCCCGCGTGGACGATATGCTCGCGCGTTACAAGCAGAGCAGCGGTGAACTCACAACCGATGCCGCGCCTGCACCGATTCAGGCCAAGCCCACGACCCAAGCTGAACCTACGACCGAGGACGAACCGGGCCAGCCCAAGACGCTCGGCCGAAGCGACGGCTCCCACCGCCCGATCGACTAACAGTCATTCTTTCGGGTTCCGTGCAATTCACCCACAAGCGCATAACTCAACTCGTAGCGAGTCATCGTAACGATCAGGTCTATTGCGTCGACTCAGTCCCGTCCGGAGCGGGATATTACGGGTAGATCAACCAACTGCCTGGTTGATGCGTTGGCTTGGGGGATGTCAGAGAAAAACGCAGGGGGCTAGACTCTACGTGCGGGCGGCAGTTTCCAGAAACGCTTTGAGCTTTCGCGAGCGCGAGGGATGACGGAGCTTGCGCAGCGCCTTGGCTTCGATTTGCCGGATTCGTTCTCGAGTGACCGCAAAGTGCTGGCCGACTTCTTCGAGGGTGTGCTCGCTCCCGTGGGGACCAAGCCCGAACCTCATCTTGATCACTTTTTCTTCACGCGGAGTCAGAGACTTTAGAACTTCCTCAGTTATCTCGCGAAGGTTCGAAGTTATCACCGCGTCCGAGGGGTTGGTGATCGTCTTATCTTCGATAAAGTCACCCAGATGCGAGTCTTCTTCTTCACCGATCGGGGTCTCGAGCGAGATCGGTTCCTGCGCGATCTTCAGAACCTTGCGAACCTTTGAGACCGGAATGTCCATCTTCTTTGCGATTTCTTCCGAACTCGGTTCGCGTCCCAGTTCCTGAACCAGCGATCGCGAAGTACGAATCAGCTTGTTTATCGTTTCGATCATGTGGACCGGGATGCGAATAGTACGTGCCTGGTCGGCTATGGCCCGGGTAATCGCCTGGCGGATCCACCACGTCGCATAGGTAGAGAATTTGTAGCCGCGACGCCACTCGAACTTATCGACCGCCTTCATCAACCCGATGTTGCCTTCCTGAATCAAGTCCAGGAACTGCAAACCGCGATTGGTGTACTTCTTGGCGATAGAAACGACCAACCTCAGATTTGCTTCGATTAGTTCTTGCTTGGCGACATCCGCTTCGTGTTCGCCCGTACAAATAGAGGCAAGCGAGCGTTCCAGTTCGAGTGGTGTGACGTGCCAGCACTCTTCCATCTCGACGAATCGACGCTCGGCGTCACGTAGCTTGCGTTTGAGTTCGCGCTCGTCTTCGTTCCACTTCTTCTTTTCAAGCGCGCGTCTTGCTTTTTCAACCGCAGCTCGGGCTTCGCGCGTTCTTTGGACACATTCACGTATGAGCCCGGTGAAGTGGTCATGCTGTTGAAGCATCAGGTCGAGAGCTCGTGCCTGCCTTCCAAGCTCAACCCGCGCCACCGCCAGCTTGCGGCGGATGCGCGCAACTCGCGGGGACTTCTTTGGTTCTGCCAGAACGCGATCATAGAGCTTAAGCGTTCGGCTGTAGTTCTTCTTAAGCTCGGTCACCGCTTCGAGAGTCAAGGTCATGTACTCCTCGACCCGCTCTTCGGTGACGGGCTCCTGCTCGCTGAACACAACGACTTCGCGCACGTGCAACTCGCCGCGGCGAAGCCTCTCGCCAATCTGAATCAAGTCTTCGATGCAGACTGGAGAGCGTGAAATAGCCTTGAGCGCCCGCTGGCGTCCTCGTTCGATTCGCCGGGCGATCGACACTTCGCCGTCGCGAGTCAAAAGCGGCACCACGGACATCTCGCGAAGATACAGCCGGACCGGATCGTTGGTCTTGTCGAGAGTTCCGGGGGTGAGGTCGAGGTCGAGTTCCTCGTCGAGAGCGTCTTCGAGCTTGCCGTTCCCGTTGCCGTTGCCAACCGCGGCGGCTGCCGCTTCGATAAACTTCTCGTCGGAGTCGGAGATCGATATTCCTTCGGCGCCGATGACGTCGAGGATGGCCTCAATCTCATCGGCAGAATTCATGTCGGGTGGGAGCAGTCGGTTTATGTCGTCGTAAGTCAGATACTCCTTCTCTTTTCCAACTTCGAGAAGTTTCTCCACTTCGTCCGAATACTTTTCGTTGATGTCTGACAAGTCCCGCTCTCCTGTGTGGGGTGAAGCGATTCAACGGGGCATCTGCGAAGCCACGTTTGAATTCGTACCCTCATTGCAAAAATCTGTCAAGATGCTAATCGTGCAACTTTGCAGATCGTCATCAACGGAGGAGCATCGTAATAGATTCTTAACTTCTCAACTCGTTCAAAGCACCGTCGGTCACGATTCGGAGGACGTCGCCGACAGAGCAAGTTTGCGCTTTTGGATATCCGTTTTCTGCTGATAGAGGCTGAGCCATCGAGCCTCGTCGTGATCGCGCTCTGCTTGAGCGATCTCCATTTGAATAGTGTCGAGCCTGCGTTCTAGTTGCCGGCGTCTGAGAGAAGAAAGCGCTTCAGTTGCTTTCTTCAGGAGCGTATCGAAGTCATCGCCGCCCGCCCACGCCAGGTCGCTCATTAAAAGAGCGGGGAGCAGATCCCGTTCAGTCTCAGTTTCAATGCGGTCGAAGAGCGTCGTGAAGTCAGGGTTGAGACCTTCACGCTCCACGTTGGCGATGGCCGCAAAAATGGCTCCTGTAGCCAGTTCTGCATACTCGTCTTCCTGCAACGTAGAGAGCATCGCGCGCCGAACGTATTCGTTTGCCAGCATCAGCTCAAGAAGTTGACGCTCGGCCACGGTCATTTCTTCGGCGGCGCGCAATCGCTGGCCGTCAAGTGCCGGCCGCCGGTTGGTGGCAGTTCGTCTTAGCTCTTCTCGGACAGTGCGCGAGTCGATCTTCAGCCGGTCTGCGAGCTGATCGGCGTGGTCGGCGCGTGCAACCTTGTCTCGCATTCGCGCGAGATGCGGAAGAATGTCGTTGATGGCTGCGACTTTACCGGCCGGCCGCGTCGTATCGTGCGCAGCTATCGAACGGTCGATGATGTATTCGATGTACGGCTGACTTGTCTTCAACAGCGCGCGAAACTCCGTAGCTCCGTGCGCTCGCACGAACGCATCGGGATCTTCGTCGCCCGGCACGCGCAGCACGTTGACCTTGAAGCCTTCGAGCAACAATGTCTCGATCGATCGCATAGTTGCTGTTTGTCCTGCTGAGTCCGGATCAAAGCTCACAACAATCTGCGGCTGGTCCATGTAACGCCGCAGCAGTCTGACTTGACTGTCGGTCAGCGCCGTGCCCAGACTCGCGACCACGTTTACGATTCCTGCTTGATACGGAATGATGCAATCGAGATAGCCTTCAACGAGAATCGCAAAACCAAGATTGCGAATCTCGCTCTTCGACAACGCGAGCCCATAGAGGTTGCGTCCCTTCGTGTACACGGCGGTCTCGGGTGAGTTCAGGTATTTTGGTTCACCTTCGCCCATCACTCTTCCCCCGAACGCGATCACACGATCTTGCGAGTCGGTTATTGGAAACATTACTCGCCCGCGAAACCGATCGTACAATCCGCCGGTGTCCCGCAGCACCGCAAGCCCGCTCGAGTCCAGTTCGTCGGTTGTCGCACCTTTTTCTCGCAGATGATTTATCAAGCCTTCCCACTTGTCGGGAGCGAACCCGATTCGAAACAGCTTGCGGGTTTCTTCGGTTACGCCGCGTTGCCGGATATACTCGCGAGCCACCTCGCCTGACGGCTCCATAAGTTGATTCTCAAAATACTCTGCCGCCCACTCGTTCAAGCGCAGCACGTGCTCGCGAGCTTGCGCGACCTTCTTGTGATCTTCGGTTTCTTCAACGGCCGGGATCGGGATTCCGGATTTCTCGGCGACGATGCGAACCGACTCCGGAAATCCGCAGCCTTCGATTCGCATTACAAAGTCAAAGATGCTGCCGCCGGCGCTGCAACCGAAGCACTTGAACAACCCCTTGCCCGGATGAACGTTGAACGATGGAGTCTTCTCCGAATGAAAGGGGCAGATGGCCAGATAGTTGGAACCGCGCTTCTTTAGCGTGACGTAGTCCGAAACGACCCTGACTATGTCGGCCTGGTTTCTTACGTCATCAGCAAACCCGCGAGGGAGTCGCATTACTGTTCCAATCTGGTTCGAAGGCTTGAAGGAGCTTGCAAGGTTTCTAAGGAGCTACGCAATTTCTACCAGCAAGTTATCAAAACGCGCAAGGGGGTTGTGAGGGGAAAGGTGGTTAAGGATGAGGATAGAGGATAGAGGATTGAGGGTCGAGGATTGTGGATTAAGAGTTCTATTCTCGATCATCCATCTTCTATCCTCTATCCTCAATTCTCCATCCTCAATCCTCAACCCTCGATACTCACCTCCGTAGCGCCACAATCGTGGCGCCTGCGCCAGCCTGGTTTGCCGGAGCCGGATTGAAGCGCTCCACGTGCGAATGTCCGGTTAGAAGCTCGGCGATCGCTTTGCGAAGCGCTCCCTTTCCGTGGCCGTGGACTATTCGCACGCTCTCGGCGCCGGCCAGGAAAGCCTCGTCGAGGAATTTGTCCACACGGTCGGTTGCTTCGTCGACCCTTGCGCCGATGACGTTGATCTCAGGTGCAAAGGTTTGATCCACATCGAGGGTGGCGGTCACCCCGCGCGGAAGGGCTGCGGCGAGCCTTGTTTCTCGGCTGGCTGCCCTGACCAACTGAAGTTCTTCGCGTTTCGCCCGAAACCTCAACGAGCCAACAAGCACTGAGTACTCGTCGCCGGTGATCGACTCGACGGTGCCCTCTTGATTGAGCGACAGGATTCGCACGCGGTCGCGTTCGTTGATCTCGTCCGTCAGGCTCGCCAGCGCACCACCCTCCGGAGCATCAACGATTTGTTTATCCTGCAAGCTCGAGGCCCGGGTGAAACCGGTATCCCGAACATCGGGCAGCTCGTGAGCCTGGAAGGAAGCAACTGCGGGACTCTGTTTGCGCAGGCGCGCGCCTCCCAATCGCCTCAGCTCCGCCGCGCGAGCCTCGGCCTCTTTCTTCAAGCGTGCCGCGGTTACCCGGTCTTTCAAGCTTTCGATCAGGCGCGCACTTTCAGAGGTGAACTCGCGAATCGTTCGCGCCAGCTCGCTTTCAAATTCGTTTCGGCGCTCGGTTTCGCGGCGAGCGAATTCCAGGTCGAGAGTGGCGTACTTGTCGGCGGTTGCCTGGCGCTCGTCTTCGAGCGCCGTACGCAAGACTTCCTGTTCGTCTACAAGCGCTTTGAGCCGTTTGAGATAATCGCTGGCTTGCACGTGCGCGGGATCAAGCAGCGTCGTCGCTTGCGTGAGTATCTGCGGCGGCACCTTCATCCGGCGGGCGATTTCGATCCCCGATGAAGCTCCGGCCACCCCGACTATCAACTGGTAAGTAGGCGTGAGCGTTCGCTCGTCAAACTCGACCGAAGCGTTTAGCACACCGTCGGTTTGGGAGGCCCAGGTTTTGAGCGGGTTGTAGTGTGTGGTGGCAATCGTAGTCGCGCCGGCGCGGTGAAAAAAGTCGACCACCGCGATGCCCAGAGCGGCGCCTTCGTCGGGATCGGTGCCGGTTCCGACCTCGTCGATCAGGATCAGCGCAGGCGGGCGGACGCCTTCGGCCATCTCGGCTATGTTCCGCATATGGGCGGTGAAAGTTGAGAGGTTCGCAGCGATCGCTTGCTGATCACCGATGTCGGCCAGCACTTGATCGAAGACCGGAAGCACAGCGCGCTGGGCCGGAACGTGCAAACCCATCTGAGCCATCAGTGCCATCAACCCGACAGTCTTTACCACAACCGTCTTGCCGCCCGCGTTTGGGCCGCTGATCACCATCGTCTGGTGAGACTCGTCCATCTCGAGCGAGATAGGCACCACTCGCCCGCCCGATTCGCGGAGCTGATGATCCAGAAGCAGATGTCGGGCCTCTTCCAACACAAGGGTTCGCGAAGAGGTCATCTCGGGACGAGCGCAGTTGAACTTGAGCGAGAGCCGGGCCTTGGCTTGCGCAAAATCGATCTCAGTTAAGGCTTCAACAACTGCCGCTATGCCAGCGAGATTTACCCGGAATGCTTCGGTGATTGCCAGCAGGATGTTTGCGATCTCGATCTGCTCCTGCTCGCGCAACCGCACCAGGTCATTGTTCTGATCGATGATCCCAAGCGGCTCCACGTATGTGGTCTGTCCGCTGGAAGACAGTCCATGCATCACGCCGGGAACCTGTGTCCGCGAGTCTGTTCGCACAGGAATGACAAATCGGCCGTTGCGAATCGTGACTATCTCTTCCTGAATCGCGGAAGGCGTGCGGTCTCGCATCAGCGATTCCAGGTTGCGATAGATGCGAGACCGGCCGTCATTGATTTCGCGCCGTATCCGGCGCAGCGCGGGGCTCGCGTTATCGTCGATCTCACCGTTCGGCAGAATCTTGCCCCGAGTCCCCGCCAGCACGCGGCGAAGATCCGGTATTGCGGAGGTGATGCTTGAAAGCCGCGGAAAGCGGGTTTTGGACTCCGGGTCGCTTATCTGGCCGCGCGCGTCCATACCGACCGACACAAGCCGCGACAGCGCGAGCAGCTCAAGCGGCTCAAGGCTTGTGCCTTCGACCTGGAGTTGCGCAAGCGACCGTTCGGGGTCAGCGATGTCCGACAATCCGAACCCTCCGCCGATTCTCAGGTAACCGGCGCACTCAGTGGTTATGTCGAGTTCCCGGTTGATGCGATCACGATCGGTTGACGGCACGAGGGACAGCGCGCGGTTGCGGCCCAGCGGGGATTGAACGTGTCCCGCGAGGAGGTCGATCAGAGCTTGGAGCTCGAGAGTTCTGAAAGTGCGTTGGTCCATGGTGCGTTTCAAGCCGACACTTGAAACCAGAATCTTACGCCGGGCTATTTTGAGCGGTCAACAAGTGAGGCTTACAGTAGTGGTCATCGTGTATCAATTCGAGGTCTATCCGGTGTGCCACAAAGGAACAAAGACACCAAGCCGCACAAAGAAGGACTTTGTGAGCCCTCGTTGAGACTTTGTGGCGAGATTCTCTTCAACACTGGCCGCGCGCGCTCATCACGGGGCGCGCGCTCATCGTGTTGTGTCAGGCGAAGCTCATTACTTATAATGCGCTGCCAACGCCGCTGGTGGCGCAAAGGTGCGAGCACACGAAATCAACATCGGAACAATCAAACATCGACATCGAGGTGAGGCCGGTCCGAACCCGACACGATCGGAACCGGTTTCTCGATCTGCCCTACCGATTGCATCGCGACAACCCGCATTGGATTCCTCAACTTCGTCTCTCGCAGAAAGACATCCTCAACACTCGACGCCATCCCTTTTATAGGACTGCTGACGCCGAGATGTTTCTGGCCTTTCGCGCGGGCCGCGTGGTCGGCCGGATAATGGCGATGATCAACCACGCACACAACGAATTTCACAACGAGCAGGCAGGCTTCTTTGGCTTCTTTGAAGTCGAGAACGACCCGGCAGCCGCTCACGCTTTGTTGGACACAGCTCGCGACTGGACGCGATCACACGGAGCCGAAGTCATCCGTGGACCGGTCAACCCCTCGACAAACTACGAGTGCGGTTTGTTGATCGAAGGCTTTGACCTCGACCCGGCGGTGATGATGCCTTACAACCCGTCTTACTACGCCGACATGATCGAGGCCTGCGGTTTCACAAAGGCGATGGACCTGTATGCCTATGACATTGAGGCTAAGTACTTCATCGTGTCCGAGAAGCTGACGCGTGTAGCCGATCGGCTCAGAAACAAAGACAAGATCAGCGTTAGAACAGTCAACCTTAAGGACTTCAAACGAGAGGTCGAGATTATTCGCGAGGTTTACAACGACGCGTGGAGCGGCAACTGGGGGTTTGTTCCGGTTAGCGCTGCCGAGTTCGAACACCTGGCGAAAGACCTCAAGCAGCTCGTCGATGCCCGAGTGGTAATGATCGCCGAGCGCGAAATGGAGGACAATGAGCGTCGTCCGGTTGGATTCTTTCTTGCCGTACCGGACATCAATCGCGCTCTAAAGAAGATCAACGGGCGGTTGTTGCCTTTCGGATTGATCAAGCTGCTGTGGCACTCTCGCAAGATCGACTTCATTCGCATCATCACAATGGGGATCGTTCGCGAATACCAGAGCATGGGGCTTGGGGCGGTCTTTCTCGACGAGATCTATCGTCGCGGGCCAGCTGCCGGGTTTCCAAACGGAGAGATGAGCTGGGTGTTGGAAAACAACGTGATGATGAATCGAGCAGCGAGTTTGATCGGTGGCCGCCGAAGCAAGACTTACCGGATTTATGAAATGCCGCTGAAACAAGCCTGAATTCTCCGCGTCTGTCTCTCTGTGTCTCTGTGGTTAACTTGCACTCGCGGTTCTAGTAACCGCGAAAGACCTTTAACCACAGAGACACAGAGACGCAGAGGTTACGCAGAGAAGCGTGCTATTATCAAAAACAGCTCGATGACGGTGGGTTCAATATGCGCAAATTGACTGCGGTGGTCGCTCTGTTATTGATTGTCGGAGGCGTCGGGTTCTACGTCTACAAGAATGGGTGGAAGAGACCCGAGAGTCTCTCATCACTCTTTTCGTCATCAGGCGATATGGCCACGACGCGAAAGGTCAAGACCGCGCTGGGGTTGTCGAGACGGGTCGGGGGCTTCGAGATTGATGCGAGCACCAGCGACGGTGTTGTTACGCTCACCGGGCAGGCGCCGTCCGAAGACGTCAAATCCTTTGCGGCTGAAATCGCCCGAGACACGCCCGGCGTCAAGGACGTCAAAAACGAGATCGCGGTGAACCCGACTGCTCAGCCTTCGGTCGAGGGCTCGCGAGTCGAGGATCTGGAAATCAAGACCTCAATTCTCGAAGCTCTTACTCGAAGCACCGAGCTCGGCGGTAAACAGATCGAGGTCAAGGTCGAAAACCGAATCGTGACTCTTGCGGGTTCGGTCGAGACCCCGGCCCAGCGAAACGGCGTGGAGCAGACGGCGCGCGCGGTCAGCGGAGTCGCCGGAGTGACAAACAACCTGGCCGTGACTAACCCCCAGGCGGTAAGCGAGCCGCCGGTTGTAGTGCAACCCGAGTCGGGCCTGGACCTTGCGAAGAAAGTCGAATTCGAGCTGTTTCGCAGCGAGGCTTTCGATACGACTGCCATGTCAATCAAAGCTGACGGAGGCGCGGTGACCTTATCAGGAAATGTGCGGTCGCGCGCGGAACAGTTGCTGGCCGAACGGGTAGCTCAGGGCGTGCCCGGGGTTAAGA
>Ga0134123_10000856_pt1 | contig 20086 bp, 19 predicted proteins | sample KB303_FD_96460 | JGI IMG/M metagenome (GOLD analysis project Ga0134123, IMG submission 96460) | Terrestrial soil microbial communities without Nitrogen fertilizer from Kellogg Biological Station, Michigan, USA - KB3-0-3 | ecosystem: Environmental > Terrestrial > Soil > Unclassified ...
GGGATCGTCTGCGCAAAGGATGAGGTAGCGGTGCCGGCACTGCCGGGTCCGCGGATGTCGCAGTACTCATCTGGCCTCCAACGCCATCGGTGGACGCTTGGGCTCGGAGCCGCCGCGGCGGCGATATCGGTCGCGGCTGAGAACCTGCCCAAACCTCGGGGCGACTCTAAACCCACTTGTACTGCTAAACGAACTACGGTTTAGCCGTCCACGTGGCTAAAAACGCGAAAGTTAGGGTTACCTATTCCGGTAGACGTGCTCGACGGCGCGGCTTCGGAATGGATTCAGATTCGGCCCCGGTGAGGTTGACATGACATCCGATATCGACTGGAAGATGTTGCGGCACAAGGCAACTGAGGCCGCAGCCCAAGCATATGCCCCATATTCGGGGTTCTCGGTGGGGGCGGCGGCGCTGGTCGACGACCACCGGATGGTGGCCGGCTGCAATGTGGAAAATGTCTCATATGGCCTTGGTCTCTGTGCCGAGTGCGCTGTGGTCTGCGCACTGCATTCCAGCGGTGGCGGCAGGCTGATCGCGCTGTCGTGTGTGGACGTGGCGGGCGACGTTTTTATGCCGTTCGGGCGCTGTCGGCAGGTGTTGATGGAGCACGGCGGCCCCGATCTTCTGATCGACCACCCGTTGGGTCCGCGACCGCTGAGCGAGCTGCTTCCTGACGCGTTCGGACCGCAGGACCTGGCCCGCCGAGACGACCAGGCACACGAGGAAACGCCCTGACCGACTTCAGCAAGGTTCACACTCGACGCACGTCGCTGGCTTTACGGTGTCGGTGTGCAGATGCGCTATCGCTACCGGATCGAACCGACGCCGGCGCAACAGAAGAAGCTGAGTCGAATATTCGGGTGTTGCCGGGTGGTGTTCAACGACGCCGTGCGGTTGCGTCAGGAAGCCCATCGCGCTGGGGTCGTTCTGTCGGATACCGAGATCCAGCACCAGGTGTTAACAGTCGCCAAGACCACCGCCGAACGCGGCTGGTTGCGCGAGGTGCCAAGTGTTGCCCTGGTTCAGTCGGTGAACGACGCCCGGCGGGCCTTTCGAAACTTCTTCAATTCGGTAACAGGAAAGCGGAAGGGCCGCCAGGTCGGGGCGCCGAGGTTCAAACGCAGAAAGACCAATCGACAGTCGTTTCGCTTGACCCGCAATGGATTTCGGATCCGTCCCAACGGTCGATTGGAGATTGCCAAGATCGGCGGGGTGGCAGTGCGCTGGTCACGCGCATTACCGAGCGAACCGTCGTCGGTCACCATTATTCGCGAGCCCGATGGGCATCATTACGCGACCTTTGTCGTCGAGGTGCCGAGTTTCCCGTTACCGACAGTGCGATTGGCGTCGATCGCAGATACATCTGGCGGATGCGTCGATGTGAGCATCCCGAGATATTTGCAACGCAAATCGCGCAAGCTCGCGCAACTGCAGCGGGAGATGTGCCGCCGACGGAAGGGGTCGAAGAACAGGGACAAAGCGAGGCGGAAGGTAGCCATTCAGCACGGCAAGGTGGCGCGGTGTCGACGAGACCATCACCACAAGGAGGCCCTGACGTTGGTTCGCGAGAACCAAGCGATCTACGTCGAGGACCTAAACATCGCGGGAATGGTCTGCAATCGTCGGTTGGCACGTGCGATCAACGACGCTGGCTGGTCGCAGTTCGTGAAAATAGTTGGCGAGAAGTCCGATCGATACGGCCGGTCCTTGCATCGGGTCTCGCGCTGGTTGGCATCCAGCAAGACCTGCAGCGGCTGCGGTCACGTGCTGGACGAGCTGGCACTGCGGACCAGAGTTTGGCAGTGTCCGGCGTGTTCCGCAGTCCACGACCGGGATCACAACGCCGCCAAGAACGTTCTCGCCGCCGGGCGGGCGGAGAGATTAAACGCCGGTGGAGCCTCGGTAAGTCCTCCCATCAGGGAGGTTCGAGGCGATGAAGCAGGAAGCACCTCGACCGCGGCCTAGACGCGCCGGAACGAGCGGCGACAGCAGGATTGGTCAGGAGCACGTCAACGACTTCACATTCGACGCCCCGACCGTCATCCGGACCAAGCGCGACGGCGGGGCGTTGTCGGATGCGGCGATCGACTGGGTGATCGACGGCTATACCCATGGCCGGGTCGCCGACGAGCAGATGTCCGCGTTGTTGATGGCCATCTTCTTGAAAGGCATGACTGGCGCCGAAATCGCGCGCTGGACGGCCGCCATGGTCGACTCCGGTGAGCGGCTGGACTTCACGGACTTGCGGCGTGACGGCAAACCATTGGCGTTGGTGGACAAACATTCCACCGGAGGCGTCGGCGACAAGATCACCATTCCACTGGTGCCCGTCGTGATGGCATGCGGGGGAGCGGTGCCACAGGCCGCGGGGCGCGGCCTCGGCCACACCGGCGGGACCCTCGACAAGCTGGAGTCTATCCCGGGTTTCACCGCCGAGATCTCCAAAGCCCAAATCCGCCAACAGCTTTGCGACCTCGGCGCGGCGATCTTCGCGGCAGGCGAGCTGGCTCCCGCCGATCGCAAGATCTATGCGCTGCGCGATGTCACCGCCACCACCGAGTCGCTGCCGCTGATCGCCAGCTCCGTGATGAGCAAGAAGATCGCCGAGGGCACCCGGGCACTGGTGCTCGACAGCAAGGTCGGCAGTGGCGCGTTCCTGGCGACGGAGGCAGAATCCCGCGAGCTCGCCAGCACGATGGTGGAGCTTGGCACCGCGGAGGGGCTGGTGACCCGCGCCCTGCTGACCGACATGGAGACGCCGCTGGGCCGCACCGTCGGCAACGCCGTCGAGGTCGAGGAATCGTTGGAGGTGCTGGCGGGCGGAGGGCCAGCCGATGTGGTGGAGCTAACGCTGGCGCTGGCGGGCGAGATGCTCGACGCCGCCGGGCTCGACGGTATCGACCCCGCCGAGACCCTGAAGGACGGGTCGGCGATGGACCGGTTCCGTGAGCTGGTCGCCGCGCAAGGCGGCGACTTGTCCCGACCGCTGCCGAGCGGTGCGTATTCCGAGACCATCCCCGCGCCGCGCGATGGCACGATGGGACTCATCGACGCGATGGCGGTGGGACTGACGGTGTGGCGGCTCGGCGCGGGCCGCTCCGTCCCAGGTGAGCGGGTGCAGTTCGGCGCCGGCCTGCGCATCCACCGTCGCCCCGGCGAACCCGTCGCCGCTGGTGCGGCGTTGTTCACCCTCTACACCGACACCCCGGAGCGATTCGAGGCCGCCATGGCCGAACTGGACGGCGCGTGGAGTGTCGGCGACACCGCGCCGAAACATCGCCCGCTGATCATTGATCGGATTACGTCCAGCGCACGCGAGGAGCGGAAAAACAGATGACCACACCGCTCACCCTCGAGTCGATCCGCCAGGCCCCGAAGGCGCTGCTGCACGACCACCTCGACGGCGGGCTGCGACCGGCGACCGTGCTGGAGCTCGCCGAGACCAACGGCTACGACGAGCTTCCCGCCAACGGCGTCGACGAACTCGCGACGTGGTTCCGCACGGCCGCGCACAGCGGATCGTTGGAACGCTACCTCGAACCGTTCGCCCACACCGTCGGCGTGATGCAGAGGCCGGAGGCGCTGCACCGGGTCGCCTACGAGTGTGTCGAGGACCTGGCGGCCGACAACGTCGTCTACGCCGAGATCCGGTTCGCACCCGAACTGCACATCGACCGCGGGCTGTCGCTCGACGCCGTCGTCGACGCCGTATTGGCCGGCTTCGCCGATGGCGAGAAGGCCGCCAGCGCCGAGGCTCGCGGCATCACCGTGCGCTGTCTCGTCACCGCGATGCGGCACGCGGCGCGGTCCCTCGAGATCGCCGAGCTGGCGATCCGCTTCCGGGACAAGGGCGTCGTCGGCTTCGACATCGCAGGTGCGGAGGCCGGGTACCCGCCGACGCGGCATCTCGACGCGTTCGAGTACATGCGAAGCAACAACGCCCGCTTCACCATTCACGCCGGTGAGGCGTTCGGTCTGCCGTCCATCCATGAGGCCATCGCGTTCTGCGGCGCCGACCGGCTCGGCCACGGCGTGCGGATCGCCGACGACATCACGGTCGGTCCCGACGGCACCGCGCAGCTCGGCAAGCTGGCTGCGTTGTTGCGCGACAAGCGAATTCCGTTCGAGATGTGTCCGAGCTCAAACGTGCAGACCGGCGCGGTCGGCTCCATCGCCGAGCATCCGTTCGATCTGCTGGCCCGGCTACGGTTCCGCGTCACCGTCAACACCGACAACCGGCTGATGAGCGACACCACGATGAGTCTGGAGATGCTGCGGCTGGTCGAGGCGTTTGGCTACGGCTGGAGCGACCTGCAGCGGTTCACCATCAACGCGATGAAGTCGGCGTTCATCTCGTTCGACGAGCGGCTGGCCATCATCGACGACGTGATCAAGCCCCGCTTCGCCGTACTCGTCGGCTAACCGGCTAGCTTGCTTCCCTTTCTACGCGCTCGCGGTTGTTAGCTGAGCATGCTGCGCAGGGTGTCCGCGAATTCGGTTGGTGCGCCAAGGAATCCGCCGTGATCGCCAGGGAACTCGACCGGCGTGGTGCCGAGCAGTTCGGCGAGCGCGACCGACGTACGATAGCTGAGCAGGCGGCCGGAGTCGGCGCCGATGCCGATCACCACGCGCGACGGGCTGTTCTTCAGCGCGTCGACGTCGGGCCGGTATCTGGTCGTCGGAAGTAGGTCGATCTCGAAGAACCGGGCGGCCTGGCGCACCTCATCCTCGGACGGTTCGGCCGGACCCGACGGCGCATCGCCGGGTGACACGTCGTATCCGGCGTTGCGCATGAAGTGCATCCACGCGGCCCCGAACCCGTCGCGGTGGAACGTGTCGACGATGGCCTCGGTGTGCGCGCGCTGCTCGGCGGCATCGGGCAGCAATTCCAGCAGAGGCGGCTCATGTGCGATGAGTGTGCGCACGCATCCCGGATGGCGGGCGACCAACGCCAGGCCCGTCACCGCCCCTCCACTCGACCCGAACACGTCGGCCGACTCGGCACAGAGGTCGTCGAGGATCGCCTTGACGTCGTCGGCGCGTTGCTCGACTGGGGACTGCGCGTCGGGGTCGTCGACCGGGCTGTTCGCATAACCGCGCGGGTCATAGGTGACGACGGTGCGGTCGCCCGCCAGCGCGTCGGCGAGCGGTGCGAACTCCGCCGAGGCCATGGGGGAGCCGATAACGAGCACCAACGGGCCGCTTCCGCCCCTGATCTCGTAGTGCAGGTGGGCGCCGGGGACGGTGACGGCACGGACGGTGGGGGAGGTAGGCAGGGTCATACCGGTGCAGACCGCGGCGGGGCCGCGAACTCATCGCGACGTATCGTGAGCGCGTGATCACCGGCGCTCATGTGATCGTGTACAGCCGCGACGCCGACGCCGACCGGGCGTTCTTCCGCGACGTGCTGGAGTACCCGAACGTCGACGCGGGCGGCGGCTGGCTGATCTTCAAGCTGCCGCCATGCGAGGTGGCGGTCCACCCCGCGGACTCGCCGTCGCACGAGTTGTATCTGATGTGCGACGACGTTGCCGCCACGGTCGAACAACTCGTGGCCAAAGGCGTCAGCTGCGGCCCGGTCACCGATCAGGGCTGGGGCTTGTTGACCAGCATCCAACTGCCAGGCGGCGGCCACCTCGGCCTCTACGAGCCACGGCATCCGAAGGCAACGGAGCTGTAGCGCTACTCCTGGCGCAGCCGCGACTCGACGAACGCCTCCAACGCCTCCCACTGCTCGACGGCCTTGGCGTACGGCGGGCTCGGCCGCTGTACGGTGTCCGGGTCGAGTACATGCGCCACCACCCGGCCCAGCGGCTGATCGGCGTCCAGGGCCTCGTCGACGATGGTGTCCTCGGCGTATTCGCCTACATCCCTGAGCAATTCGACGGCGAGCTCGAGTTGGTCCCGGTCGATCGCGTCAGGGCCGTCGGCGAGGTCGTCGGCGATGCCGGTCAACACGTAGACGTTGTCGTCGCTGACGTTGACCTGAAGTGAGCCGTCGGTGGCCGCCGTCCGAATGTCGTCATACGTCGCCAGGTCGGACAGGTCGTGGTCGTGTTCGTCCGCCAGATAGCGCGCCAAGGTTCCGCGCGAGCTGAATACGCTGACACGTCCGTTGCGGCCCAAGAAGATTGGTTGGTCGTCGAGGTAACACCGCAAGGTGTAGTACGTGCCGCCGCTGGTCATCATCCGCACGGGATCGATGCCGACCTTGTGCCAGAAGTCCTCGTCGCTGCCCAGCACCTGGTCCTGCGCATGCGCAGCGAGGGCATCGGCTTCTTCGTCGGTGTCCACGACGTCGTCGATCACGACGTCGTCGGCTTCCGTCTCCTCGACCTCCTCGACCTCCTCGACTTCCTCGGGTTCGGGTGCCGGCTCGGCCAGCTCGGCCTCGGCCTTCTCCGAGGCGGCCTTGTCGACGTCAGGAATGGTGACGATCTCGTCGATTGCGTCGACGACGTTGTCCCAGCCGCGGCCGATCACCGTCTCGATCTCGGCCCAGCGCTTGCGGCCGGGCCGTCCGGCGAATGCGTCGATGCCGCCGCCGACGGTCCCGAGCACCGGGTTGCCGTTGAAGAACTTGGTGACCGCGGGCATCTCGCACACCGATCCGATGCTCGACGCGATCGCCAGTGTGCGGTGCAAGTCCTTGACGGTCTCCTCGCTGGGCTTCTCGGCGACCAGCTCCTCGAGGCTGACGAGGTCGTATTGGCGATCGTCGGCCGGGTCGAATGTATGCGCGTTGGCTTCGGTCAGCTTTTCCCAAGCCGGATGGTCGGTCAGGTCGTTGTCCGTGTTGGTCCTGACGAACGCGATCAGGTCGGCGACGGATTCGAACGCGTACAGGTCCTCGTCCTTGCCGAGGAACGCCTCCCACTCGTCGCCGGCATCGCGCCAGCGTGGAGCCCACAATGTGTACAGGTCGCCCTTGGTCAGCCCAAGCCTGATCGGCACGATGTCAGCAGCCATGGCGCACAGCCTAACGACGGCCCCTGGTTGGCTGTCGCACAGGCATCTGCGGTGCCCCCGCTGTACCCCTCCGATTAGCGGCCTTTCCGGGTGCTCAGCGCCCTATCCTGGATGAACTCCGGAGCGTGGGGGTGGGGGAGGGTCGGATGACGGCCGTGACGGCGTGCCGGACGTGTGGCACCGAGCCCCTGGAGAACGCTCGGTTCTGTCATGGCTGCGGCTCGCCGGTGGCCGCGGCTGATACCCATGCCGAGTACAAACAGGTCACGGTGCTCTTCGCGGACGTGGTGCACTCGATGAGCATCGCGGCTGTGGTCGGCACCGAACGGCTCCGCGAGATCATGACGGAATTGGTCAATCGCGCGATGGCGGTAGTCCAGCGCTACGGCGCCACGGTGGACCAATTCACCGGCGACGGCATGATGGCGGTGTTCGGAGCGCCCGTCGCGCTCGAGGATCACGCCTTACGCGCCTGTCTGCCGCCTTGGAGATCCAACGGGAAGTCCAGGATATGGCCGCCGACATCGATCGGCGGGATGGTGTCAGCCTCCGCCTGCGGATAGGGCTGAATTCCGGCCAAGTGATAGCTGGTGAATTCGGTTCCGCCGCAATTGGTTACACCGCTGTCGGCGAGCAGGTCGGGATGGCGCAACGCATGGAGTCCGCAGCGCCGCCAGGCGGGGTCATGCTCAGCGATTCGACCGCGCAACTCGTCGGGCGTGCAGCTATTCTCGGCGAACCGGAGATGGTGGCGATCAAGGGTGCCGACGCGCCCGTGCCTGCCCGCCGCCTGCTTGGGGTGGCTTCCGAGCGTGAGCGGACCGGGCCTGCGCAGTCGACTCTTGTAGGACGCGGGTTGGAACTGCACACCATGACTGGACTTCTCGAGCGCGCGATAGCCGGCCGCGGGTCGGTGGTAGGTGTCGTCGGGCCGCCGGGGAACGGGAAGAGCAGGCTCGTCCGTGAGGGGCTGGAGGTCGGCAAAAGCAGCGGTGTCAGAGTCTTTTCCACATATTGCGAATCCCACGCGAGCCAGATCCCGTTCCATGCCGTGGCGCGGTTGTTCCGCACTGCGACCCGGGTGGGCGGTCTCGACTACGCGGCCGCGCGAGCGCGGCTTCGAACCCAGCTTCCCGACGCCGATCGTGACGACCTCTTGATTCTCGACGACCTGCTGGGCATCGCCGATCCGGCGGTGACGCTGCCCAGGATCGATCCGGACGCCAGGCGGCGGCGGCTCGCGGCCTTGATCAACACGGCGAATCTGGCCCGCACCGAACCGATTCTCTACGTCATGGAGGACGTGCATTGGATCGACCAGGGCAGCGAGTCGATGATGGCCGACATACTCGCCGTGATCGGCCAAACGCCGGCTATGTCGAGTTGCTCGGGCCCGATCCGTCCGTCGACAAGCTGGCCGCAACGGTCGTTCCCCGGGTCGGCGGAAACCCGTTCTTCGCCGAGGAAATGGTCCGCGAGCTGGCCCAGCGGGGGGTGCTCGACGGAGAGCGTGGGGGCTATGTCTGTCAGGCGGACGTCACCGAAGTCAGCGTGCCCGGCACGGTGCAGGCCACCATCGGCGCACGCATCGACCGGCTCGACCCCGCGGCCAAGCGCACGCTGAATGCGGCGGCCGTGATCGGATTACGTTTCGGCAGTGACCTTCTCGCGCAGCTGGAAGTCGAGCCTGCCCTCGATGACCTGCTGCGGGCGGAGCTGATCTATCAGATGAGGTTCACCCCTACAGCGGAGTATGCATTCCACCATCCCCTGATCCGCGCGGTGGCCTACGAGTCGCAACTCAAGTCCGATCGATCCGAATGGCATCGCCGTCTGGCCGCCACCATCCAAACCAGCGATCCGGAGTCCGTCGACGAGCGTGCGGCGCTCGTCGCCGAGCACCTGGAGGCCGCCGGCGAGGTGCGCGAGGCATATCGCCGGCACATGCGTGCGGGGGGCTGGTCGACGAGGCGCGATATCGCCGCAGCGCGCGCCAGCTGGGAACGTGCCCGCCAGATCGCCGACAGTCTGCCTGACTCCGAACCCAATCTCACTGCGATGCGCATCGCCCCGCGCACCAAGTTATGCGGCAGCGCGTGGCGCGGAGTTCACGCTGACGTTCCAAGGCTTGTCCAGGAGTTGCGCGAGCTGTGTACACGCGTGGGTGACAATGCCTCGCTGGCGATTGGCTTGACGGCATTGTCACTTCAGCATGGATTCCACGGACGCATGCGCGACGCCTCCCAACTTGCCTCTGAACAGATGGCGTTGCTCAAGACTGTTGGCGATCCGACCTCCACCATCGGCGCGGCAACGGCGGCGGCCTCCGTTTTCAACGAAACTGGTCATTCGGCCGAAACCCTTAGCTGGGCGCAGAGCGTTATCGAGTGGGCCGGTGGGGAATCGATCAAGCAGAATTCCCAGATCAGTCCATCGCCGCTCATCGCGCTGGCGTTGGTGTTTCGCGTGATTGCTCGATGGCGGCTCGGCCATGGCGGATGGCGAGAGGATCTCGAGGATGCCGTCGCGATGGCACGAACTGCTGATCCGATCACCCACCCCGCGGTCGTTTCGTGGGCGTACCTCGACTCGATTCCTCACGGGGTGTTGCGCGTCGACGACACCGTGCTGCGCGAACTCGAGGGCGCACTGCGGATTGCCGTTTCAGGACCCTTATCGCATGACGGAGACACGAGCGGGCCTATGGCGGAGCCACGCATGGCTCGTCGCGCTGGCGGCGCTGGCGCTGGCTGGGTGCTCGTCGATAGTCAGTTCGACCGCCACCTCGCAGTCGCAACCAACCCCGGCGGCATCCACGCGGTCGCCTGTACCGACCGCGACGGTGACCGTGACGCCTGCCCCGGCGCCGACGCCAGCGCCGGTGCCGACCGCGGTGGCGCAGCAGGCGTCGCACAGCACTTTTCAGTCACCCTCGGGCAACATCAACTGCATGATGTACGCCTCCGGAGGCGAGACCGGCGCCCGCTGTGAGGTCGTCGACCACACGTGGGCGGCACCACCGCGGTCGCCGGACTGCCCTCTGAACTGGGGCGACCGGTTCTACCTCACCCAGGGCGGCGACGCCGGCTTCGGTTGCTACCACCAGGAGTTTCCCACCGCGGAACGGACTCTCGGATACGGCCAGACGCAGTCCCTCGGGACGCTCACGTGCGAGAGCGAGCCCACGGGGATGACCTGCACCGACAGCAGCACGGGTCACTACTTCCGTGTCGCGCGCGAAATCTACGAACTCGGCTGATCACGCCGTCGTTCTCAAGAGTCGGGGACGCCTTCCTGCAATTTCGCCAGCACCTGCTCGAGGTTGAAACTCGCCGACTTCTGCCGCTGCGGGAACTCGACGAGCGTCTGCAACATTTGCCCGACATAGGCCTGTGCGGGGGTGAATACGAAGACCCGGTCCAGCATCCAGTCGAAATAGGTGTTTGACGTGATGTCCGCCCGCTCGTACGGGTCCGTGCGCAGGTTGAACAACTTCGGTCCGCGAAGCACGACATACGGTTCGAGCCAGATCTTCAGGGTTCCCGTCACCCGCTGCTCCATGAAGACGATCTTCCAGTTGGCGTAGCGCAGCGCGGTCAGGTCACCATCATCCGAAACATAGAAGAAGTGCTTACGCGGGCTCTCGTCGGCGGCGCCGGTGATGTAGTCCAACTGATTGTGCCCGTCGAGGTGCACCTTAAAGGTGGTGCCGTTGAGATCGGTTCCCGCACGGAGCCTTTCGGCGATGTTGTCGTCCCCGGCCGCCGCAAGCAATGTGACGAACCAGTCGTTGTGACTGACGATTCCATTCAAGACGGTGCCGGCAGGAACATGCCCCGGCCAACGCACCAAGGCCGGGACGCGGTAAGCGCCTTCCCAATTGGAGTTCTTCTCATTGCGGAACGGTGTCATACCGGCGTCGGGCCAGCTGTTCATGTGCGGGCCGTTGTCGGTGGAGTACATGACGATTGTGTTGTCGGCGATGCCGAGTTCGTCCAGTGTGGTCAGCAGATCGCCCACGATGTCATCGTGATCCATCATCGTGTCGTGGTACTCGGACTGCCACTGCCCCGCCCGGCCGATGCTCTCCGGCTTGGGATGCGTGCGGAAGTGCATGTGGGTCGAGTTGAACCACACGAAGAAGGGCGTTTCAGCCTCATGCTGGCGCTTTATGAAATCGATTGCGGCGTCGCGAAACTCCTCGTCGCACGTCTCCATCCGCTTCCTGGTGAGCGGACCGGTGTCCTCAATGCGTTGTGAACCGTCGCCGTTCGCCCAGGCGTGCAGCACACCGCGCGGCCCGAACTTCTTTCGGAACTCCGGATCTTTCGGATAGTCGACGTTCTCGGGTTCTTCCTCGGCGTTGAGGTGGTACAGGTTGCCGAAGAACTCGTCGAACCCGTGCATAGTGGGTAAGAACTCGTCGCGGTCGCCGAGATGATTCTTGCCGAACTGACCGGTGGCATACCCCTGTGCCTTCAGCGCTGTCGCGATCGTCGGGTCTTCGGCTTGTAGTCCCAGCGGTGCTCCCGGCATGCCGACTTTGGTGAGGCCGGTGCGATACGGGTTCTGGCCGGTGATGAAGGCCGCCCGTCCGGCGGTGCAACTCTGCTCCCCGTAGTAGTCGGTGAAGAGCACGCCCTCCCTCGCAATACGGTCGATGTTGGGGGTGCGGTACCCCATCAGGCCGTTGCTGTAGCAACTCAGGTTGCTCTGGCCAATGTCGTCACCCCAAATAATGAGAATGTTTGGCTTATCGCTCACTGTGCAGCCCTTCCAAGGCCGAATGCCGGGGACGCGACGACGCGGTTGGCGCCGCCTTCTGAACGCCCACGGCCGCATAGTAGTCTCGATTTTTTCTTATTCGTCAGTTACTGCGATGTCGTCGCCAGTGTCGAGAGAGGGCCATGACAGACCCGCCGCCTGACGCAAACACTCGACTTGCCGTCCAACGCACTCGCCTGGCTCATGAGCGGACGCTGATGGCGTGGATCCGCACCTGCGCGTCGTTGATCGCGTTCGGGTTCACGATCTATCAGATATTCCGCTACCTCGCCACGTCGGAGCGGCTGCGCGCGCCATTCGTCAGCCCCCAAATTGTCGGCTTGGCAATGATTCTCATCGGACTCATCGCGCTCGTGTTGGCCTGGATTCAGCATCGCCGGGATATCAGAGCGCTGCAAGCGGATTACGGAGCAATGCCGTTCTCCATCGCCGGGTTGATCGCGGCGCTGATCGCCGGCCTCGGCGCCATCGCGCTCATCGGAGTGACATTGAGGTTTTAGCTGACCGCCTAGGGAGCCCTGAAAACCCCCACCGGCGTTGGTTCTCCGAATCGGCCACAGCGGTACTCGGTCGCCCGCCTCAGCCAGTGATCAATAGGGTGCATATGGTCGTTGAAGAGATCGCCGCGATGAGTGGCGTCACGCATTGAAGAACAGGTCCTTGATGCGCAGTCCGAGCCATGGACGACGCCCCCACGCCAGCATCCCGCCGCGCAGCAGCGCCTGGCCGAGCGGCATCCGCCCGTAGCCGACCAGCAGGTAGGTGACGAATGGCGGTCGCAGCGAGGACTTCAGTCACTACCGCAGACGCTCCCGGCAGGCCAATGGTGGAGATGCCAGCTTGCAGACTTCGTGAGCGCGGCAGGAGGCGGTAAATGCCCGTCGACGTTCTTTTCCCCGATGACTGGGGGTTGCAGGTCGCCCCGGTGGCGATGTAGGTAGGCACGCCCTCGCCCGTTCCTGATGCAAAGACAACGCTGCCCGATCCCCCTTACAGGCAACAGATCTCGTCGTGCATCTCGCCCGCCATAGAGGAGGTCATCTCATGAAGCGCGTAATCATCGATCATTTCGGTGGGCCGGAAGTTGTCTGCGTTGTGGAAGAGAGCGACCCCAGACCGGGTCCGGGCGAAGTTCGCATCCGGGTCTTGGCGTCGGGCGTGTCGCTCAGCGATGCGCAGATGCGCGCCGGCACATATCTCGGTGGCCCGAAGCCGCCATTCACCCCTGGCTACGAGCTCGTCGGCGTCATCGCCGAACTCGGCCCGGACTGCTCGAGGTCGCAGGTGGGCGACCGGGTCGGCGCACTCACGCAGTGGGGCGCCAACGCGGAGAGCGTTTGCGTACCAGAGCAATACGCGGTTCCCGTGCCCGAAGACATCGATCCCGGCGAGGTCCTGAGCCTCGTCTTCATCTACATGACCGCCTACCAGATGCTTCACCGCGCGGCGAAGGCGGAGCGCGGCGAGACGGTCCTCGTGCATGGCGCGGCAGGCAGGGTTGGCACCGCGGTCCTCGAGTTGGCGGCGGCGGCAGGACTGCACGTCTACGGAACAGCTTCGGCCGACGACCGCGCCGCGGTCGAGCGACTGGGGGCCGTCGCCATCGACTACCAACACGAGGATTTTCTGGCGCGGGTGCGTGAGCTGACCGGAGATGGGGTGGACATCGCCCTCGATCCGTTCGGCGGCTCGATGGCGCTTCGCTCATTCCGCGCGTTGCGGCCAGGTGGAAGGCTGGTGATCTACGGCCGGCAGAACACCATCGTGCGCGGGCATAAGAATTGGCCCGGAGTATTCGAGTGGTACGGGGGAACCGCACTCGTCGCGCTCTGGGGACTTCTCTCGGCCCGGCGGCGCGTGCTCGCCTACCGAATCCAGAAAATGCGCATCCCCCACCAGGATTGGTACTGGGAGGACTTCCGCGCGTTACTGCAGCTGTTGAGAGACGGCAAGATACATCCGGTTGTCGCCGAGCGCCTGCCGCTCTCCGATGCGCGTCGCGCTCATGAGTTACTCGAGCGGACGGCGGCGACAGGAAAACTGGTACTGGTGTCCTAGGACGAGGCTGCCGCGATGGCGCCTGCCCGGCGTTCATGGTGTGTCGCGGCGAACGTTGGACGGGTTCGCCCGCCTCAGTCAACGATCAGAACCGTTGTCACCGTTGTCAACGATGAACCAAGCGCAGCTGGAATAGCGACTGCTGCTCGAGCGGGACGTGGATTGCCGGAAGCGTCATTCGTGAGGGAAGTGGGCGTACGCTCACACGATGCCGCACTGCGTCGCGGCACGAGCCCGCATCCACTACGAGGTCGACGGCGAGGGTGAGCCTCTCGTTTTGATCGCGGGGACCGCGTTCGACCTGTCGTTCTGGGACGACCTGCTGCCCGAGCTGCGGGGATTTCGCGTTCTGCGTCTAGATAACCGCGGCGCGGGCCTGTCCGACGCCCCTGATGAGGCTTTCAGCATCGAGCAAATGGCGGACGACGTCGCCGCGGTCATGGACGCCGCGGGGATGCCAAGCGCGCACGTTTACGGCGCATCGATGGGCGGCCAGATCGCGCAGGAGCTGGCCATCCGGTACCCGGAGCGGGTGCTCTCGCTGGTGCTAGGTGCCACCTGGGCCGGTGGTCCGCCCCTCAGTCGCGCAGTGCGGCTCCTCCCACTGCTCCTGTCGCGGAAGGATCCGGAAGATCTCGTTCGTGCGACGGCGCCCTTCCTGTCGGCGACGCCAATCCCCGAAACCGATGGGCGGTTCCCGGGTCACGCCCGTGCGCCGCGAAACAAGCCAGCGATCAGGCGCCAGCTGACCGCGCAACTGCGCTACAGCAGTCTGCGCCGGCTGCACACGATCCGGCAGCCGACGTTGGTCATGCATGGCGAGAAGGACCGTTTCGTCTCACCGTTGAACGCTAAACGAATGACGAGGCGCATCCCCGGTGCGCGGCTCCGGCTCATCGCCGGAGCCGGTCACCTGCACCACCGAGATCGGCCACGGGAGTCGCGCGACCTCCTGCTCGACTTCCTGATGGAGGCAGCTGGCCGGCTATTGGACTGGGAGGAGCTCGAGTTAAAGCGGGAGCAGGCGGAGGGTCTGCGCGTCGATGGCACGGTCCTGATAACCGATATCGTCGGATCGACCGCGCATGCCGCTCGACTTGGAGACGATGCGTGGGATCGGCTTCTCGGCGAACACGACGCTGCTGTTCGCGCGGAAATCGACCATCACGACGGCACTCTCATCAAGATGACTGGTGACGGCGCCCTTGCGCTGTTCGAGTCGGCGGTCGACGCCTGTCGCTGCACACTCGCGATGCGCGGTCGGGTCCGCGGTCTCGGCCTCGAGGTGCGTGCCGGGATTCATACGGGATCGTTCCTGGTTTCCGGGGACGATCTGCATGGTCTCGGGCTGCACGTCGCGGCGAGGGTGATGGCAAGCGCGATCGACGGCGGCGTACGCCTCACCGCCGAAACCGTCGCCTCACTGGGTACGGTCGGACGCCGCACCCGTCCGATCGGACTGACGACCCTGAGGGGTATTCCGGGAGAGTGGGACCTCTACGAGCTCGACGACTTCGCGATTCACTAGCGGTTGACGGCAGGCAGATCCATTGTCAGGCTTGCAACTTCACGCATAGCGTCGCTGCGCCAAGTCGGCACGCGACTTCGAGTGCGCCTCTGGTTGCCTCAAGCCACCCGATCGTGATGCGTGGAGCCATCTGCCCACGTGACGGTCATCCGGTCGGGCGGAAGAACCCCTGAAAGCCCTGACCCGCGTTGGTGGTTCGGAGCTGCGACAGTTGAACAGGGTCGCCCCGCGCTCGGGCTTGTCTAGCGGCGATGGGTGTCCAGGAGCTCCACAAGCGATTGCTGCGCGACCGCTACTGAGCGCGACGCAACGCGTCAGGATCCCGAATCGGGCGACAACTGGGCGGCCCACAGGTCGGGTCCGAAGACTTCATAGCGGATTCGGGCCGGCGGCACGCCACGGTCAAGCAGCGTCGACCTGACGAGCCGCATGAACGGCAATGGGCCGCAGGTAAAGACCTGGATGTCGTTCGGGAGCGGAATGTCGGTCAAGTCCATGAAGCCTTGGCGCGAGTGGGTGTCGCCCTCGTCGACGGTTTCGTACCAGGTGTAAGAAGTGAAGTCGTCGATCTCTCGACCGAGATGCAGCACGGTGTGTCGCAGAGCGTGATCTTGTGCTCTGCGATCAGCGTGGGCCACGATCACGCTCCGCTGCGGCTGGGTACGAGCGATTTGTTCGACGATGGGCAGCACAGTCGTGATACCCGCACCAGCGCTGGCCAGCAACAGCGGCGAGTCTGTTGGCGTCAGTACGAAGTCACCGGCAGGGGCACTGACATCGAGTAGATCTCCGAGCTTGACATGATCATGGAGGTAGCTGGAAACGCGGCCGTCTGGGACCCCCTTCGTTCCCTGGACCCGCCGTATGGTGATCTGCAGCCGAGTCCGTACAGCGGTGGAGGACACCGTGTACTGCCGGGGTTGCCGGTCACCGTCGGGCAGGTCGACGAAAACCGAGACGTACTGTCCGGGTGCGATCGTTGGGAGGGGACCGCCGTCTGCTGGTTCGACGACGAGAGTGATCACGTCGGCGGTCTCCTCGATGCGGCGGACCACGCGGTAGGGCCGAGTCGGTTGCGAGGGGTCCACGTTCGCCTGCTGGTAGAGCCGTGCTTCCTCGGCGACCAGCTGGAGCGCGAACAGCCAATAGACCTCGCTCCAGGCCGCGGCGATCTCGGGGGTGACGGCGTCGCCGAGAACCTCAGCGACGGAAGCGAGCAGATGCTCGCCGACAATTGTGTACTGCTCGGGGCGGATGCCCAGGGATACGTGCTTGTAGGCGATTCGGCGCATGACGTGATCAAATGACGGCGCCTTGGGATCGATCAGTTGCACCGCGTACGCGACGACCGAGCCGGCCAAGGCTTTGCTCTGCTCGCCGGTGGCCTGATTACCCTGGTTGAACACTCGCAGCAGCTCGGGATGGGCGGCGAACATGCGTGGATAGAAGTGTGCGGTGATCTCGTCGGCGTGCGCTGCGACGACGGGTGCGGTTGCCTCGACTACGCCCAGCGATTGGTCAGACAACAGGGACGGTCTCGGAGCTTCGATGAGGTTTGACACGATCTCTCCCTTCGCTGCTCGCCCATGAAGGCCTCGGCGACGGTCGCCGATTCAGGCGATTAGCCAAACTCCCGCGCAGTGGGAGCGCCGTTGTCTACGAAACCACCGTCATGAGTGAAGATGTGGGTTTTCGGCGTCAGACTCCCCGCAGACTCCGACACCCCTGGCGGCGGCGACGCAACCATAGAGAGCGAGGGCCTGGCCGGGTGGACAGAGGACTTCGACCGCGCGCTTGCCACGGCCCGCACGAGCGTCCCTGTGTCGCAGGCGACGCTTGTCGCCTATAAAGTGCGTTGGGTTGTCTCTGGGGTACTGCTGGCCGATGACGCGGTGCTGACGGAGATTGACGAGGCTCTGCAAGTTGCCGAGCAATCCAGTGACCGTCAGCGGGATTCAAGGTGCTGGCCGAACTCCGCGGCATGTGCGCTAAGCAGCGTTACGCGTTGGATGCGCTTTCCCTGTGGGCTGAGGGCACGGGGTTGTCCACCCGATGAAGCGATGGCCTACGCACAGCGTCGCCGCGGAGAACGTAAACGCCCAGCAGTGGCTGGGCGTCGCTCACGCCCATCGAGCGCGACATCGTACGACCGGTCAGCGAAGCGCTCGCCAACAACGACATCGCGACAAGGCTTTTCGTCTCACCCCGCACCGTGCAAACCCACCTCACTTATGTGTACACAAAGCTCGGGCTGACCTCGCGCGTGCAACTCGCCCAGGAGGCCGCCCGACACGGCCGCCAGAAGCCCTGAAAACCCTGCCCCGCGTTCGTCGTTCGGATCGGCGATCGCTGGACGGGGTCAAGGGCCTCAGCCAACGATCAATGGGGTGCAGATGGGAAGCAGCGGCTGACAGCGTCCCGAGTGCGATATGCCAGACATGGTTGACCGGCGGTGACACGATATTGACGTGGATGACGCGGTGACGGCGGAGGCCGATGAGGGAAGGACTTAAGTGTGCGAACCTATTTGTCTGAGCTATCTCCCTGGCTGACGATCGCCATTGGATTCGTGCTCTTCGCCGTCGTCAGCGCGAGTTGCCGATATGGCCTCGGCGGGGTGGCTTCGCCGGATCGACGTGCTCAGGTCGAGGAACACGCCGGCAAGCTGCTCAGCGTGTTTGGGGCAACTTTCGCTTTCCTGATCGGCTTTGCGATCACGATCACCTGGTCGGCGGTGGGCGCTGGCCAGGACGCGGTCGACCTCCAGGCATCCTCAGCGCAGCAACTTTCTTGGGCGACGAGTGAGATCCAGGACAAAGCCGGCGCCGACGAGGTCAACCGCAATCTGCGCAATTACCTGAACACAGTGGTGGACAAGGACGGACCAGCGCTTGCGGCCGGAGAATTCAGTGCGCTGCCCTCCGCCGAGAGTTTCGACACTCTGCAGAATAGCGTGCACAAAGTGGCCTACGGGGGTAAGAACACCGACCCAGAGGCGAACGGAATGGTGTCGGCGGCTGCATCTTTGACCGCCGCCCAAAGTAAGGTGACTGCGGTAGCGCAGCGAGCGCTGCCGCCAATCCTGATAGTGCTCATCGTCTTGTCCGGGACACTGCTGGCGGTCACGGTGGGGTTGTCTGCCCTCACGGTGAAACCGCCCTACCTCATGTATGCCTGGGCCTTCCTTGCCGCGGTGTCTGTCGCCGTGGTGTTGATGTTGGACTTCCCCTTCAGTGGTGGAATCACTGTCAACCTCGGACCGCTGAGTGTTGCTGCCGGTTCCATTTAGCGCTGCCAAGCCTTACTCACGCTGTCGGCCGCCGGAAGCCCTGAAAGCCCTGCCCCGCGTTGGTCGTTTGGATCGGCGACAGCTGAACGGGATCACCCGCCTCGATCATGGTGTCGATAAGGATGCATTTCTTTCCTGCAGATTCGTCGCAGAGAACGCCACCACAGACCCCCCGGCCCTCAACTCCACCCCTATGCGGGGTGGGGGCCGCTCATCCGGGTCCCCGACGGGGGTGGCTGCGGTGACCTACAGAAGCGGCATAATCACGCTCAACTATGTCCTGAAAACCCCTGACAAACTTCGCGATTCGCGCACGGTTGTTGCCGCGCACTGAAATTGCCGACGATGCCGTCACTTTCGATGCACACGAAGCAGGGAGTGGTTCGTTAGCGTGATGACGGCGTGCTCGACACGATGGTGCCGCAGCTGCAGCGCGGAAATGGTGGCCATTGACAGGCGGGATGATCCCTGCGCCAGCGAGATCGTCGAGGTCACCGGCGCCCGCCACGCCCTGGGTTCCAAGACGCTCGATGTGCCGGTCTTGGCGGTGGACCGCGACGCTAGGGTTGCTGCCGTGACCGGCCCGGTGGGTCCCGCTTCTCGATGAAGGCATCCATGCCTTCCCGTCCCTCCTGGTGGGCGAAGCTCGCGGCAATCACCCCCGACGCGAGCTCGTAGGCCTGCGCCACACCGAGATCCATCTGCGCATAGAAGGCACGCTTCCCCGCCGCGAGCTGCACCGGCGGCTTCTCGGCGAGCTGCCTTGCCAGCCTGTCGGTCTCCGCGACGAGACTTTCGGCCGGCACGACGCGGTTGACCAGCCCCCAGTCGAGCGCCTGGTGCGCATCCACCATGTCGCCCGTGAGCAGCATCTCCATCGCGCGCTTGCGCGATACATTGCGGCCGACCGCCACGCCCGGGGTCGAGCAGAAGAAGCCCCAGGTTACGCCGGGCGTGGTGAACTTCGCCGCCGCGGAGGTCACCGCCAGGTCGCACTGCGCGACGAGCTGGCAACCGGCCGCCGCTGCTGCGCCCTGCACCCGGGCGATAACTGGCTGCGGCAGCGCCGTAATGGTCTGCATCATGCGGCTGCAGTGGTCGAACAACTCCTCGATCCTCGGCAGCTCCTTGAGCGCGCGGAGCTCCTTGAGGTCATGCCCGGCGCAGAAGCCCTTGCCCGCCGCCGCCAGGATGACGACCCGGATGCTGCTGTCGGTCATCAGCGAATCGAAAGCTTTCTGCAGCGCCTCGAGCATCTCGGCGGTAAGGAGATTCATCTGCAGCGGACGGTTCATCGTCAGCGTGCATACGCCGCCGCGGTCTTCGCGCAGCAGGATCGACGGACCGTGTTGTGGGATCGCGCTCATGTCTGGATCGCCGTCGCGGATTTCGCCTTCTCGCGCAGCACGAACTTCTGGATCTTTCCGGTCGAGGTCTTCGGGAGCTCGCCGAACAC
>Ga0134123_10000862_pt1 | contig 19991 bp, 19 predicted proteins | sample KB303_FD_96460 | JGI IMG/M metagenome (GOLD analysis project Ga0134123, IMG submission 96460) | Terrestrial soil microbial communities without Nitrogen fertilizer from Kellogg Biological Station, Michigan, USA - KB3-0-3 | ecosystem: Environmental > Terrestrial > Soil > Unclassified ...
CTCCTCCCTCCGCTACGACAACCCCAACCCGTCGGAATGGGGTCTGGTGGTCTATCGCAACTACCCGCGCGACCGGCGCTATCAGATGTTCACCAGCAAGCTGCCGCGCGACTCGAATTGTTTCGTCTGCAACTTCGGCAAGGTGACGGGACTCCGCGGCCTGCCGGCCGGCGATCACTTCGTGCTCGCGCCGTACGTGACCGCGAATCAGCTCTCGGAGCCGCGCGGCGATCTCGGGACGCCGCTGCGGAGCGGCGACCTCGGCACGGATGGCGGTCTCGATTTCAAGTGGAGCCCGACCGCGGACATGGCCGTCGACGCGACGGTCAATCCCGACTTCTCGCAGATCGAGTCGGATGTGGCGGTGATCTCGACGAACGAGCGCTTCGCGATCTTCCTCCCCGAGAAACGGCCGTTCTTCCTCGAGGGGGTGGAGCTGTTCACCACGCCGATCCAGGCGGTGTACACGCGCACGCTCACGTCGCCGCGCTGGGGCGCGCGCACGACCGGGAAGAAGGGGCAGTATGCGTATACGGCGCTCGTGGCGCAGGACCGCGGCGGCGGGTCGGTGATCATCCCGTCGGCGTTCGGCTCCGATTTCGCGTCGCAGGATTTCTCGTCGATCGCGGCGATCGGGCGCGTGCGGCGCGATTTCGGCCGGTCGTTCGTGAGTCTGCTCGCGACGACGCGCGAGTCGGAGGGGGGCGCGTACAACCGGGTCATCGGTCCGGACTTCCAGCTCCGCATCGGCGACCATCAGACGCTCACCGGCCAGCTGCTGCTCAGCCGCACGGAGACGCCGGAGCGCCCGGATCTGTCATCGGAGTGGAACGGGCAGAAGCTGAGCGGGCACGCGGCGCATGCGTGGTATTCGTTTTCGACCGCGACGCAGGATTACTTCATCAACTACAGCGACTACTCGAAGAACTTCCGCGCGGACAACGGGTTCGTGCCGCAGGTCGATTACCGCGGGAGCTACGCGGAGGCGGGTCATACGTGGCGGCCGAAGGGGTTCTTCAGCCGCTTCCGCGGCTACGCGTTCGGCGAGTATCAGACGACGCAGGACGGCGATCTGCTGTACCGCCAGGTGTCGGCGGGGTTCGGCGCGGACGGGAAGTATCGGTCGTTCACGCGCATCCGCGTCGCGCACGATTCGGTGGCGAACGCGGGCGAGGTGTTCGATCGCGATCGCCTCTATTACACGGTCCAGTTCGGCGTGAGCCGCGTGATCAGTTTCATCAGTCTGGACGGTTGGTGGGGCGATGAGGTGGATTTCGCGCAGAACCGCCTCGGCCGCGGTTCGAATGTGACCTTCAGCGCGACGCTGCGGCCGACGAATCATCTGCAGCTCGGTCTGACGACCGGCCTGCGCTGGCTGAACATCCACGACGATCGGCTGTTCACGTCGCAGGTCGAGCGCCTGCGCGCGACGTATACGTTCAACTCGCGCATGTTCGTCCGCGCGATCATCCAGAACCAGCGGACGAATCGCGACGTGGCGCTGTCCGGTTTCGATGCCTCCCAGCACACCGGCTCCCTCGCGACTCAGGCGCTCTTCGCCTACAAGATCAACTGGCAGACCGTCTTCTACCTCGGCGCCGGCGATCTCGACGAGGTCGTGGGCCCGAACGGCGACTTCGAGCCGAGCAACCGTCAGGTCTTCGCGAAGGTGAGCTACGCGTTTCAGCGCTAACGGATGATCGCGCGAACCGCGCGGATGTCCCCGTCCAGCGGCCGGTCGCGAAAGACCGGCCGCGCGGCGGCGCGGACGCGGAGGTAGAGCTCGCGGGTGCCGGTGCCGAGCTGGGTGGCGATGTTGGCGGCGCGGTCGCGGACGGCCTCCTCGAACTGGCGGGCCTGGGATTCGGCGTGGGCGGTGTCGAGCAGCTGGGGCGCCGGGCGGTTGGGGTCGTACTGGAATACCGCGCGCCATTCGACGGCCTGGGCGGAGGCGAGGAGCTCGATGGCGAGAACGGACTGCGCGTTCGACACGACCGTGCGCAGTTTGCGGCCGGCGTGGGTCGACATCGATACGTGATCCTCGGCATTCGCGCCGGTGGGGATCGAGTCGACGGACGCGGGGTGCGCGAGCACTTTGTTCTCCGACACGATCGACGCGGCGGTGTACTGCAGGATCATGAGCCCCGAATTCACCCCGGGGCGGGTGGTCAGGTTCTGGGGGAGGCCGCGGTTGTGCGCGCCGTCGAGGAGCGTCTGCGTGCGGCGCTCGGAGATGTTCGCCAGCTCGGCGACCGCGATCGTCAGGAAGTCGGCGGCGAGGGCGAGCGGCTGGCCGTGGAAGTTGCCGGCGGAATACGCGATGCGCTCGTCGCCGCGGTACCACTCCGGCCAGTTCGCGCGGAACTGCAGATCGAACGGATCCGCATTCTCAGGGAAGAACAGCGGGTTGTCGGTGGCGGCGTTGAGCTCGCGCTCGGCGATCGAGCGCGCGAAGCGGATCGTGTCGCGCGTCGCGCCGTGGACCTGCGGCGCGCAGCGGATCGAATACGGATCCTGCACCGCGCCGGCGCGCTCGACGAGGCGGCTGCCGGCGATCAGCTCGCGCATGTTCTGCGCGCTTTCGATCTGCCCGGGGTGGCCGCGCTGCTGATGCACCTTCGCGTCGAGCGCGCGCGTGCAGCCGGTCATCGCTTCGAGCGCGAGCGCGGCCGCGGAGTCGGCGACGTCCGCCAGTTTCTGCGCGTCGTGCACGGCGAGCGCGAGCATCGCCGCGGAGAAGTTCGCGCCGTTGACGAGCGCGAGGCCTTCCTTGAACGTCGGCTTCATCTCCTCGGCATCGAAGCCGAGGAGTTGCGGGAGCTCTCTGGCATCGCGGAAATCGCGCCGGCGTGGCGCGCCGTCGAGGCGCGCGTCTTCGACGGTGTAGAACCGGCCCTCGCCGAGGAGCGTGGCGAAGAGGTGCGAGAGCGGACAGAGATCGCTGCTCGCGCCGACCGAGCCACGCAGCGGGACGAGCGGGATCACGCCGCGATTCAGCATCGCCTCGACGATCGCCACGAGCTTCGCGCGGACGCCGGAATGGCCTTTCAGAAACGCATTCAGCCTCGTCGCGAGGGCGCCACGCACGACCTCGGCGGGAAAGTAGTTCGCGAGATCGTCGGGATCGTCGTTCTCGCCGACGCCGACCGAGTGTGAGAGCAGCAGGTTGCGCTGCAGTTGCTCGAGATCGTCCGGCGCGATCGCCTTGTCCTTGAACTCGCCGAAGCCCGTCGTGATGCCGTAATCGCTCGGCACGGCCTTCCCCTCGGCCCACGCACGGCGGTAGTTCTCGACCACCTTCGCGATCAGCGCCTCGCTGCGGGCGACGCGCTCATTCGTCGACGGATCGCACGCCACCGTCTCTCCGCCGCGCGCGATGGCCGCGAGCTGCTCGATCGTCAGCGAGTTGCCGTCGAGAACGATCGTCATGCACTCCCCTCATCCGCCTTCGGCACCTTCTCCCCTCGCGGAGGGGAGAAGGGCGCTGGAAGGAAACGTGTCGCGAGCGCCCTTCTCCCCGCTTCCGGGGAGAAGGTGCCGAAGGCGGATGAGGGGCTCAGGAGGAGACCTCCGCGAACATCCCTCGAACCGCCTCAATCAGCTTTCCGCGCTCGACGACCTGCTGTCCCGCGCGCTGCGCGAGCCACTCGCGGCGGTCCGCGGCGGGTCTCGCGCGCTCGCGGCCGGCCACCATGTCCTTCAGGGTGACGATGCCCTGCTGCTTCTCGTTCGAGCCGTAGAGCACGACGACCGGGATCTCGTACTGATCGGCGTACTTGAGCTGTTTGCCGAGCGACTTCGCGTTGCCGAGGTAAAGCTCCGTCGGGATGCCGGCGCGGCGCAGCTCCCACGTCATCGCGACGTAGTCGCCGGTGAGCGCCGGATCCATGTTCGCGACCAGCACCTTCGCCGTCGCCTTCTCATTGCCGATGCGGCCGAGGTGCACGAGCGCGGAGAGCAGACGATCGACGCCCATCGACGCGCCGACGGCGGGGATGCGCTCGCCGAGAAAACGCAGGACGAGATCGTCGTAGCGGCCGCCGCCGAAGACGGAGCCGAACTGCGGCGCGTCGAGGAGGATCGCCTCGAAGACCGGGCCGGTGTAATACGCGAGCCCGCGCGCGATCGAGAGGTCGAGCGCGATCGTGTCGTCGCCATAGCCGAGGGCGTAGAGATGATTCGAGATCCGCTCGACGACGTCGATCTGCTCGTGCGCGCCTTCGACATTCGCGAACAGCTCGCGCAGCTGCGCGATCACGTCGCGGCGCGCGTCGGCCTTGACCGACAGGAAGCGCTCGATGCGATCGACCTGATCGGCAGTGAGGCCGACGCCGCGGATGATGTCGCCCGACTCGTCCTTGTAGCCGTCGATCAGCTCGAGGCGCACTTTCTCGAGGCCGACCTTGTCGAGCTTGTCGAGCACGCGGAAGACGTCGACGCTCTGGGGGTGCGGGATGCTCGCGAAGTCGAGCAGGAGGTTGAGAATCGACCGGCTGGAGAAGCGGACGAGATGATGGACGCCGAGGGCGGTGAGCGAGTCGCTCATGCCGGCGAGGATCTCGGTGTCGGCGATCTCGCTCTCGACGCCGACGGAATCGAGATCGAACTGCGTGAACTCGCGGAAGCGGCCCTTGTCGGGCTTGTCCGCGCGCCACACCGACGCGACCTGATAGCGGCGGAACGGCCGCGGGAGCTCGTGGTACTGCGCGATCACGCGCGCGAGCGGGACGGTGAGGTCGAAGCGGAGGCCGAGCTCTTCGCGCTCGGGATTCGCGACCCGGAAGATCGACTGCTGCGCTTCCTGCCCGGCGCTGCCGGAGAGGACGTCGAGGTATTCGATGGCGGGCGTGGAGAGCGGGACGAAGCCGTAGAGCTCATAGACGCCGCGGACCGTGTCGATCATGCGCTGCCGCGCCAGCATCTGATCGGGCAGGAGATCGCGGAGGCCGCGCGAAAGCCGCGGCTGTACGGTTTCGGTCATTCGGAAGGATTTGGTACCGCGGGGCGGGCTCGAACCGCCGACCCCCAGATCCACAATCTGGTGCTCTAACCAACTGAGCTACCGCGGCACGTGGAACGCGAATGATAACGCAATCAGAACACGAGGCGCGACGCGCGCATTCTCAGAGGAAGACGTAGCGGCGATCCGCCGCGAACGCCGCGCGGTCGAATTTCACGTTCTGAAAGCTGCGTGCGCGTCCGCCGCCGTCGCGGGCCGAGATGGTAAAGGTGCTCGCCGGATTGTCGAGCAGCCCAACGGGCGGGCGGTTGGCGGGCGCGGGCATGAGGACGATCGAGCCTGCATCGATCATCGCCTTCCCGGCCCGCCACCGCACACCCAACTGCTCGTGAATCACCACCACATCCTGCAACCGAGTCGCGAGCTGCGATGGGCGGCTCATCGGCGAGGGAACAGCTCTCCGAAGCTGAGTCCTGCGAAAGGAAAGATAGACATAGAGATGGAATTGCGCTGTTCCGGATTGAACATTACTCATTCTCCAAAAACGCTTTCGCCTTCTCGCGGTCGACGCTGATCGAGCGAGGGCCGGAGTCTTCGACGATCCCGAGGCGGCGGAAGCGCTGCATGAAGGCGGTGATGCGCGGCCGCGTCGTGCCGACGATCTGCGAGAGCTCTTCGTGCGAGATGCGCTGTTCGACGCGGAGGTACGGACCGTCGGCGGTGCCGAGCTTCTCCGCGAACTCGAGCAGCGCTTTGGCGAGCCGCTTCGCCGCGTCCATGGTGACGAGATCGAAGACGGCGGTCTGGCGTTCGCCGAGGCGAATCGCGAGATGGCGCACCAGCAGCTCGATCCAGCCGCCGCGATGGACCTCGGCGAGAAACTCGCGGCGCGACGCGCGCCGCACGACCGTCGGCTGCATCGCCGTCGCGCTCTCGAAGCGCCGCCCACTGCCGGTGAAGCACGATTCGCCGAAGATCTCGCCCGCCGTGTAGATCGCGAGCAGACAATCCTGACCGGAGGCGGAGGACATCGACAGCTTCACCTGACCCGACTCGATCAGATACATCGCATCGTCGTGATCTCCCGGCGCGTAGATCGACTGCTGCGCGTCGGCCCGCACGCGTGCGGCCGAAACTGATTCGCGGTCGAACACGTCGCTGAGACCGATTGCGGACATTTGCGCTAAAGCGCAGCGATCGTAGGCACCCCTGGATGCTGCGTCTGTTCAGAATTGGACATGCATTTCGGCATTGCCCGAACGATGGCTACATCGCGAAGAAAACAGCGCATTCGACTGCGCAGCGCGCGTGCGCAGTCGAATGGCCGGACGGGCGGCGCGAGCGCGCATCAGGCGATGGATCGTGCACCGCGCCGCACGCGCCGCGCCCGATCCGCGACGCCGCACCACCTATCCTGCGCATGCGCCAAATCGCTGAGGAAAACGGGAGGGTCTACCGAAGGTGGGCCTCGAAAAATCGGTCACGCGGTCACGCAGTCACGCGGTGTCATCCCGAGCGTAGCGAGGGACCCGGGCGGGCGGGGCACGATGCACGCGCCTCGCAGCACCACCCGAGCCCCAGCTCCCTCGCTCACGCTCGGGATGACACGGCGCGACCGCGGGACTGCGCAACCGTTATTCGGCGACCAGCAGGACGTCCGCGAACCGGCGCTGCTGGTCGGTCCAGGTCTGCTCGAGGGCGAAGCCGCTGTCGCGCGCGAGGGCCTGCAGCGTGGCGTCGTCGTACTTGTACGAGTTCTCGGTGTGGATGCTCTCGCCTTCCGCAAAGGCGACGTCGAGATCGAGCGCGTCGATGCGCACGGTCTGCGCGCGGCGGCTGTCGAGATGCATCTCGATGCGGCCCGCGGCCTCGTCGTAGAGCGCGCGATGGCGGAACGCGGCGAGATCGAAGTGCGCACCGAGCTCGCGGTTCATCCGCAACAGCAGATTGAGGTTGAACGACGCCGTGACGCCGAGCGCGTCGTCGTAGGCCGGCTCCAGGACCGCGCGGTCCTTGCGCAGATCGGCGCCGAGCAGCAGCGCGTCGCCGGGCGCGAGCGCGGAGCGCAGATCGCGCAGCATCGAAACGGCGGCGGCGGGATCGAGGTTGCCGATCGTCGAGCCGAGGAACAACACCACCGTACGCGCGCGATGGCGCGGCAGCGCCGCCAGCGGAATCGACGGACGCGAGAAATCGGAACGGAGACCGGTCACGCGGAGCTGCGGATACTCGCTCAGCAGATCGCGTCCGCTGCGCTCGATCACCGCCGCGTCGACGTCCACCGGCACGTACTCGACCTCGCGCTGCTCCGGCGTCAGCGCGTCCAGCAGGATTCGCGTCTTGCGCGCCATCCCGCTTCCCAGCTCGACCAGACGGACGTGCTGCCCGAAGGAAGCGACGATCTCCTCCCGGAAGGAGGTCAGGACTTCGGTCTCCGCCCGGGTGACGTAGTACTCCGGCAGGAAGCAGATGGCGTCGAAGAGCGCGGAGCCGACTTCGTCGTAGAACCAGCGCGGCGGCAGCCATTTGGGCGAGGCGGTCAGCCCGGTGCGGACATCGGCCGCGAAATCGTCGCGCGGCGACTCGATGCGCAGAAGGGAGAAACGCGATTCGGGCGGAAGTGAGACGAGCGCGGCAGTCATTATAGAAAGTGAAGCGGAATTGTATCGGCTGACCAAACCTTTCGTCCGTAGAATTCGTCCAAACGTCCAGATGAGTCGGTATCTCGTCCTCTGCCTCGTGTTCACCGGCTGTTTCTCCGGGTATTCGACCGATGAAGCCGAGCGTGAGCTGCGCGTGCGCCGCGGCGCGTTCAAGAGTGAGCTGGTGCTCTCGGGCGAGCTCGAGTCGGCGCGCGGCGACGCGCTGGCGGTGCCGCCGCTGCCGTCGTGGCAGACCGCGATCAAGTGGCTCGCCGACGACGGCGCGCACGTGAACGCCGGCGATCCGGTCGCGGAGCTCGACAACAGCGATCTCACCGCCGATCTCGACAGCCGCCGGCAGTCGCTGACGCAGGCGCTGCAGGAGCTGCAGCAGAACGAGGCACAGTGGGCGGCGGACCTGGAGCAGAAGCAGCTCGAGGTGGAGAAGAAGAAAGCGGAGCTGGACAAGGCGAAGCTGCAGAGCGTGCTGCCGCGCGACCTGATCTCCGGCCGGCAGTACGAGGAGAATCAGAAGACGCTCCGCCGCGCGCAGACCGAGCATGAGAAGGCGCTCGATGTGCTGCGCTCGCGCCGCACGGGCGTTGACTCGGAGCGGGAGAATCTGCTGCTGCGCATCGAGCAGGCGCGCCGCGCGATCGCGCGCTCGGAAGCCGGCATCACAGCGATGGTGCTGCGCGCGCCGCGCGAGGGTATCGTGGTGGTGCGCGATCATCCGTGGGAAGGGCGGAAGCTGCAGGCGGGCGATCCGGTGTTCGTCGGCTTCCCGATCGCGCTGCTTCCCGACATGTCGTCGATCCGCGTGAACGCGGCGCTCGCCGACGTCGACGACGGCCGCATCACGCGCGGGATGCCGGTGACGGTGACGCTGGACGGTTATCCGTCGATGACGTTCGACGGCCACATCGCCTCGATCTCCGCGGTAGCGCAGGAGAGCCGCAGGATGTCGCTGCGGCGCCAGTTCGAAGTGCTGGTGGATCTGCATCATCTCGATCCCGAGCGGATGCGCCCCGGTCTTTCGGCACGCGTGGTGGTGAAGCAGGACGAGAAGCGCGCGGTGCTGCTGGCGCCGCGCGCGGCGATCGATTTCTCCGGCACCGCGCCGCATGTGCGGCTGGCGAGCGGGAAGGACGCGGACGTGAAGCTGGGGCCGTGCAACGCGCAGGAGTGCGTGGTGCTCAGCGGCCTGGAAGAGGATCAGAAGCTGGCGGCCATCGTGGAGGCGAAGCGTGGTTAGAAAGCGCGTCATCATTCCCGTCGCGTCGCTGGTGCTGTTCCTCCTCGGCGGCTGGACGCTGCGCAACAAGCTCGCGGCCGACCGGCAGGGCGACTGGGTGCGCGCCACGCGCGGCGATCTCGTGACCGGCATCGAAGTCACCGGCACGCTCGTCTCTGAGGCATCGCAGACGCTCGGCCCGCCGCCGCTGACCGATGTCTGGGAGTTCAAGATCTCCTTCCTCGGACAGGAAGGCATGGATGTGAAGAAGGGCATGCCCGTCCTTCGCTTCGACACGAGCGAGCTGCAACGCAAGCTCGACGCGAAGTCGGCGGAAGCCGACGAGGCGCGCAAGCAGATCGAGAAGGAGCGCGCCGATCTCTCCCTGGGCACGAAGGACGAGCGGCTCAAGCTCGCCGAGGCCGAGGCGCGCCTGCGCAAGACCTCGCTCAAGCTCGAAGCACCGCCCGACGTCGCCGGCATCAACGAGCGCAAGACCGCGGAGATCGAGAACGCGATCGCGAAGCGCGAGGCGACGGCGATCCGCTCGCGGCTGCAATCGCTCGAGCGCGCCGCCGCCGCGCGCATCGCGCTGCTGCAGAGCAAGCTCGCCGAGGCCTCGGGCGTCGTGACGCGGACGCAGGACGCGATCCGGCAGATGAACATCGCCGCGCCGCGCGACGGCACGATCATCTATGTGACCAACTGGCGCGGCGAGAAAAAGAAAGTCGGCGACAGCTGCTGGAAACAGGAGCGCGTGGTCGAGATCCCGGACCTCACGCGCATGAAGGCCGAGGGCGAAGTCGATGAAGTCGACGCCGGCCGCGTGGCCGTCGGCCAGCGCGTGACGCTGCGCCTCGACGCCATGCCCGACGAGGAGTTCCAGGGCACGATCATCAGCGCCGGCCGCACCGTGCAGCGCAAGAAAAACACGCAGGATCCGCTGAAGGTACTGCGCGTCGAGGTCAAACTCGATCGCACCGATGCCGCGCGCATGCGCCCCGGGATGCGCTATCAGGGCACGATCGAGCTCGCGCGCGTCCGCAACGCCGTGCTCGTGCCGCGCGAGGCGATCTCGGTCTCGAGCATCGGCCCGTACGTCCACCGCCGCGGCGCGTTCGACGTCGACGTCGTCCCGCTCAAGCTCGGCCGCGAGAACGATAAGTTCGTCGAGGTGCTCGAAGGGCTGGCTGCGGGCGATCGCGTGCTGGTCGCGAAAACGTCCGATCAGGAGAAGAAATCGTGACGTGTCATCCTGAGCCGCGGAGACGGCGAAGGATCCCCCGCGGCAGGGGATTCCTCGCTGCGCTCGGAATGACACTGAGCCTCGCGTGCGGACGCGCGTCACAGGACATCGCCACGTTTCGCGTGCAGTCGAGCGAGTTCACGCGGCGCGTGACGGCCGAGGGCACGCTCAAGGCGGTGAAGGCGACGCAGGTCTCGGCGCCGCAGAACGCGAGCGCGCCGCTGAAGGTCGGCTGGATCGCGCCGGACGGCTCGCTGCTGCACAAGGGCGACGTGATCGTCCGCTTCGACGCCACCGACTTCGAGAACCTGCTGCTGACCGGCCACGAGGACCGCACGACGGCGAACAACAAGCTGACGAAGGCGGGCGCGGAGGCGATGTCGACGCGCACGAACCTGCGGCGCGACGCGCGGCTCGCCCAGGGCGAGCTGGAGGCGGCGAAGCGATTCAAATTCGATGACGCCGAGGTCTTCTCGCGGTACGCGCGCATCGAGGCCGAGGTCGACACCGACCTCGCGTCCAACCGAAAACGCCACGCCGAGGAAGTGCTGGTCGTGCGCGACAGCCTCGCTGGCGTCGAGCGCGATCTCCTTGGAATCGAGGATCGCAAGGCGGGACTGAAGATCAAGGAAGCGGAAGACGGACTGCAGGCGCTGCAGGTCGTTGCGCCGCACGATGGCATCCTCGTCCTGGCGCGCAACTGGCGCGGCGAAATCACTCGCATCGGCGACACGGTGTGGCGCGGCTTTCCGATCGGCGAGATCCCGGAGCTGCAGTCGATGAAGGCCGAGGTATTCGTCCTCGAGGCTGACGCCGCGGGGCTCGCGCCCGATCAGAAGGCCACGGTGACGCTGGAGTCGCATCCCGGCATCACGTTCACCGGCAAAGTGAAGTCGGTCGACAAGATCGCGCGCCCGCGCATCCCGCGCCAGCCGGTGCAGTACTTCGGCGTGACCGTGGAGCTGGATCGCAGCGATCCGAAGCTGATGAAACCGGGCACGCGCGTGCGTTCCGTCCTCGAGGTCGAGAGCCAGGCGCACGCGTTCGCGATCCCGCGGCAGGCGCTCTTCGAGAAGGAAGGGAAGAAGCTCGTCTATCGGAAGAAGGACGGGAAGTTCGAGCCGGTGGTCGTCACGATCGGGTCGTCCAGCGCGGGACGCGTCGTCGTGACGCGCGGGCTCATCGCCGGCGACGAGCTGGCGCTCGAGGATCCGACGAAGGACGATGAACGCAAATCCTGAGACCTTCCGCACGGCTCTCGGCAACCTCGGCACGCACAAGCTGCGCACCGCGCTGACGATGCTGGGGATGATCTTCGGCGTCGGCGCGGTGATCGCGATGCTGTCGATCGGCGCGGGCGCGGAGCAGAAGGCGCTGGAGGCGATCGGCCGCCTCGGCCTGCGCAACGTGATCGTTCGCGCGAAGGAAGTGAAGGCGGAGGAGCGCGCGGAGCTGCGCAAGAAATCACTCGGCGTCTCGCTGCGCGACGCCGAGGCGATCGTCGAGGCGGTGCCGAATGTCGAGCGCGTGCTGCCGCGCGTCGAAGTGAAGCCGTACAAGATCATGGCGCCCGGCGCGAAGGCGAAGGGAAAGGTGTTCGGGATCTCGTGGCGCTATCGCGACGTCGCGGATGTCGGACTCACCGGCGGGCGCTTCTTCGACGCGCGCGACGAGCGCGATCACGCGCAGGTGTGCGTGATCGGGCAGGAGATCCGCCGCTCGCTCTTCGGCTACGGTCCGGTACTCGGGAAGCGGCTGAAGGTGAATGACGTGTGGCTGGAGGTCGTGGGCGTGCTGGCGAATGACCCCACGCCCGCGGCGGCCGCGCAGGGTCCGCCGGCGTCGGGCGCGACGTCGAAGGAGATCTGGATCCCGGTGACGACGGCGATGCGGAAGTTCGACCGCGATCCGCTCGACTCGCCGGTGGACGAGCTGCTGGTGACGGTGAAGGAAGGCGTGTCGACGCGCGATACGGCGCAGATCATCGAGCCGCTGATCCAGCGCCTGCACGGCAGCGCGGATGACTACGAGGTGGTGGTGCCGGAGGCGCTGCTGGAGCAGAGCCGGCAGACGCAGCGCATCTTCAATATCGTGATGGGCTCGATCGCCGGGATCTCGCTGCTGGTGGGCGGGATCGGGATCATGAACATCATGCTGGCGAGCGTGCTGGAACGGACGCGAGAGATCGGCGTGCGCCGCGCGATCGGCGCGACCCGCCGCGACATCCGCGCGCAGTTCGTGGTGGAGTCGTTCGCGATCAGCCTGATCGGCGGCATCGCCGGCATCATCATCGGCATCGTCCTCGCCCGCATCGTCGCCGCCTACGCCGGCTGGCCGACCGTGATCACGGTCTCGTCGCTCCTGCTGTCGACGGGCGTGTCGATCAGCGTGGGCCTCGTGTCAGGGATCTACCCCGCCGCGCGCGCCGCGGAGATGAATCCGGTCGAAGCGCTGCGGTACGAGTAATCGCCGTCGTTGACGAAGTCTATACACGGGTCTATATTTCGTACATGGCCCGCGCGAAGATCTTCCATAACGGAGGCAGCCAGGCGGTTCGGCTTCCGAAATCCTGCCGGTTCCCGGACGATCAACAGGAGGTGCTCGTGCGGAGGGTGGGACGTCGCGTCATCCTCGAGCCCGCCGACGAGTGGAGCAGCGAGTTCCTCGAGGCGCTGGGATCGTGGAAAGAGAAGATCGAGCGGCCGCCTTCGCGCGCGATCTCGAAGAAAAAGGACCCGTTTGCATGACTCTGCGGTTCATGCTGGATACCGACACCGTGAGCTTCGCGCTTCGGGGTCAGGGCCAGGTTGCCGCAAAACTGCTCGAACGGCGTCCTTCGGAGCTCTGCGTGAGCGCGATCACCGTCGCTGAGCTGCGGTACGGCGCCTTCCGCCGGAGCTCATCGAGGCTTCATGCCCTGATCGACACGTTCATCAGCGACGTGTCAGTGATGCCGTTCGATGAACGTTGCGCTACCCAGTACGGGCTGATCGCGAGCGAGCTCGCGCATCGCGGTGCTCCGATCGGCGAGCTCGATGTGCTGATCGCGGCGCACGCATTCGCGCTGGGCGTCGCCCTCGTCACGAACAACGTGAAGCACTTCAGCCGCGTGCGCGGCCTGAAGGTCGAGAACTGGGTGTGACCGCCGTCAGCCCGGCGTCCGCTTCCACGGCTCGCCGTTCGACCACTGGATCGTCTTCAGATCGCTGCTGATCACGCCGACCGGATAGTCGGGGCGTTGCGGGAGCTCAGGAATCAGCGTGCTGCCGCCCTCCAGCCGCGCGGGAAAGACGAGCCCCCATTCGTCCCTCACTTCCACACGAGTCGCGCTCAGCAGCCGGATGGGACACGGTTTCGCCGGGTAGCCGCGGAAATACCAGGTGCCGACGAAGTCAGCGAGCGTCGCCATCGTTTCTCCCTCCGTGGCACAAGAGCTTAACTCGTACGACGCGCCGCCAGCGACGCCATCAGCGCCCGCTCCACCCACGCCGTCGTCGTAATTCCCTCCGCCTTAGCGACCTCGTCGACGAGGAAGAGGAGGTTTACGGGGAGACGCCACGTCACCGACACGCGCGGTGCGGTACGAACGGGACGACCGGGCTTTCGTTTCGGTTGTTCGCTCATCGGATGTCGTGGCCGCGACGAATCCCTGATCGATTCCGAGCTGCAGCCACATGTCCTTCAGGGCCTTGAACAGCGGATCATGGACCACGTCCGCGCGATTGCGCGAGCGCGAAAAGATCGGTGAGGTGTACGAGAACACGAGTTGCTCGAACTCGAACCAGTTCGTGTTTTTCTGAAACAGCTTGCGAGCGACGTCGAAAAAGCGTTTCTTCTCCTCATCGAGCTCGCCGAGATCGATGGCAAAACCGGATCCGGGGTTGCGGTATCTCATCTAGATCAGCTTGAAGTGGATGTTTGTCCCTTCGAAATACATGACTTTCTGCCCGAACTTCTCCCGCGCTTCGCGCAGGAACGACTCCACCTGCTCGAGTTGCTCATCTGTCTCGAGAACCATCGTCACACAACGGTGGTATTCCGTTTGCCCCTCCCACGCTCCACGTGTGAAGAACTCATGGTAGGCACCGATGGCGACAATGGCAGCGAGCCACCAGTCCCAGACTGCGACCTGGAATGCCGTGCCGTCGTTGGCGTAGAGGGGAAAGAGCATCGTGACCTTGAGGGCGTTCGGCTGAAGCATTCTCTTCACCTCTTAAATACATGACGACCTCCAGCCTGCGATCACTCTCTCAGGATTCAATTTGAATCGCAGCTTACATTTTGTCAATACAAAACCATCGCTTCCAAACCTTCATGAAACGTTCGATCCCCCGTTGCCGAACCGAACGCGGTTCGGCGCTAACATCGCAGCGCCCATGAAACGCCTCGCACTCCTCTTCCTCTTCGTCACCGCGACCGCGCGCGGCGCGACGTCGATTCCGCCGATCGAGTATCGGCACCGCGTGCTCGCGAACGGGCTCGAGGTCTATGCGGTTCAGGACCGGTCGACGCCTACCGTCGCGATTCAGGTCTGGTATCGCGTCGGCGGGAAGCATGACCCGGAGGGGCGCAGCGGGTTCGCGCATCTGTTCGAGCACATCATGTTCAAGAGCACGAAGAACATGCCGTCGGAGATGCTCGATCGGCTGACCGAAGACGTCGGCGGGTGGAACAACGCGGCGACATATGACGACATGACGGCGTACTACGAAGTCGTCCCGTCGAATTATCTCGAGACGCTGCTGTGGGCGGAGGGCGAGCGGATGGGCGCGCTGACCGTCGACGAGCCGACCTTCGCCTCGGAGCGCGACGTGGTGAAGGAGGAGTATCGCTACCGCGTGCTCGCGCCGCCGTACGGGATGCTCCTCGAATCGATCCCGCACGACTCGTTCACGAAACATCCATACCGGCGCGGGGTGATCGGCGACATCGCGCAGCTCGACGCGGCGACGCTCGAGGATGTCCGCGCGTTCCATGCGACTTTCTACCGTCCCGACAACGCGGTGCTGATCGTCGCGGGCGACTTCGACCAGCAGCAGCTCGATGCCTGGGTCGACAAGTACCTCGGCGCGATCGCGAAGCCCGACGCGGCCGTCCCGCGCGTGAATGTCGAAGAGCCGGCGCGCACGGAAGAAAAACGCGTGACGGAACATGGCGCGAACGTGCCGCTGCCGGCGATCGCTCTGACGTGGCTCGCGCCGCGGGCGGCGGACGAGGACGCGGTGCCGCTGTCGGTGGTGACGACGATCCTCTCCGAGGGCGAGTCGTCGCGATTGCGCGAAAAGCTGGTGCGCGGGGACGTCGCGCAGGACGTGTTCGCGCAGGGCGATCTCCGCGAGGATCTCGGCCTCTTCGCGATCGTCTCGATCATGGCCACCGGTCATGAGCCGGCCCAGGCGGAGAAGCTGATTCGCGATGAACTGGCGGCGCTCGCGGCGAAGCCGGTGAGCGCGGCAGAGCTGGAGAAGGCGAAGAATCTGATGCTCACCTCGGAACTGCGCGATCGTGAGACCAGCAACGGCAAGGCCTTCGACCTCGGCGAGGCGATCGTGGTCGACCACGACGCGAACAGCGTCAACACCGATCTCGCGCGGCTGCAGGCGATCACGGCGGCGGACATTCAGCGCGTGGTGAAGAAGTATCTGATCGACGGGAAGCCGGTCGTGATCACGTACACGGAGGGCAAGTAACCATGCTCGCTCTGCTCGTGATCGCCGCCACACTCCAGACGACCCCTCCCCCGCCCGCCGCGCCGCGCGAGACGCAAGTGCCGCAGGCGGTCGAGAAGACGCTCGCCAACGGGCTGCGCGTGATCGTGGTGCCGAAGCCGGGGATCCCGCTCGTCGCGGCGCGGATCATGATCAAAGCCGGCGCCGCCGCCGATCCGGAGGGGCGCGACGGGCTCGCGCAACTGACGGCGACGGTGGTGACGAAGGGCACGAAGACGCGCACCGCCGAGGAGATCGCGCGCGGCGTCGAGGCCCTCGGCGCGACGATGAACGCGTCGGCGGGCTGGGACAACAGCGCCATCGATGTCAGCGTGATGTCGTCAAATCTCTCGAGGGTGCTGGAGTACGTCGGCGACGTGGTGCGCAATCCGACGTTTCCGAAGGAGGAGGTCGATCGCGAGCGGACGCGGGCCATCGACTCGCTGCAGGTCACGCTGCAGGAGCCGAGCGCGATCGCGTCGCTCGTCGCGTCGCGGCTCGTGTTCGGCGACGCGCCGTATGCGCACAATCTCGAGGGACTGCCGTCGACGGTGCAGAAGATCCGGCGCGAGGATCTGGTGACGTTTCATCGCGCGCATTACCGGCCGGAGAACGCGGTGCTGGTGTTTTCGGGCGATGTGAGTGCGGATGCGGCGTTCGCGCTGGCGGAGAGGGTGTTTGGTGGATGGAAGCGTGGGAAGGGGACGAGGGAGACGGTGGCAGGCGGGCAGGACGCCCGCCCGCCGAGGGTGGTCGTCATCGACATGCCGGAGGCCGGACAGTCGGCGGTGGTGGTGGCGCGGCGCGGGATCCGGCGGACGGATCCGGCGTACATGCAGGCGATGGTGGCGAACGCGGTGCTGGGCGGCGGGTATTCGTCGCGGCTGAATCAGAAGATCCGGATCGAGCGTGGGCTGAGTTATGGCGCGGAGAGCGCGTTCGAGGCGCGCGCGCAGGCGGGGCCGTTCACGGCGTCGGCGCAGACGAAGCATGAGTCGGTGCCGGAGGTGATCGGCATCATCACGTCCGAGGTGAAGGGACTGAGCGAGAACGACGTGCCGCAGACGGAGCTGCTGCCGCGCAAGGCGGCGCTGATCGGGAGCTTCGTGTTCTCGCTCGAGACCACGAGCGGCATCGTGAACCGCATCTCCGCGCTCGCGCTGCACGGGCTGCCGCTGAGCGACGTGAATCGCTACATCGCGAACGTGCAGGCGGTGACCGCCGAGGATGTCCGCAGGTTCGCGACGTCGAGCCTCGGCGGCAACGACTTCAGCATCGTCGTCGCCGGCAATGCGAAGGAGTTCATCGAGCCGCTGCGGAAGCAGTTCGAGGACGTGGAGGTGATCGGGCTCGGGGATCTGGATTTGATGTCTTCGCGTCTGCGCGTGCGTTTGAAGAAGGAGTAGTTGGTGATTGGTAGTTGGTGGTTGGTCATTCGGAACACCAATCACCAACTACCAATCACCAATCACCGCTTTTTCGCGAGACCCCGCTTCGTCACGAGATACGTCGCAAAGCTGCCGAGCCAGTGGCCGCCTTCGTAGTGCTCGCCGGTGACGGAGGCGAGTCCGGCGTCGGCGTGGGCTTTGGCGGCGGCGAGGAGCGTGGCGACACGGGGGTCGTTCTTCGGCAGGCCGGAGGCGATGCCTTCGAGCATCCAGGCGCGGCTGAGATTGAGTCCGTCAAGATGCGCGAGTTTGGGATCGCTCGGATCGGTGACGACGGCGGGCGTGAGGGTCATCTTCGGCATGAAGCGCGTCAGCCATTTCGCGAATTCGTCCGGCGGCAGGACGCGGCGCATCACGTCGGCCTCGGCGAGGCAAGGTGAGAGGAAGTCTTCGCCCGACGGTTCGTAGGCGAGCGGGCAGTCGCGGTCCTTCGCATAGAACGCGCGGGCGCGCGAGCGGATCAGCGTCGCCAGCTCCTCGCCGCCCGCGCCGGAGTCGAGCATCAGTCCGAGGGCGAACGCCGTCTGACTGTGCTCGCCGGAGCGGACCGGGTACGAGAGCTTCGGCAGCCACGTGCGCAGCCGGTCGACGGCCGCGGTCTCGAGCGGCTGGATCGTCGCGTAGAACGGGTCGTTCGCCTCGCGCAGCTCGCCGGTGAGCTGCAGCAGCCACGCGAGCCCGTACGGCCGCTCGAAGCTCGCGCGTCCCGCGGCGTTGAGGTACTCGACTTCGCGCGCGATGTTCGCCGGCGTGATGCTGCGCTCGAGCGCCGCGCGCGCCTTCGGTGCGAACGCCGCGTCGGGTGCGAGACGCGCGAGGCGCGCGAGCAGCCAGTGCCCGTGCACCGAGGAATGCCAGTCGTAGCAGCCGTAGAACGCGGGCGTGAGATCGCGCGGCGGCGCGACGTCCCTGTCCGAGTTGAGGGTGTGCGCGATCTTGTTCGGATACTCCTTGTGCACGCACGCGAGCGCGAGGTTCGCGAAGCGCTCCGCGGACGTGGGATCCAGTGACAGAGCGCTGGCGATCATGAGCGCGTTGAGCATCTGCGAAGCTTATAGGAGTGCGGCGGCAGGGCCGCCGCTTTCAGAGCGGTGGCTCTGCCACCGCACTCCTACGCTACCGCATCTGCATCACGACCCATGCGATGAGCGCGAGGGCGATGACGATGACGACCACGATCGTGATCGTGTTCGACTTCGTGGAGCTCGAGCTCACCGTCTCGTAGACAACGTGGCGTTCGACGTGTTCGTCCTTCTCATCCGATTCCGGCATGTGGGACTTCGTCAGCAACGGCGGTGCCACGGCCGAGGTTGCGGGACGTGGCGAGGAAAATCGGGATCGAAAAACAGCTCAGACCGGCCGCGATGCCGAATGCGGTGCCGAGGCCGAAACGCTGGCCGATCGCGCCGACCGCGAGCGACCCGATGCCGATCCCGGTATCGAAGGCCCAGATCACGCTGCCGAACGTGCGCGCGCGGCTGCGCTCGTCGGTAGCGCCGACGATGAGCGTCATGAAGGCCGGCCAGCAGCCGCCCATGCCGATGCCGAAGATCGTCGCGGCGAGGATCATCTCCCAGCGCGTAGTGGTGATGGCGAGGATCGCGAGTGCGACCGGCAGGAGCGCGAACGCGGGATACAGCAGCACCCTCGGGCCGAAGCGATCGCCGAGGCGCGAGGTGAAGATGCGGATGAGCACCGTGGAGATCGCGAAGACGGTGAAGAACAGCGACTCCGGCACGATGCCGCGCTCGCGCGAGAGGATCGCGACGTAGCTGGTGATGCCGCCGTAGCCGAACGCGGTGACGGTCATCGAGAGCGTGACCTTGACGACGTGCCAGTCCCAGAGCTCGGCGACGCGCGGCAGCGCGTGCTCGTCGCCCGTTGCCGCGCGCGCGGGAAAGCGCGAGGCCCACGTCGCCGCGAGCGCGGCGATGCATGCGAGCTCGATGCAGAGCCAGAACCAGCCGAAGCCGTACACGAACAGTCCCATCGCCGGCGCGACAGCCATCGCCGCCGTCGGTGCGAGTCCCCAGTACGCGAGCCCCTCGGTGCGCCGCGAGGACGGGATGTACTCGGTCATGATCGCGCCGGCGGCCGAGAGGATGGCCGACCACACCGAGCCGTGCACGACGCCGATCAGCAGCACGACCGGCAGCCACGGAACGACCGCGTACAACAGCGAGAAGAGGACGAAGAGCGACGACGCCGTGACCAGCATCCGCTTCCGCCCGATCCGGTCCGCGATCGCCCCCATCATCGGCGCCGCGAACGCACTGGCGAGCGTGTACACGAACAGAAACGACCCCGCCGCCGCCTTGCTCCCTCCCAGCTCCACGATCCGCAGCGGAATGACCGGCAGGAGCTGGAAGGCGGAGAAGAAGGTGGCGAACTGGAAGAACCAGAGCGCCAGGAAGCGTGGGGTGAACAGGCGTGGGCTGTCGGGCACGTGATGGATTGTATTGGTTACGCGGTCACGCGGTCGCGCGGTAGGGACTGCTGCGTGACCGCGTGACTGAGCAACCGCTTAGAATGATCGCCCACGCCCCAACGTTACCCACGGCGATGAAAGTAAAGCGCGCAACGAAGTACGGTTTTTGCAGCGGCGTCCGGATCGCGGATCTGAAGGTGAAGCGATTCGCGGCGGCGGGAGGGCGTGGCGCGATTCTCGGGCAGGTGGTGCACAACGAGCGGGTGGTGCAGGAGATGGAGAACCTCGGCGTGCGCACCATCGACGACATCGTCGCCGTCCAGGA
>Ga0134123_10000863_pt1 | contig 19990 bp, 20 predicted proteins | sample KB303_FD_96460 | JGI IMG/M metagenome (GOLD analysis project Ga0134123, IMG submission 96460) | Terrestrial soil microbial communities without Nitrogen fertilizer from Kellogg Biological Station, Michigan, USA - KB3-0-3 | ecosystem: Environmental > Terrestrial > Soil > Unclassified ...
GCTTGGTAGCGCGCTTCGTTCGGGACGAAGAGGTCGTGGGTTCGAATCCCGCCACCCCGACTCTGTGATGTCTCAAGACATCCGGATAGCTGTGAACCTGCGGTTGGGTTCACAGCTATTTCTTTGGGCGGCCACCTCCGTTGGGTGGACGGCACCGCTCCACCAAAGCATCACGGGGTTTGGTAACCAGTTAGCCATCCAGTTACGCCATCTGTCCCGGCACGGTGCGATTGCGTCGGACTTCGGCGTAGATCTCGAGCCGCTTCACCCGCCGCTCGGGTAGCCGCGCAGATCGCGTTTCTTCGTCGCTGCCACCTGCGTTTAATGCTCAACTTGATCAGCCCCGCAGGCCCGGACGGTTACGATGCTCAGCAGCCAGTGCCGGACCATGCTCGGGGGAGCTATGAAGTATTTCTTTGCGGTGCTCGTTTCCGCGGTGCTGTTGGTATCTGGCTGCGAGGAAGCCCCACCGCCTCCCCCACCAAAGCCCGCGGCGACGGTGGCGACAACGCCGGCGACAATGCTTCCGTCACCGAAACCCATTGTGACACACCACATTCTGGTAATCGGCGACTCCTTGACTCAGGGCAGCCCCGAAAGCACTGTCACATGGCCGGCGCTGGTCTGGCCCACCCTGGCAGCCAGCGTCGGGATCGTTGATCCGGTCATCGCCGGCGAGGGTGCTTCCGGTTACGTCCATCCCGGCAACGCAGGTAGCACCTTCGGTGAAAGAGCAACCATGTACGTAAACCCCAAGGATGAGTTGGTGGTCTTCTTTGGCAGTAGCAACGACTCCGTCGCATCCGCAAGCGTGCTGGCTTCAGCCGCCCACGTCGCGTTTGCCAACACGAAGGCCGCCGCACCTGCAGCCAAGCTGCTGGTGATCGGGCCTGTGGCGACGAACCCCACGCCGGGCCCTGGGCTTGCGCGAATACCCGGCATTCTCCGCAGCGAAGCACTAGCCGTGGGCGCGGTGTTCGTCGACCCCATCGCCGAGGGTTGGTTGGCCACAGACCCCGAATTGATCGGATCTGACCGGGTGCATCCCAACGATGCAGGGCAAAAATACCTGGCTGAGCAGATCGGTCCGCTCATGCGAAATGCACTCCAGACCAGTGGCGGAGGTTAGTCAGGAGGCAATCTTGGTGCCGCTAGCCGAAGACGCCGATGGCTTCGGTGTTCGACGACAAGACTTCGGCGCAAACCACGGCCAGGCCCAGCTCGACCAGGCCGACAACGAGCAGCGGCCACAGTGCACCGGCGACCGCGCTCACCAGTAGGCGATCGTCAGGGGGATCGACTGACAGTGTTGGTCGGTAGGGAGGGTACGTCGTGGTCAGCACACTGATAGTCGTCTACCTGATTGGCGGGCTAGCCGTGACTTTCGCGGCCTATGTCGCGAATAGTCGCCCTCGTGCTAAACAAAGTCCCATCACATAGAGCCTCGCGAGCGCGACTACGGATTTTGCGGTACCAGCGGTGGTTCTTGACTCTCTCCGTGCCGTTCGGCCTAGGGCTGAAACACTGACCATCGACCGGCAGGACCTCATCGATGCGTGTGCCCGAGAGATCGTTTGACCCGGTTGCACGAGGGTCCGGTTTTGCCCTGCCGCGTTTCGGGCAAACCTACTTCGTGCATGCTTCCGACATCGCCGCGCTGCCCATCCGGGTCGGCGTGGCAGCCCGCCGCCGTCGCCTGTTTCATCCGAATGGCGTCCTTGCCGAGGGCATCCTCGAGCGGATCGCACCACCGGATGAGGGCCTGCCGATGAATTCCTGCGACGTCATCAGCCGCGTATCGAAGGGCATCGGCTTGCCGGGTGCGCTGCCCGACATAGCGAGCCTTGCATGGCGAATCCCGCCGACGCCGGACCTCCGGTCGTGCACGCCGTGGGACGTCCTGCTGGCGTCGACGGTCGCCAACAGCCGCATCGTTCTCGCGCCCATGCGATCCTGGTCGAGTTCAACTTTCTCCAGCCTTACGCCGTTTCGCTTCCGCGACGGCGTGTGGTGGGTGCGCGCCCGGCTGATCACGAAGATCGACGAACCGGGTTTGTCGTTGGACCCGATCAGGAATCAAATAGACAGCGGGGAACTCGATTTCGATATCGAGCAGGCCCTGGGCACTGGACGGTTCGAGCCACTCGCGCGCCTGACCCTTCGTCACCTCGATCCCAGCAGAGACGACATCGCATTCGATCCCGCGCTGCACTGCGACGAGGACGTAGAGCTGGTTCCCGGATGGCTGCGTGGCTTCCGTCGCGCCGCGTACCGGCACAGCCGCGACGGCAGAGACGGCGAGTGACCGAGTAGCCGTTTCCTCTCAATGGGATTCGACGCGGAGCTTCTCCAACAGCGGGCCCGCCGCCTCCTTGAGGAACAGATCCTGACCGTCGTCGCCGATCTGTACCAACGCGATGTCGGTGAAGCCGGCATCCCAGTAATCACGGACCGAATCGACAATCGCATCGAGATCCGGTCCGCAGGGTATGGACTCGGCGACGTCGTCCGGACGCACGAATTGCGTCGCACCCTCGAAGCCCGCGGTGGTCGGCAGATCGGCGTTGACCGCCCAGCCGCCGCCGAACCAGCGGAACTGGTCGTGTGCGCGCTGCACGGCGGCGTCGCGGTCGGGGTCCCAGCAGATCGGTATCTGCCCGATCACCCTGACTTCACCGGGCAGTCCTGTCGCCCGTCGCCCGTCGTGCCACGCGTCGACGAGGTCCTTGTTCGGCTCGACGGCGATCAGGTGGTCGGACAGAGGCGCGAACACGTCGACCGAGCGTTCGCCGGACACCGCGGTCGCGATGGCGACGGGCGTATCGGGGACGTCCCAGATCCGGGCGGAGTCCACCTCGAAGTACTCGCCCTTCCAATCGACAAGATCGCCGGTGAACAGTTCGCGAATAATCTGAATGGCCTCCTTCAGCATCTCCTGGCGTCGCGACACCGTCGGCCAGCGGCCGCCGACCACGTGTTCGTTGAGGTTCTCGCCGCTGCCCAGCCCGAGGGTGAACCGGCCGTCGGCGAGGATCTGCAGCGTGGCCGCCTTCTGCGCGACGACGGCAGGGTGGTACCGCATGGTCGGACACGTGACGTAGGTGAACAACTCGACCTCTTCTGTGGCCTGCGCGACGGCGCCGAGCACCGTCCACGCATAGGGCGCGTGGCCCTGGGACGCCAGCCACGGGAAGTAATGGTCGCTGGACACCTCGAAGTCGAAGCCCGCGCGTTCCGCCGAAATGGCATACCGGACAAGCTCTTTAGGTCCGCTCTGTTCTGTCATCAGGGTGTAGCCGAAACGCGTCATGGCACTCGGGTACCCGAGTGCCTGGCACCGAAACGGCTACAGCCTGTCCTTGACCGCCGCGGATAGTCGGGCGCCGTCGGCCTTGCCTTCGGCGATCGCGGTGGCGGCCTTCATCACCTGGCCCATCTGCCGCATGCCCGGCCGCTCCCCGATGTCTTCGGCAACCTGCGCGATCGCGGTGTCGACGACATCGGCCACCTCCGCCTCCGTGAGCGGCGTGGGCAGATACTCGTCGATGACGCGCGCCTCGGCGTGTTCGTTCGCCGCCAGCTCACCGCGCCCGTTCTGCGTGTAGATCTCGGCCGACTCGCTGCGCTTCTTCGCTTCGCGGGACAACACCTTGATCACCTCGGCGTCGGACAAGTCACGTGCCGCGTCGCCTGCGACCTCTTCGGTCTGGATCGCCGCGAGCAGCATTCGTAGCGTCGCGGTGCGCAGCTTGTCCTGCGACTTCATCGCGGCGGTCAGATCGGCACGCAGCTGGTCTTTGAGTTCGGCCATGACGCAAACGCTACGCCGGGGCGGGTCACTCGGTCCCGACTACGAAGCGCGCGTCGACCTCAGCCGAGACCTCGATGTGCTCGGGTGCGAGTTCGACTTCCGGCGCTCCGCCGACGGCGGCCGCCCGCATGAGGGCCCCCTGGGGACCGCTTTCCGGTCGTGTGCCGAGCATCCCGGCATCGGCGATCGCGACCGGCCGAATCTGGCCGAGCCCGAGCGCGTCCGCGTATTGCTGCGCGCGCGTGACAGCGTCCAGGACGGCACGCGCGCGAACGTCTTTCTCCAGCGCTTCCCGACGTTTCGCCGTCAGTGCCCACTCGACGCGCGCAACGCGGAATCCCTCGGTGTTCGCGACGTGCTCGCCGACCCAGCGGGACAGGGCGCTGAAGTCCCGAAACTTCACCTCGAGGTCGACGCTCGCGTGATGCACGAGCGGAAGCTGCTTGCCGTCTTTGTTCCATGGCCGGTTCGACCAGGTGCGCAATTGGTCAGCGGACCACCACGTGACGGCGCCATTCTCCTTGTCGTCCAGTCGACCAATCGAAGACTTGACGACCTCCAGATCACGAGCCACACGGCCGTACACCGGTTCCGGCGCCGGCCCGTCGTAGGCGATCGTGGCGTGGACCGTCCCCCGCTCGGGCCGCTCGAACGCGGCGAAGGATCCACGCACAGTGATCTCGGTCGACATGTGGCCACCGTAACGACCGCGGTCGACCACGTTGTCAATTCGCACAGTCATCGACAGGATGGTGACCATGAGCAACGACGCCGGCGGATACCCCATGGCAGGTCCGCCGCCGCCGGGCTATCCACCCCCCGGCTATCCGCCACCGGATTACCAGGGTTATCAGCCGCCCGCCTACCAGGGCTACCCGCCGCCGGGCGGCTACCCTCCGCCCGGTTATTCCCCGCCCGGCTATCCACCGCCGCCAGGATACGGCGGCCCGCCACCCGGCTATGGCTACCCAGGGGGCTATCCGCCGCCTGGCTATCCTCAGGCGGGATACCCGCCTCCCTGGTATGCGCCCGGATATGGTCCGCCGCCGGTTGCGCAGGCCCTCAAACCGGGCGTCATTCCGTTGCGGCCGTTGAGCCTGTCCGACATCTTCAACGGCGCCGTCGCCTATATCCGGGCGAATCCCAAAGCGACGCTGGGATTGACCACCGTCGTCGTGGTGGCAGCTCAGCTACTTGCGCTCATCCTGTCGGTGGGTCCGCTGGCCGTCACCGGGGAACTGCGGCCCTCGCTGGCCGGCGAGGAGGTGTCGACGGGTGCGCTGCTGGGTTCGTCGGCGTCAAGCATTGCCGGAGCCGTCGCCACCTGGCTGTCGTCCCTCCTGCTGAGTGGCATGCTCACCGTCGTCATCGGACGGGCCGTCTTCGGGACGACTATCACCGTCGGCGAGGCGTGGCGCCGGCTGCGGCCCCGGATCTGGGCGTTGATCGGCTTCACCGTGTTGGAGGTGATCGCTGCAATCGTATTGGTCACGATCGTGGTGCTCATCATCGCCGGCGTCGCAGTCGCCGCCGGCGGTGTCGCGGCAGGCGTCGTCGGGGTGCCGTTGGTGTTGGCGTTGATAGTCGTTCTGGTCTATGGGGTCACCGTGCTCAGCTTCACACCGTCGATCATCGTGCTGGAGCGACTCGGCATCCCCGCCGCGGTCTCGCGATCGTTCAGATTGGTGCGCAGCGATTTCTGGCGCGTGCTCGGCATCTGGTTGCTCGGCGGAATCGTCGCAGCGGTGGTCGCCGGGGCCGTCGCCGTCCCGTTCAGCTTCGGTGGCCAAATGCTGCTCATCTCAGCGTCATCCACGGTGGCGGCATTCGTAGCGCTGGTCCTGCTGTCTATCGGCGGCGCAATCGGTCAGATCATCACCGCACCGTTTTCAGCAGGCGTCGTCGTGCTCCTCTACACCGACCGCCGCATCCGCGCCGAGGCGTTCGACCTGGTACTGCAGACAGGAGCGGCATGGGGTCCCGGCGCTCCCGCCGATTCCACCGACCACCTCTGGCTGACCCGCCAAGCCTAACGTGCCGACGATAGACATCGACCGCGATGCCGCGCACGAGGCCGCGCAGCATGAACTCGGAAAGCCGATCTACCCCAAGGCATCCCTGACCGAACGGCTCGTCGCCTGGCTCGACGAACTGCTGTACCGGCTGGCCGACGCGAGCTCATCGATGCCCGGCGGTTGGCTCACGATCAGCGTCCTGGCGATCCTGCTGGTGATCGCGATAGTGGTGGCGGTACGCATCGCCCGACGCACCATGCGGACCAACCGCGGCGGCGATTTCGCTCTGTTCGGCGAGCACGAGCTGAGCGCCGCTGAGTACCGCAAGATCGCCGAAGAGTTTGCGGCGGAGGGTAATTGGGCGGCCGCGATCCGACACCGGCTGAGAGCCGTTGCGCGGCAATTGGAGGAGAGCGCCGTCCTCGACCCGGTTCCTGGCCGAACCGCGACCGAACTGGCCCGCGACGCTGGGCGGGCCATACCAAATCTGGCCACCGAATTGACCAGGGCAGTAGAGGCTTTCAACGACGTCACCTACGGCGAACGGCCCGGAACCGAAGCTGCGTATCGGATGGTCGCCGACCTCGACGACCATCTGCGGGCGCGCACTTCGGGGTCTGGTGGCACCGCCGCGCTGTCCGCCACGTCCGACGGCTGGGCAGAAGTCCGGTGACGCCGACCGACACGGCCGTCGGGCCAACCGTCGGGCAGCGGTGGCGCAGCGCCCGGTGGGTCCTGCTTGCGTTGGCGGTCATAGTCGGGGTTGCCACGCTCGCCTCCTACCTGACAGCGCCGCGGCCGGGTGGCCCGATGGATCCGGAATCGACGTCACCAGAGGGCGCTCGCGCGCTCGTCACGATCCTGCGCGAGCACGGCGTGGACGTCATCGCGGCCGACGACATCGCCGCGGTGGAGAACGCGGCGCGGCCCGACACGCTCATCCTGGTGGCACAGACGTTCTATCTGTTCGACGACGACCTGCTGAGCAGATTGGCAACGCTTCCCGGCGACCGACTGCTTATAGCGCCGGTGTCTCGGACCCGCGAAGCGCTTGCGCCAGAGGTCAAAATCGGCGGCACCACCACTTTCGGTGACTCCAAACCCGATTGCGACTTGCGGGAGGCGACGCGCGCGGGCGCGGTGCAGCTCGGTCTTGGCGATGCCTACGAGGCTGCAGGCGACGTGCCGGTGACGCGCTGCTACGGCGGCGCCCTCGTCCGGTACATCCACGACGGCCGTGAGGTGACGGTCGTCAGCGCCTCCGACTTCATGACCAACTCCGGTCTGCTCAAACAAGGCAATGCCGCGCTGGCGATGAACCTCGCGGGGTCGCATCCGCGACTGATTTGGTACGCACCGCAGCACAGCGAAGCCGGTGCCGAATCCGGTGGCAGCGCGAGGATCACCGACCTCATCCCTGACCAAGTCATATGGGTCGTCCTGCAGCTGTGTCTGGTCGTCGCACTCTTGGCGCTGTGGAAGGGGCGGCGCATCGGCCCCCTGGTCGCCGAGCGATTACCGGTCGTGGTCCGGGCTTCCGAGACCGTCGAGGGCCGTGGACGCCTGTACCGTTCGCGGCGGGCACGTGACCGTGCGGCAGATGCGCTGCGAACGGCGGCACTGCAACGCATGATGCCCCGCATCGGTCTCGGCCATGATGCCGAGCCTCCTGCCGTCGTTACGGCGGTCGCGGAGCGGTGCGGGTCGTCCCCACAGGCGGTGGCCCACATTCTGTTCGGTCCGCCGCCGGCCAGCGATCCCGATCTGGTCAACCTCGCTCACGAACTCGACAACATCGAAAGGCAGGTCACCCAATCGTGACTCAGCCAACAACGCAGACCGCCGCGACATCGGGCTCCGCACGAAATGCCCTGCTGGCCTTGCGCGGTGAGATCGCCAAGGCGGTCGTCGGCCAGGACGCCGTCGTCAGCGGCTTGGTGATTGCGCTGTTGTGCCGTGGCCACGTGTTGTTGGAAGGCGTTCCCGGTGTCGCCAAGACCCTGTTGGTCCGCACCCTCGCGGCGGCGTTGCAGCTGGACTTCAAGCGAGTGCAGTTCACACCGGACCTGATGCCCGGCGATATCACCGGCTCGCTCGTATATGACGCCTGCACAGCAGAATTCGAGTTCCACTGCGGACCTGTGTTCACCAATCTGTTGCTGGCTGACGAGATCAACCGGACCCCGCCCAAGACGCAGGCCGCACTGCTGGAGGCGATGGAGGAGCGTCAGGTCAGCGTCGAAGGCGAGGCCCGTCCCCTGCCTGACCCGTTCATCGTCGCCGCGACCCAGAACCCGATCGAGTACGAGGGCACCTACCAACTTCCCGAGGCCCAGCTGGACCGGTTCCTGCTGAAACTCAACGTGCCTCTGCCGCCACGCGATCAAGAGATCGCGATCCTGGACCGTCATGCCCGCGGCTTCGACCCTCGCGACCTTTCCATTGTGAAACCCGTTGCGGGCGCGGCAGAGCTGACCGCGGGTCGGGAGGCGGTGCGCGAGGTCCTGGTGGCCGACGAGGTGCTTGGCTACATCGTCGACATCGTAGCGGCGACGCGGCACTCACCGTCCTTGCAGCTGGGTGTTTCGCCGCGCGGAGCGACCGCGCTGCTAGCCACGGCACGGTCGTGGGCATGGCTCTCGGGCCGCAACTACGTGACACCCGACGACGTCAAGGCGATGGCTCGCCCGACTCTGCGGCACCGGGTGTCGCTTCGGCCGGAGGCCGAACTGGAGGGCGCCAACCCCGATGGCGTCCTCGACGGCATACTCGCAGCCGTGCCGGTGCCGCGCTAGTGATCCTGACCGGCCGCGCCGGCCTGATCGCGCTGATCTGCGTCCTGCCGATCACGATTTCGCCATGGCCCGCAATCACTTTCGCCGTCCTGCTGGCGGCGTTGGTCGCGATTGTCGCCGTGGACGTCGGGCTTGCGGCCAGCACACGCAGGCTGATCTGCAGCCGTCTCGGCGAGACTGCCGCGCGGCTCGGCCAGCCCATCGACGCCGTGCTGGTGGTCGTGAACGCCGGCCGCAGGCGCTTCCGCGGCGAGGTCCGTGATGCCTGGGCGCCAAGCGCCCGCGCAGAGCCACGTACACATGCCGTCAATCTCGCTGCGGGTCAACAGGTTCGACTCATCACACAATTGCGGCCGATACGCCGCGGCGACCAGCGCTCCGCGCTTGTCACCGCACGGTCGATCGGCCCGCTGGGGCTGGCCGGTCGGCAGAGCTCGCATCGGGTGCCGTGGCAGATCCGCGTGCTGCCGCCGTTCCTGGCCCGCAAGCACTTGCCATCCCGACTGGCGAAGCTGCGGGAACTCGAAGGCATGACGCCGGTGCTGATCCGCGGTCAGGGCACCGAATTCGACTCGCTGCGCGAGTACGTCATCGGCGACGACGTGCGATCCATCGACTGGCGCGCCACCGCCCGGCGCGGTGACGTGGTGGTGCGGACGTGGCGCCCGGAGCGCGACCGCCGGGTGGTCATCGTGCTCGACACCGGCCGCACCTCGGCGGGCCGTGTCGGGGTCGACCCGACGGCCAGCGATCCGGGCGGCTGGCCGCGGCTGGACTGGTCGATGGACGCCGCCCTGCTGCTCGCCGCGCTCGCGGCGCGTGCGGGTGACCACGTCGACTTCATCGCCCACGACCGGGTGACCCGTACGGGCGTCTACAACGCGTCGCGCACCGAACTCCTCGCGCAGCTGGTCGACGCGATGGCGCCGCTGCAACCCGCGCTGGTGGAATCCAACGCGCGGGCGATGGTGGCCGCGGTGCAACGGCGGATCCGGCGGCGGGCCCTCGTGGTCCTGCTGACCGATCTGAACGCATCGGCGCTCGACGAGGGCTTGATGGCGGTGCTGCCGCAGCTGTCCGCCAAGCATCAAGTGCTGCTCGCGGCGGTCTCGGATCCGCGCGTCGAGCAGCTTGCCGCTGGGCGCGCCGATGCGGCCCAGGTGTACGACGCCGCCGCGGCCGAACGGGCGCGCAACGACAGGCGCGCGATCGCGTCGCGGTTGAGGCGGTCCGGCGTGGATGTGGTGGACGCGCCGCCCGAGGAACTTGCCCCGGAACTCGCCGACCACTATCTGGCGATGAAGGCGAGCGGTCGGCTCTAGCCGGTCGGGACGACGTCGGGCGCGTCTTCGACGTCGCCGGTCTCCCCCGCCCTCACAGCCTTGCGCCCGAAATGGAAAATGTAACCGAGGAAGGCGATTTCGGCCGCGACACCGATGCCGATACGCACCGCCGTCGGCAACGGCGACGGCGTGACCAAGGCCTCGATCAGACCAGACACCAGCAGCACACCGATCAGCCCGACGGCCACCGCAACCACCGCCCGGCCCTGCTCGGCCAGCACCTGCCCACGCGGCCGGTTACCGGGCGAGACCACCGACCAGCCCAGCCGCATCCCGGAGGCGCCCGCGAGGAACACCGCTGTCAGTTCGAGCAGGCCATGCGGGGTGAGCAGGCCCAGGAAGACGTCGGCCTTGCCCGCATCGAACATGAACGCGGCGATGACCCCGAGGTTGAGTGCGTTCTGGAACAGCAGATATGGGATCGGGATGCCGAGCAGGATCGCGAAGGCGATGCACTGTACCGAGACCCACGAGTTGTTCACCCACACTTGCAGCGCGAACGACCCTGCGGGGTTCTCGCTGTAGTAGGAGGCGACATCGTGGTTGACCAATTCGTCGATCTCGCTTGGGGTTTTGAGGGTGGACTGCAGTTCGTGATTGCCGGATACCCACATGGCGACCAGCACGGTCACGAAGAAGAACGCCACCGCCGTGCCGAGCCACCACCGCCAGGACCGGTACGCGACGACCGGGAACGACACCGTCCAGAACCGGATGAACTCACTCCACAGCGGCGCGTGGGCGCCCGTCACCGCGGACCGCGCCTGCGCCACCAGACCCGACAAGCGGCCGATGAGCACCGAATCTGTCGATGCGCTCCGCACCATCGACAGGTGCGTGGATACCCGCTGGTAGAGGTCGACAAGCTCGTCGACCTCTTCGCCCGTCAATCGCCGACGCCGCTTCACCAACACCTCGAGCCGGTCCCACGTCGGGCGGTGCGCCAGCACGAACGCATCGACATCCACGCAGTAAATCCTAGTAGCGTGGGTCGATATGGTCGGCCAGCAAGAACCAGTGGTGACGGGGGACGCCGTAGTCCTCGACGTTCAGATCGCCCAGTTACCGGTTCGCGCGCTGTCGGCGATGATCGATGTCATCGTGGTGTTCATCGCCTACCTGATCGGCGTGCTGTTGTGGGCGAGCACGCTGTCGCAGTTCGACAACGCGTTGTCGGCCGCGGTGCTGATCATCTTCACGGTGCTGTCCATGGTGGGTTATCCGATCGCGTTCGAAACCGCGACCAGGGGCCGGTCGCTGGGCAAGATGGCGCTGGGACTGCGGGTGGTGTCGGAGGACGGTGGGCCGGAACGGTTCCGCCAGGCTTTGTTTCGCGCGCTGGCAGGCGTGATCGAGATCTGGATATTCGCGGGCGGCCCGGCGGTGATCTGTAGCCTGCTGTCGCCCAAGGGAAAACGTATCGGCGATATCTTCGCGGGCACCGTCGTGATCAGCGAACGCGCCGCGCGGCTGACCCCACCACCGCCGATGCCGCCCCAGCTGGCGTGGTGGGCGTCGTCGCTGCAGTTGTCGGGCCTCCGTCCCGACCAGGCCGAGCTGGCACGCCAGTTCCTTTCCCGCGCATCGCAATTGGATTCCGGCATCCGCGATCAGATGGCCTACCGGATCGCCAGCGAGGTCGTCTCGCAGATCTCGCCGCCGCCCCCGCCCGGTGTACCGCCCCAACTCGTGCTGTGCGCGGTGCTGGCCGAGCGCCATCGTCGTGAACTCGCCCGGTTACGGCCGCCGCCACCGATCGCTCCCCCACCTCAGTGGCCGCAATGGCCAACGCCGCCGTCCTACCAGCCACACGCGCTCCAACCTGTTTCGCCACCCACACCCGATCCCGGTGGTTTCACGCCGCCAAGCTAGCCGGTTGTTGGTCGTGTGTCAGAACCCTTGTAGGGCAACGGCTGTCTACCGACGCTTCGGTCTTCCCAATCGATAGTCACAAGGCGCGCAGGGCGGCGACTTCGGCAACTCGTTGAACTGGATTTGCTTGCCATTCGTGTCCCTAATGTCGGGGAGCCTTGGAGTACCAAAGTGAACATTTGCGAACGGGCTGGCCTGTCGATGCGTGGTCGCGTCTGCACCACACTGTCGGATTATCTGGCCCTGACCAAGCCGCGCACCATCCACCTCGTGGTGGGCGCTGTTCCCGCGTTGCTGCTCGCAGACCGCGGTGTCGTCCTCTGGTTGCTGATCCTCAACACACTGATCGGCTTGACGCTCATGACCGCAGGAGGCAACACGCTCAACTGCGTCGCGGACGCCGACATCGACAAGCAGATGAAGCGCACCGCGGGCCGGCCGCTGGCGCGCGGTGCGATCTCGACCCGCCTTGCGCTGGTGTTCGGGTTGGCGCTCACCGCAGGCTCGTTCGGGTGGCTGTGGTGGACCACGACCCTGCTGGCGGGCCTGCTGGCGGTGGCCACGGTCGCGTTCTACGTGTTCGTCTACACGCTGTGGATCAAGCGGCGCAGCTCGCACAACGTGCTCTGGGGCGGTGCCGCCAACGCGATGCCGGTCTTGATCGGCTGGTCGGCGGTCACTAGCACCATCGGGTGGCAAGCCCTGGTGATGTTTGCGATCATCTTTTTCTGGACACCGCCGCACAGCTGGGCTTTGGCGATGCGCAACGTGGATGACTACCGGGTAGCAGGTGTGCCGATGCTCCCGGCCGTGGCGACCGAATCCAAGGTCACCAAACAGATCGTCGGCTACACCTGGATGACCGCGTGCGCGACGCTCATGCTCACGCTCGCCACCGGCTGGCTCTACGACGCGTTCGCGATGCTCGCCGCGGTGTGGCTGCTGGTGATGGCGTATCGGCTCGACGCGCGGGTGTGTCGCGGCGAGCCGGCCGAATCGATGCGGCTGTTCAAGCGTTCCAACACATACCTGACGGTGGTGTCCTGTGCGGTCGCGGTGGATTCGGCGCTCGCACTGCCGACGCTTCTCGGGCGCTGACCGGCCGGGTGCGCATTGAAGCCGGAGCCAAATAACCGAGTCGTCTCCAGCGACGACGAGCAGCTGATTCTGGTCGACAGCCATGACCGCGAGATCGGCTACCTGGCGAAGGCCGATGCCCACCGTGGCCGCGGAACGCTGCACCGCGCTTTCTCGCTGTTCGTGTTCAACCCCGTAGGCGAACTGCTCTTGCAGCTGCGCGCGGAGGGCAAACGGCTGTGGCCGGGTTACTGGTCCAACACCTGCTGCTCGCATCCACACCGGGGCGAGACGATGGACACCGCCATCCGCCGCCGCCTGAAGGAGGAACTCGGTCTGCGGGCGGAGCTGGAATTCCTGTTCAAGCTCCACTATCAGACGCGGTACGACGCGCAAGGCTCCGAGCACGAGCTGTGCTGGGTCTACGCGGGACGCAGCGCCGAGCGGCCGCTGTCGAACGTCAACGAGGTCGCGGCCTGGCGCTACATCACGCCGCAGGCACTGCAAGCCGAGATCGCTCGCGCGCCCGAGTCCTTCACACCATGGTTCAAGCTCGAGTGGGCGAACATCGTGCGCGCCTACCCGCGGGTGCTGGGCACGACCGCGTCTATTGCGACCGGTCCCTGACAACCCTGGCGACGTCGATCCGTTTGATCAGCCGGGCCGCAGGAAGCTGCGAGAAAGCGGCGGCCGTGGTGACGGCGAAGGTGGCGAGGATCAGTAAAACCGGGCTGACGGACAGGTGGAGGTTGAACAGGTCGTTGTTGAACGAGCGCAGGAACAGCCATCCAACGCCGACGCCTGCGGCGAGGCCGATCGGGACGGCGAGCAGGGTCGCGGCGAGATTCTCGATGGCCACCGTTGCGGTGAGTCGGCGGATCGGTGCGCCGGTCGCACGCAGGGTGGCGAGTTCGCCCTCCCGTTCGGCCAGGTTGACGGTCATCGTGACGTATATGACGGTGGACGCAAGCAGTGCGCCCAGCACCAGCGCGGCGCCTGCGAACACCCAGAAGATGACGAGGTAGCTCTCGATCTGCTTCTCGACCGCCCGCGAGTCGGTATACGCGACGACGCCGGTCAGGCCGGTGGCCGCGGCACGCACTCGATCACGGTCGGCGTCCTTGTCGAAGCGAAGCAAGTACCCGTCGGGTCCGGCGTCGGTGATCGACTGAGCAACCGCGCTCGTCGCGTAAAGCGCGGTGCCCAGCGGTTCGTCCACCAACCCTGCCAGGCGAACCTCCCGGGCCGATCCCGTCGCGGGGATGACGGTCACGTCGTCACCCACGCGCACGCCGAGCTTGTCCGCGAGTGCGGCGCCGGCGAGCACACCGTCGGCTGACAGTGTCCCGGCTGGGTTGCGGAATCCGTGCATGACCGTGGCGGGTTCGAGGCCGGTGAGTGACGTCGGGTACGTGTGCCCGTTCGCAGCGACGGTAACCCGTGTGATGGTTGCCGGCTCGACGACGGCCACGCCGGGAAGCGATTGCAACTGTGCGGCAACATCGTTCGCTCCCGGCGTGACTACCACGCTGGCATCCTGACGTTGGACCCGGCCGAATTCGATGTCGAGCATCGCGCGCACGCTGGTGAGCATGCCCGCCGAGGCGAGGATCAGCACGAGTGCGAGCACGCCTGCGATCATGGTGGCGGCGGTGCGGCGTCGGCTCCGGCTCAGGGAACGTAGCGCCATCCGTACCACGACGGGGATCCGCGTCCATCGGACGGAGCGCCGGGTCAGCGGACCTCTTCGTATCGGGTGAACAGCATCGCCGCGCATCGCCTCCGCGGGCGTGGATCGGGCGGCGGCGATCGCGGGCGCGAGCCCACCGACCACCCCTGCGGCTAGCCCGAGGACGAAACCGATGACGGCGGTGGGGATTCGGTGCTCGATCACGGTATCGGGGAGCCTCAGGATGGCCGCGTAGGCGTGGGTGTAAGCCGACGTCGCCGCTCCCCCGACGAGCACCCCGGCAAGTGCGGCCACGGCGGCGACGACCGCGCCGTACCACAGGTAGTGCCGGACGACCCTGCTTCGTCGGGCACCGAGGGCAAGCAGCGTGCCGATGACCGGTCGTTCGGTGTGGATGAGGCGGGTGATCAACACGTATTCTGCGATCGCTGCGGCCGATAGGAACATCGCAGGAAACCCGATCGCCATGGCACGAAACCCGTTGAAGTTCTGCCGAAGTGAGGCATTGGATGGCTGATCGCCGCGGTCCTGGACGTCCGCGGCGCCGGCTCCACGGAGCCGCTGGAACACCCGGTCCCGGTCGGATTGCGTTGCAACGCCTGACATCTCGACCAATATCTGGTTTGGCCTCGTACGCGCCGACAATGCGCGGGCGAGCGGCTCGGGTGCGAACAGCACGGCGAACGCGTGGGGGTCGCCGAGGACGTCTTGACGGTTCCGCGCGGGCCAGAGGTATTCGGGTGATTCCGCGACGCCCGAGATGGTCACGTCGTGCCACGCGGTGCCGTCGAACACCTGCACGCGCCGGCCCGCGGCGAGACCGAAGGTGTCGGCGGTGTGGCGTTCGACGACAGCCTGGCCGGGGTGTGTGAAATCGGGTAGTTGTCCTGTGACGAGGTCGATTTGGTTGATCTCGCCGCCTGCCGGCATGCCGACGACGCGGCCGACGAGTTTGGTATCGCCGATCCTCATCGGTTGATCGGCTTGCGTGCGGGTCGCGACAGCTTCGACACCGGCGGCGCCGCGGACCGCGGCAGCGATCGCTTCCGGGTCGCCGCCTGTCACGGTCCAATCGGCGAAATGTGTTCTGACGTAGGTGCGGTCGTAGGACGCCTGCACGTTGCGAAAGGAATCGTAGCTTGCGACGAACAACAGCACCCCGAGCATCACCGTCGCGCCGATCGCGGCAACCTGTGGCAGCCGCCTTCGCAGGTCGCGCAGGGCCTTCTTCTGCAGGGCACTCCTACTCACGGCGGGTCACCACTGGATCGTTGCGGCGTCGGCCGGCGCGTCGTTTCGGTCGGTGGACACGATGGCGCCGTCGCGCATCCGCACGACGTGGTTTGCGATCTCGGCCGTGGCCTCGTTGTGCGTCACCATGATCACGCCGCGTCCGGCACGGCTGGTCTGTTGCAGCAACTCCAGAACGCGACGCCCCGTCGCGACATCCAACGCGCCTGCCGGTTCGTCGGCCAGCAACAGGTCGGGGTCGGTGGCCAGCGCTCGGGCGATCGAGACCCGCTGCTGTTCTCCACCCGACAGTTGGGCTGGGAAATGATCGGCACGATCCGACAAGCCCACCACGGCAAGCAGATCCATGACGCGGCTGCGATCACCCCGTCCTGTCAGCTCGATCACCACCTGCACGTTCTCGTATGCGGTGAGCGTGGGAACGAGATTGAAGAACTGGAACACAAAGCCGACGTGTGCACGCCGGAAGGCACCCAGATCGCGCGGCGGGCGTCCTGAAATATCCCGCCCGGCAACCACAATCGTCCCGGACGTGGCCGACTCGATACCACCGATGACGTTGAGCAGCGTGGTCTTGCCCGACCCGCTCGGCCCCAGTATCGCCATCAACGCGCCCGCAGGGATGTCCAGATCGACATCCCGCAGCGCGTGCACAGCCCCAGCACCCTCGCCGTAGGTTTTGTTGACCCCGCCCAGCCGGACGCCACCGCGCATCATGCGTTCCGTCATCGCGACCTCCCGCGGTCCGCCGATGGTCATACCTTAGGTACGCGGCGGGGGTGCATGACGGTTCACCCCATCAGCGATAGCGCAGGCCGACCAGCATCAACGTGGCTCCGACGAAGCTGGTGACCGTGCGCGCGTGATTCCATGCGGTCCAGGTCGAGAAGTACGCCTGCCAATCGCGGGCGGCGTCGGCCATGGACAGGCCGTCGGGGTTCACGGTATCGAGGCGATTGTTCAGTGGGACGTTGAAAATCACGGTGATCATCGCGCCGACGATTCCGAAGATCGCGCCGATCAGAACCCACCAGCTACCGGGCTGATTCAGCTGCACCACGGCGATCGCACCGACCACCAGGGCCAGGATCGTCGCACCGAAGTACCCCAGGAGAAACACGGGATTGGCATTGGCTTCGGCGTTGATGCCGCGCATGGCGGTGATGGCATCGATCGGACCCGTGCGGTCCAGACCGCGCATCACGAATGTGGAGAAGACGTACATCATTCCGCCGGCTGCGGCACTTGTGAGGGCGGCGAGGGAGGTCAGGACGACGAACGGGCTTGTGTTCATGTCCAGGAGTCAACCGGGGACGGCGGAGACGCTCCATCGTTGACCGTCCCGACTGCATACGCGTGCGTCTACACCGACGCCACACCCCGGTAGAGCTTGACCGACACCGCTGTCAGCCAGGCCCACACCAGCACCACGGCCGCGGTGAACACCAGAATCGCTGTCGCTCCGCCGGATCCGGACGACAGCGTCAGGAAGCTGCCCGCGAACACCACACCGGTGATGCGGGAGAACCACGCCCACGAACCCCGCCCGGCGCGGGCGAACCAGGCACCGAGCACGAAGCACGCCGCGACCAGGCAAGCGAAAGCGATGCCCGCCACCCCGAAATGGGCCAGGCCGTGGCAGCTGACCGCACCCATCCCTGGCCGGGTACCCGGTGGAAACCCGTCCGACGGGTCGGTCCGGAAGATCCCCGCAGCGACGAGACCGGCGCCGTATGCCCCGAGCAGGCCAGCGGCCCACGCCGACAGACGGCCCGGTCCGAGGGCACGCCGCACGCCCACAGCCGCGGCGATCGTCATCGCGCCGGTGACCAGGAAGGTCGCGACCTGGATCCAGCCGAACTCCCCGTTCGCGAGCTGACTGGCCGCATGCCGGGTCGGATCGAACCCGTCGCGCACGGCCATCTGGCCCGCAACCGCCAGCACGTAGATGGGCCCGGCGACGACGCCGTAGCCCAGCAGCGACTTGGTGATCCGCACCGGCAGCGGCGGGCAATCGGTCGTAGTCATGACACACCTCTCGCTGAAATCAAACTAGACTGTCCAGTACTCTAGCGATGTCGGAACTAGACTGTCCAGTACTGAAGTGGGGAGGCGGCATGACCCAGGCGCTCGGACGTTCGGCGCGCAAGCGCCAGACCATCCTGTCGGCAGGCCGAGACCTGTTCCTGAGCAACGGCTACCAAGGCACCAGCGTCGACCAGATCGCCGCATCGGCTGAGGTCTCCAAACAGACCGTCTACAAGCATTTCGGCGACAAGCACGAGCTGCTGCTCGCGATCGTGAACCACGCTCTGGACAGCACGGTGACGCCGTTCCTGAAGCGGATCAGGGCACTCGCCGATACCGCACACCTCGAGGCCGACCTGACCGCATTGGCCGCCGACTACCTGCGTGCGGTCCTGCAAGAGCCGGTCGTGCAATTGCGGCGACTGGTCGTCGGCGAGGCCAACCGGGTGCCCGAGTTGGCCCAGCTCTACTACGACCAGGCACCCGCCCGCACGCTCGCCGCATTCGCCGAATGCTTCTCCGTGCTGCATGACCGCGGCCTTCTTCGCGTGCCCGAACCTGCCGATGCCGCAGAACATTTCGCATTCCTGGTAGTCGGACGGTGCATCGATCAGGCCTTGTTCTGCGGCGGGCCGGATGTCCTGGCATCCGTCGACGTCGGCAGCCATGTCCGCGCAGGCGTCCGGGTTTTTCTAGCCGCCTATCAGATACACACGCGTTAGGCTGCCGGCGTGGACGCCGTGGTCGGCCTGCTCGACGGTGTGCGAGCGCGAGGCGCATTCGTGTTGCGGATGATGATGGACCCGCCGTGGTCGATGAGCATCAAGGACGAGGCGCCGCTGACCCTTATCTGCCAGACCCACGGCCGCGCCGCGATCGTCGGCGAGAGCAGCGGGACTGTCTGGCTGGGACCCGGCGACGTCGCGCTGACCCGCGGAACCGAGCACTACGTCTTCGCCGACGACCCCGCCACCAAGCCGATGGTCGTCATCCATCCGGGCCAGCGTTGCACCACGCTGTCCGGCGACGACCTCCGTTTCGAGATGTCCCTCGGGGTGCGCACGTGGGGAAACAGCCAGTCAGGCGCGACGCGCTCGGTGATCTGCGCCTATGAGGGCCGCAGCGAGGTCAGCACGCGGCTGCTCGACGCGTTGCCCCCCGTGCTGATACTTCACACCGACGAATGGGACACGCCGCTGGTGAATCTGCTTGCCGCGGAAGCCGGCCACGAGGGTCCCGGCCAGGAGGCGTACCTCGACCGATTGCTCGATCTGCTGTTGATCGCCGTACTGCGCACCTGGTTCGACCGCGACGAGAACGCCCCAACCTGGTGGCACGCCGAACACGACCCGGTGGTCGGCCCGGCACTGAAGCTGATCTACAACAACCCCGACCACCCGTGGACGGTCGCGAACCTCGCTGCGGCCGTGGGAAGTTCGCGGGCCGTATTCGCCAGCAGGTTCACCGAACAAGTCGGCGAACCACCGATCGCATTCCTGACCAACTGGCGGCTGGCGCTCGCCGCCGATCTGTTGCGGACCAGTCAGTCCACCATCGCCGCGGTGGCCAGGCAGGTCGGCTACAGCACCCCGTTCGCGTTGAGCAGCGCATTCAAGCGGGCCTACGGGGTCAGCCCGAACACGTACCGTGCCAACGCCGCCTATCCGGATGGGGCCTTGGACTCGTCTGCGCTCTGACGACGAGCCGCCAGCACTCCGGCGATCGACGTGGTCGCCACGGTTACCAGCGCGCCGAGCATCAACGCGGAGGGCTCACCAGGAGCAAGCAGATGCTGTTCGGTACCTAGCGTCGCGGCGGCGACCGGCACCCCCAGCTGTGCGGCCGACAGCACCGCGAGCGTCAGCGGCTGACCGAACAACCGGCCGATGCCGTGGGCGAGCAGGGCACCCACGCCGAGGCCGAGGCCGAGCAGGATCAGCGCAGGATGCTGTCCGAGCTCACGGACTTGGAGCGACGCGCCCAGCCAGACGAAGAACAGTGGGCCGAAGAACCCTTCGGTGATGCCGAACAGCTGGCGCGCCAAGCGGCGCGGTTCGCCGACCGCCGAAATCACAAGGCCCAACGCGAAGCCGGCCAACATGATGGAC
>Ga0134123_10000865_pt1 | contig 19983 bp, 24 predicted proteins | sample KB303_FD_96460 | JGI IMG/M metagenome (GOLD analysis project Ga0134123, IMG submission 96460) | Terrestrial soil microbial communities without Nitrogen fertilizer from Kellogg Biological Station, Michigan, USA - KB3-0-3 | ecosystem: Environmental > Terrestrial > Soil > Unclassified ...
AAATGCCCTCTCAGAGGTGGGAGAGGGTACCGGGCGCCGGATGAAGCTCGTTGGAATCTCCTTCGAACGACACTCACCTTCATCCGGTGTCCCGGTTTTTTTATGGCCTTGTGCGACTTCGACGCGATCGTGATGGATCTCTTCATGCCGCGGATGAACGGCACAGACCTCCTGGCCCACCTCAACCGCGCCCGGGAGGAATTGCTCGGCCGGGTCATCGTCCTGTCGGCCGCCCCCGAGAAGCTCCTCGGCGAGGCGCGGCGGAACTACCCCATCCGGTGCGCGATCCGGAAACCGGCCGACATCAACGAATGATGGAGAACATCCTCGACTGCGTCGTTCGCCAGCCGTGCGCGGCAGAGCCGCAGATCTGATTTTTGCGCGAGATGAGAAAACAGGTGCGAACGAAGACCCCCGATGACCAGCGCTCGCGGACGATGCGCGCCAGCCACCGGGGGGAACCAGCAAACGGCCGCAGCCCCGTGACGTGAGGCGGCCCAAAGAACTGCGCATGAAACCTGCATGAATTTTTTCATGATCGGAGAGAACATTCGCACGGCACGTCTCACGCAGCAGCGCTCCCTCGCGGACGTTGCGAAGAAGGCGAAGATCAGCATCGCCACCCTCTCCCGCATCGAGAACGAAAAGCAGACTCTCGAGCTCGGGCTGTTCCTCACGCTCGCCAAAGTGCTCGACCGCACGCCGAACGATCTCCTGGGAGAAGCCGGCGGCGCGAAAACCGGCGTCGACCCGATGGTGAAACGGATCGCGGCCTTCGAGTCGAACGAGCGGATGCAGCTCTGGAAAGAGCTCGCCAACGCGCAGCGCAACCAGCGGCTGCGGACGCGCCGCGTGCAGGTGAATCAGCTGTCGCAGGAAGTCGAGGAACTGCTCGCGCAGATCGACTTCGTGCGCGAAGAGCTCGAGAGCGTCCGGAAACGGCTGCGCCGCCCGTCACGCTGATCCCGCGCCCTTCTTCCGGATCCCGTCGACGTCGATCAGCGTAGGGCCGCACGCGCAGCAGGTACGTCCGGCGCGGTCGCGCACCTCGACTTCCCTCACTTCGAGCGTCTCGATGACGTCGAGGATCAGCTTCTCGAAGCCGTCGACCAGCAGCGTCATCGTCATGTCGCTCATCTGACGTCCGATGTCGGTCGGGATGAGATTGAGCGCCTTCTGCGCGCCGGGATTGAAACGCCGGATGCGCAGCGTGCTGTCGAGCATCACGATCGGGATGTCGTCATCGGCGCGTCGGCGGGAGGCGTCGAGGCGCTGAAGAGGCTGGTTCATCCCGCTCGCCGACATCCCCCGCCAGCTCACGCTCGCGGTGGGAAGATAGTTTGCATCGTCTCCGGGCATGAGAAACCAGCACGACCTCGTGGACGAGCCCGAAGAACAGCCCGGAGCGGACTACGCCCCGAAAAACGATGACGACCGGGAGTGGAGCGATCGCGACTTCGGCATCGATGAGGACATCGATCCCGCCGACCGCCGCCGCGATCCCCTGCGGCGTTAGAAACGCCCGCCCGACCGCTCCTTCGGCGGAAGAATCTCGAGACAGGTCGTCCACCAGCCCGTGAGGATCGTCTCCACGAACTCCGCGGGCAGCCGCTCGTCGCGCATCTCGGCGGCGAGGCGATGATGGTCATAGGCGACGGGTACGAAGTCGACCGCTAACGCACCCTCGTCGACCTCCACCATCGCGTACCAGACATTCGTCTTCCCGTCATTCGCCGGCCGCCCAATCACGCCGGCGTTGATGACGTGCTTTGTGGTGCTGGACCCCTCATCCGCCTTCGGCACCTTCTCCCCTCGCGGAGAGGAGAAGGATATCGACGCCCTTCTCCCCGCGTGCGGGGAGAAGGTGCCGAAGGCGGATGAGGGGTTCGCCATGATTTGCTTGTGCCAGTGCAAACCCGTATGCGTGCAGACGATCACGTCGGCGTCATGGTCGCGGCAGAGCTTCTCGAGGAAGGGGGCGGGCGAGGTGGAGCGCCAGAGGAACTCGTTGATCGTGCGCGGCGAGCCGTGCACGAGGAGGAAGCGCAGACCGCCGGCGACGAAGCGGATCTCGCGCGGCAGCGTCCCCATCCAGTCCTTGTGCGCGTCGCTGGTGTGCGCGAAGGTGTAGTTGTACGAGAGCTGGGCGAAGTGGTTGTCGCGCGGATCGGTGTACCCGCAGTGACAGTCCCCCGCCCGCGTCGAAAGCGATTCCTCGTAGTTGCCCTGAATCCCCGCGATCCCCCGCTCGCGCAACAGCTCCGGAACGCGATCCGGATATGGCCCGAACGCGCCGAGGTCGCCGAGAAAGTAGACGGCATCCGCGCCGCGCCGCCCGATGTCGTCGAGCGTCGCGACGAGCGCATGGTAGTTGGAGTAGATGCCGCCGATGAACGCGAGTCTCATAGCGCTTGAAAGTATGGTACCGGCCAATTAGGATCGCTTTGTGACAACAACTGCGCAGAAGCTGCTCGAGGATGCCCTGTCGCTGGCCGCGAATGACCGTGCCGAACTGGCCGCACAACTGCTTGCCAGTCTCGACGAAGTCGAACCCGACGTGGAAAAGGCATGGGCCGCCGAGATCGCGCGACGCGCTGCCGACGCGCGCCGAAATCCGAACGATGACGAGGATTGGCGCACGGCACTCGACGAGATTCAGCGGGAAGTGCTGTCGCGTTGAAACGCGTTCGGCTGCGGGAACGCGCCCGGCGGGAATTGCGTGAAGCAACCGAGTGGTATCGCGAACGCAGCAACGAAGTAGCGGAGCGATTTGCAGCCGAAGTGCGGCAGACGCTCGATCACCTCGAACGATTCCCGTCAACCGGCGCTGTTGTCCCGAGCGTGCCGGATCCGGATGTTCGCCGCCTGCCCGTGCACAACTTCCCGTACCACATTGTGTTCATCCGGCTGTCAGACCACATTTCCGTGCTCGCGATCGCGCATGATCGTCGACGCCCCGGCTACTGGATCAGATAGCCTCTTCTCGTACACCCGCTGTTCCTTCTTCAGCCCGAACCCGCATCGCTCGTAAAACACGTGCGTCCGTTTGCGGATCGTGTTCGTGCGCACGCGGAGGCGTGAGACGTGGCGTGCACTCGCCCACGCTTCCGCCGCGCGAATGAGCTGCGCGCCGATGCCGGTGCTGCGTCTGGATTCGGTGACGACGAGGCCGCGGATCTCGGCGAACGGGGCGCTCTCCAGCGACACCACGATGCAGAGGTGAATCCACGCCTCGACACCGCCCTCACTCTCGGCGACGAGCACTTCATCGCCGGGCGGCAGGGCCGCGATGCGCGCGAGGATCTCGTCCGCCGTCGACGGGTATCCGAGCTCGCCCGCGAGACGGGCGAGCGCTGCCGCATCCTCGGATCGCGCGCTTCGGATCGTCACGCCGTCACGTAGGGACGCGGCGGAATGATCTTCGCGATCACCAGGCCCGCCACGAGCCATCCGAGCACTTCCGCGATCGCCTCGGAGAGCACCCACGCCGTCGGGAAGTTGTACCAGATCCAGAAACTGAGCGTCAGGGTGATCCAGCCGAACACGCCGAGGAGCATCACCACCAGCACGCGCTTCCCGTACGACACCGGCATCATCGAGATGATGCACGCGGCGATGAAGGCGGCGACGAGGTCGGTCAGGAGCTCGCTGATGAGCTGCTTCGGCGACATCGCCGCGCTGCCGCCCGCGGTGTACGCGAGGATGCCGTACGGACCGCTGGTCAGTTTTGCCTCCCACGCCTTCTTCTGCTCGGGAGTCGGTTTCTTGACCACGCCCGGGAAGAAGTAGAGGCCGGAATCCGGGACCGTCGTCTTCAGAGCCTCCAGCGCCTCGTCGGGCAGCGACGTGATGCCCAGCATGCCGAGGGGCGACATGTGGATGATGGCGCTATAGATGAAGAACACGATTCCGCCGACGATCGCCGCGATGATGATCCGCTTCATGATTCCTCCTCAGGTCGTGCAGGTGACGCCGTCCACCCAGCAGGTGTGGCACGCGCCGTAACGAAGGGGAAATGGACGAATGGTTTCGCGTAGTGTATCGCCCATGCGCGCCTCCGGCTCCTCGATGAGGATGGGACAGACATAGACGCCTTTGCTCGTCACCATGCGGCAGCTCGAGCACTGCAGCACCGACGCTTCCTCGTCCGTCAGCTCGTCGCGCGTGAGGCGCTCCCACTCCTCGTACGCGCGCGTCCGCGTTTCCTCCGCGCCGATGCGGAACAGCGGCAGCACTTTGAGGCGCGGCCGCGCGAAGCCGAAGCCGCGGATCAGTTCCAGAAACCGCGTACGCCCTTCCGCGCTCTCCACTCCCTCGGCCGCGGTCGTGACGGTGATGACCGGATTGATCCCCGCGTCGGCGAGATTGCGCAGTCCGAACATCACGCGATCCCACACGCCCCTGCCGCGGATCGCGTCGTGCGACTCGCGGTCGAACCCGTCGAGGCTCACGCGGACGTCGAGCGAATACTCGCTCGCGTCGAACAGCTCGCGCAGCCGCCGGCAGACGTCGGCGCGCAGCAGCATCCCGTTGGTCAGCACCGTCGCCGGACCCTGCTGCAGCGTCGCCTCGAGGATCGGCAGCATGTCGCGATTCATGAACGGCTCGCCGCCGGTGAAGTAGTACTCGCGCACGCCCAGCTCGCGCGCCTCGGCGAGCCGCCGCTCGACGTCGGCGAGCGTGAGCATCTCGTGCGAGTGATTGCGCGGCGACGACGAGATGAAGCAGTGCGTGCACTCGATGTTGCAGAGCGTGCCCGCGACCTGGAACCAGAGCGTATCGAGCGCGCGCAGATGGACGTCAGGATGCGATGGCATCGAGCATCACCTCCAGCTGCGCGAGTCCGGTCTGCAGCAGGAACGTGCGCGAGCGGCCGTACGCGCGCGAGCCGACGAAGAAGAAGTTCTCCTCGCCCGTCTGCAGGTCCTCCGGCTTCACGCGCGGAATGCTGAGGCAGTCGGTGATCGACGAGATCGCGCGATACAGCCGCGCGCCGCCTTCGGTCACCGGCGAGACCTCGAGCGCCAGCTCGCCGAGGAACGCGGCGTCGGGGCGATAGCCGGTGAAGGCGGCGATGCAGTCGGTCTCGACGGTGCGGCCCGCGGACAGCGCGACGACGACGTGTCCGTTGTTCTGCGCGACGCTCTCGATCATCGCGCGCCGCTCGACGCGCAGGAACGGCGGCGGATTCACCGCGAGCGCGTTCGCGCGCTCCACGACCGCGCGGCGCTCGGGCAGCGGATCGTTCGGCACTTCCTCGCACGGACGGAGATTCGGCGTGCGGAACGCCCACGTGACCTGCACGCCTTCCACGCCCTCGAGCCAGCCGATCGCGTTCGCGGCGGAGTGGCCGTCGCCGACGACGAGCACGCGGCGGCCGCGCAGGTCGCGCGTCATCAGCTCGCCGAGCGTGCGGATCGGACGCTGCGCGAGCCGCGACTCGCCGGGCGCGGGCAGACCTCCGGCGCCGAGCGCGCGCGGGACGACGAGGCCGCCGCTCGCGTCGAGCACGATCTCCGCCTCGAACACTTCGTCGTTGTCGCAGACGACGCGGAACGGGCGCTCGGCGCGCAGCGGATGTCCGGCGTAGTCGTTGCGCGTGAGTCCGCGGCGTCCGGCGGCGATGACGCGGTGCCGTGTGCGCACGCGTCCGCGCAGCGGCTCACGCTCGGTGAGCGGGACGAGAATTTGCGCGACGTATTCGGGTCCGGTGAGCAGGGCGCCGGCGTCCGGCATCGCGTCGCCGAGGAGCGCGCGCATGCGCGGCGAGACATTCATGTGCAGCGGCGAGAAGAAACGCGTCGCGCCCCAGCTCATGAGCGACGAGCCGACTTCGTCGCGCTCGAGGACGGTGACGTCGAAGCCGCGCTCGAGCGCGCCGATCGCGGCCGCGATGCCCATCGGCCCCGCGCCGATGACGAGGACGCGGCGCATCAGACCTCGCGGCGCGCGAGCGCGTTGCACGACTGCGCCCAGTGCGCGATCGTGCCGCCGCCGCGGATGACCGCCGCGACGCCGACCGCCTCCGACATTTCCTCGGGGGAGATCCCGGCGTCGCTGCAGGCGGAGGAGTAGGAGTCGATGCAGTACGGCTCCTGGATCGCGTAGGCGACCGCGAGCGCGATCAGCTTCTTGGTCCGCTCATCGAGCGCGCCCGCCGCCATGGTCTGCTGATACCAGTTGAGAAACCCATCCCATCCTTTGGGATTGGCTTTCGAGATCTCGCCGAAGCGAGCGAGGTCCTCGGACATGTAGTAGCTCGGCACTTCCGCCTCCCTTTTCCGTGCGGTGAACGGGGAACGGTCAGACGTTCGCGGGAGGGGCGCGCGAGGGGCGGTGAAGGGTGTGACCGGGTTGCACGGTTGCGCGGTTGCGCGGTTGCGCGGCGGGAGCTTGCGCGAAGAACGCGCGCCAGGCGCGATCGCGTTTTGCGATCGCGAGCGCGCGCTCGTCGTCGACGTCGATGGTGCCGCGCACAATGGCCACTTGTGCAAGGTGACGCGCGCAGAGTTGGACGAGATCGCGGCGGCGCGGGGTGAACTGCACGAGCAGGTCGGGCTCCGGCGCGAGGAGGGCGATGCAGTTGATGCCGCCGTCGCGCGAGGGGGAGATCGCGGGGACGCCGCGCTCGAGCGAGGCGAAGATCTCGCCGAGGTCGCGCGGCGGGGCGTCGATCGCGGCGAGCACGATCGCGTCGAAGCCGCGCGCGAACGCATCCACGGAAGCCCGCGCCGCGCGCTCGCCGAACGTCGCGCCGCGCTGCTCGAGCCATTCGCGCTCGATGTCCGGCGCGATCGACGCGAGCGCGTCCCGGTCCGCCGCCGCGCACGCCACGACCGGCGTGGCGCCATGCCGCCGCGCGGCATCGAGCCACGACGCGACCAGCGCCCGGAACAGCGGCGCGGCGAAGCGCATCCGCTTCTCCGCCGCCTCCCGCTCCGGACTCCGCGCGAACAACACGATCGCCGTGCGCATCTGCGGAGAGTGTAAGCGATCCGTGCAGGTAGGGATTTCCTCCCTCGGGTCACTCCATGGAGTGATGGCGCTTCAGGAAGCGGCGGTCCCGATGCTCGTCGCAGACCCAACCGTCTGCCGCAAGCGCCAGATCGACTGCTTCGAAGACGTCCGCATCCGGGAACAGTTCTTCCTCGACGGACCGGTGACTCGCCGCCTCGCGGTCCTCGATTTCGACGAGACCACCGGCGCGCTTCATCCCCGCATCGCGTACCTGCGGCCCGCCCGGACCGGCGGACGCGGCGCGTACGCGCGGAATCCCGACCCCGCCTCGCGCGAGATGCAGGCGCTCAGCGTGTTCGCCACGGTGATGAAGACGATCACGCAGTTCGAGGAGCCGGAGGTGCTGGGGCGGGAGGTCCGCTGGGCCTTCGACGCGCCGCAGCTGCTGATCATCCCGCGCGCGGGCGAGTGGAAAAACGCGTTCTATCAGCGCGAGTCGCACAGCCTGCAGTTCTTCTACTACATCGGCGACGACAATCAGCGCATCTACAGCTGTTCCTCGCGCGACATCGTCGCCCACGAGACCGCGCACGCGCTGCTCGACGGCATCGCGCCCGACCTCTACCACTCCGCGACGCCGCAGTCGCTCGCGCTGCACGAGTGCGTGGCGGACATGGTGGCGCTGATGTCGGCGTTCAGCAGCCGGACGCTCGCCCAGTCGGTGCTCGAGGATACGAACGGCTCGATCAGCGAGCCTTCGGCGTTCAGCCAGCTCGCCGAGGAGTTCGGCGGGAAGAAGGCGCTCCGCTCGCTGCGCAACGACACGAAGCTGGGCGACGTCAGCGGAACCGAGCCGCACCGCCTCAGCGAAGTGCTCTCCGGCGCGCTCTACGCCATCGTCGAGCAGCTTTTCGAAAAGGCGAAGCGCTCCTTCACGCCGGACGTGGCCCTCGGCGGGATGGCCAGCCAGTTCCGGCGCATCCTCGTGCGCGCGCTCGATTACCTCCCGCCCGGCGAGATCTCGTTCGCCGACTACGGCCGCGCCATCATCGCGTCCGATCAGGCCGCCTATCCCGAGGACACGACCGCGCGGACCACGCTGATCGCGGAGCTGACGAAGCGCGGGATCGTCCCGAAGGCGGACGCGCTCGCGGTCCGGACGAACTTCACCGCGAAGGAGCTCGACGGAGTCGACTTCGAGACGCTCACCAGCAGCGACTGGGCGGCCTACGAGTTCGCCAATCGCAACCGCGGGCTCCTGGGGATTCCGAAGGACGTCCGCATCCGCGTCCTGCCGCGGCTTCGCCCGAAACGCATCTTCCGCCAGAAGGACAAAAGCAAAACAGAAGTCCACGAGTGCCTGTTCAAGGTCTCGTGGGACCAGAAGGAGCCGAACAAGCTCGGGAGCAAATTCGCGCGCGAGCGCCAGATTACCGTCGGCACCACGCTGGCGATCGACGCCGACACCCGCGTGGTCCGCGCGCTGCTGACGTCCGATCACCGCAGCCAGGTGGAAAACCGCGACGCGTTCCTCGGAAAGCTGGCGGACAGCAATCTCCTCAGCACCGAGGAGCCGGTCGGCGCGGAAGTCCGCGTCGAACAGATGAACGACGTCATGCGCGTCCGCTGCACCGCGCGCATGCTGCATCTCGGGAGCGAGTGATGGCCGGCCGGATCCGCGTCCGCATGTACAACGTCCGCCTCGGCGACGCGATCCTCGTCACCATTCCGTCGTCGCCGAAGCAGCACATCCTCATCGACGTCGGCAACAAGTCCGCCGGTCCCGGCGCCGACAAGAGCGTGTTCGAGCCCGTGCTGAAGAACATCATCAAAGTGCTCGACGGCGCGCCGCTCGATCTCTACATCTCCACGCACGAGCACATGGATCACGTGCAGGGCTTCCTGTATGCGTCCGAGCAGCTCGGCATCGACGCCAAAGCGGTGCTGAAGCCGAAATACGTCTGGATGACCGGCTCCGCGCATCCCCGCTACTACGATACCCATGACGAGGCAGACAAAAAGCTGGCGCTGGCGCGGATGGCCTATAACCAGGCGGTCCGCTTCTACGCGGCGCCGGGCGCCGCGCCGCCGTCGCAGTTCGTCCGGACGCTGCTCGATCTCAACAACTACATCGAGACCGACAAGTGCGTCGGCTACCTGCGCAAGCTGTCGAAGAAGACGTACTACATCGACCGCACGACGAAGCTCACCGGCAAGCACGCGCTCAAGAGCGTCCGCATTTCGATCTGGGCGCCCGAAGAGGACACGAGCGTCTACTACGGCACCTTTCAGCCGCTCGCGGTGCGCGCCGGCGACGGCAGCCCCGCCGCGATCGCGGCGAATCTCCTTCCGCCGCAGGGCGTCGACGCCGGCGCGTTCTACAACCTCGTGCAACTGCGGAACAACATCGGCGACACGCTGCTGCAGATCGACAAGGCCGCGAACAACACCAGCATCGTCTTCTGCCTCGAGTGGAACGAAGAAGCTCCTCTTCTGCGGCGACGCTGAGGAGCGGAGCTGGAAGGAAATGAACAAACAGGGGGTGCTCGCGGAAGTGGACTTCCTCAAGATCTCCCATCACGGAAGCCACAACGGAACGCCGGACGTCGACCTGCTGAACAAAGTCCTGCCGCTCGACGGAAAGAAGCGCAAGGCCGCGATCTCCACCTGCACCGGCGCCTACGCCGGCATGCCCGACAAGACCACGCTGGACGAAATCCGCAAACGCGCGACTGTCTCCAACACGGAAGAGGACTCCAAACCGGGCGGCTGGGTCGACGTGGAGGTGTGAGCGGCGTGGGTTAGTCTGTAGGCGTGGAGCCCATCTACCGCGGCTGGCGCCGCCCCGGTCCCTTCCCGCCCGGCGGCGTCGACGTCGAGGAGGGCGAGTCGCTCGACGTCATCTGCGGGAGCTGGCGCATTTTTCAGTACGAGCGCGGGCACCGTTACTCCACCGATGACGTGCTCACCGCGTGGTACGGCTCCGCGCACGCGCCGCGCGTCGAGCGGGCGGCGGACCTCGGATCCGGGATCGGCTCGGTCGCGCTGATCTGTGCGTGGCGGCTGCCGGGCGCGACGTTCTGCACCGTCGAGGCGCAGGACATCTCGATCCGGCTCGCGCGCAAGACCATTCGCTACAACGGGCTCGAGCCGCGGTTCACGCTCTATCACGGCGACCTGCGCGATCCCTCGATCCTCACGAATGAAGCGCCGTTCGATCTCGTCACCGGCTCGCCGCCGTACTTTCCGCCCGGAACGGCGACCGAGGCGCGGCACGCGCAGGCCGTGCACGCGCGGATCGAAATGCGCGGCGACGTCGCCGACTACGCGCAGGCAGCGGCGCGCATCCTCGCGCCCGGAGGATTGTTCGCGTTTTGTTTCCCGACCGTGCAGACCGAGCGCGCGCTGCAGGCAATCGATGAGGCCGGCCTCGCGCTCATTCGCCGCCGCGACGTCGTGTTCCTTCTCGGCGATCCGCCGGTGATCACGCTCTTCGCCGCCTCGCGGCGCGCAGACATCCCGCGGCAATACAACGCCTTCGTCGAGCCGCCGCTCACCATCCGCCACGCCGGACGCGTCACCGATCCGGAATACTCCGCGGTTCGCCTCAGCTTTGGCTTTCCGCCCGGCAACGTACCGCCGGAGTAGAATACCCATCCGCGCAAAACCCGCGCGTTTTCTGTAGAACAATCCATTCATGGAGGAATCATGAGAGCAGTTCGGAGAAGACTGTGGTCTGCCGGCGCGCTGCTGATGCTCATGACGGCCGCGGCATTCGGGCAGGATCTCGCCTCGTTCGAGAAGCGAACGACGACGAAGAAGCTCGACAACGGCCTGACGATCATCATCTGCGAGCGCCATGACGCGCCCGTGTTCTCGTACGCCACGTACGTCAACACCGGATCGGCGCAGGAGGTCCCCGGGATCACCGGCCTCGCGCACATGTTCGAGCACATGGCGTTCAAGGGCTCGGACCGGCTCGGGTCGAAGGACTGGGCGGCGGAGAAAGCCGCGCTCGCGAAAGTCGAGACCGCGTACGCCGCCTACGACAAGGCGCGGCGCGCCGAGACCGGCCGCGACGACCAGGCGGTGAAGGATCTCGAGAAGGTCTGGCGCGATGCCATCGCCGACGCCGACAAGCAGATGGTGAACGACGAGTTCTCCGAGATCGCGCGGCGCGCCGGCGGCGTCGGCATGAACGCCGGCACCGGCTCCGACGAGACGGTGTACTTCTTCTCGATGCCGTCGAACCGCTTCGAGCTCTGGGCGTTCCTCGAGTCCGAGCGTTTCCGCAACCCGGTGTTCCGCCAGTTCTACAAAGAGCGCGACGTCGTGTTCGAAGAGCGGCGCATGCGCACCGAGTCGAGCCCGTTCGGCCGGCTCATCGAGCAGTTCCTCGCCGCCGCGTTCATCGCCCACCCCTACGGCTTCCCCACCGTCGGCTGGCCGTCGGACCTGACGAGCTTCTCCGTCACCGACGCGGAGGCGTTCTTCCACAAGTACTACGTGCCCTCGAACATCGTCATCACCATCGTCGGCGACGTCAATCCGGCCGAGGCGATGCCGATCATCGAGAAATACTTCGGCGGACTGCCGAAGGCGCCCGCGCCCGAGGCGCTGCGCACCATCGAGCCGCCGCAGATCGGCGAGCGCGTCGTGACGCTGCGCGAAGCCTCGCAGCCGGTGTACCTCGAGGGCTACCACCGCCCCGCGGTCACGCATCCCGACAACGCCACCTACGACGTCATCTCCATGCTGATGTCGAGCGGCCGCACGTCGCGCCTCTACAAGTCCCTCGTGCGCGACAAGAAGATCGCCGCGAACGCCGCGGGCTTCAACGGCTTCCCCGGCGAGAAGTATCCGCACCTCTTCGCGTTCTTCGGCATCACCACGCCGGGCCATACGCCGGATGAGATCTCGGCCGCCATCGGCGCGGAGATCGAGAAGCTGAAGGCCGAGGACGTGCCGGCGGACGAACTGCAGTCGGTGAAGACGCGCGTGCGCGCGGGACTCATCCGCCAGCTCGACAGCAACTCCGGACTCGCCGTCCAGCTCGCGAGCTATCAGACGCGGTACGGCGACTGGCGCGAACTGTTCCGCGAGGTCGAGCGCATCGACAAGGTCACGGCGGCCGACATCCGCCGCGTCGCGAACGAGACCTTCGTCGCGAACAAGCGCACCATCGCCAAGATCGAGTCGACGAAGACCGCGCCGAAGGGAGACTCGAAATGAAATCTCTGCGCAACGCAGCGGCCCTCGGCCTCGCATCGCTCCTGACCGCCGGCATCGCCGCCGCTCAGGTGAAGGATTACAAGGAGATTCAGACTCCCCCGCTCCGCAAGTTCTCGATCCCCCAGCCGAAGCGCATCCAGCTCGCCAACGGCATGGTCATCTTCCTCCAGGAAGACCACGAGCTGCCGCTGGTCCGCGGCTCGGCCACCATCCGCGGCGGCTCGCGCGAAGTGCCCGCCGGCAAGGAAGGCCTCGCCGCCATCTACTCCGCCTCCTGGCGCACCGGCGGCACGACGTCGAAGACCGGCGATGAACTCGACCAGTTCCTCGAGGCGCGCGCGGCGCGCGTCGAGGCCTCCGGCGACGACGACTCGATGGCCGTCTCGATGGACATCCTCAAGGGCGACCTCGACGCCGTCTTCCCGATCTGGCTCGATGTGCTCCGCAATCCGGCGTTCCGCCAGGACAAGATCGACCTGGCGAAGACGCAGGCGTCGTCCGCGATCTCCCGGCGCAACGACGAGCCGGGCGGCATCCTCGGCCGCGAGGCGAACAAGCTCGGCTACGGCGCGGACTCGCCATACGCGCGTCAGACCGAGTACGCGACCATCAACTCGATCACGCGCGACGACCTCGTCGCCTTCCACAAGCGCTTCCTCCACCCGAACAACATGATCGTGTCGTTCATCGGCGACTTCGACTCCGCGAAGCTGGAGAAGAAGCTGCGCGATACCTTCGGCGGCTGGCCGAAAGGCCCGCAGGCGCCGGCCGCGCCGACGGCGATGAGCCCCGCGAAGCCCGGCCTCTACTTCGTCGCGAAGGACGATGTGACCCAGGCCAGCATCGCCATGGTGCATACGGGCATCATGCGCAACAACCCCGACTTCTACGCGACCGTGGTCATGAACGAGATCTTCAGCGGCAGCTTCGCCGGCCGCCTGATGCAGCGCCTGCGCTCGCAGCGCGGCCTCACCTACGGCGTCGGCGGCGGCATCGGCGCAGACTGGGACCATCCCGGCCTGTTCCGCGTGCAGATGTCGACGAAGAGCAGCACGGCGCTGGAGTCGGTCGAGGCGCTGCGCAATGAAGTCAAGCTGTTGACTACCGATCCGGTGACGGAGGGCGATCTCGCGCAGGCGAAGGACTCGATCCTCAACGCGTTCGTATTCACGATGGACACGCGCGCGAAGGCGCTCAATCAGCAGGTGCTGCTCGAGTTCTACGGGTTCCCCGCCGATTACTACGTGAAGTATCCGTCGATGATCCAGGCGGTCACGGCGGCGGATGTGGAGCGCGTGGCGAAGAAGTACGTGCATGCCGATCAGCTGGCGATCCTGGTTCTCGGCAAGGAGAAGGATTTCGAGAAGCCGCTGAATACCCTCGGGCCGGTGACCGCGCTCGACATCACGATTCCGGAGCCGGGCGGCGCGCCGGCCGCGAAGAGCGCCGCCGCGCCGTCGTCCGGCAATGCCGACGGTCTCGCGCTGGCGAACAAGGTCGCCGAGTTCATCGGCGGCAAGGCGAAGGCCGATTCGGTGCAGGCCATGCGCCGCACGGCGTCGATGAAGATGGTCACGCCGCAGGGCGAGATGGAAGTGGAGATGAACGGCCTGACGCGCTATCCCGACGCGCAGCGCGTGGTGATGACGATGCCGATGGGCACGATGACGCGCGTGGTGTCGCCGGATGCGGCGTTCATCATTACCCCGATGGGCACGCAGGATCTCCCGTCGTCGCAGCGCGACGCGACGGCGGCGGAGATGAAGGCCGAGCTGCTGGCGGTGATCAAGAACATCGGCAATCCGAAGTATGTCTTCACCGCCGGCGCGACGGAGAAGATCGGCGGCGCCGACGCGCGCCTGCTGGAGATCAACGCCGACGGCGCGAATGTGAAGTGGTACGTCGATCCGTCGAGCGGCAAGCTCCTGCGCAGCGTCTCCCGCTCCACGGCCGGCCCCGCCCCCGGCGACGTGGTGACGGATTACACGGAGTGGAAGTCGTTCGGCGGCGTGAACCTCCCGTCCGCCGCGACGATCACCCGCAACGGCGAGCGCGCCGGCGAGTTCCACGTGACGAACGTGGAAGTGAATCCGGCCATCGAGGCGGATGCGTTCGTGAAGCCCGCCGCCAAGTAGGTTGCTGAGTTGCTGGGTTGCTGGGTTGCTTTGGCGGCCCGGCAACCCGGCGCTTTTAGCGTGTCATTCCGAACCGCGAAGACGGTGAGGAATCCCCTCGGAGCTGCGGGAGACGCGCAAGTCGGCATAGGATCCTTCGCCGTCTACGCGGCTCAGGATGACACCGTTACAACCGCTCGAGCTCCGCGCGGATCGCGTCCAGCGACCAGTACGCGCTGAACCGGTCGCGGAGCTCCGCGCCGAGGGCACGGTAGAACTTCTGCGCCGGCTGGCTCGCGGCCGCCTTTTCGACGTGCCAGCGAACGCCGAGGCCTCGCTCGAGTGCGATCGCGCCCAGCTCTCGCATGAGCATCGTGCCGGCGCCATGGCCGCGCGCGGCTTCGGAAACGTACAGGTCGTCGAGGTAGAGGTAGTCCTGTACGGCCCACGGCGAGAATTGCACGATGTACGACGCGAAGCCGACGATCGCGCCTTCTTCCTCGGCCACGAGGAACGCCATGCGTCGCGGCTCATCGAAGCAGCTTCGATGCAACGCGTCCTCATTCAGCGCGAAATACTGCAGCATGTCTTCATGCTCCGCCAGCTGGCGCATCAGGCGGTGCACAGCAGGAACATCCGAGGGCTCGCCGGCGCGGACTCGAACCCTCACGAGCGGAAGCCTGGATCGATGCGTTCGAGTTTGCGCAGCAACGCGGGCCAGGCGAGTGCGCCGCCGGCGCCGCGCGTCACCTGCTTCGCCTGAGCGGTCGCGCCGGCGATGATGCGCGGGTCGATGGGGATCAGGTTCGAGCCGCCGGCCTGCGCGCGGATCTGGATCTTGCACGCCGCCTGGAAGAGGTACATGAACAGGAACGCGTCGGGGACGTTGTCGGCGACGGTGAGCAGGCCGTGGTTGCGCAGCATGAGGAAGTTCCTGTCGCCGAGGTCGCGGACCAGGCGCGGACGCTCCTCTGCGTTCAGCGCGACCCCTTCGTAGTCGTGGTACGCGAGTGAGGCCAGCACGAAGATCGATTGCTGCGAGATCGGCAGCACTCCCGCGGGTTGCGCGGAGACCGCGATCCCGTCGAGGCTGTGGAGGTGCAGCACGCACTTCGCGTCCTCGCGCGCGGCGTGAATCGCGCTGTGGATGTTGAACCCGGCCGGGTTGATGTCGTACGGCGAGTCCTCGACCTTGCGCCCTTCGAGATCGATCTTCACCAGACTCGACGCCGTGATCTCGTCGAAGAGCATCCCGTAGGGATTGATGAGGAAATGATGCTCCGGCCCCGGTACGCGGACGGAGATGTGCGTGAAGATCAGGTCATCCCAGCCGTAATGCGCGACGAGCCGGTAGCACGCCGCCAGGTCAACGCGCGCCTGCCATTCGGAGTCGTTTGCCATGCCTGAACAGTATCACCGGTATCCGGTCGCGTCGGCAGGCTTGCCGGCGTGACGCAGAAACCTCGCGATCATTCCATGGCACGAAGCTCCGGATACCTTGGCGATGCAATCCTGATCGGCGAGCCATCCGCCTCTTTCAGATACGCGTCGAAAAACGTGTGCAGGCAATACGACGTCACCTCGAGCTGGCGGCGTCCGCCGATGCGGAGCTTTCCGAACAGACGGAGCACGCCGCGCAGGAGGCGGCTCTTCAACAGAGCTCCGTCGTCGGTGAAAGTGAAATGGTTCGCGCCGTTGATCACCACGCGCAGCCGGCCATTCGCCGGCAGGCGGCCGTAAACCGATTGAATGTTTGCGAGGATGCCCAGGCTCTCCGGATCGGATTCTCCGCCGTGGTCGCTCAGAAGGAACAGGAACGGCCGATCGATCCCGGCCTCGATCACTCGGCCATGCAGAGCGCCGTCCACATCGACGCCGGCCCTGCACCGGGGATCTTCCCGGCAGAATTGCGCGGCCGCCGCGCCGCCGAACGAGTGGCCGAAGATCCCCACGCGCGTCATGTCGAGCCGTCCCCGGAACCTGTCCGCATCCGTGGTGTTCAAACGCTCCAGCCGATCCAGGACGAACGCGGCATCGGCGGTCCACGCATCCAGCAGCGCGCTCGCGCGATGCTCCCGCTCCCGCGCGGACCAGCGTTCGGGATCATTGTCCGGCGACCGCCTGAACACCCGGCCGTCGGGGAACACCACGAGGCCGGTGCGATACGGAGTGTCGAAGCCCACGACGACGTATCCGTGACTGGCCAGGTCCTCGGCGAGCGCCGAGTAATTCCAGACCTCGGCGGAAGCGCCCGCTCGCAGGATCACCACCGGAAACGACTGCTGCAGCGGCGACACATCGGGATTCCGCGTACTGTGGATCCGGACCTTCGACAGATCCCGCGTCAGGAACCTGCTGATCAGCGGAGGGCGCGCGCGTTCGACCTCTGCCCGCAATCGAGGCGGCAGGTAATCGTCGGCCGCAGCGGACGGTCCCGCTGACGACGGGTACCAGATCCAGACCAGGAGCTCGCGTGTCCGTTCGTCTCTCCAGTCATACACAGCGCGGCCGACCGCGAATCGCCCCGTGAGCGCCGGCAATTCGACCGCGGTCCGATGCTCCAGCCAGAGCGACCCGAGCAGCACGGCGACCCCGAGAACCGCCGCGACGGCCAGCACCGCGAACACTCTGAGCAATCGGCGCAAGTCCTTTGCAATGTAAAGCGTGTGGACTTCACTGTCAAGCCCACTAAGCTTCGCGAGGCAGGGCCTGCAGATTCCGCTGCACGACGCCGACGTGATGCCGTTGGTGGTAGAGCGTGAAGAACAGCATCTCGCGGATGGTGAGTTTTCCGAGCAGTGGATGGGGAAGCTGGAGCTGATCCAGCTTCTTCTCGGGCCAGTGAGCGACGGCCTCTCTCAGCTCGCGAAGAATCTGCCCGTAGGTGAGCAGAATACTGTGGCGCCACGCCTCCGGATCGCTTTCCGTGTGGGAAGAAGGTGCAAAGCGGCCGGCCTGTCCTCCCGCCGCCAGCAGGCCGCGGTAGCGCGTGCAAAGATCTTCATAAGGGACAGAAGGACGCCTGCTCTTGCCGAAGGTGAATCGCAATACGAGCTTCGGAGTCTTGAGCGCTTTCACGACCGGCCTGTTGGACTTCGTCAGGTGACGTACCGTATCCGCCGGCGACCAGGAAGTGCCGATCGGCTGGAAGAAGGACGCCGTATCGAAGGCACTCCAGTACGCGGAGCTCTCCGCTTCCTGACGCTCGAGCGCGAGGAGAATGTCGTCTCGTGTCTGCGGTGAATCCATTCGGGATCGGGCGGCATGATACCGGATCGTCACCCGGACGGCCGCACCACGCTTGCGCCGGCGGCCGTGAGGAGCTCGCGCAGCAGCGAACGGTGGCAGCGCTCCTCGTTCTCGCAGTAACAGCCCACGGAGAACGCCGTCGAGTGGGACAGGCTCGCCAGCAGGTCGATGAGGTGCGCGTTGTCCGGCGTCCCCATTTCGGCCCTGTACTTGCGGACGAACCTCTGCCACTCCGCAACCGTCGTCGCCGCCTTCGCCTCCTGGAGCAGGGCGGCGGACGGCGCGAGCTGCGGGAGCCAGACGTCGTACCAGTTCTCCGGCGCAATCCGTTCCTTGCGCACACCCCGCGGCGGCCTCCGCACCGTCCCGATGCGGAGACCTTCGTCAGGGTTCCGATGAGATCCCAGCTGGATGATGAGAATCGGCACGAACGCGTCCTTCCTCAGGGATTGCCGGCTGCGCGAGAGCGAGGACTCCTGTCGTGAATCGCATCAACACTACTCTACGGCGGCCGACGGGAATCGGTTAGCTGTGTATTCGAAGAACCATCTGCCGCGGACCACACATCCAGTACTGGAAAGTCTCGCATCCTCCACCACAAACCGCAGAAGCTGGTCGAATTGACCCAGGAGCTCGTCCTGGCACTTCTGATCCGCTCTGGCAGCCGCGCCTTTCATCGATTCTGCAACGGACCTGCGAAACCGCCTGCGCGAGACCTGGCCGTGGCGCATTTCGACATGGACAGTCTCCGGTTCCAGCATCGCAGTCGCCGGCATCGAGATCGCGACCTCGCCGTCAACGACGTCCGTAATCAGCTTGTTGCGCACATGGGCGGTCGACCATCGGTCTGAAACCAGCTTCAGCCACTGGAGCGATCCAAAGCCGGAAAACAACTTCAGCCACTCGACGGCGCCGGCCTGGGCGAAGACCTTTCGCACCGGATTGATGCGAAAAAATGCCTGCTCCCACCGGCGGGCCATCGCGCTCGAATGTGCCCACGCCGCAAGCCCCAGAGCGAACAGCGTAACGGTCATCGCCAGCTCGAAGATGAGGATCCGTGTGTTATCGATCCCGTAAAGCGCGGCGATGTACTGCGTGCGCCACTCGGTCCAGAAGACCCAGCTGTAGACCAGCGCGGGTGCCAGAAAGACGAGCCGCAGATAATGCAGCACGCCGTGGCGTCCCCATCGTGCGAGGGTCGGCGGTGCGTTGAGAACCTGCGTCATCGCCAGTGTGTGATAAAGAATGTTCGCGCGGCTATCGCCCCTTTGCGAAGCCTCCTTGTCCTCTGCGCAGACCCGCCTCACCTTGTACAAAGAGAGCTGAAGGTTTTCGTGTTCGCGCGCAATCGTCATCACCAGCACGAGGAGCAGCAGAACGAGCGCGATGCCGCTCATCAGCCCGAGATCGTTGATGTCGATCGACACGCCGGGAATGGGCGAGGTCGTGAAGATCGCCCTCGACGCGAACTGTTTCGTATATTCGGCGCGCACGGCCTTCAGCCGGTTGGGGTCGCCGCTGCCCAGGTATTCGGGCGGGTCGTACCAGTCACTCGCATCCCGCTTGTATGCCGCTTTGATGGCGTCGATGCGAGACCCGTTGCGGCCTGCCGTTTTCGGCGGCGACTGATACCATCGGCCCGACTCGCGAGCATACTGGTACCACTTGTCGAGTCTCCTCCGCGGCCAGCTGTCCTCGTGAATGTTATGGTTCGTGATGAATATCAGGACGGTTGCAACGACGACGACATAAAAGGCATACCGGGCACGGTCGGATGACGTGCGCATGGCTTCTACGAATTCGCTCAAGTGCAGTTGCGTATCCACTGGTTCCTCGGCCATCGATGCCTCCTGACTGGGAGGGGATTCGACTGGAGCAGTCCCTACCCCGGGCCGCCGCGCTGCTCTGGCGCGTTACCATAGACGCAACAATGCCCCGCGGTCCGGTCTCCCTTCTGGCGTGTCTCGTCCTCGCCGGTTGTACGGCGGCGCCGCAGCTTCGCGCGCCGGTCGCTGACGACGGGCCGGGCGAAGCGGCCGAGTACTACGCGAGCAAACGCGCGGGCAGCAGCGATCCGCAGGCGAGCTATGCGCGGGCGCGTGCGCAGATGCGGCGCATGTCGCGGTACTCGACCGAAAGCGACACCTTCGCGACGCGCGGTTTGCTCGCGAACGGCGACGACGGCGACGAGCCGCCGTTCGAACGCTGGACGTACCTCGGGCCGGGCAACATCGGCGGCCGCACGCGCACGCTGGTCATCGATCCGCGCGCGCCCGATACCATGTACGCGGGCGGCGTGTCGGGCGGCATCTGGAAAACGATCGACGGCGGCGAGCAGTGGCAGCCGATCGGCGATGCGCTCGCGAACCTCGCCGTCAGCGCGCTGGCGATGCATCCCGGCGATCCGAAGACGCTCTATGCCGGCACCGGC
>Ga0134123_10000869_pt1 | contig 19921 bp, 12 predicted proteins | sample KB303_FD_96460 | JGI IMG/M metagenome (GOLD analysis project Ga0134123, IMG submission 96460) | Terrestrial soil microbial communities without Nitrogen fertilizer from Kellogg Biological Station, Michigan, USA - KB3-0-3 | ecosystem: Environmental > Terrestrial > Soil > Unclassified ...
CCCGAATTAGGCGGTGGTGAAATGAAAAAATGGCATTATGTTGATTACCCTTTTGTACCTGATGAAGAAGAAGTGTTTGGTGAGGATCCCGATCCTATCAATGCACAGGAAAAATTAATATCATTTATCACTTCTTTGAAAACGCAAACAGAAAGCGCCCAGAAAGCTGTAGATGTATGCTGGACCTTTCACTTGCTGGAAGATATTCATCAACCGCTACACACAGTTTCAATGTTTGATGGGGATTTGCCTCATGGAGATAGAGGGGGCAATTCAAGATATATTAAACTTCCCACCGGGGGTGCAGCAAAAAAACTTCATAGTTATTGGGATGGACTTATTACTGGAACGTTGAGAAATATTCCGGCTAAGGCGACTGCATTGCTTGCTAAACCTCAATATCAGGAAGCAAACCTTTCGGAACTTACAACGAATACAGATGTTGAAAGCTGGATAAAAAAAGAAAGCTTTCCTCTTGCTGTAAGCGCAGTTTATAAAAATGGAAGTGTGAATGGTGTAAAAGGTGCGCCCACTACTGTAAGTAATTCTTACGTTACCACTGCAAAGAAAACAGCAGAACGTAGGGTGGTTCTTTCAGGTATTCGATTGGCAAAAAAACTGATTGAAATTTATGAATAGAAAATTTCAATACAATTGAGAATATAATCGGTAATTTTTTTAAAATAGAAAAATCTGCGATCCCCAAGCAGATAATTCGTATCCCTGAAATAACTTTCAGGGATATCTTTATTCCCTCACATTAGGTAAAAAATTTAAAAAGCCAATAAGCCATTGCTTCAAAAGTTAAGAATTGCCCAAGTACTTCCCTCTTTAACTTTATCAGAGTTAAAGTACATTTTGAAAAAAAAATTCTTTAAATGTTTTGAATATTATAACAAAAAATACTTTTTCCCGGATCCTTGACAAGTAAGTAATTAATTTTTATGACTGATCTTTCTTAAGTATTTTTTTAAGTGAAAAATTTAATAAAAACATTATATTTGTTTATCTTTTACTTGAGTGTAATTTTCTGTTCCCATGAAGAATATACATATAATTAAAATGAAAAAAATAGTTAATTGATAGGTGATGTTTAAATTTTAATGTTATCTCATTTATATTTTTTAGTTACTTTTTATTTTGCTTTAGCAAGTGCCATAGTAGGTTTTGGTTTTGCCAGTGATCAGATAGGAATTGGAACCGCAAAAAAGTCCTTAGGCCAATGGATTACCAGTTCAATGCATGGAGAATCCTTAAGATGGGACATAATAATTATTAATTTATTCGATAGCATTTTTGGATCTAAATTTTGGACGTTAAAAAGAATTATGAGATCGGCATTTGCCTCCTTGAGCATATTTTTAATTATGCTGATCATTTGGTTTCTGACTCATAAAACTTATGGATGGGCTTTCATTGATCATAGTAACTTTTATAAAAGAAGCCTTGAAATTATATTAGCTTTTACAATGTGTAATATTATTGGTGATTTTTTGTCACTTCAGATCACAAGATATATTTTAATGCATTTAAAAAATGTATTTAACATGTTCATAATATTATTTTTCGTATTGGTAGATTTTTTAATGTCTGTGACAATTATTTTACTTATTGGAATCCTTTATATAGAACACATACAGCGAGTTTTTTTCATACCGGAATTACCTTCAATTGATTATCGTGAATTTAGCTCATATGTAAAGTCTTTAAAATTAATTCCTCTGCAACCTGGTTATTTTCCGGAAGGTGTAGTTTTCTATTCCTCACTTCTCACATCTATTTGGTTATGGTTAATAGTTCCTGCAAAATGGTTTTACAAGTGGGTTTTTCCAAAGGGTGTAGGTAAATTAATTTTAAAATGGATTGATATTAATAAATATCCCATGACTTTTTTGTGTATAATCTTTAATTGCTTGCTTGGTCTGATTTTTCTACTTATCGCAGGAATTGTAGTAATAAGAAACTATATTTTGTTTTAAAGTACTCTAATAGAAAAAAATACGCGCGTGCGTAATTCATTATCGAAATAACATTTCCTTTTGATATTCTATGTTAACCAAAAACTTTGCCCTTTAAAAAATAAAGGTAATCCTATGTTTATCATCTATTCCACCAGGTTATGAACAGTCGGTTGAAAAATATATATAGCCTTTTCAACTGCAATCAGGAAAACTTGATATAACCTTTGTGTAATATTCTCCCGTCCCAATAACCTCTCCCATAGTTATATCAGCAGGAAAATATTCCAAAAAACAACACAGCTTTTAGCAACGGCTTTAAGCTTTTGAAATTAATTATCGCAAACAGGATTAATCATTCTGTATGCTGTGTTGTAATAATAATAATATAAAACGAGGTTTGTCATGGAACGATCTTCCTTTCCCCCTTTAATTCTCTCTGTTTAATCATTTAAAAAAACCGTCATGAAAAAAAATAGTCTATTATTTAAACTGTTCATTGTAACAGGATGCCTCCTGTTTGTATCAAAAGCAAATCTTCAGGCTCAAACCATCAGCGATGCCTACGCATCTATTGCTGACTCAACAGGTCAGAACAATATTTTTACAATTCTACTAAGCGATTCTTCAGGGATCGATCAAATCGAAACAAAACTCGGAACAATGGAAGGGGAATCTGATCTTCACCTTCATGTATTTGACTTCGATTCACAACCTGGAAGCCCCTATACATATAACCGCACTGGAAATACTTTAAAACTTGGAATAGGCACTGTTTCTCCAAACGGAATTTACTATGGCGAATGCCGATTAAAATATACCAACGGAAGTTGGAGTAGCTCATTTCAATTTATTAACAACTAAAAAATCCTGAATCATGAAAACCAAAATAAATATAATATACCTATTGTTCATTCTCACTCTTGCTTTGACAATTAATAAGGCTCATGCTACCAGTTACACCTGGAAAAATTCGGGTGGGACTGATACAAGCTGGGCTACCAGTAATAACTGGAACCCTGCAGGAGTACCAACCACTAATGATACTGTGACCATAGCAGCATCCGGTGCCGCGCATCAGCCTTATCTTGATACGATCCGCACAGTAAAAAAGTTCACGATGACATCCGGAACATTAGACCTGAACACATGGAATTTAACCATCAGCACCACTTCATCCTTCACTGGCGGAACAATTACCAATGGAAAAATATATCCAACAGGTGGAACGGTTACGTATTCAGGAACCACATTCAATTGTGAGGTGAATAGTGTTGCAGGTAAAATCATGCTTTCAGGCAGCACATTTAACTATGTCTGCTATTTTGAAGATACTAATACGTTGCTTTCCATAGGCAATCATTCGGGTACGGGAAATAATACCTTTAATGCGAAAGTAACCATGAAAAAAAATTCTACATATCAATGGGGTTTCAGCAGCACTAATGGAAATACTTTTAACGACACCAGTCTGTTTTTAAATATAAAAGGCAATGAGCTGCTTGCAAGCCAGGGCGGAAGTACTAAATTTAACGGAATTGTGTACGCGGGAAGTACTGTTACAGGAGGCGTGCAGTTCGGAGGTACATCATCGGCTGATACACTTGCCAGCGGTAAAACTATCAACGTGGATTCAAACACAGGTTTTGTAGCCGGTACCCTCCAATTCAGAAATTTTACACAGGTCGGAAACACGGCACAATCATTTACAACTACAGGTTCATCTACCTTAAACTGCATTTCAGCTACATGGGACGGAACAGTGAATTTCTCTTGCGCACATATTCTGGTTAGATTCAGCACCTTTAATGCGACAACAACACTTACACAGACAAGTACCACCACAGGCTCTAATTCTGCCGGAGGAAATACTTTTAACGCAGCTACGACTATCAGTTCTACAGGAGGAGCCATATTCAGACTCGGGCAAGATTATGATGATACATTTAATAGTGATATCACTGTGAGTGGAAGTGTTAACGTAGGAGGGAATACAACTACCACTATAAAAGGCAATCTTACGTGTGGCGGTGGAGATACTCATTTCAATGATCAAAGTTCATACACCGGAACTGTAAAGTTTTCAGGCAGTAATTCGCAGCATATTTCATCAGCTAGTGTACCCACCTTTAATAAAATTAAAATTGATAAAACAGCAGGAAGTATTACACTTGATACTTCCATCACAATGGATGATACCCTTACGTTTGTAAACGGTAATTTTATTTCCACTTCGACACACCTGTTTTCAATGAAAGCAGGAAGTACTGTGACAGGAGCAAGTAACAGCAGTTTTGTATCAGGGCCGGTAAAGAAAACGGGCAATACCGCTTTTGTTTTCCCAACTGGTAAAAATTCAATTTACAGGGCTATTGAAATGAGTGCTCCCAGCGTAAGCACCAATGCATACACAGCAGAATATTTTGATGGTGGGCAATCACTTGGAAATACAATGGACAATACAATGAAGTATATCCGCGATTGTGGATATTGGAATCTTGCAAGAAACAGCGGTTCATCCAATGTAACAGTTTATTTGTATTGGGACTCTTCCCCATGTGGTTTATTAGATTCTGCAACGGTTAAAGTTGCAAATTGGAATGGTACCACGTGGAAAGATTTAGGAAACGGGGGCGTTACCGGTAACAGCAGCACTGGTAAAGTAGCCAATTCAACTACAGTTATAACATGGGGATATTTTTCACTGGCTTACAATAAATGTTTTCTCACAGCTGCTTCCGGAAGCGACCAGGCATTTTGTGCAGGAGACTCTGTAACTATAGGTGGTTCACCGGTAGCAACAATGGGAATGACTGCTTACACTTACAGTTGGTCTCCTTCAACTGGATTAAGCAGCACAAGTGCAGCAAATCCAAAAGCGAATCCATCTTCAAATACTAATTACATTGTATCTGTAACAGATTTATCTGGCTGTACAATGCAGGATACGGTGACAATTACTTACCATTCACGCCCCACTGCAAGTGCCGGAACAGACCAGTCATTTTGTGACGGAGGAAATGTAACTATAGGTGGTTCTCCTACTGCAAATAGTGGCACAAGTCCTTACACATATTCATGGAGCCCTTCAACAGGATTAAGTAGTTCAACTGCAGCGAACCCAACCGCCACTCCACCATCATCAACCACTTATTATGTTACGGTAACAGATGCCAATGGATGTACAAAAAAAGATACAGTTGTTATTTCGGACAATAGTATCACGTACACTTGGACAGGGGCTACCTCAGATGCCTGGGAAACTTCCACAAACTGGTCTCCCACGGGAGTACCTGATCTATGTGATAACGTAATAATAAATGGTGCTGCCCCTGTTGTTTTAGCATCGGATAAGGAAATAAATTCAATAATTGTAAATTCAAGTACATTAACAGGATCTTACGTATTAAAAATATCACACAAGTCGAAATTTAATAATTCAGTTTTAAATACAGTTTCCGTATATATTGACCAAGCTGATACAATTTTATTCAGTGCAAGCCATCTTGGATGGGTATACGGGATAGGAAATTTCTCGTTCTTCAATCAAAGTGAATTTGATGAAGATATTTTTCTAATGTTAGATGGAAATGCGGATACCTATTCAGATGGAGGAAATATTTTTCATGAAACAATGTATATACAAAATCATGGTGATGGGGACATTTATCTTGCCAATTTGTATCCGGATACTTTTGAAAGTAATGTTTCATTTTCAACATATGGTGATGGAACATTTTATCCAAGTTACGGCAAAAACTCAACATTTAAAGGTACTATTGCAATAGTATATTATCCTTTTCCATCAAACGGTCCAATTTGTTTCGGTTTGAATGGAGGTAAGACTATCTTTTCTGGCACGGCAGAACAATCTATTCTGCCTGTTATCACAGGATCATATTCCGACACTTTGCTCTTGTTTAAAAAGTTAGAATTGAATAAGGATTCAGGTTCACTTACTATTGAAATTCCAATTGTGATAACCGATTCATTGATTTTTAAGAAAGGAAATATTGTTTCAGACACCACCAATCTTATCACTATGAATGCAGGTTCTATAGTTACAGGAACAAGCGATTCCAGTTTTGCTGATGGACCGGTGAAAAAAATAGGAAATTCTGCATTTATATTTCCAACTGGAAAACAGAACGAATACAGGCCAATTGAAATATCTGCTCCAGGCCTTGTTACAAATGTTTATACTGCTGAGTACTCTAATGACTCCATCCTTGTAAATAGCAGTCTACGCGACAGTACGTTAGGTCATGTAATCAGAGAACAGTATTGGAGATTAAAAAGAAATAATGGTACAAGTCAAGTTTATGTCACACTTAGTTGGAATCCACAAAATTCACTCCAAGATACGAATATTACAATTAGTAGTTGGGATGGAAGCAAGTGGAAAGATCTGGGCAGGGGTCAGTTTACAGGAACAAATGATAACGGAACATTAAAGTCCTCAGTTGTTGCTGCAAGCTTCAATGAATTTACTATTTCATATCAGATATCATCAATTTTTGTTTGTGGTGGTACACCATTATACAACAATAACTCTACTTATATTAAGTACTATACTTTCGATCCCTCAGGCAAGGAAATATACCCCGTTAACTTAAGCACTTATGCTGGTTCTACTACTTTAACAAATGGATTTCCAACCACACTTCCCTGGATTACAAATGCCTCATTTCCTTATAACTATGTACATAATAATAATACAACTGCTGCATCTCAGCAATCCAGCTATAATTTGAATTACACAAATAATATTGTTGGAATAGAATTTATATTTCGTCTTGATGAAAATTTCGGTGCCAATAGACTTATTAGATTCTTTGAGATTGGACAGAATAATGGTGGATTCTTTTCTATGTCCGGATCTTTAGAATACCCGAATTTAAATTTTATTACAAGACAAGATGTGGGTGCTAATGGAGTTACTGACGAACAATCTTTCAGTGTGATACTTGATGGAAGTGGGAGAAAAAGTCTTGATTATTATACTGATGGAAATTGGCATCACATGTTTTTTAAATATAATGCAGTTTCCGGTGAAAAAGAAATTTGGGTTGATGGACAACTTAATGATGGTTTTCACGAAACTATCACTGGTGGAACAATTCAACATCTTTACCATAAATTCAAACTGTTGACAGGTGATGCCTACGACAAATTTCTGGGAAGTATAGATGAGGTTGCTATTTACACTGATGATATTTGTGATGAACAGATTTACCAACATTATCTTAATATTATAGGGTCACATCATTATTGTTTCAACACCGGTACTGGTTGTAGCTCTTTACCAACAACGATACCCACCTCAAACCTTGTCGGTTCGTATGACGAGTTGGAATATCCGGAAAACTATATTCCCTGCACAGTGGCTTCAGTCAATGATGGTTCCTGCAGGCCATCATACGGAGGCGCAGGAATTAAATCAGCATTGGACCAACTCAAATCATATCCGTTGCCGCGTTTTCAGTCTGGAATGACCTTAAGACGAAATGTTAATTTTATGTCAGCATTTTATATGGGCGGATTCGGACAAATTGATATCTCGCAAGACGATGCAGGAATTGAAGGGGCTTTGATACAGGAGGAATTATTCAAAAATTGGAATTATTATTATAACATTACAGAGAGCAATTTTAGCCAACCAACCATAGACCATTATATTGCACTTGCACAAACCAGTTTAGCATTGAAGGAAAATGGAAGTTATGCAGCCTGTATCAGCCGTCCACAAATTAGTAATAATGAAGATTATGGGTATCTTGATTGTCCATTTCCTCCGGGTGGAAAATCATGGGTTCAAACTCCTGGACTATACGAAGATTTGTGTGTAGACCAATCGTGTTCGCTTTGTACTGAGTCATATTGGGGTCAACCAGAACATTATTATTATTTGGATGATGGCAGTGGAACTTTTCTGCAACCTAATGGCCAACCCGTTCCAAATAGTGAACGTTATTGGGACTACTCTGCAGACCCTGATCTTTATAAAAGAGATGGCGCTGTTATGAGAAAACACTTTAATAGCTGGTTAACCGCAAATAGTAATTTGTTTACCGGATTCAAAATAGACTTCATTGCAGAAAATAATGAAATATCATCTGAAGTGGCTACTGATGATTTAGCGGCTGACCCTGATGTTAACAGCGATTTTATCAGTCCACCTTCAGGATCATTTCCTGACGATAGCTGGACAGGTGGAAACTGGAGGGAATACTTTGGTTTCAGGAAAAAACAATTGGACAATAATTATAGGGACGAATTTTTTGCCAATCCTCCTGATGAGCTTACTAATACCATGTTTCTTAATTATGCTGTAGATGGAATGGATGACTATCGAAATTTATATGAATCTAACAGAATATCACAGCTTCCGATTGCCGGTAAATATTACCCAACCCCTGATTTTTATCCACCTAGTCCCGCTTTCTGGCGAGCACAAAGTGTGTCTTATTGGCATGGACTCTCATGGGTGGACAGGGGCAGGATAAAAGAACTTTCATTTGGCGATGACAGGTTTGCCCCATACGTTGCAGCGGGTTGGGATCGCGAGTATGCAGAACTGGACATAAGACCTGCACAATGGCTTGGATTATTAAAGATTGTAGGAATGATGGGAGTAGACTTTTATCATACTGGTCATTTTAAGGATGCCAAAAGTTATGGCCCAAGTAGTCTTCCTCCTGATCCAAAAGGTTATGCTTGGCAGGCCGCTTCTGCATCTTATGCTCAGGCTACTTTAAGCAGAATTGAAGATTATCTTACCGGAGGAGACTTAATTGCAGGAAATTATCCTCTAGATCATTTCCCTTCATCACATGGATATGTTATAGCCGGAGATCAACCAAATAAAATAGCAGCGGTAAGAAAACTTGATGGGGCTGATAAATGGGCTATATCAGCTACAATACAGCCTCTTGGAAATACGCTTGGCAGCGATGGAAACCCAAATTCACCTATTAATAGCGTGAGTGAATTTAATATTGATCCAACAGCTTCACAACTTACGGTAAAATTGCCTCTCCGCAGACAAGGTAGCACATATATTTTAGATAATTCTGGTACTCCAATCTTATACCAGGTAGATGCATGGCATGAATATAAACATCCTGATCGCTGGAGCAAGGATTTTAATTTTGAAGCTGAAGTTTGGGATGCTGCACCAGGCAATGCAGTTAGGACGACATGGCATACCGGTTCCACTTATGACTTTTCAAATTTTATAACTTACGTGACAACAACGTCTTCTACCACAACTGGTTTTAAATATGATTTTACGCCCCGTCATACGGATACAAAACACTATTATTTGTGGGTAAAGGCTCTTAAAGTTGGCTCAAGTCCATCAATGACAGTTGAAGTGTTTCAAAAAAGTAACAATCAGAAGATAGGAGACACTCATATTATTGATTGCAGTATTACAGATGCTACAAACTGGATGTGGTATAGGTTTGATTCCGGCACACTTGATCCTATCTGGTTTCCTGATCTTAATAATAAAACTTATTATTTGAAAATTAAGTCTATTACAGATGTAGAAATCGACCAAATGGTCTTAACTCCTGATAAATCTCTTGTGCTTAGTCCGGAGCCTGACAGATGTAATAGTGCAACTGTTGCAGCAAATTACTGTCTAAGTGGTGGAGATGTTCTGACAATAAGTACTGCCAATGGCAATACTAATTCATCATCGTTAAGTTCGACTTCAGCGAGAATAATTTATGTCACTAATGATTTTACGGTAAATTCCGGAACATCCGGGACACCCTATTTATGGGAGGATAAAGTTATTCTTATGAGTCCAGATGTTAAAATTATTGTTAGTGGTACTTCGCCACTAGGTTATTTCAAGCTGGATAATTGCAACATTAGCAGTGATTGTGGAAACATGTGGGATCAAATAACAAATAACAATGTCCTTACCATTGACAGATCAATTATCAAACATTCCCAGAATGGAATAATCAATTCTGACGGATCTGAATTTGATATAACAAATACCTATTTTGATAAAAACTATTATGGTATTCAGTTGCTAGGCACTGCTCCTGGGTCATCCTTTGCGACAAGCACATTAACCGGATGTACATTTAGATGCTCGGAGGGCAAAATTGGGAAATCTCCTAAAACTAGTAATCAAGCCTTTAGGCATGTTTATATGAATGATGTAACAGATTTTACTTTTGGAGCAACTGGTGCGGATTATGAAAATACTATTCGTAATGCAGCTACAGGAGTTTACATAAACTACACTAACACGTTTGCAGGTTCATCAACAATTTCGATTTTAAATAGCAGAATCGAAAGAGAGGTAACTCCGTTTAATTACGCTAATGCCACTCCTAAAGCAATATATGCAATCGCTGCTTCTCAAGGAACCATGCCGACTTGTACCCTAAAAGTTTATTCTGGTAATTTCATAGAAAACTGGACCCAGGGAATTCAGACCAATCTTATTAATAAGGTTTATATTTACAATAATGATGTTTTAGATAATTGTCGTAACAATGCAATTTTTATACAAGGTGCCAAGAGGATTGACGTTACAAACAATGATGGTATTCATGGCACTACCGCAGGAGCCGCAATAAAAATAAAAGATTGTTTAACTTTTAAACATCTCGAAATATTAAATAATATTATTGGGTCGAGTGATGAGGCTATCCGTATTGAATCAAATACACCTGCAAATGGATATTATTCAAAAATAGAAGGCAATCAGATGTATCAATGCAGAGTCGGTATACACGGAAGGTATACAGCAAGGTTAGATATTCAAAATGACAATTTGTATCAACAAAATATTTCCAAAGATGACCTAGACGCTCTTGATCCTGCAAAAGCCTGTTATGGAATTTGGTTAGAAGGTTGTACCAATTCTGCTATAAGAAACAATACGGTAACATGGAACAGTTTTGATGGTGCATCCGATATCGAATTGGCTTTGCTTAGAGGGATTGCATTAAAATCTTCTCTAACAGGAGACATCAAAGAAAATACAATTACCAATATGGGAGCAGGTATTTACTTTTTTGGTGACTGTGTGGGTAGAAATATGCTTTGCAATACAATGGATACATGTTTTAACAGTATTTATCTGGAACCGAATGTTCCTGGCAATAGCCCTAACACACATATAAAAGATCAGGGAAATGCGTCATTTAGTGAATCTTGGAATAATCATTGGACAAGGGTTACCGACCTCGATAAAGTTGCCGGGGACACCCCATTTCCTTTTACCTGGGTATATGATAATACAAAAACAACCGCATATAGAGCTAATCCATTTTCAGTTAGTCAAATGTTTGAGCAATCTTGTTCAGCAACAACAACAGGTTGTGTCGGTACAGTAGCTGATAACACACAGTTTGCCCGTCAATTTAAACCAGTAGAATCTGATACACTTCAATATGGAGAGGACTCATTACTTTATGTCTATTACAATTTTGAAGGGTATTATAAAATGATAAAAGAAGATAGTACGCTTCTTTATGATAATACAAGTTCAGGTTCCCGATTCAGGTCAGTTTATGACAGTTTAAAAACTACTAACATTGGCTTATTTGAAGATATTGTTAGTGATATGGAGGACGAGCGACCGGAGGATGCAATAGATAAGTTAAATGGCATGGAAACCGAAAATGATCAGGAATATAACAAAAAATTTGCATTACTTGCTTATTTGAATTATTATAGCCAAGGACTTGAGCCGGACAGTGAAACAGTTGCAGACCTTACAGAGATTGCATATCTTCATCCATTTTATGGAGGTGAAGGAGTGTATATTAGCCGTGCATTGCTGAGTCTTGACATTGAAGATTATTTATCAGAATCCCGATTAGCCAATTCAAATACGGCCTATCATGAAAATATAAAAGAAAAAGTTATGCATAAAGGAAAGCTCTATCCTGTTCCCGCAAATGATGAGGCAACATTTGAGTATCCAATGGACAGTGAAGAAAATATTGGACTCGAAATTAGAATCCATGATGCAATTGGAAAATTAGTGAACACACATAATATTATTCACGGTAAGGTTACATTTTCAACTCAATCATATTCCCCGGGAATTTACACAGTAAAATTATTTTCTGGAAACCAAGAAATAGAGGCGTATAAGATGTCAATTGTAAAATAAAAATGGAAAATGAACAAGGCGCTTAGAAGCGCCTTGTTCATTTTACGTATTTTTGTTTGTTATATTTAACTTTAAAGATGCAAATAAGAATAATTACCTTCATTTGTTTTATTTTTATTACTCAAGCTTTTTGTCAAAATCAAAATAGTATGTGGATTTTCGGTGATAGTGCTGGGATTGATTTTTCGAATATCAGTAACCCCATACCTATAATTTCATCCATGGACGGTCGAGGAAGTTGTGTTTCCTTCAGTGACACAAGTGGCAGCCTCTGGTTATATGCGAATCATAACTCATTGGCTCAAGGAAAATTATGGAATTATTTAAATGACACTCTGGAAAACTCTGATTCAATTATTGGAGATGGTTATTATGGAGGATTGGTTCTTATTCCTAAACCACTAAATGACAGTTTATTCTATTTGTTCAGTTTAAAACTTTCCGGTCATGGCCTATATTATAATATTGTCAATATTAAGCATAACAACGGTTTAGGAATCGTTGTTCAAAAGAATATTCTTTTAAATTCATTGGATATTGCAGATTGCCTTACTGCCATAAAACATGGTAATGGCCGAGATTGGTGGCTAATTGCCAAATTCTCAAACTCTTCAATGCATAACAGGTTTTTTGTTTACCTGATAGATTCATCTGGAATATCTCCACCCATTATACAAAATTTTAATAATGCTACCGATGCTGGTTTTCAGAAAATGGTCTTTAATTCAAAGGGTACTAAATTAATGCAGATGAATTTAGTTGGGCTCCTTTGTGAGTTTGATTTTGACCGTTGCACCGGACTCTTCTCTAATCCTAACGAGATTTTTCCTCAGATAATTGTAGCCGCATATTTTTGGGAGGGGGCTTATTCGCCCAATGACTCTGTTTTTTACGTTAGCACTAATTTTTACAATGGCGCAACATATTCTTATTTATTTCAGTTTAATTTATATTCCCCTAATATACCGATGAGCTGTGATACCCTTGACATCTTTTCAAGTCCTATCGGAACCGGTGCAGTCCGTCTTGCTCCGGATGGAAAAATATATTTCAGCCGAGCCTATGAATGCAATGCATTTCCTTATTGTTATCCATATCCCGACAGTGCACGGAACTACGTGAATGAAAATTTAAGCGTTATAAATAATCCTAATAGTGTTGGGGCTGCCTGTGACTATCAGCCATTCTCATATTACCTAGCAGGAAAAAGAACTTATTATGGTTTGCCAAATAATCCAAATTATAATTTGGGGCCTGTTATTGGCAGTATATGTGATACGTTAGGGTTAAGTGTTCGACAAATCACTGATAATTTGCATTTTCAGATTTATCCCAATCCAATTATTAATAATATTTTAAACATCGAATATCATTTGCCACAGAACAAAAGTGGATTGTTTCTGATTTATGATATAACTGGAAAGGTTGTTTTTAAATATATTTTGCCACAATGGAGTAATGAGCAGAGTTTTAAGCTGCCTGAATTAAGTAATGGGATTTATAATTGTGTGATAAATGCGGATAATAAGAGAATTAGTAAAAAGGTGGCTGTGATAAATGAATGATATTTATTTCTCCTTATTGGCTTGTTAAATTTGTTTCTTCCACTTCCTCTTGATTTTCATTTTCCGTGCTATCCGTTTTCTCTCGTACAGGTATATTCTTTCGTTTTGCTGCTTCAAGTTTCATTTTTTCCCAAACAGCAGCAATTGAATCGAACCTGTGCTTTTTTAATTGAAAATTTTTATCATCATTTATCTTTTTTGACAAGTCTATTTTTGATGCGTGTATAGTGGACTGAGATTGGCTTCTAAAAATGTCCATATTTAAAAGCCCCGGAAGTCCAAGTATTGTTTGAATTTAAGAAATTACTGAGAGTACAGTCAAGAGTATTCCAAGTGAACTTACCAAAAAAGATAGAGATTGTTTCTTATTACTAGAGTCAGTAGCCATATCGAAAGTTTTAATTGAGAAAAATAACAAAATTATCTACCTTCATTTTTCTCTCAAACCGAAGTAATTAAAATCGAACCTTTTTTAATTGAAAATTTTTATCTTAATCGTGGATTATGCATACCTTCTTTGCCTTAGAAGTTAATCTTGATCTAATGAGAGGGGCACAAAAGATAAGAGATTATATCCTAGAGAGAAAATTAAAATACCCCTGGAAAACTCCAAGGGTATGATTCTTTCAATTTAGGCAAACTTCTTTTTCATTTTTTAGTTGATACGGTAAGTTTTCTAAAAGGTGTTTGTTGTATCTTTCTTTTTTCTTTGCTTTATTTAATCCTAACCAATATTCCACTGCAAAAAGAACTCCATACAATATTTCAATACTGGAAATTATGGGAACGGTATCAACAGCAAATCGCATGACAAAAGCAATTGATAAGATAGCGGTTAAAGTATACCATACAATACGTGAACTGATTGGAAGTTTCTGCCTACCGACAATACTGGTTTTGAATTTGTTTTGGTTAGTGTTCATGTTTTTATTTTTTAAGGTTTTTATATTATTTATCAATATTGTATCACAATCCAACGTATTTGTCAAGATTTGGTTTCTTCGGGTAATCAAGCTTTAAATAATCGGCTTTTTTCGGAGAAAGCAATAATTTATTTACTTTTGCTTTTAATGGATCATCTATCTACCCTTAGATTCCCTTTACTTATTTTAAAGCTTGTTCTGGGAACTGTTTTGTTTTCCTGTATCGGGTATATTATTGGCAACAACCCCTTTCAGTTTTCCGATTTATTTTTAGATTTTGTTTTAAGTAGCATCATTACAATAGCATTCATTCTCATGGTTACTTTTAAACTTTACAGCAAGAGAATTTTTGAAATCAACTACTGGAGAGAAATTGTTTTAACACTTGCTTTGATTTCGACAGCAATCTTATTTTCGAAAATTCAATTTAGCTATTATGAAATCCATTATTGGATTGCTGTCTCTTTATGGGTAGCTTTGGGTTTAATAACGGTTACATTAGAGAAAAACTTTTCTACTACTAAAAAAGCATTATTTTTCCTTTCTCATACATGGACAATATCTTTTTTCTTTATCAGTCTCGGACAATTTCCTTTTAAGTATAGCATATTTCCGTTGCAGTCATTGTGGACAATTCATTTTTTACTTGACATAAGGTTTACAATTGGTTTGTCCGTTCTAATTTTTTCATTAATTTATTCAGCCATTAAGGTCAGAGAAGAAAAAGATATATATGTTGAAAACCTGATTGTTCGCGAAACCGAAAATGAGCTAGCTCAAAATATATTACAAGTTTTAAATACACTTTGGAGAGTATTTTGTCACCCGATTAAGTTTTTGTTTCATGTAGGAATCGAGATGAAAAATATTTATGCAGAGATGTTTAAGAATTGGAAGCATTTGCTCGTTTACATTGGATATTTCTTATTAGCGATTATAGGGTTATTTTTGTCTATGGAAATTTCCCCTTACTTACGAAAACACATAACAGATTTAAACTGGACTTTAAACTTCATGCCATTAGTTTATTCCTTGTTGTTTCTTATTGCAATTACAGCTTGCCTGATTGGAATGTATTACTTGCAATCTTTATCATCTGAGAATGGGAAACTTATTCGCAATAAGGAATATTTCAGTGGAAATCTTGTTTTAGTAATTAACGAAACTCCAAATCTTATTCTGTTTATTTTGTTTTCAGGATGGATACTGTTTGCTATAGCGAGATTAATTCCTCATTTGAATTTTATTGGCTTTAATGTACCGGGGATTTTAACATCGATTTTATCTAGTGTTATCGTATTGGGGCTTGGGTATGGAATTGTGACTAAAAAAACAATTAGTAAAATTCAAGATCAATTAAAATTTATGCCTAAAATACATCCTCTGAAAAATGAAGATGAAGTGAGAAATGAGGAAGAAAGCAAAGACAAAATAAAAACAATTGTTAATTAGATAAAGATTTCACTTTTCGAGCATCTCTTATGTCTTATGATAATGGAAAATGAGAAAATTGAGGATAAGCGAAAAGTTATTGAAGCGAATCATCCGAAAATAAAATTAGCAAAAGCAAAACACTTTGACGATTGCCCTACCCTAAGACTTGTTTCTGGATAAACTATCATAAATCAGTTGCCTTTTTCAAAAAGTCTTTCAATTTCCACATTCTTTTTTTCTGAATTTTTCCGTAAATAATTCAATTCATTTTTTCTCTTAAAAGACTTATCCAACTCTCCCAATCGTTCTTGCGTAAATCCAATACCTTTCAATCTAAATTTTTTATTCCTGAAAACCACCCCCGAAATTTTTCCTCCTCTCACATAAGTTTTTAATCCCGCTTCATTGATTATATGAAAAAACGTTTCCTTTGAATTCGCTTTTTTATAACAGGTTTTAAGCATCCCTATTAACTGTTCCTTATCTGTCTCTCGTCCAGTTCGCAATTTAATTTGATATTCCCTATCAGTAAAAACAGATTTATCTTTTCTTCCATGCTGAACCACAGATTTTGAAAGTTCAGGGAAACGTTCAATCTGAAACTGCTGAATATCTTTTTTTAATTTTTGCAATTCTGGTTTTGCAAGCCGGAGTGACTTCCCTGTTTTGTATTCAATGCCTGAAGCGCAGATGTGAATATGATAGTGCCCTTTATCAAAATGCGGAACTGCAACATATATTCCATTTGAATTTCTCTGACGAATGTATTCCCTTGCCATTTCTTCCATCTTTGCAAGTGAAATATTTCCCGCATCATCTTTATGCCAGGAAAGGATTTCATGGGTTAATAAAACACTGTCCGTTCTTTTTCGCTGTCTGCACAGTTCATTGTCGCGGAATTGGTTTACCCACTCATCTATGCTATTTCCTTTGAGATTATAAGTAATGGCAAAACTCTTTCCGCTTTTATCAAATAAGCGGTCTTTATCATGTATCATATAATTCAAAATCTTTTCAAAGACAGGCTTTTTATGCGATTTGATTTTGATGATCATGGTGGAGTAGGGGTGGATTTCTGAAAATCTCGTTTACCTGCCCTTCCAGTTTTTGAATTCTTTTTTCAATTTGGTCAAGTTTGTCTTGTCGTTGCCAAAAATTTCTTTCCCGGCCGCTCACAATAGTTTTAACTTCATTGAGGCATTCTGAAAGCAATTGTTCCAATCGGAATACTTGTTCCCTATTCGGAACAAGGAATGTTTGAGTTAAATAAGCCAGGGCAGAAGACCGGATAAAAGAAGTAATAGTCATCCTGTGTTTTTTAGCAGCAAGCAAGATTCTTTCATGTTCTCCATTTTCCTTTTTAAAGCTAATAGTGTATTCCGGTTTATTGCTTCGCTGCTTTTGCTTATATGCAAGAAAATACTTTTTTCTATACGCTTTTTTTGCCGCCTTTATTTCTTCATCAATTCCCTTTTCCAAAACGCCAAGAGATTCCAAATAATCCCACATTCCGCTGTTGTGTTTCTTACTCATTGGTTGGAACGGCTAAATTGGTAAGGTCCAGTACAGGAGCTTTTACAAAAGGCATATTGCCTCTTGTTTCGGGCTTTATTGCGCTTAAATTGCGATATAAGCGGTTTTTATAGTAAGGAACGAGCTTTGCCATAATAGGGGCATAATTGCCGCAAATAAGGATTGCCCGGCTTGATTTAATGGTCCGTATTTCATCATTGGTCATTAAGGCGCGTACAACCTTGTGTCCCTTGTCGTCTTCGTATTCATACCTGCCCAAAGTTGCTTCCAGTTCTTTTGTTGTTTCAAGAGACTGCCCTGTAAAATACATTTTGGCAAAGCAATTTGATTTGATTGCATCGGCATCATACCTGCCATAGTTATGTACAAGCTGTGCAAAATCCTGAAGCAAGAGCATAACTCCGGAACGATGTTTTCTAACATTCGCTACAGCTAATGGAAGGGTGGGAAGATTGAGTGAGGAAGCCTCATCAATCAGAAGAAAAATGTCCTGTTCATTTTCCTTTGGAAAACGGCTAAGGAGATATGTAAAAAATTGTTCAAAGAGAATTGAGGTTAGGACACTGTAATATTTTTGATCGGCAACCGAGTTCTGAATGAAAAGCACTACTCTCTTATTTCTGAAATCTTCGAAATTTAAATTATCGAACGAAGTAACGCTTGCCACTGACTCATCGCTGAAAATCTGCAGTGCTGCTTTGCAGGTTGCAATTACTCCATTCACTACCTTATCGTCATATGCAATAAACGACTTGTATTCTGCAAAAAGAATTTCATCAGCAAAACGACTGAAAAATGAATCTACTGCCTCATGGTTTCCGCCAAGCTGGTTTAATAACTGACGGGCATTGTATAAATTCTGAAATTGCGGTTCCTGCTTCTTTAAAATGGTGATGAGCATTGCGAGCAGCGCAACTGCCTGGGTATTCCAAAACGGATCTTTCCCCTTTCCCATAGAATTTTCTATGAGGAGCGATGCTACTTTTTGAATGTCGGAAGAAGAGTGGGCACGCGCGAGCGGATTGTATCCGGAAGAAACTGTCGGGTCGGTAAAATTCAAAATTTTAATGTCAGTTCCTCTTTGATTTAAACATCCTGCAGTTTTGGAGTATAACTCACCTGATGGATCATTCACTATAAAACTGGAGCGCATTGTGAATAAACTCGGAATTAACACCACGCTTGATTTACCGGTTCCTGTTCCTCCAATGACAAGAGCATTTTGATAGGAGAGCTTGACTGATAAATTCTTTTTACCCGTAAGACAAAAGCCGTGATACCCTTTTGAAAAAAGGCTGCTGACCGGAGCAAATTCTGCTGAATATCCTTTTTTCTTTGTGGGAATTCCTGAAATAAGAACTTCGACAGATTCAAAAACAAAACCGAAAATTGAATCGATAACTTGAAAGAAAAGTTTAAAAAGTTGGTCAATCATAGTTTTAAAGGTTTACTGATAATGTCCTTTAGCCAGCTTCCTAAATTTCCACAGAGTAACTCTATTAATCGAAATACCATCCACAGGATAAAGAGAAAAATTCTCCAAATAAGTTTTAACAGGAAAAGAAATATTCTCCTTGCCATTCCCTGTATTTCAATTTGCCAGGTTTGCTGAAATATGTACTGTTGCTCCTTTGCCTTGCAGCATCTTCTTATAAAATTCAGAAACAATCCTGAATTCCCTATCCTTCCCGACATCCGAAGAACGGTATACGATGTAAATTTCTATTCCAAATAGTGCTGACAGTGGCTCCTGGCTCTCAAAATGTCCTTTGAAAGAATCAGGATTTGATTCAAAGGATGTAAATAACTGTTTGTCATAAAACGAAAAATCAGGGTCGTTTTCCATGAGATCGCTGTAAATAATAACTATCTTCTTTTGTGATTTACTTTTACTTAAGCGATTCAATTCACGCGCAATCGGTACGTATAGGAAAGAATGATTTTTGCCGCTGCTATCATTTACAGAAATTGCTTTTGCAAGTTTTTCTTTAAATGTTTTTATATCCTTGTCTCTTTCTATTTCGTTGGACAGCCATTTGTTTTCAACTGGTAATTTTATCTCTGTAATAGTGTTATAACTGATATCGCTTAACGTTGAATAGCGGATAAGCGCACCATTCCATTTATTATCACCAGTGAAATCCCCAAAAGAAAGAATTTCATTTGGATCAGGATGTGAAAGATATTCATCAGTCACATCATCCCAAATAATAATTTCGGTGGTAGTTGGGGATTTATAGGTAAAAGCTATAACCAATCCTGCGATGACGAGAATACAAATTATTGTTACCGTTGTTTTCATTTTAATTTGTGTTTTGGTTTTTGTTACTATTAAGTATAAACATTATGTCTTCC
>Ga0134123_10000872_pt1 | contig 19900 bp, 16 predicted proteins | sample KB303_FD_96460 | JGI IMG/M metagenome (GOLD analysis project Ga0134123, IMG submission 96460) | Terrestrial soil microbial communities without Nitrogen fertilizer from Kellogg Biological Station, Michigan, USA - KB3-0-3 | ecosystem: Environmental > Terrestrial > Soil > Unclassified ...
CGCGCGGCTGATCTCCTCGTGCGCCAGGTCCCACTCGCCCTGCGAGTAGTACAGCCGGCCGAGGATCTCGAAGGGGCGGTAGTTGTTCGGCGTCTTCAGCTTCGCGATCTCGAGCAGCTCGATGGCCTTCGAGGTCTGATCGCGCGCCATGTAGTACTGCGCGAGCCCGACATACTGCGAGGAGTCGATCTCGTCCCGCCCGCGCTCGACCACGAGCTCCTGTTTCACTCCCGCGTACCGGTTCTCCTCGGCGAGCTTTTTCTGATCGCGCACCCGCGCCAGATTGATCCGCAGCGCCACGGATCCCGGCTTGAGCTTCTCCGCCATCTCGTACAGATGGATCGACTCATCGAACATCCCCTGATCCGAATACCGCCGGGCCAGCGCCAGCAGATCCTCGGCCTCGATGGGAATGTTCGTTTCCGCCGCAAGCGTGCGGAAGCGCGCCCGCGACGGGGAAAGGGGGTGCTCGGCCATGGGAGATGCCATTATATGAATGCAGAATGCAGAATGCAGAATTGAGAATTGAGAAGCGGCGCTCGGCATATGCCGCGTTCTTCATTCTCAATTCTGCATTCTGCATTCTGCATTCTGCATTCATCTACGCTTCCGACTTCCGCGCAGCCCTACCCGGCTACGAGTACCGCTTCCCCCACGACCACGGCTCCCACCCCGCCTACAAAACCGAGTGGTGGTACTACACGGGCCATCTCCGCACGGATGGCGGTCGCCGGTACGGGTTCGAGGTCACGTTCTTTCGCGTCGGGGTGGCGCGGGGGGAGGTGGGGACGAAGTGGGATTTGCGGGACCTGATGCCGGCGCATTTTGCGATCACGGACGTCGAGGGGAAGGCGTTTCGGTATTACGAGAAGATGAATCGGGGGTCGGTGTTCACGGCGAATGCGGCGGAGGGGCGGCTGGAGGTGTTCAACGAGGCGTGGCGGGCGTCGACGAATCCGGACGGGTCGTGGCGGCTCGCGGCGAGGGAAGGCGGCGATGCGATCGAGCTCACGCTGCGGGCGCGGAAGGCGCCGGCGATCCATGGCGAGAACGGCGTGAGCGTGAAGGCGCTGGGAGTGGGATACGCATCGCATTACTACTCGATGACCGCGCTGGATGTGACCGGGACGGTCAACGGCGCGCGCTGCGACGGGCAGGCGTGGATGGATCACGAGTTCGGCAGCTCCGCGCTGCGCGAGAGCCAGCAGGAGTGGGACTGGTTCTCGGTCCAGCTCGACAACGACATGGAGCTGATGCTCTACGTCATCCGCCGCACCGACGGCACGCCCGACGTCACCTCCTCCGGCTCGCTCATCACCAGCGACGGCCGCGTGATTCCGATCGCGCGCGAGCAGATGAAGATCACGCCCCGCTCGAAATGGAAGTCGCCGAAGAGCGGCGCGACGTATCCGATGGGCTGGCGGGTCGAACTGCCGCCGTTCAACATCGTCCTCACGCTCGCGCCGCTGCTCGAGAACCAGGAACTGGTCACGCACGGCTCGACGCGCGTGACGTACTGGGAAGGCGCGGTCGACGTGAGCGGATCGTTCGGCGGGACGCCGGTGCGCGGCGAGGGCTACGTCGAAATGACCGGCTACGACAGATCCTTCCGCGCGCCATGATGTCATCCCGAGCGTAGCGAGGGACCCGTGTGGGCGGGGCACGAGGCATGAGCCGCTCCGCACCACCCGAGCCCCGGATCCCTCGCTCACGCTCGGGATGACATCGAGCCGCCATCATCTCGCCGTAATCGTTTTTTATCGTGCGGGCCATGATGATGCTCGCACTCGTTCTCGCCGCCGTCTTCCAGCTGCCGCCGCAGAAGAGTGACGCCGTGATCGGCGTTGCCGCGATCGATCTCGACTCGGGAGCGCGTGTGTCCGTGCGCAACGCCGAGCGCTTTCCGATGGGCAGCGTGTACAAGGTGCCGATCGCGCTGGAGGTGCTGCATCGCGCCGACGCCGGCGTGCTGCGGCTCGACCGCGTCGTCACGATTCCGCCGGGGGACTTCTCGCCGGGATGGAGTCCGCTGCGCGACGCCGCGAAAGGAAAGCCGATCGTGATGACGCTCGAAGAGCTGGCCGAGCAGATGGTGCGCGTGAGCGACAACACCGCCTCAGACTATCTCCTGCGCACGGTCGGCCCGGCGTCCGTGGTGGCGCGGATGGCGCAGCTCGGCGCCGGGAGCATTCGCATCGATCGCACGGAGCGCGAGATCGCCGCGGACCTGCGCCGGCCGGGCGGCCTGGAACGCTACGCGGTCGACGCGCGCGACACGGCCACGCCGGACGAGATCCTGAACGTGCTGATCGCGATCGCGAAGCGCCGCGACGGATTGTCGGACGCGAGCCACGCGAAGCTCGTGCGCTGGATGACGGAGACGAAGACGGGATCGAATCGGATCAAAGCCGGCGTGCCGCGCGGCGCCGTCGTCGCGCACAAGACCGGCACGATGCCCGGCACCATGAACGACGCCGGCATCATCGACGATCGGATCGTGATCGTGATTTTCACGAAGCGCGCGAAGTCGCCCGACGCCGACGTCGAGTCGGACATCGCCGCGGTTACACGAGGCGTGTGGAGTTCGCTGGCGCAGTGACGCGGCGGATCTCGCGCAGCAGGTGATCCTGCGCGGAGTTGCCTTTCTGCACGAAGCTCGAGACTTTGGCGAGCAGCAGCTGCCGCTCCTCGGATGAGATTTCCTTCGAGGTCAGCACGAGGATCGGGATGTTCGCCGTGCGCGGGTCTTCCTTCAGCGACTCCGCGACGTCGAAGCCGGTGAGGCCGGGCATCATCAGGTCGAGGATGATCAGATCGGGCATGCTCTCGACCGCGGCGCGCAGTCCCTCTTCGCCCGAATACGCGCAGCCGACCGAGTAGCCGTGGCCGCTCAGCTCCTCGTCGAGCAGCGTGTGCACGGCCGGGTCGTCGTCGATGAGGAGCAGGCGCTGCTTCGAGCCGTTCTGGTTGCGGGCGGTGATCGCGCGCACGCGCTCGAGCAGGCGGTCGCGGTCGACGGGCTTGACGAAATAGTCGTCCGCGCCGAGGGCCATGCCGAGGTCGCGGTTGTCGATCATCGAGATGATCACCACCGGAATCTGCTGCGTGTCGGCGTCGGTCTTGAGGCGCTTCAGCACCTCCCAGCCGTCGACGCCGGGCAGCACGAGGTCCAGCGTGACCGCGACGGGGTGCGACTCGCGCGCGATCCGCAGCGCTTCCTCGCCGTGGCGCGCGCGGATCGAGAGATATCCGGCCGACCCGAGCGCGGCGGAGATGAGGTCGTACGCGTTCGCGTCGTCTTCCACCACCAGCACGCGATCGACGGGCGCCCGCGCGCCGGTGCTCTCCGGCTGCGGACGCGTGACGACGGCGGCGCGCGAGCGGACGGGCAGCGTGAACGAGAACGTGCTGCCGGCGCCGAGCGCGCTCTCGAGGAGGACGCCTCCGCCCTGCAGCTCGATGAAGCGCTTCACCAGCGCGAGCCCCAGGCCGGTGCCGCCGAACTCGCGGCGCGCCGTGCCGTCGACCTGGCGGAACTCCTCGAAGATCACGGCGTGATGCGCGGGGTCGATGCCGATGCCTTCGTCCCGCACGGCGACGGAGATCACGCCGTCGTCGAAGCGCGCGCGGATCGTGATCGGCGACCCGGGCGGCGAGAACTTGACCGCGTTCGAGAGGAGGTTGAAGAGCACCTGCTTGAATTTCGCGAGGTCGGTCTCGATCTGCGGGAGGTCGCCGGGGACGTCGACGACGAACTTCGGCGCGGCCTTCGCCATGCCGCGCATGACCTGGCACACGCTCTCGACCACCGGCGCGATGGAGAAGAATTCCGGGAATACCTCCATCCGTCCGGCCTCGATTTTCGAGAGGTCGAGGATGTCGTTGATGATCCCGAGGAGGTGCTGCCCCGAGGCGTGGATGTGGCGGAGAAATCCGAGGTGCTTCGGCTCGACGCGGTCCTGCAGGCGCTCCACGAGGATCTCGGAGAAGCCGATGATCGAGTTCATCGGCGTGCGCAGCTCGTGCGACATGTTCGCGAGGAACTGGCTCTTCAGGCGATCGGCTTCCTGCGTGCGCCGGTTCGCGTCGGCGAGCTCCTGCGTCAGCCGGGTGAGCTCGTCGACGCGCCGCGTGGCCTCGCCCTCGAGCTGGCGGATGCGCAGCCGTTTCTCCTGCAGGTTCGCGACGCCGATCAGGAAAAAGTACGACGCGCCGAAGATGAACAGCATCCGGCAGATCGCCAGCAGCATCGGCGCGTCCCAGAACGAGACCTGCCCCATCAGCAGCAGCGTGGCGATGTAGGCGACGGTGTTGCCGAGGCCCACGAGATACGCGGCCGCCTTGCCGCTCGCGAACGCGGCAACGCAGCCGGAAGCGATGTACCAGATGTACCAGGGACTGTTCACGCCGCCCGACGCGTAGATGCCGGCCGTGACGAGGATGATGTTGACGGTGAGCCAGATCGGATTCAGATAGCGGCGGTTGATGCCGCGCCGGAAGAGCAGGTAGAAAACCGTGGCGCTGACGCACGCCGCCGCCCATCCGTAAAACGCCCAGCGCAGGTCGAGCGGGAAGACGCCGAGAGCCGCGCCGGTGAGGCCGGTGAGCATGCCGAGCGTGTAGACGAGGAGATGGTTACGCTGGATCGCGAGATCGAAGCGGAGCACGCTCGACGACTCGGGGCCGCGGTCTGTCATGGGAGTGTGGGGAGATTGTAGTTCTTTACTCGATGGTGACGCCCAGGAAGGCGATGCACATCTCGTCGGTCGTGGCCTCCCCCCAGCCCACCGGTTTCGGCGGGTTATTGGGATTGCGCGGGTTCGACGAGGAGTTGTCGTACCACGCGTTGAGCCAGAGCCGCGTACCGGCGGGGAGGTCGATGGGCTCGCGGTACTGATACGCGCCCTGCCAGTTGAAGTCCCAGTCGTCGATGTTGATCAGGCACTTCGTCTCGCCGCCCGGCATGGTCATCTTCACGCTCATCTTCCTGCCGAGGAGATGCATGTGCGGCGCGACGAACCAGAGCTTGCCGGCGAAGGGCAGGAGGAACGGGAACTCGGCGTCGACCTGATGATTCTGCGCGCCGGCGGGGATGGTGAAGTTCTGATTGATCACCGGCAGCACGCGCATCGTCGCCCGCGGCGGGCGCTTTGCGAAGTAGATCGCGAGCTCGGTCTGGTCCGGCTCCGGCGCACCGTGGTGCGGGTGATAGTGCACCTGCATCACGATCCGCGAGTTGGCCGGCAGCTCGAACGCCACGTCTTCCGGCATCGTCAGCGGGCGCGAGCCCGGCGCCCAGCCGCCGAGCGTGCCGCCCGGAATCGCGAAACCCGGTCCGCCGAAGCAGGTGTAGCCGGGTCCGGGATCGTCGGCGTCGAGCTTCACCGACTCGCCGGTGGTATCGATGAAGCTGATCATGTGATGCACGGTCTCGCGGTCGCCGGGATGCGTGTCGACCGCCGCGACGTACGCGGTCGTGCTCAGGTTCGTCGGGATGGTGAAGCAGCGATACGTGTCCCCTTCGGCCGGCGGCAGGTACGGCACGGCGTTGCGCACGACCATGTCGGGCGGCCCGAGCGCCCAGCCGCTGCTGAAATCGAGCGGCTCGGGGAGATCGGACTCGAGCCCTTCCGGCGCGCCGGCGTCGACCCACTCCGCGATCGTGTCGATCTCGTCCTGCGACAGCCGCCGCTCGTCGGCGAACGTGCCGCAGCCCTGCGTCGGCTTCCACGGCGGCATCTGCCGCGTCTTCGTCATGATCCTGATCAGCTGCGCCCACGGCTTCGCTTCTTCGAACGTCGTCAGCGAAAACGGCGCGATGTCGCCTTCGTGATGGCAGGTCTGACAGTGGTCCTGAAAGATCCGCACGACCTCGTTGCTGAACGTCGGCCCGGGACCGGGATGGCGCACCGCGCGCGGCCTCGCGAGCGCGGGGAGCGCGAGCAGCAGCGCGAGGATGAGACCGAGGCGGCGCATCAGGGCAGTTCGTCCAGTACGACTTTACCGCCGATGATCGTCAGCAGGCTGCGCGTGTTGGGCAGCGCGGCCACCGGAACGGCGAACACGTCCTGCGAGAGGACGGCGAGGTCGGCGAGCTTGCCGGGGGCGAGCACGCCCTTGTCGGACTGCATCTCCGCGAACGCGGAGCCGGCGGTGTAGGCGGCGATCGCCTCCTCCCGGGTGAGCGCTTCGCGCGGGAGGTCGGGGCGGTCGACGGCCAGCATGATGTTGAGCCAGGGATTCAGCGGGCCGTCGGAGCCGAGGGCGATCGGGATGCCTGCCGCGAGCAGCGACTTCGCGCGCGAGAAGCGTCCGGCCGGAAAGAGCGTGCGCGCGAAAAAGTGCGACGGGTTGAGCACCGCGACCACGCCCAGCGTGCGCGCCTGCGCGTCGAGGTCGGGCAGCAGGCCGTCGGCGTGCTCGATGCGCACGCGCTGTTTCGGCCAGTTGATGCCGGTGATGTTCTCCATTTCCTTCAGCACCGTGGCGTTCATCGCATCGCCGGCCGCGTGCAGCAGCAGCTGCTGATCCGTGTCGAGCCCGCGCCGCAGCAGCCGCGTGATGGTCTGGAAATTCTGCTGCCCGCTGCCGCCGCCGTCCGGATACGGCGTGCGCACCGCGGCGCCTTTCTCGATCGGCGTGCCGTCGAGGATCCACTTCAACCCGTTCGTGCCCTTCGGCGGCGGGTTCGGCCGAGGAAACAACAGTGGCGGCACGACGAGCGGCAGGAAGATGTGGCGCAGGCGGATCGGCGAGCTGGACGCGTCCCACGCCAGCTGGAAGGTCCGTTCCTCCTCGAACGGCATCGCCTGGATCGAGGTGATGCCGAAGTGCAGCGCCTCGTTCGAAAAGCTGCTCAGCGCGTTCGCGAGATCGCCCGGGAGCTGCGTCAGCTCGCCGATTCTGCGGATCAGCGGATATTCGGCGTACTCGAACGCGCGTCCGTTCAGCGAGCCGTCGGCGTTGCGGCCGAAGCGGCCGCCCTGCGGATCGGTGACGCTGTCCTGGATCCCCAGCTCCTGCAGCGCGCGCGAGCTGAGGATCGTGCCGTGGCCAGTGAACGAGCGAAGCAGCACTTTCCGGTTCGGCGCGATCTGGTCGAGCGACGCGCGCGTGACCGCCGGGTCGAGGATCACCGCGCGTCCGACCTCGCCGATCAGCCACAGGTCCGGCGACGTCTCGTCGACCGCGGCCGCGAGCGCGGCGGAGACCTGCGCGAACGTGCTGTCGGCTCCCGAGCCGATCGCGAGCCCGACCGGCCCGAGGCCGGGATGGATGTGCGCGTCGTTGATGCCGGGGACGACGACGCGCCGGTCGAGCTTGATGTGCAGCGTGTTCGGGCTGCCGGCGGCCAGCGCGAGGATCTCTTCGTTCGTCCCGACGGCGAGGATGCGATCGCCGCGGATCGCCAGCGCCGTCGCCGCCGGCTTCGCGGGATCGTTCGTGAAGATTTTGCCGCCCGTGAGGATGATGCTCGGCGCGGTCGAGGGCTGTGCGAAGGCGGCGGACGAGGCGAGAAGGACGAAGAGCGGCAGGATTCCTGCGCGTTTCATGAAAAAAGTCTACTCGCTCTTGAGCGCGGCGGCGATGTCGATGCGCGCCGCCAGCCGCGCCGGCGCGAGTCCGGCCAGCGCGGAGGCGAGGAACGTGGCGGCCAGCGATGCGGCGATGAGCCCGGCCGGCGTGTAGAAGTCGATCGTCCAGCCGAAGGACTGGCGGTTGATGACGTGGATCAGGATCCACGAAAGCGCGTAGCCCATGATCAGGCCGATCGCCGTCGACGCCGCGCCGAGGAGCGCGGACTCGAGGACGAGCATGGTGCGTAGCTCGCGCGCCGAGAGGCCGCCGGCGCGCAGCAGCGCCAGCTCGCGCGTCCGCTCGAGGATCAGCGCGGAGAGCGTGTTCACGATGCCGAGGACGGCCACGATGATCGCCACGCCGAGGAGCGCGTAGGTGATCGTGAACGTCTGGTCGAAGATCGTCATCACCTCGCGGCGGATCTCCTCGTTCGTGACCACGAACGCGCCGTACTTCGGACCGAACTCCTTTTCGAGCGCGATGCGCGCGCGCCTTTTGTCGACGCCCGGCTTGAGATAGACGACGATCGTGTTGATCGCGTCGTCGCCGAATGAGCGCTTGAACAGCTCGCGGTCCATCACCACCACGCCGCGGTCGTTCGAATAGTCGCGGTAGATGCCGGTGATGGGGAAGCGCGCGCGGCCGATGACGACCTCGTCGCCGACCTGCTTGCCGAACTTGAGCGCGAACGTCTCCGAGACCACGACGCCGTTGCGGCGCAGGGCGTTCGCGAGCGCCTCCGCCGGCGTCCGCGGCGTGACCATCGGCAGGTCGCCTTTGCGCGCGGCGACGCCGAATTCGCCGCTGCCGACGGCGATGATCGTGTCTTCGTACAGCACGTCCTTCCCGCGCACGCGATCGATCGCCGCGACAAACGGGACTTTCTCCAGCGCGTCCGCGACCTCGGGGCGGAAGAGCGCGATCTGCGCGTTCGTCAGCCCCTTCGACGGCCGCAGCCAGAGGTCGGAGCTGACGGTCTGGTTGACCCAGATGCGCACCGTCTCGCGGAAGCTGCCGACCATCAGCGCGACCGCGACCATCATCCCCGTCGCGAGCGAGAGCGCGGCGCCGGCGACGGAGGTGCGCCGCAGCGATGCCGGCAGCGCGACCGCGGCGAGGCGTCCGACGATGCCGAACGCGCGCTCGAGCGGCGGCGAGAGGAGGCGCGAGGTCCCGCGGACGATGAACGGCGCGAGCAGCGAGAAGCCGGCGACGACGAGCAGCACCGCCGCGTAGCCGGCGACCGCGATCCCGCGCACGGGAGGCAGCCGCGAGATCAGCGCGCCGGCGAGGAAGCAGAGCACCGACGCGATCACGAGCGCGCGCGGATGCTGCACGCGCTGCTGCAGTCCCGGGCGGATCATGGCGTTCGGACGCACGCGCGCGGCTTCGAGCGACGGCTGCAGCGCCGAGAGCAGCGAGAGGATCGTCCCGACCGCGACGCCGGTGGCGATCACGCCCGGCGTCAGCACGACGTCCTCGGGGCGCGAGGTGACGTACAGCGCGTTGACGGTGCGTCCCACCACGCGCAGGATCCCGGACGCGAGCAGGTTGCCGAGGACGATGCCGAGCGCCGAGCCGGCGAGACCGAACAGCAGTCCTTCCGCGAGGAACGCCGCGAAGATCTGCCGCGGCGTGACGCCGACCGTCTTCAGCACGCCGACGTCGCGCCGCCGCCGCAGGATCGAGATCAGCACGGTGTTGTAGACCAGGAACATCCCGACGAGCAGCGCCACCCCCGTCAGCGCGAACAGGTTCACCTGGAACGCGCGCAGCATTTTCTCCACCCGCTCGTTGCGCCGCGACGGCCGCTCGATGCGCGTCCCCGGCGGCGCCCGGAGGGCGGGCGTCCCGTCCGCCCACACTCCCTCGGGCACCAGCAGATCGACACGCGAGAGCTTCCCGGACATCCCGAAGTTCCGCTGCGCGACCGCGATGTCGCAGACGCCGATGCTGCCGTTGAACGCCGTCGCCGGCCCTTTCGCCTCGAGCAGGCCGCGCACGACGAGCGTGCTGCGATGCCCGAGGACGCTCAGCGTGACGCGGCTGCCGAGCGTGATGCCGTGCTCGCGCGCGAACGGCGCGGGGAGGATGAGCGAGTCCGGCTGGAAGAGCGCGAGATAGTCGCTGACCGCGTTCCGTTCGCCGGCCACGATCTTCGCGTAGCGGTAGTCGCGGAAGTGGAGGTCGCTGAGCAGATCGACGCCGAGGAGGCGGATCGGCTGCTGCGTCGACTCGAGCACGCCCTCGACGTCGATCACCGGCGCGAAGCGCACGCCGTCGCGCCACAGCGGCTGCAGCGCGAGCAGTACGCGCTCGTCGAGCGGCGCAACGTCCGGCACGAGCTGATAGTTCGCCCGCCCCGCGATCGCGTCGACCGACTCGCGGAACGCGCGCAATGCGCTCTGATTCGCAAGCTGCATCGCCACCACCACCGCCACGCCGACGGCGATGCCGGCGATCGTGAGCGTCGTGCGGGTTTTCTCGCGGAAGAGCGGCCGGAGCACGAGGGCGCGGAGGATCAACGCCGCACCCGTCCGTCCTCGACCTGCACGACGTAGTCGCCGTAGGCCGCGGCGCGGTCCGAGTGCGTGGCCATGACGATCGTCGGGCGGAGCGACGCATGGATCTCGCGCAGGAGCTCGAGGATGCGCGCTCCGTTCTTCGAGTCGAGGTTGCCGGTCGGCTCGTCGGCGAGGATCAGCCGCGGACGGTGGACGATCGCCCGGCCGATGGCGGCGCGCTGCATCTCGCCGCCGGAGAGCTCGTTCGGGAAATGCGTTGCGCGATGGCCGATGGCGACGCGCTGCAGCACGTCGGCGACGCGCTCCGCGATCTCGCTCTTCGGCCGCCGCGCGAGGGCGAGCGGGAAGGCGATGTTCTCGAACACGCTCAGCGTCGGGATGAGATTGAAGAACTGGAAGATGAAGCCGATCGAGGTGCGGCGCAGCTGCGTGAGCCGTCCCTCGTCCATCGACGACGTCTCCGCATCGCCGAGGAACACCTGGCCGCTGGTCGGGCGGTCGATGGCGCCGATCAGATTCAGCAGCGTCGACTTCCCGCTGCCGGAGGCGCCCATCAGCACCGCGAAGTCGCCTGCGGCGATGTCGAGCGAGACGTCGTCGAGCACGTGCACCGCGGCGGTTTCGTCGCTGGGCGCGTAGTCGTGTGAGACGTTGCGGAGTGCGATTCGCATCTGGCAGTCGTTCTGCACCATCGTACGCGAGCGGTGATATCGTCGCCGCGAACGGAGGTACACATCATGGACGAGACGACCAGCGAAACCGGCGGAGAGACAGGCGGCGAGTCGAGCCGGTTCGGGCGCGCGAAGGAATTCGTGGGCGACAAGTACGAGCGCGCCTCGGGCGCGGTCCGCGACGGCTACAACAACGTCCGCGAGAAGGTGGAGGACGTCGACTTCGGGGCGATCACCGATCAGGTGCGCACGTACGTGCGGTCGAATCCCGGAAAGGCGCTCCTGATCTCCGTCGGCGTCGGGTTCCTGATCGGACTGCTGCTGCGCCGCGATGAGGAGTGAGCATGCCAATCCCTGAAGATCACGAGCGGTCGGCGGCGGGCCTCGATTTCGAGGACGATCCCATCCGCAACGGCGCCGCTTCGCTGGGGGCAAAGATGGTGGAAAACGGTCCGGAAGCAGTGCTGGACGAGATCGAGAACCTGCTGCCGGAGAGCTGGCGGGAGCACATTCAGGCGTATCCGCTCGCGGCGGTGGCGCTGGGTCTCGGCATCGGGGTGTGGCTGGGGATGAAGAAGAGCGAGGAGATCATCGCGGCGGGCACGGCGATGGTGTCGTCGGCGGCGATGGCGAACGTCTCGCAGGTGATGGACAAGATGAAGGGCGACGCGTGAGATAATCAGGCGTGCCGGTATTGCCGACCGCCCTCACCATCCCGCTTCCGGTCCCCGCGACGCATCATCATCTCGAGTCTCTCGCGGCCGAGGTGCACCGCACGTACTTCTGGAAATACCCGCCGCTGCCGGTGCGCTGGGGCCAGCAGATCTCGCGCCGCAAACGCCGCACGATCCGCCTCGGCTCGTACAACCATCACACCGCCGAGATCCGCGTCCATCCGATCCTGAACGCGCGCCACGTGCCGGCGTTCTTCATCCAGTCGATCGTCTACCACGAGTACCTGCACCACGTCCTCGGCGCGAGCCATAACCGCCGCTTCCATAAGTACGAGCGCGAGTACCTCTATTACCGCGAGTCGCAGGAATGGCTGCGCCGCAACCTCTTCCTCCTGCTCGGCAGGAAGAAGAGCGCGCTGTCACCGCGGGTCGCGCTCGCGACGCCGCAGCTGGCGTTGTTCTAGGGAACATAAGCCGGTAGCTGTCGCTGGGAAGGGTGTTGTCTGCCACCGCGGGTGTTGGGAATCAGTCCCCGCGAGGGTGTTTCTCTTCCGGCCGGCCTCCTCGCCGGCGCTCCTTTCGACACTGAAGAATCCCTGGTAGTCGAACGTGACCAGGGTGTTGTCGACGCCGACGAGCGGTGTCCTCAAATTGAGACGCAGGTTCGTCGAACCCGACGAGGGATGTCGTCGAACGTGACGAGCCGTGTTGTCGAACGCGACGAAGGATCTGGTCGAATTGAGACGCAGGGTCGTCAAGCGCGACGAGCCGTGTTGTCAAATTGAGACACAGAGTCGTCAAGCGTGACGAAGGATGTCGTCCAGCGGGACGAGGGGTGTCGTCGATCGTGACGAGACCGCTGGTCGAACGCGACGTGGGGTATCGTCGAATGTAGTCTGCGGAACGCCGCCGTCCCGGCGGCTGGTCTGGCGGCGTCCCGCCGCCACGTTCTCGCGCGCAGGCGAGGACGCCTGCGGGCCAGCCGGCGAGGACGCCGGCGTTCCGTCAAATCCCCATCGGAAACGTCAGGGTGTACGCGTAGCGTCCGCGCGCGACGACGAGGACGATGGACGAGCGGTCCGCGCCGCGGCTGACTTCCGTGTTGAGGTCCTTCGTCGACGCGATCGCGGTGCCGTTGACCTCGACGATGACGTCGCCGGGCTCGAGGCCGATGTTGGCGGCGCGGGAGCCGCCGATCACCTCATCGATCACGACGGAGCGGCTTTGGTCGGCGACGCGCAGGCCGGCGACTTCCTCGAGAATGCGCAGCCCGAGGTTCGCCGGGGGATCGGACGGGCGGATCTGCACGGTGCGCGTGGCGCCGTTGCGCACGGTGATGAGATCGAACGGCTGATTCGGCGCGATGGTCGAGGTGTACGTCGAGAACGCTTCGCGCGAGTCGACGGGCTGCCGGCCGACGTTGGTGATGACGTCGCCGACGCGCAGGCCGGCGGCTGCCGCCGGCGAGCCGGAGAAGACGCGCGCCACGAGCGCGCCGCGCCGCTCGCTCTGTCCGAGGCGCTTCGCCTCCTCGGGGGTGAGCGTCGCGGTGACCGCGCCGATCCAGCCCGCGTGCACTTCCCCGTACCGCAGCAGGTCCTGGATGACCTTCTTCGCGCGGTCCACGGGGATGGCGAAGCCGATTCCCTGCGCGTTCTGATAGATCGCGACGTTGATGCCGATGACCTTCCCCTCGATGTTCAGCAGCGGGCCGCCGGAGTTGCCGGGGTTGATCGAGGCGTCGGTCTGGATGAAGTCGGTGAACGTGCGTCCCTGCTCCTGCGACGGCACGGAGCGGCCGAGCGCCGAAACGACGCCCGTCGTTACCGTGCCGCTGAGTCCGAACGGGTTGCCGACGGCGACGACGGTCTCGCCGATCATGAGGTCCGAGGAGAGGCCGATCGGCGCGGCGGTGAGGTTCTTCGTGTCGACGCGCAGCACGGCGAGGTCGCTGTCGGGATCGACGCCGAGGAGCTTCGCGGAGACCTGCGCACCGTCCTGGAAGTTGACGGTGATGCGCGAGGCGCCCTGCACGACGTGATTGTTGGTGACGATGATGCCGTCGCTCGACCAGACGAAGCCGGAGCCGAGGGACTGGGAGGTGTAGGAGCGCTCGCGGCCCTGGAAGAAACCGAAGGGGTCGACGGCGCGCCGCTGCATGGTGGCCTCGGTCTGGATGTTCACGACCGACGGCAGCACGTTGTGCGCGACGACGACGATCGGCGTCCGCCGCGCGGCGCTGACGGTCTGCGGAATCACCGGCGCCGTCGGGCGCGGCTGGACGGGCTGGGACTCCGCGGCGGGTTTGCACGCGATACTCAGGGCGAACAGGATCAGGAGGTTTCGGTACTTCATGGTCTTCGATTCTACGGGTTACGCGGTTGCGCGGTTACGCGGTTGAAGGGGCTGCTGCGTGACCGCGCGACCGCGTGACTGCGCAACCGCATGTAAACTCTCCCGATCCATGCACTTGAAAGTGATCTACAACCCGACCGCCGGACGCGGCAAGGCGCGGCGGTGGGTCCGCGACGTCGAGGAGCATCTGCGCGCGCGGGGGGCGCGTGCGGATTGCGAGCCGAGCACGGGTCCGGACGACCTCGTGCGTATCGCGGCGGAGAGCTCGCGCGCTGGGTATGACCGGGTGGTCGTCTGCGGGGGCGACGGGACGCTGAATCTCGCGCTGCGCGAGTTCGACCTGGAAAAGGGGACGCTCGCGCTGATCCCGACCGGCTCGGGCGACGATTTCGCGCGCGTCGCTGAGATCCCGCGGCACATCGAGCGCGCGTGCGAGACGGTGCTGAAGGGCCGCGTGCGCGAGGTCGACGTCGCGCTGGCGAATGGTCTCCGCTACCTCGGCGTGGCGGGGCTCGGGTTCGATTCGGAAGTGGCGGAGTACGCGAACCGCAACGCGAAGTTCCTGCGCGGCTCGGCGGTGTATCTCTACGCGATCCTGCGCGTGCTGCCGAAGTTCACGCCCCGGCCGGTGCGCATCCGCAGCGAGAACGGCACGCGCGACGAGCAGATCATGTTCGCCGCCGTCGGCAACACCCGGCAGTACGGCGGCGGCATCCGCATCACGCCCGACGCGGTGATCGACGACGGGCTGCTCGATCTCTGCATCGTGCACGAGACGACGCGCGCGCAGCTGCTCAAGACCCTGCCGCGCGCCTACACCGGCGCGCACGTGAAGAGTCCGTTCGTCGAGATCGGCCGCGGCCGCGAGTTCCACTTCGAGTGCGAGCAGTCGATGGCCGTCTACGCCGACGGCGAGCCGCTCACGCGCACGCCGGTCTCCTTCACGCTCGCGCCGCAGAAGCTGAAGGTTGTGGTGCCGTAGTTTGGAGTGCGGCGACGCCAGTCGCCGCTTTCGTTTGCGGCAGCGCAAGCTGCCGCGGCTGGCGCCGCGGGATGGAAAGCGGCGACTGGCGTCGCCGCACTCCACACTAGTCCACGAGCGAGATCCCGCCGGTCTCCGGCGTCTTGATCGACGTGGCGGCGGGGGAGGCGCCGATGGCGCGGGCGAGGAGGAGGTCGGGGTCGGGCTTGCCGCCGCCGGTGAAGCCGATCACGAGGTAGCGCTCGGGGCGCTGGAGGTAGCGGTATTCGTAGCCCCACGGGTCCTGCAGCATCGTCTGCGCGACGTAGTGCGGAACGAGGTCGCTGAGCTGGCCGGGCAGGCGGCCGTGGGCTTCGTTGTACTTTTCGATGCCCTGTCCGATCGCCTCGATGCGCTGCATCGAGATCGCCTTGCGCGCCTCGGCGATCGGTGAGATGCCGCCGGTCAGCGGCCGCAGTCCGTTGAGCGGGTTCTTGAACGACGTGATCAGCGATGCGAGCGCGAGGATCACCAGCACCAGCACGAGCGGCAGCGGGACCGGAGTCTCCGCGATCTCGGCTTCGTCGACCGGCGTCGCCTGATCGAGGACGAACGCCGCGCTCTGGCCACGCACTTCCTCGATGAGATCGCGCGTGAGCAGTTCGTACAGCGCCTTGTTGGTGTCGAACTCGGAGAAGCGCGAGACCTCCACGATCTCGCTGACCGGCACCGTGCCGTCGACCATGTCGTAGATCGCCTTCTCCTCCTGCGAGATGCGGATCTTTTCGCCGAACCCGCCGCCGCCGCGCCGGCGGCGCGTGGAGTCGCCGTCGAAGTCGATCTCGTCTGCGTCTTCCGCGCCGACCACGACGATCTCCTGGTCGGTGAGCTTCTTGCGGAAGATCATGTCGTAGGAGCGGATCCGCTTCTCGATGATCGGCCACTCGTCGATCATCCGCGCGCCTTCCATCAGGATCGACTCGGCGGTGATCGGCACGACGAGGTCGCGGTCGTACTCGATCGTCGTCTCCTGCGAGAAGTGATAGTCGCCGTCCTTCCAGCGGAAGAGGCGATAGACGATCTGCATGATCTGCAGCTGGATCGCCTCGCGCAGCGAGTCCTGCGAAATGATTCCGTAGTGGGTGAGGATGAAGCCGAGGCGCTGCAGCGTCTCCTTCTGGATCTCGAGCGCGCGGTTGAGCTGGTCCTGATTGATGAAGCCGGTGCGGATCAGCACCGTGCCGAGGCGGTTCTCGAGGCGGCGGTTCAGCGAGTCGGCGCCGACGACCTTGCCGTCGAGGAACGTCACCGTCACGGTGTCGTCCTTGCCGCGCAGCGTCAGCACGCCGGTCTTTCGCTGCAGACCGATCAGCTGAAAAATGTCGGCCAGACTGAAATCGCGGAGTGTGCCTTCGAGTGCCATGTTCTAAACCGCCACGAACCTGCGGCGATACACCGGGAGCGACATCGTGAGCCAGATGAGGACCGCGAGGACGATCGCGGCGATGCGGACGAGCAGTTGCGCGACGTGGGCGACGGGTCCGAGGGCGGGGGCGAGGCGGCCGACGAAGATCGCGATGCCGACGAAGAGCGCGAAGAGGAAGATGCCGATCGCGCCGGCGATCACGCGCCCCTCGAGCAGCTGCGCCGATCCCGGCAGGAACGTGGCGAAGATCCGGTTGCGCCGCACGATCCCGGTCTGATGGTCCGTCACTTCCTCGAGCTTCTGCCGCTTCGTGTCGAGCGAAACGCCGTCGCGCTTCAGGTAGATGTGAATGCACTGCGTGCAGTACGTGGCGCTCTCCCGCGCCGACTTGCAGCGGTAGCAGAACGTGCGGCCGCACTTGATGCAGGCGTTCGCGTAGCCGTTGCGCCGCCGCTTCGCCCACAGCAGCAGGGCGAGCACCAGCGCCGCGAGCGCGCCGATGGTGATCGGGTTCGCCGCGCTCCTCGCGAGATCGAGCGCCGCGTAATTGCCGAACAGCGAGCGCGCGGCGGGGTTGCGCATCGCGATCTGGCGCTGCACCTCCCACGCCTCGTCGATCGGCGGGTGATACATCACGACCTTCTGCCCCGGCGTGCTGCGGGTCAGCTTCTCGATGTAGGACGAGTCGGCCTTGCGCGCCTTCTCCAGCATCTCGGCCTGCTGGTTGAACTTGTACGTCTCGCCGGCGGCGACGCTGTGATTGAAGTACGCGATCGCGAGATCGGGGTCGGCGCGCTCGGCGCGCTCGTACTCCGTCATCGCGGTCTGGAACTCGTTGTTGAGGAAGTGCAGGTTGCCGAGGTTCACGTGCGCGCCGGCGTAGCCCTTCCGCAGCTCCGTGGCGCGGCGATAGTGCAGCGCGGCCTGGTCGTCCGAGCCCTCGAACACCAGCATGTTGCCCATGAGCAGCTGCAGCATGGCGTTGTCCGGCACGACCGCGGTCAGCTCCTGCAGCCGGCGCAGCGCGTCGGGCTGATAGCTCTGGCTCTCGCTCGAGATCGCGGCCATCAGGACGGGGCTGTCGACGCCGGCGATCCACGTCGACGTCGCGTCGACGGCGACCGGAAGGATCGCCACGAGGAGCAGCAGGACGACGATCGCGACGCGCTCCGCGGGCATCGCGTAGCCGAAGAAGATCGCGAGCCAGTAGAACACCAGCCAGAACGGGCCGAGCCAGAGGAAGATCGGCAGGAACAGCAGCGCGAAGGCGAGCACCGTCACCGAGCCGCCGCGCAGCGGGCCGCTCAGCAGCTCGCGGAAGTCGTGCGCCATCGCCCGGCCGTAGCGCAGGATCAGCGCGACCGCGAGCACGATCGCGGTGACGAAGATCGCCAGCGCGAGCATCAGGATCATGTCAGAGCGACTGAGCACGCGCGTGCGGTAGTCGCCGAAGACGCGCGCGTAGCCGCGCATCGCGAGCGGGATCGCCTTCGACCACTCGCTGCGGCTCGCCTCGCGGTCCGCTTCGCTGAACACGACCGCGGGCGCGCGGCCGTCGAGCAGGCCCGCGGCTTTCTCCGCCCACGCGGCGAGCTCGGGATTTTCCTTCGTCGACTCGCTGGCGAGGCCGGAGGCCGAGGTCGCGTACAGCGGGAACGTGCGGATGCCGTACGACCGGCCGACGTTCAGCAGCTCGGTGGTGCGCTTGGTCGCCGAATCGTAGTCGCCCTCGCGCGCCGCGGCGGTCGCCTGCGGCCAGACGTCGCGCGGCGCGACCTGCGCGTACACGGCGGAGATGCCGAGCGACGCGAAGGCCAGCACGACGAATGCGAGACGGCCTCTCATCAGATGCTCTTGGTGCGCTGAACGAATGCGAGCTTCAGTTCGCCGAGGTGCGTCGCCAGAAAATCCTCTTCATCGGGAGTGAGATTCCCGGCCGTCTTCTCCTGCAGCAGCGTGAGGATCTCGATCATCTGCCGCGCCGCTCCGGCGTCGATCTTCGCCTGCGGCTGATACGGGTTCCGCAGCATGCCGAGCGACATGTAGGCCTGCGCGATGAGCGGCTCGATGAAGTTCGTGAACGGCGTGCTCGGGTTCGTGGCCTTGTCGGCGACCGAGCGCCGCCGCTCTTCCTGCACCGGAGGAGGAGAAGGAGCGGCCGGTGGCGGAGGCGCGGGGGCCTTCGCCTGCTGCGGATCGGCAGGGTTGATCTCGGTTTTGAACTCCTCGCGAATGTCGCCTTCGGGTGTGAAGATCCGCTTGTCGGTGACCTTCAGTTCCTTCGGCGCCTTCTTCTCTTCCGGCACGGGTCCGCCCTCCGCATCTCCCATGGAATCAAGAGTTTGGAATCTTAGCACGCAATGTTCTGTCGAAAAACGAGTCGATCCGCTTCCACGCGTCGGCGGCTGCTTCGGCGTTGTAGCCTTCTTTGTTGTTCGGGTTCATGAAGGCGTGACCGGCGCCTTCGTAGATCCTGACGTCGCCGAGTTTACCGGCTTTCGTGAGGTTGGCTTCGAACGCCTTCACATCCTCGGGCGGAATGCCGCGGTCGGCGCCGCCGAAGTTGCCGAGGAGCGGGCTGCTGATCTTCGTGATCGTGTCGAAGTCGGTGACGAGCCGTCCGTAGTTGACGGCCGTCGCGGCGAGGCGCGGCTCGTTGAGCTCGAGGGAGAGCGCGTAGCCGCCGCCCATGCACCAGCCGATGACGCCGATGTACCGCGGGTCGACGTCGGGACGCGAGGCGAGATAGTCGAACGCCGCTTTCATGTCCGCCATGGCGCGATCTTCCGGCAGTCCGCGCATCAGCTCGTGCGCCTCTTCCGGCGTCTTCGCGACCTTGCCGCGATAGAGATCGGGCGCGACCGCGACGTAGCCCTGACTCGCGAAGCGGTCCGTCTGCTCGCGGATCCAGTTGTCGAGCCCCCACCACTCGTGAATGACGATCAGACCCGGTTTCTTGCCGGTTGTGGCGGGGGCGGCGAGGTAGCCGCTCGCGTCGCCGAACCTGACCGGCTGTCCGGCCTCGGCGGCGGCGGCGGCGGTTGCGGTTGCGGCGGTGGTTGCGGCCGGCGGCGGCTGCGACGACGTGGTGTGCGATGCGTGTTCGTCCGATTTCTCGTGCGAACAGGCGGCGAGAACGAGAGCTGACGCGACGAGGATGAGTGCATTTCGGCGCATGGCCGGAACGATATCATTCGACGGCCGAATGAAGATCTTTCAGATCCTGGAGTTCAACCAGTTCAACACCGGCTCCGTGCACCAGATGTTTCAGGCCGCCGCCGGCCTCCGCGAGCGCGGCCACGAGGTCGCGATCGTCAGCAAGGCCGATCCGGTGCTGGAGGCGAAGGCGCGCGAGCAGGACGTTCGCTTTCACGCCCTGCCGTTTCGCCATCAGTTCGACTTCGGGACGGTGCGCGGGCTGCGCCGTCTGATCCGCGCGGAGCGGCCCGATGTCATCCACGTGCACAAGGGCGTCTCGCACGCCCTGGCGCTGGCGGCGACGTGGCATCAGCGGGTCGGCGCGTTCGTCGTCAATCGTGGCGTGTCCTTTCCGCTCGACCTCTGGAACCGCGGGAAGTACCGCACGCGCCGCGTTGACCGCGTGGTCACGGTCTGCCGGCAGATCCGCGACGTGATCGTCGAGAGCGGGAAGTTGCCCGAGGAGAAGGTGCAGGTCGTCTACGCCGGCACCGACGTGAGCGAGTTGGATC
>Ga0134123_10000879_pt1 | contig 19855 bp, 23 predicted proteins | sample KB303_FD_96460 | JGI IMG/M metagenome (GOLD analysis project Ga0134123, IMG submission 96460) | Terrestrial soil microbial communities without Nitrogen fertilizer from Kellogg Biological Station, Michigan, USA - KB3-0-3 | ecosystem: Environmental > Terrestrial > Soil > Unclassified ...
CTGTAGCGGACGAGATCGCCACGTTCGTGGCGCGGACGTGGGGCGAGGGTGAGCGCGGCAAGGTCGCCGGCGAGGCTGCCCGCGTGCTGCTGATCGGTGGTGGCGCCTACTATGTGGCACGCCAGCTCCAGCACCTGATCGCACACCTTGATGTGCCACGCCATCCCGAGCTCGCGAACGCGCAGGGGTATTTTGCGGTAGGCCAGCAGATTCCCGAAGTGGCCTGGAGCAAGCTGCGATGAGCCAGCGGGCGCCCATCCATCGTATCGACATCAACGGCCAGTTTCGCGCCGACGATCCGGCGCTGGCCGAACTGCTGGCCGAGTCCGCGGCGCGCGGTGTCTCGGTTCAGCAACACATCTACGACCTGTTGCGAGCGCGCTACCTGGCGCGACGTGGCCAATCGCTCGAAGCACTGCTCTGGACGCCGTGTGGCGTGGCGCCGGCCGTTCAGGAGCCGCTGGCGCCAGCTACGGCCGCCAGCGCAGCAGCCGCGGCCTGGCTTGATCTGCAAGAAGAAACTTAGTCATGCTCCCCCGCCGCTGCTACGAGGTCGGCGGCCAGGGCCTTCACCGCGTCGGTGCCGCTCACTCCTGCCGCCTTCAGCTCGTCTACGCCTTTCAGCGCCGCGGCGGCCATCTTGGTCGCGGCATTGGCCTGCTGGCGAGCAGCCCCATCGACCGCCTGGAGTGGTGCCCGTCCTGGAACGGCATCGACGAAGGTGTAGACGTGGACGACGTTGCTTGACCCAGGCCCGCCAGGCGCGCTGGCCTCCGTCACCCACAGCTCGACCGTTTGGCGATCGGACGTGGTGCCGGGCAGGAGCAGCACATCGGCGCCGGATGTTTTCGCGGCAAGGTCGTCGCGGCCGACGAGCGTGACGCTACGGTCGGGCGCCACCAGGTAGACTGCTCCGTACTCAACGTCATTGCTCTGCGGCGTTTTGTTGTGGACCACCGTGAGCAGCACGTGGCCGGCGGCATCGCCGACAGGGGTGAGACGAGGCGAAACGGGGAAGTCGTTAGGAAGCGTGATGGTTATAGGCATTCGGGTTGCTCCTCCAGTTCGTATATAATAGTGCCATCGTGAAAGAGGGCTATCATGTATCGCATACTCCTCATCACTGCGTTGCTGGCCGTAGCCTTTGTCTCTATCACCAGCCCAACGCCTGCGCACATAGTCAGCCAAACACAAATAGGCACACCAACCGAAACCCCACCGCCGACACTGCCACCGGCCTGCGCCTACGTACCGCGCGTGCCCTGCCTGACCCCCGGGCCGGTGACGCCAGGCCCCGATATTCCCCCGACGCTGGAACCAGCCAGGCCAGCGCGGCGGCTCGTACATCTGCCTCTCGTCAGGCGTTAACGCCGATCGCCAGTCGGCTCAAGAAGAACTCCAGCGCCGGCCGTGGAATGTCCGGCTCGACTTCGATCGCGTCGTCGGTCTTGTAGCTGGTGTGCTTGATCCGGAAGCTCCGAATCTGGTCGACGGTCGTCGCGAGCGAAGGCGGCAGGTTACGAATAACGATCGTATCGTTCGCCGCGATCTCGGCGAGCAAGTGCGGTGAGCCGTAGGCATCAAATACGCGCGTGAAAACGACACCGGCGCGCGGTGGCGGGTCCCTGGTGTCCGCCAGCGCAGTATCACGAATGGTTTGTGCAAGTGTGGTGTTCGTCGTATCAGCCGTGACTGCCTGCCGGCGAGTGATGCCGTAGCGGTTGACGTTGCTCGTTGAGGTGCTTGTCGCTGTGCGCAGTGTGCGGCCGTTGGCATCCTGGTAGGTTGCGTATACACTGTTGCGCAGGCTCTCCAGGCTACGCTCCACATCAATATCCAGCGCGTCCACATACCACGTCTGACCGGCGCTGCCCTCGGCCCGAAAGAAGAGCAGTGGCGAGTCGCCCAGCATCTCCGCGCCAACCTCCCAGCGCTGGCCGGCGGTGTCGCCCTTCTCGGCCAGGTCGATCATGAGTTGCTGCATATCAGCATCTTCATAAACGATATCGGTCAGGTCGAGGCCCGGCGACTCGATCAGCTGTGCGCTGCTGCCGAGCTGTGCTGAATTGGCCGCGTTGACCGTCGTCGCGATGTCTTTCGCGATCTCATCGGCGTAGACAATGTGTGCTGTGACCGTGTCAGCTGCCACGTGTGCAAAGGCGAAGACCGCCGTGAAAGTCGTCGTAGTCACTGCGGTCACGACCACGCTCTCTGCGACTGTCGCGCTACCCTGAGCGACGTGCAAACGCTGGCCGACGTAGATCCGCGCCATACTGCCCGGCGTCACCGTGCGCGTGCCGGCTGCGATGATGGTGCCGAGCGTGGTACTGATGCGGTTCGTGGTCGTAGTGACAAGTCGGAGATTTGTGATCTTGAGAAAGTTTGCCCCAGTCTCCCCGCCATAGGCCGCGTCGGCAGCGTTGAAGTCCATAAAGAAATTAACGACCTTCGCCGCTGCAAATGTGACATTGATCGAGCCGACCGTGGTCCCCGCGCCAGCCGATGTGATCAACCAGGGATTGGCGATGCCCGAGAAATCGGCATTTCGTGTTTGGAACGCCGCGCGCCAGTTCGCGGCCGGCGCCACAAAGGTGAAGTCGAACGACACGCCGATGATATCGCGCGTGCTGCTATGAGGGATCTCATAGCCGAGCATCCCGGGCTTGATATTGGTCGTGTTGCCCAATGTGGCGTTTTTTTGAGGTGTGATCCACAGCTGATTGGCCGTGTTGAAGTTGTACCGATCTGGGTAGGCCGAGACAAAGTTACCAAAATCGACGTTGGTGAGCGGCCGAAAATCAGCGGTGCTGGTCATGCTCCACAGCGCCGTGTAAGGGAGGTCACTCAACGATCGCCATGGCCCGAGCGCCTGAAACGCGACCGACCCATCGCGAATGCGTCGATCTTCCAGGCGACCCGTGAAGAGATCAAGGCCGTTCAGATGCGCCCGTGCCCATGGCGTGCCGTTCGGGTCCCAGAAGGCGAACGCGTCGGCCAAGCCCAACTGCACAGTATAGGACAGCTTCTCGACCCCGTGCTCGTTTGTCGTGATCTCGAGATCCTCAGCACGTGGCGCATGATCGGCAATGAGCGAACCGCCAGGTGTATCGAAGATGCCCAGCCCCATGCCCATACATCACCTCGGTACAAGATAGGCGTTGGTGCGCGTGGCCGTCAATGTGTTGTTAACCACGTTTGTACCAGCATCGACCGCGCGCCAGTAGGTACTGTTCGTTTGCAGCATCAGGGCAGCGACGGTTTGCCCGTTCGTGTGGATCATGCCATCGCCCAGGTAGCTCGCCGCCAGATTCCCCGCGTTCAGCGTCGCCTGTGGGCTGGCGCCGGTCAGCGGCCGTGGGTCGATCACGAGCGGGCTGGTGCCGTTGCCCGTCGCGATGATCGATCCGCTCCGCTCGTCGTCGAGTGCCAGGATCGCGATATAGTCAATGTCGCATGTCCCACTACCCGCCGACGCCTTGCCGGAGATGCGCAGGTTGGATGGCGCGAAGTTGGAGGTTGTGACCCCCAAAAACATAATGCGCGGCGTGAGACTGGAGCCATCGACCGTAAGGAGCGGCGTCGTTTGCGATTCGAGCGAGCACTGGAGTTGAAACGTCGTCGCAGCTGTATTCGGTCGCACGGCTATCCAGACGCCGACGCGGCGCGAGGTCGAATCGAAGCCCGAGAGCGTGGTATCGATGAGCGGCAGCAGTGTCGTATCGGCTGGCGCCCAGCGCGCAACGTTACCGCCGCGCGCCTTGGCTGCCGCGTCGGCGGTGGATGTGACCGTCGCGCCAAGCGAACCGCTCTCGGCCTCATACAGTTGCAGTCGGCTCGTCGCGCTGGCATACAGGATCGTCGCGGCCGTGTTCGAGAGGAGTGCGGCCGACCAGGCCATCTGGAGCTTCGTCGGCGAGCTCACCGCTATATTCGTCGTGACCGTCGCACTCAGCACCGTCGGATTAGCTGATGCGCCACTGCTGGCGCTCTCGGTCGTCGGGTCCAACAGCAGGCCGCGCCGCAGGAAAGCGACGTTGACCGCCTCGATCATCTGCATGCCTACATTGCGGTTAAGGCTGACCGGCAGGCTCGCGGCGGCGTTCGTCTCATCCCCCGGCGCGCGGCCTAGCACGAGGCAGTTGTACACACGCGCCGCGCCATTCGGCGCCCACTGCATAACGACAGGGCTGACGTTCTGTCCTAACCTCCAAAAACGTTCGGCTTGATCCAAGAGCGAAACAAGGCTATAGAGGTTGGTCAGTACCTCGCTCTCTGTCTCGCCCATCACATGGACCTGGAACTCCTCGACCTCATCCATGTAGGGTCCGCTGCCGCCGAGCGTGGACTTGCGCAGCCGCGCGATCTTTGGTGCCCAGCTGTCACGCGCCAGCATATACTTGCGGTTGCCCGCCGAGTGCCAGATCAGATCGCAGGTGGTTGTTCCGTCGGTCAGGCGCAGGATCATCGGCATGGTCTATCTCCGTGTCCGCTTGTAGACATCCGCGCGGATACCCGCCTCGTCGAGCGCCTTCTTGGCCCCGCGATAGCCAGCTTCCTCTGTCGCCTGGATATTCGTCGCGCCACGGGCATCGACCGCGATGTTGACTGTTGTACCAGCCGTCATGAAGCTCCCAGACGAACCGGTCAGAAGTGACGACGGTGCAACAAGGCCCTGTCCACCCTGGCCAGTTGGTGGCTGCTGGGCGCTATTGATCTGCACCAGGAGATCGTAGAGTTGCATCCAGATCGGGTTCTGGCCTGCGTCCGGCACGGCGTTCAGCACAGCCTGAAGCTGTTCAGCCAGTGCGCTGAGGCTATTGTTATTGGTTATCTGCGAGCGCTCCCCAAATGCCGCTTGCTCGGCCTGCTGCGCTTTCTGGATATCTGCGATCTGTTGGCTGATGCTATTGCGTTCTGCGTCCGTCTGCGCACTCGCTAGATTCTGCTGGAGCTTCGCCAGCTCAAATATCTGGCTAGACCGCATCTTGTAGAACTTCGCGGCTTGCTCGGGGTCAGTCATCGCGGCGGCTATTTGCTCGGCCTCGGCCAGTTGCTGACGCAGGAGATCGCGGTGCGCCGCGGCCGTGACAGTTAACACGCCGCCGTCCGCCGTTTTCATCACGGCCGCGTCAATGTCTTCGAGCGCCTTGGTATTGCGTGCCTTCTGCCGGTCGATGCTCGCGGTCGCGTCGAACGCATCGGCGAGCGCTGTATGCACCCTGTCGGGCAATTCCTCTACAATACTCGCCAGCGAGTTGACCAGGTCCTCGGCCTCCTTCTTAGCGTCCTCTGTCATGTCAGACATCGAGATGATCAGCTGCGTTGAGATCATTTGGATGCCTTCCAGCAGATCGGGCAGCATCCCCTCCAGGCCACCAAGCAGGCCCAGCATGCTCATCTCGCCGATATCGGCGAACACCTGGGACGGAGAATGGATATCGAGCGCATCCGCCATCGTTCCGAGCATCTGATCGGCGGCGCCCTGCATCGCGTCGATCGCGCCCTGAAGATGGTCCTCGACACCCTGGACCAGGCCCTGCATGATGTTCGTACCGAGATCCGCCGCATCATCCGGCGCGCTACTCTCACGCAATACCTCGCCCAGGCTCTCCCCAGCGTCGCGCATCACATCGACGCCGCCATCGGCAACGTCCGCTAGCGTGCCGTAGAACTGATCGGCGGTCCCTTGCACCCCGGCGATGATGCCGTCGATGATCGGCTCGCCGACCTGCTCGGCGAAGTCGCGTGACGGCGAACCGATCCCGATCGCATCTTTCGCGGATTGGAGCGCGTTTGTTGCCAGATTGCGCAGCGTGTCGAACAGTCGATCGCCGGCCGACTTGACCCCGTTGATGATGCCATTGACGATATCATTGCCGATCCCTGCCGACTTCCCGATCAGGCCGTTCCAGATGCCGAGGATGAGATCAACCGTCGTGTCAAACGACGCCTTGATGAGCTGCAGCCCACCACTGATCACGCCCAGTAGGTCGGTAACAATCCGCGCCGACATGTCCTGGATCGTCTGCCAGGCGCCGCTCCAGTCGCCGTGGATGGCCTGAAGCGCGGCGGTCAAGATGCCCCTGATCAGCGTCAGCGCGGCATCGATCACGCTGCTGATGATCTGCCAGGCGCCGCTGAACGCGGCCTGGATTTCAGCCCCGTGATCGTTGATGAACTGGGCAAGAAACTGGAGTGCGGGGACGATGGTGGCCTGGATCAGCTGCATCGCCACCTGAATGATATCGTTGACCTGGGTGTATATCTGGCCGGTAGTCGCCAGGACTTCATCACCGTGCGCCTGCCAGAAAGCGCTGATTTGCGCCAGTGCGGCGTTGATGACCTCGGCCAGTGGCTCGATGAGCGAGAGCACCGTATCATGGACGCCCTGCCAGGTCGTCTGTGCCTGGCCGATCATTTCGGCACCGTTCGCCTCGAAGTAGGCGATGATGTCGCTAAGTACCTGGCCAACCAGCGCCTCGATCTGCGGCAGTGTCTCCTGAGCGACTCCATACAGCAACGCGAACGCCGGGCTGACCTCGGAAAGGACATTCAGCAGACCCTCGACAGGATTTTGCGCATCGCTGAAGGTTGCCGACACCTCGCCGGCCGTCTCTACCAGAGCGTCGCGGATATCGAACAGCGTCCCGATGATGGGATCGTCTTCCTGAAGGCCAAAGATCCCGCCCGTGAAATCGCGGTTGAAGAAGATGTCATAGAGGCCCTGCGCGGCGCCGGCAACGTCCTGGAGCGTGCTGACGACCGGACTCAGATCCAGGCCAGTCATCTCACGGATGTCGTCGAGCAGGACGCCCGTTCCGCCTCCCTCGCCGAACGCATCATCGAACAACCCACCCAGCGTGACAACTGCATCGCCCAGTGTGTCAAAAATCGGCGAGACGCCATCCAGCCTATAGAGCGCGTTCGCTAGCCCACCGATAGCCCCGCCACCATTGGCCGCGCCCGTCTCAAAGGCTTGCACCAGCTCGCCAAACCCTGCCGCGGCGCTCTCGACGATCGGCACGATCGTGTCGTTGAGGAAGCCGGCCAGGTCAGAAAGCAGCGGCAGCACGGCCGTGCCCATCGTCTCGGCCGCCTCGCCGAGTCGGTCATGGAACTGCGCCCAGCCGCCGTCTGCCTTTGCGGCTGCTTCGGCCTGCCCGCCAAATTCTTTGTTGAGCTCGTCGAGCACCAGTTTTTGGTACTCGGCAATGTGCCCCGTCTCAAACAGGCGCTTGCCCAGTTTCAGCTGCTCGTCGCTGAAACTGACGCCCTGGCGCTGGGCCGCCGACATCGCATCGGCGCTGTTGAGGATCTTGCCGACCATGATCGACATGTCTTCGGGCGTCTTCTTGAGCGCCTGGGCCATATCGACCGTGAGCACGGTCGCGAAGTCGAGCATCTCACCTTTGATATTCCCAAAAGTGAGCAGCATATTGGTTGCGGCCTGAACCTGGTCGTCACCGAAGAGGGATTTACCGGAAGCGGCTGAGAGAGAGGCAGCGAGACTTTCGACGTGCTCGGCAGACACGCCTGCCGCGTTGCCCATCGAGGCGATGGTCTGCTCAGTCTGGGCCATCACCAACTGATGCGCACGAGCGTCGTTGATCCCGCCTTTGAGCACGGCACCGAACGCCACAACGCCAGCGGCAGCGGCGGCCAGCCCGATCTTGAGCGCGCCGCCGATGATGTCGCCGATATGGGAGAAGCCGGATTCGGCGCGTGCCTCCGCGTCGCTGATGCCCTCATCCAGGCCCTTCAGCGACACCTCGGTGCCGAGTACAGCATTACCCAGTGAGTCTTCGGCGGCCATCGCTACACGCTCTCGACCTTTTTGGCGCGCACGACCCGGAAGCCGCGCGCCTCAAGCCACTCGGCGGCTTTCTCGGGATCATGTTCGATAAATGTGACGGGCTGTGGTTTGGGCGCCGGCAGCACGTGGATTTGCAGTTGGCGCATCATGCGCCGGCGTGTCTGTCGGTCCAGGTACGGTGCGGTCGCTGCCTCTACCGCGTCGATCTGCTCAGCGGCACGCAAAGCCGGCAGCTGATCGATCAGGATCGTCAAATAGCAGACCGGCATCCGCAGATAGTCTAGCGGCGACCCCCCGTAGAAGTAGCAGAGGCGCGCGAGCGTCTGCCGCGCGGCGTCGTCGCCTGTGGCGCCGGCGGCTCCACTTCCCCCACGGGCTGCGACTCCGACTCTGCGGTGGTCGACGTGGCGCCCCCCCGCTGCTCGGCGCGCCAGCGCTTGATGATTTCTTGCTTGGCCCAGGTCGGGAGCCTTTCCAGGCGTTCACGCGGGAAATCCGGCATCAAAATCAGCAGCATCTCGTCGAGGATGCGCAGCATCTGCGTCATCGCGCGCTCGACCTTCGCAGGGTCGCGCTTCGCAGCATCCTTGATCTGCATGAGCACCTGCGCCTGATCGACCTCGCGCTGCAAACGGTTGTATGCCGCAAAGTCCTCACTGCTGAACATTTGCGAGGTTCGCATCTCGTGGCGCCGGCCCTCGCCGCCGAACGTGTCGTCGATGTAGACGATCGGATCGGGTATCAGGTCGGAGAGACTGAAGGAAGGCATCGTGATTGCTCCTTGTGTGATGGACCGGCGCTTGTCACTTAGCTCGTCTGCGCAGTCAGCCAGCCCAGTTCATCGCCACTAGCCTGCGTGTCATCCTCGAACGGCGTGACAACCAGCTCCAGCCCTGCGCGGCCATCCTTCGTGAAGGCTGGCGCGGGCTCGCCGTCAAAGACCGCCATTGGCAGATAGTACTGTATCGGGTAGCTACCGTAGGGTGACGCGATCTCCGATCGAAACAGCATGGTATAGAGCTTTGGCATCCGCCCGCGCTTGATCGGCATGCGCTTGACCGCTGGCGGCCCGGCGTCCGATGTGACGTTGGCCGCGTCATTCAGCACACGTGCGTAGTTCTCCAGGGTCAAATCGACGATCGTGGTCGTGATGGTGGGGTCCTCTTCGGGTCGCACGGCCTTGACTACCCCCTGATGATTATCGTCGTAGAACTTCGTCAATGCACCGGCGTGGTTGACGGTTTGCCCGCCGTCGGTATCGCCCACGAACACGAACCCGCTCGCGATTGGATCAGCGCTGGCCGCTGGCTCGGCCGTGCTCGCCGTGCCATGAATATAAAGTTTGAGTGTCATGCCGGCGAGCTGCTCGAAGGGCGCCAGATTTGCATCGGCCATGCCGTTATCCTCCTATGGAACGAAGTTGCGATGGCAGCACGCTCTGAGCGAGACGCGCGCCAGGTCGATATTCAGATCGCCGTCCTTCAGATGCTCGGGCGAGTCGTCCAGCACCAGCCAGTAGAGCAGGCCGTTGCCGCGGTCGGTTGCAACGACGGTGCGCTCGCTCGCGTCGCAGATGACCGCCAGCGCGCCGTAGACGCGGTTCGCCTCCTCCTGGTTGGCACCGTAGCAGCGCGCCTCCAGACGGCTTCGCTGCTGCCCGCCGTACAAATCGACCGCGCCGCCGGGGGCATAGCCGACCGTGAGCGCCTTGGACGGGAGCTGCCAGGCGTCTTCATCGTCGGCGGCGTCCAGTCCAAACTTATGCTTGCTCGCCACGCGGCCCTCGGTTTCGAGGCTGAGATCGGCGTCGCACACCAACCGCGCAATGACGATCTCGAGCAGATCGGCAATCATCGTGGCGCCCCACAGGCTATACAGAACTGAGCACTGGCCGGAAATTCGTCGCCGCACTTCTTGCAGTGGCGCGACAGCCGAGTGGTTTTGCCGGTCGCTGGCCGTTCGGCAGGAGGCGGCAAGCGACGCGGCGGCGGCTGAACATATACCTGCGATGGCGGCAGAACATCGGGCTTCGGTGTTTGCTTGTTCAGGTTGACCTGACTCATTGCGTCCTCTGGTGCTGGTCCGACATAAATGCCCATCACTGGCAGTGCTTTCTCACGATGTCCAGTGCTATCGGCTTGACGCGCCTGACTCCCTCGGTGATATAGCGATAGAGTCTGTGAATGCGAAGCGCGTATCTAACCCCTCTGACCCCCACGCTGCCCCGAATACGATCGCCCTCTTCGTGTGCCGCGTCGCCCGCAATCGCACGCTGGAGCGTGCCTGTGCGCTTGCCGTGACCGGGGTAGAGTTCGGCCTTAGCTTCGGTTTCGATGCGCTGGTCGATCTCGGTCAGCGCTTCGGTCAACTGCCGTGCTTTCTTCGCCCGCAGCTCCTTGCCCCTCCAGTTCAGCTTCGCCGACATCGGTAGCTCCCTCGGTCGGCAGCGCAGGCTGCCCCGCTACATCCTCTAGGCTCTCCAAGGAAAGGAACCAGCGCCCGCGCACGCTGATCAGATGCCCCGCCGCAACCAGTTGGTCCATTTTCTTTGGCGGAAGTTTCATCGGGTAGCCCCTCTCTCCAGTCTGGCGCTCTGGTGTTTGGCCGCGCGTCCGCGCCGGTGTAGGAGTTGCTCAATCGTGTACGGCCCCGCGTCGGTCGTGCCGTTTTCCAGCACGATGTTGACGATCCGATCCTTCGTCTTCACATCGCGACCGACCCCAAAGAGTAGCAGGTAGGCCGTGATCGTCGGTCGCTCGGACAACGCCGTGTCCGCAACACGTTGCTCTTTTTCCACGAAGCGGCAGGGCATCCCTTGCTCCCATACCTGCCAGCTCTTCTGCTCGGCCTTGAGGCCGTCGCGCCCGACGCTCGTGGAGCGCTCCACATCACAGCGGTGGATGAAGTGCGAGTCAACCCCCATCGAATAGCCCTGTCCATGACGGTGGCAATTGTGCGTTGCTATACACCATCGGCTGAACATTGACGGGCACCCCGAACGGACGTGCAAGGCTGCGGGTCGCATTCACGATCCGTTCATCAGGGATCTCAACCTCGCTTTCCGGCGCGAATAGGGCATCATCCATCCCGTTGATGGCGAAGCGCATAGCTGTTTCGCCGTCGAGTTGGACATCAACCCAAACCTTGCCTTCGCTGTCGGTGATAGCCATCATCGTTTAACTCAACTGGAACGCGAATAGGTTCGTGTTCGCGCTCACAGCGACGACGATCTGATTGCTGCTGTTGTTGTAATAGGCTGGCGGAAAGCCTCCCCACAGCTGGATTTTGGCAGCCGTGGTGGTGAGCGTCAGATCGGTGATCGCCAGGCCGTCAACGCTGTTCGGCGTCGTCACCGTCGCCGTGCCGCCGGCCGTGCATTCGAGGATGAGGCCGACACGGCCGTTGTTCGGGATGTTGTAGTTGTTGCCGCTCACCGCAGCGGTCTTATTGTCCGTGTAGTTCGCCGCCGATGCCGCCGCACGGCCGGCTTTGTAGACGGTGACAGTCACTTCGGCCATGGATCATCCTCCTTATGGCAGTCGTAGCACGGCGAAAGTCAGCCCCGTCACCTCCGAGAACGTGACGGCGATCTGCCCCGCATTGTTGTTATAGACCAGCGGCGAAAACGGCCCGATCATTTTATCGCCGACGGCCGCAAGGACCGTCGCGGTGTAATCGGCCAGCGCCAGGGTGTCGGTCGTGCCGGGCGTCACCACCGTAACGGTACAATCACCGGCGCCGGTCTTTTTCACATGCAGGAACACCCGGCCATTGTTCGGGATCAGGTAAGTATCCGTCGCGCTCCCGGCAGCGTAGGATGGTGTCAGCCCGCTTGACGCGCGGGTAATGACCTGGATCGTCGGTGTGCTCATGGAATACGTCCCTTACAGTCGTGATAGGCGCAAGTCCTAGCGGTTGAGCAGGTACCGGCTCGGGCGCACGCATCAGATATTCGGTAGCGTAAGCCGTCGATAAAGCGCCCTGCGCTGTTGCTCCCAGTCCGGCGCCTGATAGCTGTACTCGCCCGCCACGTTCTCGCTCTTCATCGTGGTTTGCTCCAGCGCCTGCCTGACGAGCTCGATCAACACCTGCTTGCGAAGCGCGCTATCATCGGCGGGCACATAGCTAACACTGACGTAGCGCCCCCAGGATGTGCCTTCGGTCAGCCGGATGATGCGCCCCTGCCCGACGACGGCGTAGTATTGCGTGCTCGTGAGCGTCGTCTGGGTTCCGCCCAGGCTCTGCGCCTCTGTGATACTGCTGACCGAACTGATCCGTCGCTTGAGCCAGACACTACAGCCACCGCCGTCGCAGACCTCCGTGATCGCTGTTGCGCTGTCAACGTAGTGTGCGCCGTAGCGCCGGATGACCTCGACCTCTTCGCGATCGATGACGGCCTGGAGTTGCGTATCGTCGAGGTCAGTCTTAACCTGCGCGCGCAGTTCGTCGACGGCCAGCAGGCTCATTTCTGTTTCGGCGAGCGCTTGACCGCCTTATCGCGCGGCGGTGCGTCAAGGCCCTTCTGCTCCTCGTCTTCATCCTCCTGAAGCTGGGCCTCGAAAGCCGACGACGGCGTAAAGGAGATGTCGACGTCGGCCGGCTCGGCTGCCTGCTGCTCTTCCTTGATGGCCTGCTGTTCCTGGACAACGGCCTGCTGCTCGTCTGCGGCGGCACGGTGCGTCACCTCGACGCCGCTGTCGGGTCCGGTGATGACCGACGGCGCCGCATCCGTTTTCAGGGTTGTGCCGTCCGGCGGCATGTCGAATGGCTTCTGCGCGCCAGTGTCGAGTGCAGTCGCCCGCGTATGGTCGGCCTCGGCATGTGCGTCCGCAAGCAGACGCTGCGCCTCGTCGAGGATGGCGGTCGACTGGCGGCGTGCCTCGTCACTCGACTCCTGGCCAGGCGCCGTCTGCTCGTCCGGTGGCTTCGCCGGATTTTCGAAACAGCCCGGTGCATCGTTCATAAGCCACGCGGCCAGCTCATCCTTGACCTCGATCTCGTCGCCAGGATAGACATCGATATTACGGGCGGTGTTTGTGTAGCGCCCAAGTACTTTCAGTTTCATAGGCTCCTCTTGTTACCTTGTCGCCTTGCCAGGCGAGCACCTTCAGTCACCCCGATGCCTACGCCGGCAGGAGCACGCCCGAAACGAGTACGTCGATGTCCGCTGTCACCGGCAGATAGCCAGCGTCGGTCACAACGGATGCGCCCACTTTGTGCCCTGCGGCGATCGGCTCGACTTGCGCCCGCTGGACGCCGGCAGCGACCTGCACCAGATCGGAGAGCGTCGCGATCGGGCCGTTCGCCAGCACAGTGCCGTTATCCGTCACCTTTGCGATCAGGCTGCCGGCGGTCAGGTCGGCGTTGCTTGTGACCGAGATCAGCAGTGGATGGAATTCGTATCCGGCCGGCACGACCAGGCCAGCGCCGCCCTGGGCCGCTGTGGCGGCCGTCGTCGCACCCGCGCCAGGATTGGCGATGGCGACCTGGAAGGAAACCGGATAACCGGCAGGGCCCATAAAGTTCAGTTCGTTTGCCATTCGTTTGCCCTCCTGATGATGACTACACTACCGCACCAGAATGCGGCAAACTACACGAGAATATTGCGCATTCCTGCCGTGTGCTTGGCGCTCGACCGTGTACGCGCGGCGACCGCGAGCCGCATCGAGGTGACCATGATCATCATCCGCGCGCGGATGTCGCGGTCCATCTCGATCAGCAACTGCCGGCGCAATCCCTTCTTCCAGAAGTCGCGGTTGTAGACGGTGATTGAGCCGAGCGTGTTATTCGCTGGCGTCGCCGCGTCGAGCTTGCCGTCCGAGGCGGCCAACCGATGCACCGCCGAGGTGATGAGCGGGATGCCGCGATAGGCCGCAATCTGGCCCGTCAGCAGGATGGCGTTCGGCCCGAACTTGTCGATCGTCAGCAGGTTCGATCCCGGCGCGCCTGCGGCACTGGACAGGAAGCCCTTCAGGTAGGTCTGCACGTCGCCGATCATCACCAGCCGGCTCGGGTCGGCGCCGTACTTGTCCAGCTTAGCCAGCATATCCACGATCTTCGCATCGGTCAGTGCTGCGCCGCCCATGTCGATGTTCTGGCTGGTGTTATCGACCAGCCAGACGTGTCGCAAACCGTCCTGGCCTTCCGAAAGATAGAAGCTATCGTCGGGCGGATTCTGGTCATCCGAGTTGATATTACCGGTCGCCGCATCGGTCGAGTCAGCGTTGACAGTGAAGTCGTCGATAATCTCGGCGCCCGAGCGGGTGATCTCGGCCCGTAGGAGTGGCATCAGCGCGATGACACTATCCTCGTCGAGCGTGTATGACCACTGCTGTTCGGTGATCAGTTCGGTCGAGGTGAGTGTGGCCTTGTTTGTGCTGGCATCGCTCTGTGTCGTCGGCTGGCCCTGCGTGGCCTTGCGCCAGGTGATGTTGCCAATCCCGACCGGCACGTCGAACGGATCGGTGGGCATAGGCACCGTCATGATCGTATCGGCGACGCGGGTGGCCAGGAAGATGTCCATCCATACGTCTTCGGCCATGTCGGTCGGTACGAACTCGTCGCCGGTGCCGACGCCGGTCGAGGTCATGGCCTTGAGTGCCGCCTGGAGATCCTTGGACGGTGCCTTGATCTTGTCGGGATACCAGACGTGGCCCTTCTCCATCAGGTTGTAGGCCAGGTAGAGATCGACTGGCGTGATGCGATGCTCGCCGAACTTCAGGTAGCCGTCTTTCTCGAAGGCGGTCAGGTGCTTGTGGTAGCGGTTCGACTTGTCGATTTTCTCTCCGTTTGCGCCAATCAGCGTACCAGGCACGCGGCGTAGCGGTTTGCTGTCGAGCTTCTCTTTGATTTGCTCGTCGATATATTCTTTGTGGTGCTTCTCGAAGTCGGCCTTGATCTGATCCCAGTCCACCGTCTGGTTACCCTTGACCGCTTCCTCGATTTCGGTCAGCCGCTTGATGATGTCATCGCTAATGGCCATACATCCTCCTAAGTGCGGCTGGTCTTAGGCCGGGCCGCGTTCAAGATACTGTCGAGCTGTGCCAGGAGGATCGTGTCCTCCTCATCTACTTCGATTGCTTTCGACACACGCCGGAGCGCAGCTTTGGCGCGATCGAGCCCTCGCTGGGTAAAGACCTGGATACCCGTTGTATACACCCTGCGCCGCTTCGCCGATTTCACAACGGGGATCGTGTCGATCGGTTCGGAGAGGTATACAACCTCCCACTCGCCACCCATGCCTTTGACCAACTCTTCATCAGCCCGATCGGGGCCGCTAATGCTGTAGGTCGCGTCTTCGCCCCAGCTGTCATCGGTGTAGGCAAGCGGCGGCTGAAACACCACATCCTTGCAGGTAACGGTTGTGCCAGCGTTCGGATGGGGTACTTCGATGATTTCCCCGTCGTCATCACAACGGAGTGTCGTTGCATCTTTCGGGACATCGATCGTGTACTGCCGAAAGACTGCGTAGAGTTGCTGTGTGCCCAGATCCGAGGCGGCCTCCATCCGACGCACCCAGGCAAGCGCACTGCCGGCGCCGAGCGCCTCGGCCTTGCGCCGCCGGGCCGTGAAGCGCTTACCGTCGTCGTCCTCTTCGTCGCTGGCGTCTTCGGCGAGCTGATTGAGCACCTCGTTAAGATTGTCGCGCGCCTGCTTGATCTTCTCTTCGTTCTTCGCCGAGAGCACGCGCCCGCGCTTGGCAATCGCCTTTTGGTACGCAGGGAAGGCTTTCGGATGAGCCTCAGCAGCAAGTCGGAGCGCATCCTGATTGGCGGGGATGGGCACGATAGACCACTCGAGCAACTCCCAAACACCGAAGTCCAGCCCGCCGAAGTCGTTCGGCTTCATCTGCTCAGGCTCGGGCTGGAAGCCGATTGAGGCCGTCCTAATCCACTCCCCATTCCAAAGCAGCAATATGATGTTCTGCGGATCGTGCTCGTTCGCCGCCGGTCGGAGATCGAAGTCGGCGATGATGCCCTCGTCAGAAATCTCAATTGAGTTCGACCGCCCGATGGTGGCAAACGGATCGAAGTAGTTATGCCCCCACTGCACCACCGGGTTCTTGAGGTAGTTGTCGAGCCGTGCGCCGCGGGGCATCACCCGGTCCCGATCGCGATCTACGCCGCCGGTCGAGATGATGATGCGCCCGCCGTCCTTGCGGCGATCGACGACTTTGATCTCGAATGTTTTGTGCTTAGGGGGCATGCTGACCTCAGAAGAATCAAAAAAGCCAGGGCGATCCGGTTTAGGATCATCCTGGCGACAAGCGCACTCGTATTGAACTAGGAGGAGCTACACAGGGCGTCGTTGGTACGCCCGCAGATCAACTACCTCAGAACGCTGCTTATCCTCGTACTTCCACTGGTGTGTATCAGGGTTATAGTAGCCGAGCAGCTTGCCCGAAGGCCCGCGCACCTCGACAAACGCGTTGGTTTGTGGTGCTGGCTGCATTATATCACGTTCGTCAAGATGTTGTGTTGTCATGTCACGCTCGCTACGAAATCAGCTAGTCGAAACTCGGCCCGAAACACCGCACACAGTTCGTATGCCCAAGCGTGTTCGCCCGCGCCCAGGCGAGTGTCTGCACCGTGCCGTTGAGCTGATTGCACTCGTCGTCACTGTCATCGCTGCCGCCGTCGAACACAACGACCTCTTTGACGCCTGTTTCATCATAGCGCGTGATGCTGGCGATTTGCTGCGCCTCGCCCAGCTCTGTCCTGGCAATCGCCCGCGAACGCCCGCCGTAGCTCTCCGCGACCACATCGCGCAGGCCGGCATCCTCACCCACGCCATTAACCAGCTGGTCGATGGTCCAGCCCTGCTCAGCGCCGGTCTGAAGCACCTCCCTGATCGCGTCGCGCGTCGTCTGGTTGATATCCTTAACGCGACTGCCCGACTGCTTGACCGCCGCGACGACGGCCGGATCGGACTGCTCGAAGGCGATGTCGGCACCCAGCGCAAGGTTCCACGTCTCCCAGCTGGCGCTGCAAATCTCAACGCTCCACGTCTTGAACAGTTCGCGCAGCGCGTCTTCGTCGGTGCGCAGCAGCAGATCCGCGACGGTCGGGAGCTTGACCACGAGCGGGCCATGCCCATTCGTCACCGCCTTGTCGCTCTCGCGCGCCCGCGCCGCAACGCGATCGGCGAGGTCGCTGAAGTAGCTGTCAATCTTCGGTTCCATCCGTTTGGCGACCTGCAGGCGCGTACGTTGCAGCGCGGCGGCCGTGCGCGATGCGGCTGGCCGCCGATCCTTCGTGAGCAGCGGCCGCGCGCTGGCCTGCCCCGCCGGCGGCAGTGCGAGCTGGTCGCCAGGTACGAGGTTCATGGGAAGATACCCCACGTCACCGCCGGGGATGCGCCCGATGCCGAGCCGGAGCACCTGATCAACCAGGTCGAACGGCACACCCATGCCCCAGAGGTGTGCCGCGTTTTCGAGCTTCGGGCCGATCTTCTCTTGCAGCACCGCGACGCCGGAAAGGTCGGTCGCAATGCGCTGACCGGTGCCGAGCATCGGGCGCACCGTGCGCCAGAAGTGCGTTTCAGTCTCGTCGCGCTCCAGCACGAACGGGAGGAGCGCCAGCGCCCAGAGCACCGCCAGCGCAGCGTCGCGTTTCTCTTCGGTGTCATAGGTGTCGGCGCCGAACCCCATCAAGATATCTGGAATGCCAAAGATGGCCGCTACCTCGTCGCGCGAGAACTTGCGCTGCTCCAGGCTGGACAGGTCTTTCTCGGGGAAGGAGAGGATCTTGATGTCCTGACCTTCCTCCAAAATGATCGGCTTGCCACTGCGCGTGCCGCCGAACCCATACTTTTCATCAACTTGTGTTTCGAGGCGCACCCGCTCCTCGGGCGTCGCAAGCTCACGTGAGAGAATAGCGTAGTCTGGCCGCGCCTGATTCTGGTAGAACACGCGCGCCTGGCTCTGCGCGAACAGGTCGAGTGTGATGCCAGCGAGCACGGCTGGGATAGGCCCGAGGCCACGCCACTCGGACAGCGGGTTCTCGGTCATCTCGTGGATGACGGACTCTGGCTGCAAGTCCTGCTGGCCGTCGGGCAGTTCATCGAGGTGGTAAGTCGCCACGGCAGGGTAGCCTGGCCGGCTGGCGTCCGGTGCGATCTGCACCTTGTCGGGTCGGCGCGGCCACAGCTCCGCAGGGCGCCCGCGGGAGTCATCTACGATCTCGCTGAAGCGCTCACCACTTAGCAGCTTGTGCGTGATGAGCTTGGCCCAGTAACGAGGGGCGGCGTAGCGGTCGTTCGGTGCCTGGTAGCGAAGGGTCAGCGGATGGTCGAGGATGGGCTTGCCGCTCGCATCGACCACACGCACGGGCAGCGGCGCGATGTTCTGGGCATAGAGCATGATAGCCTTGCGCACCCAGACATAGCTCTTGTAGAGCCGCGCAGCGCCTGCGTAGCTGTCGGCCTCGGCCGCGGCGAACTGGGCCGATGAGGAGTAGATGTGCTCGCGCTGCACGAGGTCGGGGTGCAGCTCGGCAAACGCCTTGAAGCGCCCTGCGGCGCGGCGCACGCGGGCCTGGTGATAGCGGATGTAGGCGAGCAGGTTCACGTGAGATCACGCACCGTCACTTGCACTGCCGAGAACCACGTGTACTGCTGGCCACACGGGCAGGTCAGCAACTCGTCGCCCTTTGCTTGCATCTCGGGCCGAAGGGCGAGATCATTGGCTGTCGGCGCGCGCCCCTTCGTTACCGTAGCCAGGTCGGTGCTTCGCCCGCATGCAGGGCAGGCATACGAAACTTCGGTCTTGCTCACGTCTTACCCTCCTATGGCCTTCAAAAACGCGCGGGCGCGCTGCTCGGGCGTAGCGCGAAGTATACCCCAGCGAAACCACTGCCAGCCCTCAGATCGCTCGTAGGTAACAAACGAATCTAGCGCTTGGATATAGGCTTCTTGCAACCCGCGTCGCTCGATCTCATCTTCAAGCTGGCGCACATCGGCCAGATCCGTTGAGGGCGACCACGCTGGATCGTCACGATGACACTCCATACACCGATCGTCGTCGACACGCTCAGAGCGACAGCCCTTCGCATCGTGCCAGTAGTGGCATGGGTAGGTTGACCCGTCGGCGCGAGTATGAGTCCCACGCACCCATCCCAGCGCTTGAGCACATTGCTCGTCAATCTCGCTACTCACCTGCCTACCCTCCGTCCGGCATCATAGCCCGCGATGATCACGCCCAGCAACCAGAGCGATGCCAGCCAAGCCCAAGCCAGCACTCGCACGACCAGGCCTAGCACCAGCCCGATCACAAATGGGAGCGCGGCCAGCAGTAGTTCGGCGCCAGTGGCCAGCGCACGGGCAGCACGGCGGCGATCGACAGGTATGCGGGGAATCGCGATCATAGCACTTGCACCCTTAACGGCGGCAGCATCGGCACCCTGTCACCGACCGGCACAGGCTCGAATGACTTGCTCTGAATAAGTAACGTAAAGCCCCGATGAAGGACGCTGTGTTCAACTGCTACAATCTGTGCATCATCTGGCAAATCAGCAAGATCCGGTAGCCGTAACTTGCCCTGAAGCACAGCCAGCATGGCTTCGTAGCGGATAGTAACACCCATAACTCGATCTCTATCGTCCATTGCTATTCACCTCTCCTGATCCTGCCGATGATATAGCGCTCGGCATCCATGAAGTGAAATATACTCTTGTTCTCGATCTCGGCCATCGGCTCGCCGTTCGCATCCAGCTTCCTGGCATAGCTGCGCTTCTCGTTGAGGTAGCCGTCGAGGTCGTCAAAGACGATGATCTCGCCGCGCTTGTGTGCGCCGTACACGCGGTCGATGCCGATCTCGACATCCGAGATATCCGGCTCGGCGACGGGCAGGTTGCCCATCCGAAACTCGCGGCGCCACTGGCCCTCGCTCTTGGAGCCGCCGACGCAGAACGGTGTGTGCGGCTCGCCTTCCCTGAGCTTCTCGCCGTGCTCTTTGGCCGTGCGCCCGCCGGCTTTGTACTCGCGATAGAGATAAAGCTTGGGTGTGCCTGGCTCTGTGGCGTAGAGCAGCGCAGCAGTGTTGAC
>Ga0134123_10000880_pt1 | contig 19843 bp, 18 predicted proteins | sample KB303_FD_96460 | JGI IMG/M metagenome (GOLD analysis project Ga0134123, IMG submission 96460) | Terrestrial soil microbial communities without Nitrogen fertilizer from Kellogg Biological Station, Michigan, USA - KB3-0-3 | ecosystem: Environmental > Terrestrial > Soil > Unclassified ...
AGCCCTCGTCCAGGTCGATGTTGCGGCGTACGGGCGTTGCCGCCAGCTGCTATGTTGCCAGCGCCGGGCACCCGGAGTCCTCAAAGGCGGCAGGCGAACACCTGCCATTACTTGCTTTCGACAAGTTGCGTCCGCAAAGTGATAATGACGCTGGCGACAAATAAGTCAGCAATCTGTTCAGCACATCTAAGCGACAGGATTTCCACGTAATAAGGGTGTCATATCGTTACTTCCGCAAATTAGCTGGAGAGACGGGGCGTCGCGGTACTGAGCGTCGGGCAATGATGTTGCCCGGCAACGGATTTCACAGGCGCGCCGTCAGCGCACGATGATTGTGTGCGCGCCACGCGCCACCAGCTCACCGATGACGGGCGCGCCGGGAATCTCACCCGCGATCAGCAGCCCGCCGGAGGTCTGCGCATCAGCCAACAGAAGCGCCTCGGTCTCGTCGACGGCCGTCAAGTCGACGTGCGGTGCCACCCAGTCGAGGTTGCGACACGTCCCGCCGCTGACGTAGCCGGCCTTCAGCGCCTCACGTGCGCCCTCGATGTAGGGCACCGCCGCGGAGTCGACCACGGCCGTTACGTCACTGGCTCTGGCCAACTTGTGCAGGTGGCCGAGGAGACCGAAACCCGTGACGTCCGTGGCACATTCGACGCCGGCGTCCAGCGCGGCCCGCGAGGCATTGGCGTTGAGCGTCGTCATCACCGCTATGGCGTCACCGAACACCTCGCCCGTGGCCTTGTGTCTGCTGTTGAGCACACCGATCCCGAGTGGTTTGGTCAACGACAGCGGTGTTCCCGGCTTACCGGCGTCGTTGCGCAGCAACCGATTCGGATCCGCGAGGCCCGTGACCGCCAGCCCGTACTTGGGTTCCGGGTCGTCGACGCTGTGCCCACCCGCGAGGTGGCATCCCGCCTCGTTGCACACGTCGAGGCCACCACGCAGCGTCTCGGCGGCGAGCTCGAACGGCAACACATCCCGCGGCCAGCCGAGCAGGTTCACCGCCACCACCGGCCGCCCGCCCATGGCGTACACATCTGAGAGTGCGTTCGTCGCCGCGATCCGACCCCAGTCGTACGGATCGTCGACCACCGGGGTGAAGAAGTCGGTCGTCGCGATCAGCGCGTGCCCGCCATCGATGCGCACCGCCGCAGCGTCGTCGCCGGCCTCCAACCCGACCAGTAGCTCGCCGACGGGATCTCGCGGCGCAGCCTTCGTCAGACCGCGGACCATGTCTTCCAGCTCACCGGGCGGGATCTTGCAGGCGCAGCCACCACCGTGGGCGTACTGGGTCAACCGATAGCTCATGGCCTCCATGCTGCCTGCAATGATGTCGTCATGGGCCAGGGAGGCGTATCCGGTCTGGTGATCGGCGCGATCTTCAAAATCGCTGAGCGGCAGGTCCTGTCGCTGGCGGGTTCGATTCCCGTCCGCCTCCGCCATGAGCCTGGAACCTGACATGGCCGACCCGCGAAGGCGTGTGCCCCGCACCGACCTGCTGCTCGCCGACCCTCGGTTGGCCGAAGCGGAGCGGCTGCTCGGCCGCGTGTTGGTGAAATCCGTTGTCGCCCGAGCGCAAGAGCGGGCGCGCGCCGGCGAGATCGAGCCGGAGCAGGTGGCCGACCACGCCGTCGCCGCATTGCCTGTGAGCGCGGCGAGCCTGCGGCCGGTCATCAATGCAACCGGTGTCGTCGTGCACACGAACCTCGGCCGCGCACCACTGTCACAAGCCGCCGTCGACGCGGTGGTGACCGCCAGCGGGGCTACCGATGTCGAGTTCGACCTGGAAACGGGTCGTCGCGCCCGCCGCGGCCGCGGTGCACTGGGCGCATTGGCCCGCGCGGTGCCCACCGCGGGCGCCGTGCACGTCGTCAACAACAACGCCGCTGCCCTGCTGCTGACCGCGATGACGCTGGCCCCCGGCAAGGAGATCGTGGTCAGCCGTGGCGAGCTGATCGAGATCGGCGACGGCTTCCGGCTGCCCGAACTGATGGCCTCGACGGGCTCCCGGATCCGGGAGGTCGGCACGACGAACCGCACGCATCTGCGCGACTATGCCGAGGCCATCGGGCCCGCGACCGGCTTCCTACTCAAGGTCCACCCGTCGAACTATCACGTCAGCGGATTCACCTCGTCCGTCGGCATCAGCGAGCTGGCCAAGCTGGCCGCGCCGCTCGTGGTCGACATCGGCTCCGGCCTGCTGACGCCGCATCCGCTGCTGCCCGACGAACCCGACGCCACGTCCGTCCTGCGTGACGGCGCCGATCTTGTCACCGCCAGCGGTGACAAGCTCCTCGGCGGGCCACAGGCGGGTCTGCTGTTCGGCACGGCCGAGCTGATCGAGAAGCTGCGACGGCATCCGGCGGCCCGAGCGCTGCGCGTCGACAAACTCACCCTCGCGGCGCTGGAGGCCACCCTCGTCGGGCCGCCGTCGCCGGTGGCCCTGGCGCTCGATGCCGACGTGGCCGAGTTGCGCGGGCGCGCCGAACGAATGGCCGCACAGCTGCCGGAGGCCGACGCGGTGGATTGCATCGCGGCCGTGGGCGGCGGCGGTGCGCCCGGCGTCGAGCTGCCAAGCGCCGCGGTCAGCCTGCCCGAGTCCTACGCCGCACCGCTGCGCACCGGCTCGCCTGCCGTGGTCGGCCGTCTCGAGGCGGGCCGCTGCCTGCTGGATCTGCGTACGGTCGCTGGAGCGGACGACGAATTGGTTGTCCAGGCGGTGCGGGCATGCACGTCATAGCGACCGCGGGTCATGTCGACCACGGCAAGTCGACGCTGGTTCACCGCCTCACCGGCATGTGGCCGGACCGGCTCGCCGAGGAGCAGCGCCGCGGCCTGACCATCGACCTCGGCTTCGCGTGGACCGAGATCGACGGCAGGCGGTTCGCATTCGTCGACGTGCCTGGCCACGAGCGCTTCGTCGCAAACATGCTCGCAGGCGTTGGGGCAGCGCCTGCGGTGATGTTCGTCGTCGCCGCCACCGAAGGCTGGATGCCGCAGTCGGAGGAACATCTCGCCGCGGTACTGGCTCTCGGCGTCCAGCATGTCTTGGTGGTGATCAGTAAGGCGGATCTCGCCGACCCCGGGCCCGCTGTCGCGCAGGTCCGGGAGCGGCTGCCGGACGCGCCTGTCGTCCTCGGAACGGACCTGGATCAGGTTCGCGCCCAATTGGTTTCACTGGTCGAGCGGCTGCCAGCACCGGATCGCGACGCCGATGTGCGGCTGTGGGTCGACCGCTCGTTCACCGTCCGAGGGGCTGGGACCGTCGTGACAGGAACGCTCGCAGCGGGCACCATCCGCGTCGGCGACGAACTCGAGCATGCCGGGCGACGCGTCACGGTGCGGGGTCTGCAGTCGCTGGGACAGGACGAGGGAGAGGTTGATGCCGTCGCGCGCGTCGCGCTCAACCTGCGGGGCGTGGACCGTCAACACATCGGCCGCGGCGACGCCATCCGGACTCCAGGAGCATGGCTCGACACGGCCGAGGTCGACGTCGCGCTGCGGGCCGCCGGGCAGTTGCACCGCCAACTGGTGCTGCACATCGGTTCGGCGGCGGTGCCGGTGCATGTGCGGCCACTTGGCACGGCGGCACGATTGCGGCTGGCGCGCCCGCTGCCGTTGCGTGTCGGCGATATCGGGCTGCTGCGAGACCCCGGCGAGCACCGCATCGCGGCGGGCATCGAGGTGCTCGACGTGCGTCCGCCGCGGTTGCGTCGCCGCGGCGCTGCACGCGACCGGGCGGACGAACTGGCGACCGGACGCGCGCACCCGCCGGTATGCGCGCGAACGAATGAGTTGCGCGCCATGGGGTTTGAGGCGACGGGGCAGCGGATCGGCGAGTGGGTCGTCGACCCACAGTGGTGGGATGAGCGTCGTCAACAAATGATGACGGCCGTGAAACGGTGGGCAGCCGATCACGACGTCGCGGCAGGCATGCCGCTGGAGACACTGCGCCAACAGGCGGATCTCCCCACCGCCGAGCTGATCCCCAGCCTGCTCGACGGCACCGGGCTCGAGATCGCCGACGGGCTTGTGCGCCCACCGAACACGGGCCTGCCGCCGAGGGTGGACAAGGCGGTAAGCGCGGTGGAGGACTGGCTGGCCGAAGAGCCGTTCCGCGCTCCGGAGGCCGACGAGCTCAAAGAACTGGACCTCGGGGCCAAAGAGCTGGCCGCGGCGGTTCGCGTCGGACGGCTGACCCGGATCGCCGACGGCGTCGTACTCGGGCCCGACGCGCTGGAACGCGCGGCCGACGTCCTGAGGGCGCTGCCACAGCCGTTCACCGTCAGCGACGCCCGCCGCGCTCTCGGGACGACCCGCCGGGTCGCGGTGCCGTTGCTCGAACAACTGGACGCGCGGCAGATTACGCGGCGTAGCGATGACAACACGCGAACGGTGGTTTGATCGAAACAGGCCGGGTAGAGGAGACGCTGATGGACTTCAAGAAATTGGTCGAGTCGTGGCCGGTCTACCGGCAGCTCACCGGCGACGACCCCTTGGGCCGGGGCAAGGCCGCCCAATCCAACCGCTCGCTGACGTTGATGCCGCGCATCGCCGATGCGGACAGTGTGGCGCACTCGGTGTGCCCGTTCTGCGCGGTCGGGTGCGCGCAGAAGGTCTACGTGAAAGACGGGAAGGTCATTCAGATCGAGGGCAACCCCGACAGCCCCATATCGCGAGGCCGATTGTGCCCCAAGGGTTCTGCGAGCACACAGCTGGTGACCGGGCCGCAACGTCTGACCAAGATCCGCTACCGCCCGCCCTACGCCACCGAATGGCAGGAACTCGACCTCGACACCGCGATGCAGATGGTCGCCGACCGGGTGCTCGACGCGCGCGACAAGGGCTGGCAGCAGTTCGACGCCGACCGCAACACGCTGCGCCGCACGATGGGAATCGCCAGCCTGGGCGGGGCGACGCTCGACAACGAAGAGAACTACCTGATCAAGAAGCTCTTCACCGCCCTCGGCGCGTTACAGATCGAGAACCAGGCGCGTATTTGACACAGCGCAACGGTTCCCGGTCTGGGAGCCTCCTTCGGTCGCGGCGGGGCGACGGACTACCTGCAAGACCTCGTCAACTCGGACTTCATCGTCATCATGGGCTCGAATATGGCCGAGGCACATCCGGTCGGGTTCCAGTGGGTGATCGAGGCCAAGGCGCGCGGCGCGAAGGTGGTCCACATCGATCCGCGGTTCACCCGCACCAGCGCGCTGGCCGACCGGCACGTGCCACTGCGCGCGGGCAGTGACATCGCGTTCCTCGGCGGGATGATCAACTACATCCTCTCCAACGAGCTGGACTTCCGCGAATACGTCACCGCATACACCAACGCGTCGTTCATCGTCGACGAAAGTTATAGGGATACGGAGGATCTCGAGGGGCTGTTCAGCGGCTACGACCACGAGACCGCGTCATACGATCCGTCGTCCTGGCACTACGAATCGACAAGCGCGAAGGAACACGCCACCCCGGATCAGCACGGTTCGGGCGGCGCGCCGATCGAAGGTGCCCATGACGTCCCTGCCGACCCGACGCTGCAGCACCCGCGCTGCGTGTACCAGATCCTCAAGCGGCATTACGCCCGCTACACGCCCGACATGGTGGAACGGGTATGCGGGGTGCCTGCCGAGCAGTTCCTGCAGATCGCCAAGGCGTGGACCGAGAACTCCTGCCGCGAACGCACCACGGCGCTGGTGTATAGCGTCGGCTGGACACAGCATTCGGTCGGTGCGCAGTACATCCGCGCGGGGGCGATCATTCAGCTGCTGCTGGGCAACATAGGTCGGCCCGGCGGCGGGGTGCTCGCGCTGCGCGGGCACGCCAGCATTCAGGGTTCGACCGACGTGCCGACGCTGTTCGACCTGTTGCCCGGCTACCTGGCGATGCCGAAGGCGGGCGAAGCCTCGCTGGCCGACTACCTCGACCGCATCACGGGCGATGAGCAGAAAGGCTTCTGGCGCAACGCCGATACGTACATGGTCTCGCTGCTCAAGGAGTACTGGGGCGAGAACGCTACGGCGGAGAACGACTACTGCTTCGATTACGTGCCACGGATCAACGGCGACCACGGCACGTACCGCACGGTCATGGACATGGTCGACGGCAAGGTGTTCGGCTACTTCCTGTTGGGCCAGAATCCGGCGGTCGGTTCGGCGCACGGCCGGCTGCAGCGGCTGGGCATGGCCAACCTCGACTGGCTGGTGGTGCGCGATCTCGTCGAGATCGAGAGCGCGTCGTTCTGGAAGGACGGCCCTGAGGTCGAGACGGGCGAGATCTCGCCGCAGACCTGCCGGACCGAGGTGTTCCTTTTCCCGGCGGCATCGCATGTCGAGAAGGCGGGTACGTTCACGCAGACGCAGCGGATGTTGCAGTGGCGTGAGAAGGCGGTCGAACCGCCGGGCGACGCCCGTTCGGAGCTGTGGTTCTTTTACCACCTGGGCCGCATCCTGCGCGAGAAGCTGGCCGGCTCCACCGACGAGCGCGACCGGCCGCTGCTCGACCTGTGGTGGGACTACGAGATGGAGGGCGACGAGCCGTCGAGCGAGGATGTGCTGCGGCGGATCAGCGGTGTGGACCTGACGACGGGACGTGCTGTCGACAACTACATCTCGCTGAAGGCCGACGGCAGCACGATCTGCGGGTGCTGGATCTATAGCGGGGTGTACGCCGACGAGGTCAACCAGGCCGCGCGGCGCAAACCGCACGACGGTTCCGAGTGGGGCTGGACATGGCCGATGAACCGGCGGGTGCTGTACAACCGGGCGTCCGCCGACCCGCAGGGCAGGCCGTGGAGCGAGCGCAAGAAGCTCGTGTGGTGGGACCCAGACAAGGGCGAGTGGACGGGCTACGACGTGCCGGACTTCGAGGAGACCAAGCCGCCGGACTACCGCCCGCCGGAGGGCGCGGTGGGTGTCGCGGCGCTGCGTGGCGACGACGCGTTCGTCATGCAGGCCGACGGCAAGGGCTGGCTGTTCGCGCCCAACGGCCTGCTCGACGGTCCGCTGCCCACGCACTACGAGCCGCACGAGTCGCCGTTCCGCAATGCGTTGTACGTACAGCAGGGCAACCCGACGCGCAGAGTGTATGGGCGGGAGGACAATCCGTCGAACCCCTCGCCGCCGGAGCTACACGGGGAGGTGTTCCCGTTCGTGTTCACCACCTCGCGACTGACCGAGCACCACACCGCGGGCGGGATGAGCCGACAGCTGCCCTATCTCTCGGAACTGCAGCCGGGGTTGTTCGTCGAGGTGTCACGGGAGTTGGCGTCGATGCGCGGCCTGACGCACATGGACTGGGCGCACGTGATCACCAGTCGTACGGCGGTGGAGGCGCGCGTGTTCGTGACGGATCGGCTGCGCCCGTTGCGGGTCGAAGATCATGTGGTGCACCAGATCTGGATGCCGTATCACTGGGGGAACAAGGGGCTGATCGAGGGCGACGTGGTCAACGACCTGTTCGGGGTGGTGGCGGACCCGAATGTGTTCATCCAGGAGAGCAAGGTCGCGACGTGTGACATCCAGCCGGGACGACGACCGAGGGGACCGGCGCTGCTGGAGTACGTCGCGCAGTACCGGCACCGGGCCGGCATCACGGTGGAGACGGGGACGAACCTCGACACCACTGGGCCGCCCGCCGACCACACCGAGGAGAAGCCATGAGCGAGAACAGCTTCTACGGGCCGCTGCCGGATCCGGCGGGCAACGCCGGCTACGACGACGAGCACCCGCCGCGGGTGGGCTTCTTCACCGACACGTCGGTGTGCATCGGTTGCAAGGCGTGCGAGGTGGCGTGCAAGGAATGGAACATGGTGCCCGACGACGGGTTCGACCTGCTGGGCATGTCGTTCGACAACACGGGCATGCTGAGCGCGAGCACGTGGCGGCACGTCGCGTTCATCGAGCAACCGGGCCGGGAGCCGGTGGACCTCGGGATGCCCGGTCTCGAGCGGCCCGGCGACGCGTACGGCGCGGAGACGCGCACAGACTTCCGGTGGCTGATGAGCAGCGACGTGTGCAAGCACTGCACACACGCGGGGTGTCTGGATGTGTGCCCGACCGGTGCGTTGTTCCGCACCGAGTTCGGCACAGTTGTTGTGCAGCAAGACATTTGCAATGGGTGTGGATACTGCGTTTCGGGTTGCCCGTACGGGGTGATCGACCGGCGCGAGAGCGACGGCCGGGCGTGGAAGTGCACGCTGTGTTACGACCGGCTGCACGACGGCCTGGAACCGGCGTGCGCCAAGGCGTGCCCGACGGACTCGATCCAGTTCGGGGTGCTGGACGAGTTGCGTGAACGGGCTTCTCGCCGCGTCGAGGAGTTGCACGAGCGCGGGGTCACCGAGGCGCGGCTGTACGGGCATGACCCGAACGACGGGGTAGGCGGCGACGGCGCGTTCTTCCTGCTGCTCGATGAGCCTGAGGTGTACGGGCTGCCGCCCGACCCGGTGGTGCCGACACGCGACGCCGGGGCGATGTGGAAGTACGCGGGGATGGCGGCGTCGGCGTTGGTCGGTCTGGCTGTGTCGGCTTTTCTGGGGAAGAGATGATGGCGCGCGAAGACCTGGCGGTGCCGCGGGCCGAGTTCGCGTCGTACTACGGGCGGCCGATCCTGAAGCACCCGGTGTGGGAGTGGAAGATCGCGGCGTATCTGTTCGCGGGCGGGCTGTCGGCGGGTTCGGCGATGCTGGCGGCCGGCGCGGACGTGACGGGTCGGCAGGCGTTGCGGCGGTGGTCCAGGCTGGGCGCGTTGGGAAGCATCGCGGCGAGCATGTACTTCCTGGTCGCGGATCTCGGCAGGCCGGAGCGGTTCCACCACATGCTGCGGGTGGCGAAGCCGAGCTCGCCGATGAGCGTGGGCACGTGGATCCTCACGGCCTACGGTCCGGGGGCGGGTCTGGCCGGCGCGGCGGAGTTGATGCCGGGTTGGCTGCAACGGACCTGGCTGGGTCGGCTGATTCGCTGGTTGGCTAGGCCCGCCGGAATATGGGCCGCCGGAACGGCACCGGGGGTGGCGTCGTACACGGCAGTTCTGTTGTCGCACACCGCGGTTCCGGCGTGGCATGAGGCGCACCCATACCTGCCGTTCGTGTTCACCGGTTCGGCGGCTGCGAGCGGCGGAGGCTGGGGAATGGTCTTCGCGCCGGTGCACGAGTCAGGTCCGGCACGGCGGATGGCTGTCGCGGGGGCGGGTCTGGAGGTGGCGTCGTCACGGCTGATGGAGCACCGGCTCGGACTTTCGGCGGAGGCGTACACCACAGGAAAGGCGCATAGGCTGCGTCAGCTGTCAGAAGTCCTGACAGTCGGTGGGGCACTGGGCGCGGCGGCGGGCCGTGGCCGGGCGGTGCTGGCGGTGTCGGGCCTGGCGTTGTTGGCGGGCAGCGCGTTGCAGCGCTTCGGGGTGTTCGAGGCGGGAGTGGAGTCGACGCGCGACCCGAAGTATGTGGTGGTGCCACAGCGCGAGCGGCTGAACGCGGGTCGACCGGCACGGGGCGATATAAGAACTGCCCGCCTCGGTTGACTCAGTCTTCGAGGGCCCGCCCCACGATCCGTGGATCCGGCTGCTCCGTGGTTGCCATCATTGCCTCCTGGGAAGGCCCCACCCGGTACCCGTTGTAGGGCAAACGTCGGCCGAGTAGACAACTTGTCGATAGTGTCGCCTCTGTGGACTTCGAGCTCGATGACGAGCAGCGAGCCTGGGTGGCCGAAGTACGACAGTTCCTCGCAGAGAACGTCACACCGGCGCTGCGGGCCGAGATGGCCGAGCACGGCCTCGAGTACCAGGGCGGCGAGCTCACGGCGTTCCGTCGCAAGATCGGCGAGAAGGGCTGGTTCGGACTGAACTGGCCGCAGGAGTACGGTGGCCTTGGCCTCACAGCGATGCATCAACATCTGTTGATGAGCGAGTTCGAATACGCCGGCGTGCCCGGGCCCGATCTCACCGTGACCTCGGTGGCGCCGATGATCATGCGGCACGGCACCGAACAGAACAAGAAGGAGTTCCTGCCCGGCATCGCCAGGGGCGAGATCGTCTACGCGCTCGGCTACTCCGAACCCAACGCCGGGACCGACCTGGCCAGCCTGCGCACCCGCGCGGTTCGCGACGGCGACGAGTGGGTGATCAACGGGTCGAAGATCTGGAACAGCGGGGCCCAGCGGTCGACCCACGAGTGGCTGTGCGTGCGCACCGACCCCGACGCGCCACGGCACCGCGGCATCTCGGTGATGGCAGTACCGATCGACAGCCCCGGCATCGAGATCCACCCGCTGTACGCGTGGTCGGGATACCGCACCAACGAGACGTTCTTCAACGACGTGCGCGTGCCGGTCACCAACCTGATCGGCGAGCTCAACATGGGGTGGACCTACATCACCGGCGCCCTGGACCTGGAGCGCGGCGCGTTGACCAACGCCGGCGACCTACGCCGCGCACTCGACGACCTGATCGCGATGGCAGGCGGCTCGTATCCGGTGTTCCGTCGCCGCCTCGCGCAGGCCGAGGCCGACGTGGAAGTCGCCAAGCTGATGGGCTACGAAGCTGCGTCGATGCTCGACAGTGGTCGTATACCGACCGTGGAGGTCAGCGTCGAGAAGATCTTCACCAGCGAATTGCGCCAGCGGATAGCAGATCTCGCGATCGATCTACTCGGGCCCGATGGGCTGGTCGTCGGCAACTTCTTCGAGCGGCTTTATCGGGTGTCGCCGCTGATGCGCTTCGGCGGCGGCACCAACGAGGTGCTACGCGACGTGATCGCCCAGCGCGGTCACGGGATGCCGTCGTACGGGCGGTGACGGCATGCGAGTGATTCCCGATCAGGATTCGCGCGATCTCGCCGCGATGTGCCGCAGCGTGCTGGCTGCCGAACTCGAGGCCGCCGAGCAGTGGAAGACGCTGGCCGAGGCGGGTGTGCTCGGCCTGGCGATCGACGGCAGTCTTGGCGATGTCGGCGTCTTCTGCATCGAAGCGGGAAGAGCGCTGTGTCCCAGGGTGGTTCAGAGCACGGTGTACGCGGCACTTGCTATCGACTGGCTCAGTGTGGGGTCGGCTTGGCTGCCTCGACTGACCTCCGGCGAGGCGCGTGCGGCCACGGCGCTGTTCAGCCCCCGCGACGCAGCCGACATGCCCCGGTTGCAGGCTCACCGCGATGGCGACCGCCAGCGGGTGAGCGGGGTCGCGGATTTCGTCACCGACGCGGACGTTGCCGACGTGATCGTTGCGACCACCGACGCAGGCCTGGTCGCTGTCGACACCACGACGTCCGGCATCAGCATCGAGCCCGTGGCCATGATGGGTGGCTTTCCGGCATTCACGGTTCGGTTCGACGAGGTTGGGGTCGACGAAGCGACCCCCGTCGATGCACAACAGTTGCGCCGGGTGGCCAACGCCATTGTGGCGCTGGACTGTCTCGATCTGGTCGGCGTCGGCGAAGCGGTGATCGAGCGCACCGTCGAGTACACCAAGATGCGCGAGCAGTTCGGCAGGCCGATCGCGTCGTTCCAGGCGGCACAGCATCTGGTGGCCGACATGCACATCGCGCTGGCTTCAGCCCGGCTGGCCGCGCAGTCGGCGGTGTTCTGGATCGGGCGAGGCCACACCGCCACCCGGCAGACGGCGGTCGCCAGGATGCGCGCCGCCGAGGTCAAGAAGATCACGCTCGACGCGCACCAACTACATGGCGGCATGGGCTACGTCGTCGACACCGGCCTGCATCTGTTCTCCGAGCGGTCCCGCATCCTGTCGACGTTCGGCGGTGGTGCCGATATCGCCGCGAAATGGCTTGAGGACGAGATGAACTGGGACAGTAACCGATGACGGCTGACAGCCTTATCGACCCTGAGTCATTAGAAAAGATCGGGACGGTCGTCGCTGTCGCCACCGGCGAGGTGTACCGGCGGGATTGGCAGCGTTGGGCCGCAGCGGTCGGTGATCGCAATCCGCTGTGGTTCGATCCCGACTACGCGCGGGCGCACGGCTACCGCAATATCATCTGCCCGCCGCTGTATCTGCAGTACGCGATCCTCGGCGTGGCGGCGCTCGGTGATCTGCGTCCTGACGGGTCGTCGGGTGCGGTGACCGGCAGCATGGCGTTCCCTCGCGCGCCGCGGCGGATGGCCGGTGGCGAGAGCACCACGTTCCATCTGCCCGCCTACCACGGCGACGAGATCGAGATGACCCGCACTGTCGAATCGATCGTCGAAAAGGAAGGCAGATCAGGCACATTCGTCCTGGTGACCTGGCGGGCCGAATACCGCAACCAGCACCGCGAGCTGCTCGCCGAGGCCACCACGTCGATGATCGCCAGGCCGGCATGAGCCCGTATTTCGAGGAGGTCGACACCGGTGATGTGATCCCGGTGCTGACCGTGACCGTCGACGAAACGCAGATGTTCTTCTTCAGTGCCGCCACCTACAACGGCCATCGCATCCACTACGACAAACAGTGGGCACGCGACGTCGAGGGATATGACGATGTCCTTGTCCAGGGTTCGTTGCAGGCGGCGCTGTTGTCTCGTGCGCTGACCGACTGGATCGGCGGTGACGGACGACTGGTGACGTTCTCGGTGCAGAACCGCGCGATCGCCCATCCAGGACAGGCTTTGACGTTCGGGGGTGTCGTCACAGGGAAGCGGGATGGCCTCGTCGACCTCGACATCTTCTGCAAGCGTGGTGACGACGTGCTGATGCCGGGCACCGCGACCGTGGCACTGCCGCAGCGGGCTGCGCCGTGACGGGCCTGCGTGGTGAGGCCGCCATCATCGGCATCGCGGAGTTGCCCGCCGAGAAGCGACAGAGCGGCCGACCGATGTTCACGCTGGACCAGTACGCGCGGCTGGCAAAGCTGGTGATCGAGGACGCGGGCGTGGATCCGGTTGTGGTGAACGGGTTGTCATGCCACGGCATCGCCGAGTCGGACATGTTCGCACCCGCCACGCTGTCGGAGTATCTCGGGCTTCCGCTCGACTTCGGTGACCGGGTGGACCTTGGCGGCGCCACCGCGGCGGGCATGGTGTGGCGGGCCGCGGCGGCGGTCGAGCTCGGGCAGTGTGACGCGGTGCTCGCCGTGGTGCCCGGATCGACCGAGATCCCACGGTCGGAAGCGCGGCCCGGTCGGACCCTCGGCTGGTACGGGGCGTCGAGCAACAACTACGGCTCCCCGCAGGCCGAGTTCGAGATCCCGTACGGCAACGTCGGGCAGAACGGACCTTACGCGCAGATCGCCCAGCGCTACGCGTTCCAATACGGCTACGACGCAGCCGCATTGGCGCGGATCGCGGTACAGCAACGCACGAACGCCTGCGCCCATCACGGCGCCGTGTTTTACGGCAAGCCGATCACGGTCGACGACGTGCTGAACAGCCCGGTGATTGCGGACCCGATCCACATGCTCGAGACCGTGATGCGGGTACAAGGCGGTGCGGGCGTGCTGATCGCGAACGCCGACATCGCGCGCCGCGCCCGCCATCGTCCAGCGTGGATCAAGGGATTCGGCGAGCACATCCGGTTCAAGACACCGACGTACGCCGACGACCTCATCCGCACACCCGTCGCCCGCGCCGCCGAACGGGCGTTCGCGATGGCGGGGCTGCAGCGGTCTGATGTCGATATGGCGTCGATCTACGACTGCTACACGATCACCGTGCTGATGACGTTGGAGGACGCGGGATTCTGTGGCAAGGGCGAGGGTATGGCGTGGCTGAACGAACACGACTTGACTTTCCGCGGTGACTTTCCCGTCAACACCGCGGGTGGGCAGCTGTCGTTCGGACAGGCCGGCATGGCGGGCGGCATGCACCACGTGGTCGACGGCGCGCGACAGGTGATGGGCCGCGCAGGCGACGCGCAGGTCGCCGACTGCAATGTCGCCTTCGTCACTGGCAACGGCGGCATCATGAGCGAGCAGGTCGCGCTGATCCTGGGCGGAGACTGAGGTGACCGCGCCACTGCCCGAGCCGACCCCGGTATCGCAGCCGTTCTGGGATGCGTTGCGGGAGCACCGGATTCTGATCCAGTACTCGCCATCGGCGGACCGATATGTGTTCTACCCGCGCACGCTGGTGCCGGGAACGCTGGCCGACGATCTGGAGTGGCGTGAGATCGACGGCGCCGGAACGCTATACACCTATACCGTTGCGCGCAGGCCGACAGGACCGCCGTGGGCCGAGAAGCTGCCGCAACTGCTGGCGGTCGTCGAATGGGACGCCGGTCCGCGGGTGAGCACCGAGTTGGTCGACGTCGCACCCGAGGACATCCGGATCGGGATGCGCGTCACGCCAGTGTTCTGTGACGAGGCGGGAATCACGTTGCTGCGGTACAGGCCCGCCCATGTTTGAGACGGTGCAGCAGCTACTGCGGTCGCGGATGGCCGACGACACCGTGGCGATGAAACACGGTGACAGGACGTGGACGTGGCGTGGGCACCTGGCCGAAGCCGCGGCGGAGGCGTCGGCGCTCATCGCGCTCACGGACCCGTCGCGGCCGATGCACATCGCGGCCGTGCTCGGTAACTCGCCGGCCATGCTGCGGTCGATGGCGGCTGCGGCGCTCGGCGGATACGTGCTGTGCGGCATCAACACGACGCGCCGCGGCGACGGCCTCGCGGGCGACATCAGGCGATCGGATTGCCAACTCGTGCTCGCCGACACCGACCACATGCCACTGCTCGACGGGCTGGATCTGGGTGGTGCGACGGTGATCGACGTCGACGGGCCGCCGTACCGGGATGCCGTGGCCGCAGCGGGACCGCTTGTGCCGCACCGCGAAGTCGGCGGCGCAGACCCGGTGCTGATGATCTTCACATCTGGCACCAGTGGCGACCCGAAGGCGGTGCGCTTCGCACACGCGATGGCGGTGCTGTGTGGCGCCAGCCTGGTCGAGCGGTTCGAGCTCACGGGTGACGACGTGTGCTACCTGTCGATGCCGCTGTTCCACTCCAACGGTGTGGCGGCGGGCTGGGCGGTGGCGATCAACAGTGGCGCGGCGATGGTGCCCGCCAAGTTCTCGCCGTCGCGCTTCCTTGCCGACATCCGCCGGTACGGGGCCACGTACATGAACTACGTCGGCAAGCCGCTGGCGCTGGTGCTCGCGACGCCCGAGCGGCCAGACGACGCCGACAACCCGCTGCGGGCGGCGTTCGGGAACGAGGCCACCGAGCGCGATATCGAGGAGTTCGCAAGGCGTTTCGAGTGTAGGGTGGTGGACAGTTTCGGGTCGAGCGAGTTCGCTGTCGTGGTGATGCGGGAGGACGGATGTCCGCCGGGGTCGATCGGCAGGGGTTACCCAGGTGTGAGCGTGTACCATTCGGACACCGTGAGCGAGTGTGCACCAGCGGTTTTCGACGAACACGGCGCGCTGGCCAACTTCGATGAGGCGGTCGGCGAACTGGTCAACACCTACGGTGTCGGCGGGTTCACGGGCTACTACAACGACCCCGCGGCGACGGACGAGCGGATGCGGCACGGCATGTACTGGTCGGGCGATCTGGCATACCGCGACGCCGACGGCTGGATCTATCTGGCCGGGCGGACCTCCGACTGGATGAGGGTGGACGGCGAGAACCTTGCGGCGGGGCCGGTCGAGCGGATTGTGCAGCGCATACCCGAGATCAACCACGTCGCGGTGTACGCCGTGCCCGACGAGCATGTCGGCGACCAGGTGATGGCGGCCGTCGTGCTGAACGAGGGAGCGACGTTGACGCCCATGCGGTTCGAGGAGTTCCTGGCGTCACAGCCCGATCTGTCTTCCAAGGCATGGCCGCGCTACGTCCGCATCAACACCGCACTGCCGCAGACGGCGACCAACAAGGTCCTCAAGCGCACATTGATCCAGGAGGGTGTGACGCCTGGTGGCGGTGCGCTCTGGCAGCGTGAGCCCCGCGGGCGGCGTTATTTCGTCGCCGCGCCAGAATCGGCGGTATGAACGACGAGTCCGGCATGGCAAGGCGGCTGTTGAGGTCGATTCGCAAGGAGATACCGGAGCCGCTGGCCGAAGGGCAAGACCATGACGATGCCGAGGTCGCCGCGATGCTGCGCGAGCTGGGTATCGCGCTGATCGAGTGCGAGCAGCCGACACAACTCGTCGGGGCGCGATTGCTCACGATCGCCAAGCAGTACACCCGCGAAACCGTGCGCGTGGTGGTGCTGCCGACAGCGCTAGTGGTTCAGGTCGGCACCGTCGCCTATGAGGTCGAGACGGTCGTCAAGCCGACGACACAGTTGAACCTCGCGGGGCGGATCGATGCGATCGCCGAACTTGCCGAGGTCGGCGCCATCACGCCGGCGGACGCGGCGCACGAGGCGGCTGCGGCGCGCACGATGCAGCCGCGGTTCGGGCCTGTCACCACGGTGATCGGGTACACGATCACCACCCTCGGGTTCGGCATGGTGATCAACCCGACCTGGGCATCGCTGTGGGGCTACGTGTTTCTCGGCGCGGTGGTCGGCCTCATCCTCCTGTTGGGCAGGCCGTTTCCGACATTGAATGCGGTGTTGCCCACCGTGGCCGCGGCGCTGGTCACAGCGCTGGCGACGTGGTTCGTCGCCGACGCCGCCAACGACGGGCTGCTGCGAGTGATCAGTCCGCCGCTCGTGGCGATCCTGCCGGGTCTGGCGTTGACGATCGCGGCCATGGAATTGGCCAGTGCGCAGGTGATCAGCGGTGCCAGCCGACTGATTTACGGTGTGGCACAGCTGAGTCTGCTGGTCTTCGGTGTCGGGCTGGGCATCCATCTCGCAGGCCGGGTCGCGCCGCAACAGCCGTCGCCGCAAATGGGTGCGTGGTCGCTGTATGTCGCTGTCGTCGTGATCGCGATCGGACTGTACATCTATCTCTCCGCGCCCAGGGGATCGCTGCTGTGGTTGATGGCGGCGGTCGGCGTGGCGCTGGTCGGGCAGAAAGTGGGTGGCTTGTTCCTGTCGCCCACGCACTCCGGCGCCGTGGGCGCGTTTCTGGTGGTGCCGTTCGCGATGCTCGGGTCACGGATCAAGACGTCTCCGCCTGCGATCGTGATGATGCTCGCGGCGTTCTGGGCATTGGTTCCAGGCGCGTTGAGCTTCGAGTCGCTCGGTGAGGCCGCCGCGGGCGTCGGCGATATCACGACGCTGGGAACCACCGTCGCCGCGATCTTCTCGATCGCACTCGGCACGCTGATCGGCTGGAGCGTCTTCACGACGATCAAGACCAGACGCGGGGACTAGGGGGTTCTGGGCCCCCGTCCGGTAGGCGACCTGCCAGTGCTTGATGCCGTTGATCATGCTCGACCGCAGTCGCTCGGGCGCGGCGACGGGCGTGAGGTCGGGAATGTGATCGGCGATCGCGTTGAACATCAAGTCGATGGTCATCCGTGCGAGGTTGGCGCCGACGCAGTAGTGGGCGCCGGTGCCGCCGAAACCGAGGTGCGGGTTGGGGTTTCGCAAGACGTCGAATGCGAACGGGTCGCCGAAGACGTCCTCGTCGAAATTCGCTGAGCGGTAGAAGAGCGCCAGCCGTTGACCCTTCTTGATCTGCATACCGGAGAGTTCGGTGTCGGTCAGTGCGGTCCGCTGAAACGCGGTGATAGGGGAGGCCCAGCGGATGATCTCGTCGGCAGCGGTCTTCGGTCGCTGCGCCTTGAACAGCTCCCACTGATCTGGGAAATCGGTGAACGCCATCATGCCCTGGGTGATCGAGTTGCGGGTCGTCTCGTTTCCCGCAATCGCCAGAGTGACCACGAACATCCCGAACTCGGCGTCGGTGAGCTGGCCGTCGGCGTCGGCGTCGATCAGCTTAGTGACGATGTCGTCGCCCGGGTGCTCGGCCTTACGCGCAGCCAATTGCATTGCGTACCACATCATCTCGCCGGCCGAACCGAGGGCGTCGTACTCGGCGAACTCCGGATCGTCGTCACCGATCATTCTGTTGGACCAGTCGAACAGCTTCTCGCGGTCCTGTAACGGAACGCCGAGCAGTCCGGCGATCGCCTGCAGCGGCAACTCACGGGCGACCTGGAGGACGAAGTCGCCTGAGCCCTGTTCGGCGGCCTGCGCGGCGATCCGCTGCGCGCGTTCGCCGAGCTCGGCGCGCAGCCGCTCGACGGCGCGCGGCGTGAACCCGCGGGAGATGATCTTGCGCAACCGAGTGTGCTCCGGATCGTCCATCATGATCATCGACGCCGCGCCCGCTTCGATCTGGCCGCCTCCGCCGGTCACCTTGTAGCGCGGCACGATCGACTTCTTCGCCGACGAGAACACGTCGCTGCGCAGCGATACTTCTCGGACGTCGCGGTGCTTGCTCACCACCCAATATCCGCCGTCGCCGAATCCGCCGACGTCCAAAGGCTGCTCGTTCCACCAGATCGGCGCCGTCCGCCGTAGCTCGGTCAGCTCCTGCACGGGCAACCGCTGTGCGTAGATGTCGGGATCGGTGAAGTCGAAGCCGGGCGGCAGGTTCGGGGCGGCCATGGCATTGCTCCTCAGGATCGGTTCCGGATCTGGCACGGCACGCCGTCGTCGACGCGCACTTGCAGGCCGCACATGGCTTCGTACAGCGGGCAGGTGATCGAGGCGAGCCCTGGACACTTGTCCAGATTAGGCACCGCACGCGTACTGCGGTGCATTACCGTGCAACTCATGGACGACGGCGTGCAGGCGTTTATGCGCGCCATGGACGATGGGTTTCCGGCCGTCGAGACGATGAGCGCACCCGAGGCGCGGGCGGTGATCGTCGGCCGCCGCCTGCCCGTCGAGAACCTCGACGATGTGGCCGGCGCCGACGATCAACTGGCCGGCGATGTGCCGGTACGGATCTACCGCCCGCACGGGGACAGCGGTGTGCGCCCCGCGGTGGTGTTCTGTCACGGCGGCGGCTTCGTGCTCTGCGACCTCGAATCGCACGACAGCTTCTGTCGGGCGATGTCGCGCCACACCGAGACGGTCGTCGTCTCGGTGGACTACCGGTTGGCGCCGGAGCATCGCGCGCCTACGGCGGTATTGGACGTGCACGACGCGTTCTGCTGGGTGATGTCCCACAGTGGGGAACTCGGCATCGATCCGGCGCGAGTTTTGATCGCCGGTGACAGCGCGGGCGGAAACCTCGCCGCCGTCACCGCGCTCATGTGCCGCGAGCACGGCGCGCCCATGCCCGTCGGTCAGGTGCTGATCTATCCCGTGATCGATCCGGCGTTCGACACGTTCAGCTACCAGGCGTACGCCACCGGGTACGTCAACACCTCAGCTGCGATGCAGTGGTATTGGCGGCAATACCTGAACGGCTCGATACCCTCGCCCGAGTATCTCGTCGCGCCGGCACGGGCCGGATCGCACGAGGGCCTGCCGCCAGCGGTCGTCGTGACCGCCGGGTTCGACGTGCTGCACAGCGAGGGCGTTGGGTACGCTCAGCGGTTGCGCGCGGCGAAAGTGCCTGTGGTGCATCGCGATTACCCGGGGCTGTTCCACGGCTTCGTGACGATCATGCCGTTCGCGGCGGGAGCTTCGGCGCGGGAGTTGCTATGGTCGGACATGCGGGGGCTGCTGGCGTGAGTTTCGATGCGATCGTGATCGGTGCCGGCTTCGCCGGGTTGTACGCCGTACATCGTTGTGTCTCGGAAGGTCTGACGGTGCTCGGCATGGAGGCGGCCCCGAGCGTCGGAGGCACGTGGTACTGGAACCGCTATCCGGGCGCACGCTGCGATGTCGAAAGTGTGGACTAATCCTACTCTTTCGACGATGACCTGCAGGGCAGCTGGACGTGGACGGAGCGTTTCGCGGCCCAGCCCGAGATCCTGGCGTATCTGGATCATGTGGCGGACCGGTTCGATCTGGCGCGGCACTACCGGTTCTCTACCGACGCGGTCGGCGCGCGGTTCGAGG
>Ga0134123_10000881_pt1 | contig 19838 bp, 14 predicted proteins | sample KB303_FD_96460 | JGI IMG/M metagenome (GOLD analysis project Ga0134123, IMG submission 96460) | Terrestrial soil microbial communities without Nitrogen fertilizer from Kellogg Biological Station, Michigan, USA - KB3-0-3 | ecosystem: Environmental > Terrestrial > Soil > Unclassified ...
ATCGCCTCGTTCGCGCCGCGGCTCGAGCCCGGCGACGTGTTCCTCGAGCGGCGCGAGTGGTATTTGTCGAACATCGGCCTCCCCGGCTTCTGGCCGCACACCGCGCTCTACATCGGCGACGCAGCCGCGCGCGCGCAGTACTTCGACGATGACGGCGTGCGCGCGTGGGTGCGCGAGCAGGGACGCGCCGACGGCGACTTCGAGGCGTTCCTGCGCGAGCGGCGCGCGCCGCAGTACGCCAACGCCGCGCAGGTCATCGAAGCCATCGCCGCGGGAGTCTCGTTCACGACGCTCGAACGCTCGGCGTCCGCCGACTCCCTCGCGATCCTGCGTCCGCGCGCGGCGAAGCGCGCCAAAGCGATCGCCATCGCGCGCGCCTTCGGCTACGTCGACCTGCCGTACGACTTCAACTTCGACCATCACACCGACTCCGCCATGGTCTGCAGCGAAGTCGTATACAAGGCATACGAAGGCCACGTCACCCTGCCGATCGCGAAGGTGATGGGACATCTCACCACGCCGCCGAACGACATCGCCCGCGAGTTCGACGCCACCTTCGGCTCCCCGCGCCAGCAGTTCGACCTCGTCCTCTTCCTCGACGGCCACGAGCGCAAACACGCCGCCTTCCCGGCCGGCGTCGACGCCTTCCGCGCGAGCTGGAAGTGGCCGAAGTGGCACGTTGTGACGCAGTAGCGGACGCCGCTATACTTTTCCCCGCCGCCGTGCACCGACTACGCGGAGAAATTCTCGAAGGCCACGCGGCACGGCAGCGCGACCGGCGACGTCGCGAAGATCAACGGTCCGTCGGGCCAGTTCTGGGATCCGGACGGCGGCTGCTACTCCTGCCCCACCGACTACACCCGCACGCTCTATCCGGTCACGCACGACCGGGCCTGCACGAGCCGCGTTGCCGGCAATCTGCTGAAGTTCGGCTGCGGCGCAATCCAGGGAATCACCGCCAACTTCGGCGGGCCGATCAAGTGCACGGTCGAGACGCTGCAGAACGGCAGCGTCCTGGAGAAGCCGATCGACATGAAGAACGCCAACAAGATCGTCTGCACCGCGACGGGCGAGCTGGGCTACAACATCGTCAAGGCCGGCTTCGAAGCCGGAAAGGCCGCGGCGACCGGCGACATCTCCGGCATCCTCGCCACGATCGGCAAGATCAAGGGCACCGGCACCGGCGGCCTCGAGCTCAATCGCCTGCTCGAGTGCCGGAGGCAGGCGCGTTAGTCAGCGCGCTCGCCACCGCGAGAATCTCTTCACGGATCGCGTTTCGCCGCGCCACGAAACGCGATCCGTGCTTCAGCCCCCGCAGGTCGCCGATCGTTTCGTCGAGATCCTCGGAGACGTACATCGCGATGTACGCGAGGACCGGCAGCGCGATCAGCGACGCGACCGCCCACAGGATGCCGAAGCGCAGGCCGGCGAAGACCGCGACGGCGATCCACGTCAGCGGGAACAGCAGGAACGCGGCGAGGAACTTGATCGTCGCGACGAGCTCGCCCTCCCCTTTCGACATCCGCTTCGCGATGAAGCCGACGGCGCGATAGGCCGGATAGTTGATGATCGTGCCCGCGATCGCGAACGGCGAGAGCAGCAGCATGCGAAGCAGCCGCGGGGCTTCGAACCGCGGCGTGAGCTCGTGCGGATCGAGCTTCGCGCGCCGCAGCTCCGCCGCGAGCTGCGTGATCTCCGACTCGATCCGCTGCAGCCGCTCGGGATCGTGCCGGCGCAGCTCGTGATATCCCTCGACGAATCTTCGCCGCAGCTCCAGTTCCTCGGCGAGCGGCTGAACGTCCGATGCCGTGAAGAGCTTTTCCGCCTGCACGATCAGCTCGAGCGCCGCGTGCGAGTCCGCCTGCAGCGTCACGGCATCGAGTCCCTCGTCCACCGCCGCCGTCAGCGCCGCGACCGCGTTCGCCTGCGGCTCTTCATCGTCGACGACGGTCGACGCGACGCGCAGCGGCTCGCCGAACACCACCAGCGCCTCGCTGCGAAAGATGTGTTTGGCGGTGTAGTAGATGCCGGTCGGCACGATCGTCAGACCATCGACGTCCGCGCCGAGGGCGATCCGCGCCACGCCGGTCTTCAGCTCGCGCAGGCGCGAATCGCTGTGCGTCGTCCCCTCGGGAAAGATCGCGATCGTGCCGCCGCCGCGCAGCACGGCGCGCGCGCGTCCGAACGTTTCGCGGTTCGAGCCGCGCGTCTCATCCTGTTTGCGATAGACCGGAATGCCGTCGAACTTGCGCGCGACCCAGCCGAGGAACGGATAGCCGAAGATCGGCGCCTTCGCCAGAAACGATACCGGCCGCGGCGTGAAGCAGACCAGGAACAGCGGATCGACGAGGCCGTTCGGATGATTCACCGCGAAAATCACCGGCCCGGCGGGCACGCGCTCGAGCCCCACCATCTCGATGCGCCGATAGAAGACGCCCAGGCTGAAGCGGAAGAAGCGCGTGATCGCGTTACGCATGGGCGAGCCTGTCGCCGCGCCATGCGGCGTAGCTCCAGATCACGCCGGAAACGAGCACCGCGACCGGCACGATGAGAAAGCCGCGCTCGAGCGAGCTGCTGGCGTCGGACAGCGCGCCGATCAGCGGCGGCGACGGGATGTCGCCGAGGAAGTGCATCAGGAACACCGAGAGCCCCACCGCCGTCGCGCGCTCGAGCGGCGAGACCGCATTCACGATCGCGGAGTTCACCGGGCCGGTGCACATGAAGATGAGCACCTCGGCGAACACGATCGCGGTGAGATACACGCTCTTCTGGTGCGCCGACACCGCCACCCACGTCAGCGGCGCGGCGAGGATGGTCGCGATGCCGGAGACCCAGAGATACGACTGCTTCGTGCGGCGCAGGAACAGGTCGCCGAGCCAGCCGCCGAGGAACGTGCCGAGGAACCCGGTGACGACCACGATCGCGCCGAACGTCTCGGTCGCCTCCGAGCGCGCCATCCCGCGCTCGCGCTCCAGAAACGCCGGCATCCAGAACCCGAGTCCGCCGAGCGCGAACGTATACGCCGCATAGCCGAGGACCGTGAGGATGTACGGGCGGTTGCGGAACAGATGCAGATACACGTTGCGATCGCGCGGCACCGCCGCCACGGCGGCGTCCTGCTGTCCGCGCGGCGGATCCCTCACCATCAGCACGAGAATCGACAGCAGGATCCCCGGCACTCCCGCGATCCAGAAGGCCGCGCGCCAGCCGAAGTGGCGGTCGGCGAATCCGCCGAGCATGTAGCCGGCCGCGGAGCCGATCGGGATCGCGGCGAAGAACACCGACATCACGCGCCCGCGCCTTTCGAGCGGAAACTGGTCCGCCAGCAGCGCCGGCGCGATCGTGCCGTACGCCGCCTCGCCCACGCCGACCGTCGAGCGCGCGAGGAACAGCGACCAGAACCCGCGCGCGAATCCCGCCAGTGCCGTCGCCACGCTCCAGATCGCGACGCCCAGCGCGATCAGCGGCGGGCGCTTGCGGCGATCGCCGAGCGAGCCGAAGACCGGCGAGACGAACGCATAGACGACGATGAATCCCGACGCGATCAGTCCGAGCTGCGTGTCGCGCAGGTGCAGCTCCTGCCTGATCGGCTCCAGCACCGCCGACAGCACCCAGCGGTCGATGTAGTTGAAGAGGTTGATGAAGGTGAGGATCGCCAGGGCGTAATTGGCGCGGCGATCGGTCATCGGTTGCGAAGTGTATCGCGTCCGCAACCTCTCTTCGCGCCGTCCGTAACTACTGACGGCTATCATGTCCCGGTCCATGAAACGGCTCCTTCCCTGGGCGCTCGCGGTCGCGGGCATCGCCGTGATCCTCCTGGTGCTTCCGGTCTTTCAGCCGGCGCAGCCTCGGGGAATCAGCATCACCCGCGGAGAGGCGCGGCAGCTCGCCGACCGCGGCGCGCGCGAAGTCGGCATCGATCCGTCGCGCACGTGGTCGACGCTGAACTGGTGGCCCTCGCAGATTCTGGTCAGGGAGCTGCGCAACCATCCGCGCCGCGCCGAAGCCTGGAACGATCCGGTCCTCGGTCCGCGGCTGAACGCGTATCGCGTGATGTACTACGACTTCGTGCGCGACAAGAACCCGCCGGACGGCCTCGTGTACGTCGGCGGGCTGACCGGCCAGGTCACGGCCGCGCGCCGTTTGCTGCGGCCGGAGAAACCGGGCGCGAACGCCACCGAAGCGCAGCTGCGTCCGCGCGCCGACGCCTTCGTGCGATCGCGCGCCTTCCGCGGCGCCCCGTCGCCGCGGTTCGAGTCCGCGCGTCCGACCGTCGTCCGCGGCCGCACCGACTGGGTCTTCCGCTACCGCGTGGCGACGGCGTTCCCGCTGCCGAACATCGTTCCGTATCTCAACGTCTACTTCGTCGGAAACCAGCTCGCCGGATGGCAGCTCACCGAGGAGTACGCCGACGGCCATCAGTTCGAACAGGAGAACGCCGGAGAGCTCGTCAGCACGCTGCTGCAGTTCGCGCTGCTGTTCATCCTGCTGCTGGTGCTGCTCATCATCTTCCTGCGCAAGTACCACGCCGGCGAAGTCGGCGTCGGCGCGGCGTCGGTGCTGTTCATCGTGATGATCGTGCTCGCCCTCGCGGGCTCGATGCTCGTCCGCGTCTCGATGTCCGACGGCACGGGCATGGGAGTGTCGGCGCCGCTGACGTCGTGGGCGCTGGTCGGGTTCAAGCTCTTCTTCGCCGACATCCCGCTCGCGGTGATCGTCTTCTTCGCATGGGCGGCGGGCGAGAGCTTCGCGCGCGAGCGGTGGGGCGAGCGCCTCGCCGCGTTCGACGCGATCCTGCGCCGCGATCCACTGAACGCAACTGTTGGGCGCTCGCTGCTGCACGGCGCGCTGCTCGCGCCGACCGTCGCCGTCGCGGCCCTCGGCATCGGCGCGATCGGCGTGCTGACCGGCGCCGCCTGGGCGTCGCACAGCGGCGGCACGACCGAGATCCTCTATCTGGGCGGCCCCGGCGCCGCGCTGATCCGCGCGGCGCTCGATGCAGTCTGCGCGTCCATCGCGGGCGTGCTCTTCCTCGTCGCGTGGATGCATCGCCGACGCCTGCTGTGGATCGGCATCGCGGCGGCGATCGTGTTCGGCGCCATCACCGCCACCGCGCCGCCGCCGATCGATCCGTATCAGATGCGCCTGCTCTTCGGCATCGGCGGCATCAGCGCGGCGGTGGCGATCTTCCTCGGCTACGACATCCTCGCCGCGGCGACGGCGCTCTTCGCCGGCTCGCTGATCACGCTCGTCGCGCCGCTGCTCTCCGTCGCGAGCGGCGACATGGCGCGCGATCTCGCGCTCACGATCGCCATCCCGTTCGTGCTGCTCCTCGGATACGCGTTCGCGGCGCTGCTCACGCGGCGCGAAGTCGTCTATACCTATGAAGACCTCGCGCCGCACGTCAAACGCATCGTCGAGCGCGAGCGCGTGAAGGCGGAGATCGATGCCGCGAACCGCATCCAGGCGGCGCTGCTGCCGCTCGACGCTCCGGAGCTCGCCGGCGCCACGGTGGCCTCGCACTATCGCGCCGCGACGGAGATCGGCGGCGACTACTTCGATTTCCTCCCCCAGCCGAATGGCGACATCGGCATCGCCTTCGGCGACGTCTCCGGCCACGGACTGACCAGCGGCATCGTGATGGCGATGGCGAAAGCTGCGCTGCTGGTGCAGGTCGACAACGACTCGTCGCCGCGCACGGTGCTCGAGGTGCTGAACGAGATCGTGATGAAGACCTCGCCGAAGCGCACCCTCATGACGTTCTTCTTCGGCCTGCTCGATCTGCGCTCGCAGACGCTGCGCTTCTCGTCCGCCGGTCATCTCGATCCGTACGTCTATCGCGCGTCGACGCGCACGCTCGAGGCGCTGTCGTCGTGGGGCTTCCCTCTCGGCGTGCGCCGCCGCGAGGATTTCCGCGAGCACACGGTGGAGTTCGCGCCCGGCGACCGGCTGGTGCTGTACAGCGACGGCCTGATCGAAGCGATCGACGACGACGGCGAGCCGTTCGGCTTCGAGCGCTTCGAGAAGACCATCACCACCAGCGGACACCTGACGGCCGATGAAATGAAGAAAGCCGTCCTTTCCGCCGTGCGCAAATTCACCCGCAACCGCCCCCCCGAGGATGACCAGACCCTGGTCGTCATCGCGTTCGAAGACGAAGCCGCGGACATCGTCGCGATCGAGCATGCCGGCACCGTCGTCGAGGTCGTCGAGACGGTCCATTAACCGGTTGCGCGGTTGCTCCCGCCCGCCCCGGCCCCCGGTTTTCCCCCATCACGCACACCCGTTCCTCCACGCGCGCGCGCAAGCGCGCGCTGTTTTTCGCGAAAAGCAGCACGCCGAAGGCGTGCGTGGAGCAACGGGTGCGGGGCTGGGGGAAAACCGGGGGCCCGGGTGGGTGGGAGCAACCGCGCAACCGCCCAATTCAGCTTTCTGAATGGAAAAACCAAGCTTTTGGTTAGAAAACTCGCCGGAGAACCGCCAACCATTGGCGCATCAATGGCTTGACGCGCCTCCTCTTCCGGCGCAGAATCTGCTCCCGATCGTCCCCACAATTTAATGTGAACAAACCGTTCGCCGCGAGGCGGGCGTAATTTTCAGGAGGAGATATGCCGCATATGCGTCAGGTCCTGGTATTCCTGTTTATGTTCCTGCTCGCAACCGCAGCGTTCGGGCAGGGCACGACGTCATCTCTGACCGGAACGGTGACCACGGAAAGCAATGCGCTTCCCGGCGTGACCGTCACGATCAGTTCGCCCGCGCTGCAGGGCGTCCGCACCACCACGACGGGAGACGGTGGCGGATACAACTTCCCGGCGCTTCCTCCCGGCGCGTATGCGGTGACGTTCGAACTGAGCGGGATGCAGAAAGTGACGAAGAAAGTCACGCTGAATCTCGCGCAGGGCGGGCGCGCCGACGCCGATCTGAAAGTGAGCTCGATCTCGGAAGCGATCACCGTGACGGCGACGGCGCCGGCGGTGCTCGAGACCACGGAGCTCTCGCGCAACTTCACCAGCGAGCAGGTCGCCCTGCTCCCGGTGCGCCGCAACATCATCGACACCGTCGTCCTCGCGCCGGGCGTCAACCAGAACGGCGCGCGCGGCAACATCTCCATCTCCGGCTCGCCCTCCTATGACAACCTCTTCCTCGTCAACGGCGTCGTCGTCAATGAGAACCTGCGCGGCCAGCCGCACGATCTCTTCATCGAAGACGCGATTCAGGAGACCACGGTCATCACAGGATCGATCTCCGCGGAATACGGCCGTTTCAGTGGCGGCGTGGTCAGCACGATCACCAAGTCGGGCGGCAACGAGTTCAGCGGCTCCTTCCGCGACAGCGTCAGCAATGCCGACTGGATCGAGCTCACGCCGATCGAGACCGACGCGCACCCCGACAAGCTCATTCACGTCTATGAAGGAACGCTCGGCGGATACGCGTGGAAAGACCGCGTGTGGTTCTTCGGCTCCGGCCGCAAGACCAGCGGCGCGCCGGCGGTCGGCATCAACCCCACCGCCTCCACGGTCAAGAACACCAACGCCGCGAACGTGAACCCGATCGTCACGTCGTTCCAGAACACGGTCGACGAGAAGCGCTACGAAGGCAAGATCACCGCGCAGCTCTTCCCGCAGCATTCGATCGTGGCGTCGTATCTCGACGTCGACAAGATCGAGTCGAACAACTTCTTCGCGCCGATCTACGACGTCTCCAGCATCGTCGACTCGCGCTCGCTGCCGAACACGCTGCTCGCCCTGAGCTACAGCGGCGTCGCGACTTCGAGCCTGCTGATCGAAGCGAACTACTCCGAGAAGGACTTCGCGTTCGTCAACAGCGGCGGACGCTTCACCGATCAGCTCCGCGGGACGTGGATCGCCGACACGAACGCGCGCTGGAACGCGCCGGTCTTCTGCGGCGTCTGCACGAACGAAGAGCGCAACAACGACTCGAAGATGCTCAAGGCCACGTACTTCCTGAATTCCAAATCGCTCGGCACGCACAGCATCGTGCTCGGCGGCGAGGACTTCCACGAGACGCGCCTCGTGAACAACTTCCAGTCGGCCAGCCAGTACACCGTGACCAGCACCGGCACGGCGATCATGGTCGGCGCGAACATCTTCCCGCGCTTCGACCGCTCGACGACGATCACGTGGAATCCGATTTTCACGCCGTCCACGGGCAGCGACCTGTCCACCACTTCGGCGTTCTTCAACGACAAGTGGGACTTCAACAAGAACTTCAGCTTCAATCTCGGCCTTCGCTATGACAAGAACGACGCCCAGGACGCGAGCGGCAACACCGTGTCCGACGACAGCGCGTTCGCTCCGCGCCTCGGCCTCATTTACGACATCCACGGCGACGGCCGCTTCCGCGTCAATGCCAGCTACAGCCATTACGTGACGAAGATCGTCGACGGCAACATCGGCGGCCGCGCCGCGGGCGCCGGCAACCCGGCGGCGTTCAACTTCCGCTATGAGACCAATGCGCCGCTCAGCGCGCCGCTCATCAATCCCGCCGGCACGCCGACCAACCAGCTCGTTTCGACGCAGGCCGCGCTGACCGCGCTCTTCAACTGGTTCAACGCCCTGACGCCGACCCAGAAGGGATCGATCCTCACGTCCTCCACGATCCCCGGCCTGACCACGCAGATCGACGAGCCGATCAGCTCCGAGTACGTGCGCGAGATGACGGTCGGCTTCGGCACGCAGTTCTCCCCGCGGGCCTATGCGCGCGTCGACCTGATCTCCCGCGACTGGCACGACTTCTTCGCCGTCCGCCTCGACCAGGGTACGGGCCGCTTCAGCACCACCAACCCCGTCTCCGGCGCGCCGTTCTCCGGCGACCGCGGAATCCTCATCAACGATGACGACAACATCGAGCGCAAATACCGCGGCCTCCAGCTGACGGCCAACTGGAACCCCGGCAAGTTCAATGTCGGCGGCGGCTATACGTGGTCCAAGCTCACCGGCAACGACGTTCCGGAAGGCGACGGCACCGCCGCGGTTCCGAACCAGTTCGGCGAGTTCTATCCCGAATATCTCAATTACGAGAACCGCCAGCCGAGCGGCTACATCACCGGCGACCAGCGCCACCGCGCGAAGATCTGGGCCGGCTACGACATCGCCCTGCCGCTGAACGTGAAGCTGAACACGTCGGTCATCCAGTCATATGACTCCGGCCGCGCCTATTCGGCCATCGGCAACATCGACGCCTACGGCGCCACCAATCCGTACGCCGGCTCGCCGTTCGCGAACGAGAACAGCGGCGCGAATTCTCCTTATACGCGCTCGCAGCTCGGCACCTCGCACACCTATTACTTCAGCAAGCGCGGCGCGTTCCGCAGCGATGACGCGACGTCCACGGATCTGGCGATCAATCTCTCCCTGCCGATCCACCGCTTCGAGCTGTTCTTCCAGGGACAGGTGCTGAACGTCTTCAACGAGAAGGCCGTCAACAACATCTTCCTCGGCAACATCGACACCACCGTGCGCACGCTGCGCACGAATGGCGCCGCTTCCGGCCTCCTCGCGTTCAATCCCTACACGGCCACCCCGGTCGAATGCCCGCAGGGAGCCACCGCCGCGACGTGCACCGCGATGGGAGCGAACTTCCAGCTCGGCGACAACTTCGGCACCGCCGCGAACCAGAACGCGTATCAGTCCCCGCGCACCTATCGCTTCGCGTTCGGACTCCGCTTCTAACTCCTCGATTCCACGCTGTCCCGGAAACGCCCCGGCTGTCCGCCGGGGCGTTTTGTTATAGTGGGCTCATCCTGGCAAAGAGAGAGAGGGAGACCTATGGCTGACTATTACTATGCCCTGACCCTGACTGCGCAGGGCGTCTCGAGCGCCGCGTATTACTCCGTCACTCCGACCTCCAACCTCGAGTTCACGCAGGGCGGCGCCACGATCGTCCCGACCCAGCAGGCCGCCACGATGGTCAACATCTATCCGGAGACGCTGCAGCTCAGCGCGCCGGCCGGCTCGATCAGTGCCGCCGTCACCATCGTGACCGGCGAGAACCAGATCACGGGCCGCGCCATCGTGAGTCCGCCCGTCAACGTCGCCGTCGTCATCACGCTGTACGGCATCGGCGGCCAGCAGATCGGACAGGCCATCATCGATCCGGGGACCGGCGACCGGACGTTCAACTTCCCCGTCTCCGCAGGCAACGCGATCGGCAAGGCCGACGTCGGCGGCGTTCTTCGCGGCCTCGTTCCCCCCGCGACTCCGTAACCATGAGCCCGTACACCATCGCCATCCCGATCGTCGAGAATTTCGACCTGATGGACGTGGCGAATCCGTATGAGATCTTCTGCTGGCTGCAGCCGTTCTGGAAGGAGCGCGGCGGCGAGCTGCAGGTCCGACTGATCGGCCACACCGCCGGTGTGGCCGTCAGGTCCTTCAACGGCGCGTGCCTCATGACGCACGCCGCATTCAGCGACTTCAGCGACGAGCGCGTCGACGTGCTGTTCGTCCCCGGCGGCGGCGGCACGTACGTCGACGCGATCAAGAAGGACACGGAGCTCCTCGACTTCGTCCGCAGCCAGGCCGAATACGCGAAATGGATCGCCTCCGTCTGCACCGGCGCGTTCGTCCTCGCCCAGGCCGGCCTCCTCGAGGGCATACGCGCCACCACGCACTGGATGTTCCTCGACCAACTGCAGCAGGAGTATCCGAAGATCCAGGTCGTGAACGGATTTCCGAGGTTCGTGAAAGACGGCCGATTCATGACCGGCGGCGGCATCTCCTCCGGCATCGACGAAGCCCTCACCCTCGCCGGCACCATCGCCACCGAACACGCCGGCCGCGAGATCGAGCTCGCCATCCAGTACCGCCCCCAGCCACCCTGGGGCGTCGGCGACCCCTCCATCGCCGATTTCGCGACCTGGAAGGGCGTGATCACGGATCTGTCGTAGCGTGCGCGGCTTCGCCGCTCTCCGTACGCGCCTTCGGCGCTCCTTGTCCGCGCCTTCGGCGCTTCTGTGACCAGTGCGTGTTCGCCTGGGCGGTAAGGGCCGTCCGAGCGCAAATGCCCGGGCCACGGAAGCGGCGAAGCCGCGCACGTAGAGCGGCGAAGCCGCGCACAAAGAGCGCCGAAGGCGCGCACCGGAGCGGCGCAGCCGCGACAAGATAGAATCCCGCCCACTATGGCCCAGCCCGAACCGAACAAAGTCATCTACTCCATGGTCGGAGTCTCGAAATTCCATGGAAAGAAACAGGTCCTCAAGGACATCTACCTCTCGTATTTCTACGGCGCCAAGATCGGCGTTCTCGGCCTCAACGGCTCCGGCAAATCGACGCTGCTGCGCATCCTCTCCGGCGCCGACAGGGACCACCTCGGCGAGACCGTTCTCTCCCCCGGCTACACCGTCGGCCTCCTCGAACAGGAGCCGAAGCTCGATGAAACGAAGACCGTGCGCGAAGTCGTCGAACAGGGCGTCCAGCCCGTGCTCGACCTGCTGAAGGAATTCGACGACATCAACAACGCCTTCGCCGACCCCGACGCCGACATGGACAAGCTCATGGACCGGCAGGCGAAGGTGCAGGACAAGCTCGACGCCGCCGGTGCGTGGGACCTCGACTCGAAGCTCGAGATGGCCATGGACGCACTGCGCTGCCCGCCCGGCGACACCCTCATCGCGACGTGTTCCGGCGGCGAGAAACGCCGCGTCGCGCTCTGCCGCCTGCTCCTGCAGGAGCCCGACATCCTTCTGCTCGACGAGCCCACGAACCACCTCGACGCGGAGAGCGTGCAGTGGCTCGAGCAGCACCTGCAGAAATACGCCGGCACCGTCATCGCCGTCACGCATGACCGCTACTTCCTCGACAACGTCGCCGGCTGGATCCTCGAGCTCGACCGCGGCGAGGGCATCCCATGGAAGGGCAATTACTCGTCGTGGCTCGAGCAGAAGAAGGGCCGCCTCGAGCACGAGGAGAAGGCGGAGTCGAACCGGCAGAAGACGCTCGAGCGCGAGCTCGAATGGATCCGCATGTCGCCGAAGGCGCGCCACGCGAAGGGCAAGGCTCGCATCAACGCCTACGAGAACCTGCTCAATCAGGAGACCCGGGAGAAGGTTCAGGAGCTCGAGATCTACATCCCGCCCGGCCCGCGCCTCGGCAACGTCGTCGTCGAGGCCGAGGATGCGTCGAAGGCGTACGGCGACAATCTCCTCATCGAGGACATGTCGTTCCAGCTCCCGCCCGGCGGCATCGTCGGCGTGATCGGTCCGAACGGCGCGGGCAAGACCACGCTCTTCCGCATGATCGTCGGCGAGGAAAAGCCGGACGGCGGCACGATCCGCGTCGGCGATACGGTGAAGCTCGCCTACATCGATCAGAACCGCACCCTCGACGCCGACCGCACGATCTTCGAGGAGATCACCGGCGGCGGCGAGGTCGTGCAGCTCGGGCCGCGCGAGATGAATTCGCGCGCCTACGTCGCGCGCTTCAATTTCTCGGGACAGGACCAGCAGAAGAAGGTGGGCGCGCTCTCCGGCGGCGAGCGCAATCGCGTGCACCTGGCGAAGATGTTGAAGGAAGGAGCGAACGTACTGCTCCTCGACGAGCCGACGAACGATCTGGACGTGAACACGATGCGCGCGCTCGAGGAGGCGCTGGAGAATTTCGCCGGATGCGCCATCGTCATCAGCCACGACCGCTGGTTCCTCGACCGCGTGGCCACGCACATCCTGGCGTTCGAAGGCGACAGCCGCGTCTATTTCTTCGACGGCAACTTCACCGAGTACGAGGAAGACAAGCGCAAGCGCCTCGGCGTCGACGCGACCCAGCCCCACCGCATCCGCTATCGCCAGCTGAGCCGGTAATGCTTACGGTTACGCGGTCACGCAGTCACGCAGTTCAGGGTGCCGCCGCGTGACCTCGCGACCGCGTGACCGCGTGACCGTGTTTGCCCTGGGGATGGCCATTCTGCTTGCCGTCCCTCTGATCGCCTCCCCCATCACCAGCGCGCTCACCGGCCGCATCACCAGCAACGGCAAGCCGGTCGCCGGGGCGACGGTGATGCTGTCCTCGGACGTCCTGCAGCATCCGCGCATTTCGCGCACCGGCTCGTACGGCACGTACTGGCTCACCGCGCTGCCGCCGGGCGTGTATGAGGTGACGTTCTCGGCGAAGGGGATGCAGACCATCACGCGCCGCGCGACCATCGAGCTCGCGCGCGTCTCGCGGGCCGACGCGGTGCTCGAGCCGAGCGAGGACGAGGAAAACGTCACGTCCACCGCGCGCACGGTCAGCGTCGTCGACACCACCGCGATCACGACGCATTTCTCCGACTTCGTGCTCGACCGCCTGCCGGTGCGGCGCGAGCCCGACGAGACGAGCCTCCTCGCTCCCGGAGCATGGGATTTCCACGCGTGGCTCGACGGCAACGTGTATCTCACGCAGACCATCTTCACCGGCGAAGAGGCGACGGAACAGATCACGCACCTGCGCGGGGCCGGCCCGATCGAGGATCACCGCGGCTTCGGCGACATCGCCGTGCTGCGCACGCGCTCCGGCGGCAACGATTTTTTTCTCTCGCTGCGCGACAGCGTCACCAGCGACCGATGGGGCGCCCAGGGGCTGCGCGACCGCGGCAGCACCGAACATTTGTTCGAGGGCGCGGCCGGCGGGCGGATCGTGCGCGACCGGCTCTGGTTCTTCGCGGGAGGATGGACGGGCGATGACCTGTTTTTCTTCGCACCGCTGCGCGGATTCATCGCCAGACTGAGCGTCCAGCTCGGCGCATCGCACAACCTCGTCGCCACGACGACCCGCACGCGGCTCCGCGGAGGCTACGTCGATCCCGGTACGTCGCTCACGAAGCGAGTCAGCGTCGTGCAGTACACCGGCGCGCTCTCGCCGCGCCTCACCGTCGAGGCGACCGGCAGCCGCATGTTCGATCGCGAGCACCTGCCGCGGTTCACGCGCGACCGGTTCGATCAGGAAGTGCTGTTCGCGAAGGCGACGTACGTCCTTCCGGCGACGCGCGGCGATCACGTGCTGACCGCGGGCGGCGCGCTGTCCGGAACCACGGGCGGCGGCTCTTCGTACGACGAGACGGTGCTCTTCTTCAACGACCGCTGGGCGCACGAGCGATGGGTACTGGAAGCCGGCATCCGTAAACAGTCGTTCGCGAGCGACGAATACCATCCGCGTTTCGCCGCCGTGTACGACCTCCGCGGCAACGGACGCCACGCGCTGGCGGCGACGTATGCGAGTTACGAGGAGCCGGTGGAGGGCCTGATGCGCGAGGTGACCGTCGGCTACGTCGCGGCCCTCGGGTCGTCGGGCTCGTTCCGCGCGGATCTGCTCCGGCTCGAGCGCGGCTCGCAGGATGAGTGGGGCGTTCAGCTCGACGCCGCGTACCGGCTGTTCGATCGCCTGACCACCGGCGCAAATTACACATACACGGACAACTCCGACTACTACGGCCTGCGGCCCGCGCACACCGCGAACGGCTGGCTGGCGATCGATTTCCCCGTCGGCTCGCAGGTGCTCGGCGTCAGTGTGCTGCAACGATATCGCTACAATGCTCAGACGGATCTCGGCCTGCGTTATCGCCTGCCGGTGAGCCGTACAATGCTGACCGTCGCCGGCGATCTCACGAACGTGTTCAACGACACGAACCGCGATGCCTGGATCGGACGCGCATTACGGCTGTGGGTGCGCCTGCGACTGTAGAAGGTGCTCGTGCGAGCCGAGCTGAAGACGAACAAAGGCTGGCGCCTCATCGCCTCCCAGGTCCTCGCCCTCCGCACCGACCCACCCTCCATCAACCTCGCCTCAGACCCCTACATCGGCCACGATCCTCGGCAATGCGCGCTACGCTCGCAGTTTCATTGCGGCCGCTGCGGCCAGCGCGGCGGCAAGAGTCATCAGCATCCACACCGACAAGGTCGGAGCACCGCCGCCCGCCTGCACGGTCAGCGTGGCGGAAGCGGCGGCGCCGGGCGGCGCGTTGCCGGCCGTCACCTGCGACGTCGTGTTGAGGTGTGTGCCGATGACTGTTCCCTGCACGCTGACGGTGATCGTGCAGGACTGGCCCCCGGCAAGCACATTCGATGTGCTGGAAAAAGTCTCCGTCCCGGGATTGATGCTGAACATCCCTCCTCCGGTGGCGAGCGTGCTGCACGTGCCGCCGGTCTGGGTGATGAGATCGATCCCCGCGGGCATGGTGTCGGTGAACTGAACCGTCGTGAGCGGCAGGGCGGCGTTGGGATTCGTCACCGTGATCGTGGCGATGGAGCCGCCGTTGAGCCCGACCACCGCCGGGCTGAAGCTCTTGGTGATGACCGGAGCGGCGGCCTGCCCAAACGCCGTTCCCGCGAAAGATGCGCTGATGAGCACAGCCGTGACGATTGCAAGGCGCGTCGATCTTTGATTCATATGCACTGTGATTATTGTCGACAGTGCGCGCACGCGCAACGACTACCGGTCCGGCGGAACGGGCGGCACCGGAGGCACCGGAGGGACGACGGCCAGCGGCGCATCGATTTCCGACAGCGGCTTCCCGGCATCCGCCGGCTTTCCTCTCATCACGACGCCGCCGTCCCGAACGGACTGCCGAACGCGCACATCTCCCCAGTACGTGATGGCTCCGCCGGACTCGACGGCGGCCGTCAGCGTCTTTCGCGGCCTGGTCGCGATCCCGCCTCCCGAATAGACGGAGGCATCGACGGCGTCCGCGGCGATCGCCCGGATGTCGATCGACCCGCCCTGTTCGACATGAGCCTCGATCGCGGCCTGGGCCGGAAACGCGCCGGCACTCTGCACCCTCCCGCCATTCGACACCGAAACAGCGGAGACCTCCGGCGTGATGATCTCGAGCTCGAGCCGATAGCCGCGTGGACAGTCCGGACTGCAGGTGTCGATCACCAGCCGCTCCCCGCCGGCGACCCGGACCCGCGTATACCTCGCGTCGCCCGTGAGGATCGTCACGCGCTGCGTCTGCCCGTGACGCACCGTCACATGTCCGCCGTTGCGCAGCGCGATCGATCGGAACGGCCCCACGGGAATGACCGTCTGCGCCGCGCCGGATGAGGCAAGAGCAATCGTCGATAGAAGAGCGATGGTCCGCAATCTCATTGGCTGCCTCCCTGGACGGATAGACGTACGCGACGGGGTTTCGTTAGTTCGCTGGTCATGGGATCGCGGACGCGATCTGCGGGTCGAGTTCTGTGATAAAGATATCCGTCGAGGCAGGGAACATGACTCCATCGGAGCGGATCGACGCGAGAATCGAGGAACTGGATGACTGGAGAGGCGCGATGCTCTCGCGGCTCCGCGCCCTGATCCGGGGGGCAGACCCCGGAGTGACTGAGGAATGGAAGTGGAACAACCCGGTGTGGTCCCACCATGGACTGATCTGCACCGGCGAGACGTACAAGAAGGCCGTGAAGCTGACCTTCGCCAGAGGAGCCTCCCTGGAAGACCCTTCAGGCCTTTTCAATTCCAGTCTCGACGGCAACACCCGGCGCGCCATCGACTTCCACGAAGGCGACAAGGTGGACGAGAAAGCTCTGAAGGCTCTCATTCGGGCCGCCGTGGCCCTGAACCAGGCTACAGCCCGCGCATCGCCCCCTTGACCTCCAGGACGGGCGAGCCGATGGCAGCGGTCGACGACCACAATTCGCAGCTTTACTACCATGGCACGAAGGCCGAGCTGAAGCCGGGGGACCTGATCGGGCCGGGCTATAGCTCCAACTACGGTAAGAGGAAGAAGGCCGCCTACGTCTATCTGACCGCCACCCTGAATGCGGCTACATGGGGCCGAGCTGGCCCTCGGCGAGGGGCGAGGCAGAATCTACACGGTGGAACCGACCGGCCCGATTGAAGATGATCCCAATCTGACCGACAGGAAGTACCCCGGCAATCCGACGAAGTCCTACCGCTCGCGGGATCCGCTTCGGGTCACCGGCGAGATCACCGACTGGACCGGGCATTCCCCCGAAGAGCTCAAAACGATGTCGGACCACCTCGAGCGACTCAAACAACTCGGTGTTGAAGCAATCGAGGACTGAGCCGTTGGAGCTCCGCAGACCGCGGAGCGAGAGGCGCTATCAACCTTCGAAGATAATCCTGCTCTCCGCTCCCTCCTCGAGGCGAAGAATGGCCGCGGCGTTGGCGCGCTCGATGGGCGACAGCGAGGCCTCCCGAAATTTCGGATCGGGCTTGTACCAGTCGAAGCTGGTGAAGTAGCCGCGCAGCTCGCTGTCCTTGAAGGGACGGCCGTGGCGCGCATAGATCTCGTTGCGCAACCGGCGCAGGTCTTCGGTGAAGAGGCCCTCCAGGCTGGCCGTGTCGATCTTTGCCGTGCTGAGCGCCTCGTGCAGCTCGCGCTCGCGGGCGGTGATCACCCTGATGTTCTCACGCTGCACCGCCGTGAGCTGCGCGGCGCGGAATCCGCTCTTCACTTCGTACCACTCATGTCCGCTGAACCAGTTGGCGAGCCACGGCGTGCGGAACTCGTAGCCGTGCCGCGCGTAGATCTCGTTGCGCAGGAGGCGCAACTCATGGAGCCCGAGGCCGTCGAGCATCTCGCGCTTGATCGGCTTGTCCATGAACGGCCCGAGCTCGCCGGGCAGCAGAACGAGCTTGCGCTGCCTGCGAATGGCCGCGGCGATGACCTCCATGTTGTGGCGCTCGATCGCCGACAGCATCTTCGGGTCGTACTCGTTCTCGGGGATGTGATACCAGTAGCGCGCCTTGAAGTAGTGTTGCAGCGTCGGCGAGGCGTTGAAGACCTTTCCGTGAATCGCCTCGATCTCGGCCTCGAGCACGCGCAGCTCCGCGCCGCTGTGCGGACCCAGCTTCGCCTCGGCGAGCTGGCGCGTCTGCCAATAGCGCATGTCTCCCGGCTGAACGTGGGGGTGGCGCGCCGCCTCAGCCAGGCGGATGACGTCGAGATTGGCGCGCTCGATCTCATTGAGATCGGTATTGTCGAACGTTCGCAGTGGCGCATACCACGGTTGCGCGCGCAGATAGCGATCGATGTCGGGATCCGAGCCGAAGACGCGCCCATGCTTTCCAAAGACGATGCCGCGCATCCGCCGCAAGTCTTCCAGTGAGCGGGATGACACGTCCGCCACGGTGAGTCGCCGCGTGGCGTATTGGAAGGATTCCCACGAGTCCGCTCCGAAAAGAGCACTGGCCACGAGAAGGAGAGGGAGCGCCACGAACCGTTTCATGACGCAAGAGTACATCCGCTACGATTCCATCGCGAGGCGGGCTCGCTCTCGCGGTGGCGCGGAGGAACGACTCGGGGTTCGCGAGGCGGCTTCCCATGCGCATGCCCTTGCGCAGGGCGGTCACGGTGACGCGGCGCGTGGCGAGGGCGGCCACCAGGCGCCCGCCACGCACTCCAGACCGAGGGGCTCCACAAACGTGATCATCTCCAGCCCGATGATCCCCCCGATCGGCGGTTTCAGAAACGACACACGCATGGGGAAACAACTGTAGCACCAGGGCGGCGGGCGTCGTCAACCGAGGCGTGTAACGCGCCGTTCACAACACCCGTTCAGGAAATCGTGCGCGATTCGCGGGAATCCGAATGTCACGTTTCCGTGGCGGCGCGCAACTCTCACATTTCATTACAGCGCTCCTCACACAGACGGCGGTGGCCCGCTTGCAGTGCATGTGCACCGGTGCCCACCGACACAATGCGTCACAAGGAGGAGAAATGTTCCATAGAAAAATCATCGTCAGCATCTTTCTGATCGCGCTTGCCGCCACAGTGTCCGTATCCGGACAGACGACCGCACAGATCGCGGGGACGGTCACGACTGACGGCACGCCGCTGCCTGGCGTCACGGTCACCATTACGTCACCGCAGATGCAGGGCGCGCGCACGACCACGACCCAGGATACGGGCGGCTATACGTTCCAGGGCATCCCGCCCGGCGAATACAGCGTGAAATTCGAGCTGGAGGAAATGTCGCCCATTACGAAAACGACACAGGTCGGACTGGGCCAGGCCGCGCGCGCGGACGCGGACCTGAAAGTCACCGCGGTCGCCGAGGCGATCACCGTCACGGCGTCGGCACCGACGGTGATGGAGACGACGCAGGTCACGACGAACATGACCCACGCCGAAGTCGAGGCGCTGCCGATCCGCAGGAACCAGCTCGAGACCGCGCAGTTCGCGCCGGGCGTCAATGTGAACACGCCGTCGCTCGGACAGTTTCAGATCTCGGGCAGCCCCGGTTACGACAACCTCGTGCTCGTGAACGGCGTGGTCGTCAGCGAGAACGTCCGCAGTCAGGCACGCCCGCTGTACGTCGAGGACGCGATTCAGGAGACGACGGTCATGACCGGCGCGATCTCCGCCGAATACGGCCGTTTCACCGGCGGCGTCGTGAACTCGATCACGAAATCGGGCGGCAATGAATTCAGCGCCTCCTACCGCGACAACCTCACCAACCCGTCGTGGAGCGCCGCGACGCCGGCCGGCGAGGCGCGTCCCGACAAGCTCAATCAGATTCACGAAGCCACGCTGGGCGGCTTCCTGATGCGCGACCGTCTGTGGTTCTTCACCGCGGGACGCAAGGCCAACACGGATACCCCCGGCACGACCGCGGCGATTCCGGCGAGCGCGACTCCGGCCAGCCCGGCCTCGACGCCCGTTTCCTTCAATACGACCGTCAGCGCGCGCCGCTTCGAGGGCAAACTGACCGGCCAGATCAATCCGGCGCACTCGCTCGTCGCGTCGTATTTCCAGCTCGACTCGGCGACCGAGGACAGCTTCTTCGTGTCCGCGCCGATCTATGACGTCGCGAGCCTCACCAACCGCAATGATCCGGAGTCGCTGCTCTCGGCTCATTACAATGGGATTTTCTCCACGAA
>Ga0134123_10000882_pt1 | contig 19838 bp, 19 predicted proteins | sample KB303_FD_96460 | JGI IMG/M metagenome (GOLD analysis project Ga0134123, IMG submission 96460) | Terrestrial soil microbial communities without Nitrogen fertilizer from Kellogg Biological Station, Michigan, USA - KB3-0-3 | ecosystem: Environmental > Terrestrial > Soil > Unclassified ...
CGTTGCAGGCGTTCGTGTTCTCGTTGCCTGCGGCGACGGCGAACGTCACGCCGTCGGCGATCGCGCGGTTGACCGCGTCATCGAGCGCAGTCGATGCGCCGCCGCCGAGGGACATGTTCGCCACGGCGGGCGCCCCGGCCTGGTGATCGGCCGTGACCCAGTCGATGCCGGCGATGACGCCGGAGTCGGTGCCGTTGCCGGAGCAGTCGAGCACGCGCACCGCGACGAGCGTGACGCTCTTCGCCACGCCGTACGTCGAGCCGCCGACGGTGCCGGCGACGTGCGTGCCGTGGCCGTTGCAGTCGGTGGCGTCGTTGTCATTGTTCACCGCGTCGCGGCCGTGAATGGCGCGGCCGCCGAACTGGGTGTGCGTGGTGAGAATGCCGGTGTCGATGATGTACGCCTTCACGCCCGAGGCCGTGAAGTTGTACGTGTAGGTCGTGGAGAGCGGGAGATCGCGCTGATCGATGCGATCGAGGCCCCACGTCGCGTTGCTCTGCGTGGCATCGAGGGTAACGATGCCGTCTTCCTCGACGTACCTGACGCGCGGATCGGAGGCGATCTTCAGCGCTTCCTTTTCCGACAGCTCGGCGGAAAAACCTTTGATCGTGTTCTTGTACGTGTGGTTCTTGCGGCCGCGACTCATCTTCACGATGTCGTCGGCGAGCGCGTCCACGTCCCCCTCGACGCGGTCTTCGAACACCACGATGTAGTTTCCTGGGTTTTTGTTTTTCGCCCTGAGAAGTTTGGGCTCTTTGGGACCGCCCGCGAGAACCGGAAGCGCAATGAGAATCGCCAGGAGAGTGAGCAGAATCCTCTTCATTCAGTTGACCCCTTTCGCAAATATGTGCGGACCGGGGCCAAAGCGGATGCCGCGCCAAACCGCGTGCCGGAAGTAAGTTGCTGGACTGTAAGTACTTATCTTTTCAAAGACTCCGGCAAGGGTCAATTAGTAGGCCGTTGCCGTGCGGTCGATGGGTCAGTTTGTGATGTTCGGGTCAATTGTTGCAGCGTTGTAACGGAGGGGCTCGCTTCGCGTCTCGAACATTCCGGGCTGATACGCGACGATTCTTCCCGTGAACGCCGATGCCGCGACCGTGAGCGGCGAAGCGAGCCAGAGCTTGCCCGGCCCCGAGCGGCCTTTGTAATTGCGGTTGATCGCGCTCACCGTCACCTGCTCGCCCACTTCGGAAACGCCGGGGCCGCAGCCGATGCACGCGCCGCAGCCGGGGTTGAGGACGATCGCGCCCGCGCGCTCGAACGTGTCGACGAGTCCGTTCTCGCGCGCGAACCTCTCCACCGCCTGCGAGCCGAACTGCACGTAGAACTTCACGCCTTCCGCGACGCGCAGTCCAGCGTCGACCGCTTCCTTCGCCACCTGATGGTAGAAAAGGAAGTCGTCGATCTTGCCCGCTGTGCACGAGCCGGCGTAGGCGATGTCGATCGCAACATCACCGATCTCCTCGACGCTCGCGCCGTTCGTCGGATCGGACGGAATGCCGTGATCGGGATCGCCGGGATGCGCGACCATCGGCTCGATCGTGGAGAGATCGACCGTATGCACGCCGCCCGCGTACTCGGCGCCGGGATCGGGCGAGACCGCACGCGCGCGCAACGCATCGATGTCGGCGCCGGGCCGCATCGCCGCGATCCATTCGAACGTCTTCTCGTCCGCTTCGACGATCGCCGTGCGCGCCGAGCATTCGGTGGCCATGTTCGCGAGCGTCGCGCGCTCGTCGAGGGAGAGCGAGCGCACGCCGGGGCCGGTGAATTCGATGATGCGGTCGAGCGTGAGCTGCGGCTTCGCGTAGTGCAGCAGGATGTGCAGCATCACGTCCTTCGCGGTGACGTTGGGCTGCAGCGTGCCGGTGAGCTCGAAGCGGATCGACTCGGAGACCTCGACGGTGGTGAAGCCGGAGTGCACGAGGTTCGCGTACTCGGTCGCGCCGACGCCCCAAGCCAGCGCGTTGTTCACGCCGCCCATGCAGGTGTGGCTGTCGGTGGCCTGAATGAGATCGCCCGGATCGATGATGAATTCGCGCGCGACTTCGTGACAGATGCCCGGCGAGATGTTGTCTTTCGCCGAAAAGTCGCGGCAGCCGGTGTGCTGCTGAAACGAGCGCTGCATCGTGCGCAGCGTCTCGATCTTGTCCATGAACGGCCGCATGCGCTGCACGTCGTCGGCGTAGATCAGGTGGTCCTCGAAGACGGCGAACTTTCCGGGATTCGGGATCTCGTAGTCGCTGCCGTACTCCTGCTCGAGGAAGTAGTGGACCTGGGCGGTGGTGAACTCGTGCGTGTAGCCGCCGTCGACGTCGACGACGACCGCGTCGCCCGGCTTGATATAGCGCTCGTCGTCGCCGACGCCGCGCATGTGCCGCGCGAGGATCTTCTCCCCCATCGTCATCGGCCGCGGCGCGTTGTGCGGCACGGGCAGCTCCACCTCGCCGCGCGCGACGGCTTTGGAGAACGGGAACAGTCCGCCTTCCCGGATGATGAGCTGCGTGATGGGGTCGTGGTCTTCGTAGAACTCGCGCAGCGGCACGCCCTCGCCGGCCTGGAGGCGCGCGAGCATCGCGTGGTCCGCCATCAGCAGTCCCTGATTGATGTTGTTGCCCGCATGGATCGGCGCGAACGACGCCGCGACGGCGATGCGGATGCCGCTGAAGACTTCACACTGCGTCGCCGTCTCCCGCGAGCTGCCGACGCCCTTGCGATATCCCGAGACGATGACTTCGAAGTTGCCGTTGCGCAGCGCATCCGCCGGAAAGAGCCGCTCGCCGTTCACGATCAGCCCTGCGTACGCATTCCGCGCGATGTCCTCGGGTTTGTAATCGAAGCAGACCCACGCCGGCGTCATCGCATCGGTGTTGATGTCGTCGAGCAGATCCTCCACGCGCAGGTCCTTCATCCGCAGGTCGAGCTCGCCGCTCAGCTGCCTGCGGATGAGGCCGGGATCCTTTGTGAGGAAGAGGACGCGTTTGCCGGGGGTGAGGGTGAGGACTTCGGGTGGCTTCATTGCGCGCATTCTATTGAACGCAGAACGCAGAACGCAGAGCGAAGAATTCAGAAAAGAGCACCAGCCTCATCTTTCTCAATTCTTCATTCTGCGCTCTGCGTTCTGCGTTCAGCCTCATCTCATCGCTCCCGTTTCATCCCTTTCCTCGCCCGAATCACAAAATGGATCGGGCAGCCGACGAGGCCGAAGGCATCGCGGAACTGGTTCTCCAGGTAGCGCCGATACGAAAAGTGCAGCGGCTCATCGACGTTCGAGAACAACGCGAAGGTCGGGGGGGCGGCTTTCAGCTGGGTCACGTAGTAGAACCGGCGCGGTTTGCCGCGGACGGCGGCGGGGTTGTGGGCGGTGACGGCGCGCTCGAGGATGGTGTTGAGCTCGGAGGTGCGGAAGCGTTTGCGGTAGCCGGCGATGATGGCGTCGATCTTCGGGAAGATCTTCTCGACGTTGCGGCCGGTCTTCGCCGAGATGAAGAGCAGCGGCGCGTAGGAGAGGAACTTGAGCTGGAAGCGCACCTGCTCCTCGAACTTCTTGTAGTCGTCCGGCTCGTGCGCTTCCGCATCCCATTTGTTCACCAGGATCAGCGCCGCCTTCCCCGCGTCTTCGGCATAGCCGGCGACCGTCGCGTCCTGCGAGGTCGCCCCTTCGGTTGCGTCGATCATGACCAGCGCGATCTCGCAGCGCTCGATGGCCTTCCGCGCCGAGATCACGGCCAGCTTCTCCGCCTCGTCGGTCGTCTTGCCCTTGCGGCGGATGCCCGCCGTGTCGACGATCACGTAGCGGCGGCCGTTGCGCACGATCTCGCTGTCGATCGCGTCGCGCGTCGTGCCGGAGATCGGCGAGACCACCGCGCGCTCCTGCTGCGTCAGCTTGTTCAGCAGCGACGACTTGCCGACGTTCGGCCGGCCGATGATCGCCACGCGCACCGGCGCGTTTTCGTCGTCTTCGTCGGGCTCCGCCGACTCCGGAGGCACGATCTCGCTGATCGCGTCGATCAGCTCGTCGAGTCCGCCGCCGTGCTCCGCCGACATCGGCAGCACGCGCTCGAGTCCCAGCTCCCAGAACTCGGGCACGCTCTCTTCCGCGTCGCGGCGATCGGTCTTGTTGACCACGAGCACCGTCTTCGCCGACTCGGGCCGCAGCTGCTGCGCGATGTCGCGGTCTTCCGAGAGCACGCCGGCCGACCCGTCGACGACGAAGACGATGAAGTCGGCTTCGTCGAGCGCGAGCTGCGCCTGCTCGCGGATCTCCCCCGCGAACGCCGACATCGGCGAGTCGCCGTACTCGAGACCTCCGGTATCGGTCAGCTCGTAGCGCCGCCCGTCGTCGAGCTCGACGATCTCCGACAACCGGTCGCGCGTCATCCCCGGCAGGTCGTGCGTCAACGCGCGGCGTTTGCCGGCGAGGCGGTTGAAGAGCGTCGATTTGCCGACGTTCGGCCGGCCGACGATGACGACTTTTTTCAGTGCCTGATTTGCCATGCTCCGTACATCAGCAGCGCGCCCACCGCGGTGTTGAAGAAGTTCAGCACGCCGTTCGGGATCGGGTCGATGCGCTTCCGGTTCCAGCTGCCCGCGAGACTCTCGATATACGACCCCGCGAACGCGCAGGCGGTGACCATCGCCATCGCCTCGACGCCGGCCGCGGGACCGAACGGGCGCGGCACACCGTAGTCGAATGCGGCCACGCCCGCAACCGCGACCATCGCGCCGCCGAGCAGCCCGGCGAGCGTTCCCTCGATCGAGATCGCGCCTTCCGTGCCGACCGGCACGCGCTGCAGCGTCAGCGGGAGAAACGCGCGGCGGCCGATGAGCTGCCCGATCTCCGACGCGCAGGTGTCCGCGGCGGCGGTAGCGAGCGAGGAGATGCCCATCAGATACGCGAGCGTCATCACGTCCATCGGCGCAAAGTCGGTACGGCTCAGGCGCGAGACCGCGATCGCGCAGATCGCAGCGACGCCGACGTTCGAGAAGGCGTGCGAGAAGCCGCGCCGCCCGCCGCCTTCCTGCGCGAGCCCCGCCTTCGCCTTCCGCTGGTAGCCGAGTTTCGTCGCGGCGGTGCCGATGACGAAGAACGCCAGCAGCGCGACGTACATCGGCCAGCCCGCGCCGAAGATGAGGATCGCGCCGAGGACCCAGCCGCCGAGCGCGCCGGAGAAATTCACGCTCTTCGCGAAGTAGCCCGCGAGCGCGAGCACCGCGTTCACGATCAGCCACTCCATCGTATGCGGCCACGGTCCCCACGGAAACATGGCCGGAATGCCGGCGACGATCAGCGCGACCGCGGCCGCGAATGGAACGGTGAGGTTGTCGTCGACGTGCAGCGCGAGCGATTCCGTGATCGCGGCGGCAAGCGTAGCGATGACGATGACGACCGGATCCGCGTACCCGTATCCGAGCCACGCGCCGACGAAGTACGCCATCGTGCCGCCGGCGATGAGGAACCCCAGGAACCCGCCCCAGCTCTTGTCGCGATTCCAGGGCAGCGGCGCGATGCGCAGCGCCTTCCCGCTCAGCGTCGCCACGCCGTCGCCGAACGCCAGCAGCGCCCACGCGACCCCGGCATACGCGATGTGATCGCGGAACACCACGATCAGCAGCAGCACCGCCACGGGATAGAGCACGATCCCCGCGTCGAACCCCCGCTCGTGCCGCGCGACGCGGCTGCCCACGATCCTGTGCAGCAGCAGCCAGTTGCTGATGACCGCGATCGCCGACACTCCGGCCGCCGCCCACCACGGAATCCACTTCAACCCGAAGGCCCCGAAGCCGAAGGCGATGTGCAGCGATTTGCGGAGGACTTCGTTCGTCGTGTGCTGCATGCAGAAGGAAGGGAAGTCTACAATGCGCGCCGGCATGAAGACCCCACGCGCGGCGGTGATCCTCGCGGGCGGCGCGGGCACCCGACTGCGCCCGCTCAGCTCCGACGAAAATCCGAAGCAGTTCCTGAAGCTCTTCGACGGCGAATCGCTGTTGCAGCGGACGTTCGCGCGGCTCGAGCGGCTGCTCCCGCCCGGCGCGATTTACGTGTCGACGAACGAGCAGTACGCGGCGAAGTGCCGCGAGCAGCTGCCGCGCATGCCGGCGGAGAACGTGATCGCCGAGCCGGCGCGCCGCAACACCGCGCCGGCGATCGCGCTCAGCACGTTCGTCATCGAGTCCCGCCTCGGCAGGTGCACGATCGCCTTCCTCGCCTCCGATCACTACATCGCCGACGAGCCGGAGTTCGCACGCGTCCTCGATCGCGCGTACGAGTTCGCGGAGACGAGCGAGGAGCTGATGACGATCGGCATCGTGCCGACGGAGCCGAACACGGAGTACGGCTATCTCGAAGTCGGCGAAGTGCTCGCGCCTGAGATCCACCGCGTCGTCCAATTCACCGAGAAGCCGAATCGCGAGCGCGCCGAGGAGTTCCTGCGCGCCGGCAACTACACCTGGAACGCCAGCATGTTCGTCTGGCGCACCGACGTCTTCCGCCGCGAGCTCGCCGCCGCCGCCTCCGCGCTCGCCGGCGTCACCGCCGCGAATTACGAGTCGATGCCGTCGATCTCGATCGACTACGCGCTGATGGAGAAAACGCACCGCGTCGCCACGATCCGCGGCGACTTCGGCTGGTCGGACGTCGGCTCGTTCGAGGCGTTGCGCAGGGTTGGCGTCAAAGTTTGATGGTTACGCGGTTGCGCGGTTACGCAGTTGCGCGGTAAAAGCGGTCTCGTTTTCGGTTTTGCCGCGTGACCGCGCAACCGCGTAACTGCGCAACCGTTCAAAACAGCCGCGACGCATTCTCCCAGAAGATTTTCCGCTCCACCTCTTCCCCCAGCCCCAGCGAGAGAAACTCCTCGAGGTTCCTGCGCGGCGAGACGACGCCGGGCGAGGGCCAGTCGGTGCCCCACAGCACCTTGTCGGCCATCTGCGCGACGCGCGGGAAGTACTTCGGCAGCGACTTCGGCGGGATGCCGGAGAGGTCGACGTACACGTTCGGGTGGCGGCGCGCGAGGAAGAGCGCGGTCTCGCCGTACAGCGGGCGACCGGCATGCGCGAGGATGATCGGCAGCTTCGGGAAGTCGACCGCCACATCGTCGACCGGCATCGGATCGGCGAACACGTTGCGCGCGCGCGGGAACACCGACGTCCCGGTATGGAACATCACCGGCACCCGCCGCTCCTCGCACTCGCGATAGATCTCCGCCAGCTGCCACAGCTCGCCGCGATAGGCGTTCGGCGAGAAGAGCTGATGCGGCGGATGGATCTTGATCATGCCGATGCCGAGGTCGAGCACGCGGCGGATCTCTTTGCGCACGTCCAGCTCGTGCAGCGGATTCACGGAGCCGACCGGAATCAGACGATCGCGGTGATCGCGCGTATAGTCCGCGATCCAGTCGTTGACCTCGCGCGTGAAGCCCATCACGTCGGGCGAGACATAGTTGATGCAGCAGATCCGCTCGACGCCCTGTTCGTCGAGATAGCGCAACAGGTTGTCCGGCGTCGCGAGGACGTCCTTCGCGTTCGCGTGCGACGGATCGTCGATCATCGCCAGCGCGTCGGCGTTGACCATCTGCCAGGGCTGGATGTGGATGTGGACGTCGAAGATGCGCATCACGCGAGCATCACCAGGCGCATGCACACCGCGGTGTCCGGACACGCGCCCTGGAACTCGCGCGATCCCAGCAGCTGGGGGTGCACTTCATCGCGGTCGATCGGCTTGAATCCGCGCTTCCGGAAGTACTCCTCGGCGGTGGTGGTCAGGAGATAAAATTCACGCAGGCCGCGCGACGCCAGCCGGTCCAGCAGCTGGCGCACGAGCTTCCGTCCGATCCCGTGGCTGCGATACTCCGGCGCAACCGCGACCGAACGAATCAGCGCCGCGAACTGATACGCCTCGGCGCCGCCGCAGCCGACGACTTTGTCGCCGTCGCGCGCGATGAGAAACGTCTTCCAGTGATCTTCCACACCCGCGACCGGGAGATCGCTGGCGGTGAGCAGCGAGCGGATCGCGTCGAGGTCCGCTTCCTTCGCGGGAGTGATCGTGATTTCGTCGGACACTCAATCGATCATAAACGAGAAAAGGAACGGCGGGCCGACGGCCCGCCGCTCCGCTGGCTCACGCTCAGTGCTCTTCCGACGAATTGCCCCGGCGCGAGCGATCGTTCTGACTCTGGTTCAGATCCGAATCGCGGTCGATCCTGTTGCCCGAACGCCCCGAGGACGAGTCGAAGTCGCCGCTCGGACGACGCGACTCTTCGTTGCCGAGATTCGAATTGCGCTCTCTGTCTTCCTGTTTGTTGCGCATGCCTCCTCCTTCGCTTCCTTCGCTGAGATTTTCCGAACGCCCGATCTTCCGGTCGAAGTCGGCGCCCGTACCGCTGTTCTCGCGTTCCTTCTCCTGCGAGGTCTTGCGATCTCTCTCGCGGTTCTCCATTGAGTCTCCTTTCCTGTCCGGCCGTCGTCGCCGAATCGGTTATTTGAATTGCAATGGCGATGCCTAAACTATTGACTGGATTAGCGTAAGGCGAACGTGACCGTAACGAGGAACGTCAGCTCCTGCGTGCCGGCCTCGACGGGGACGTCCTGTGCCACCTTCGCCTCCATGGCCATCGCCCGCATCGGCATGGGCTGCGGATTGTTCTGCTGGATGCCTTCGCTGATGATCACGGCCGGGCCGAGCGTGCGTCCCGCGGCCTGCGCGAGCAGCGTCGCCTTCGCTTTCGCATCATCGAACGCGGCGCGCAGTCCCTGATCGCGGCCGCGCGCGGGATCGGAGACTTCGAAGTTGATGCCGCTCGCGGTGTTGACGCCCGCCGAGATCGCGACTCCGAGCAGACGGCCCGCGTCGCCGATCTTCGTGCTGCGGACGGTGACGCTGTTGGAGACCTGATACCCGAGGATGCGCGGAAGACGGCCTTCGCCATACTCCTGCTGCGGCCAGATGTTGAACTGCGACGTCTGGATGTCCTTGTCGGCGGCGCCGGCGCGCTTCAGCGCGGCGATCACGCTCTGCACGCGCTTGTTGTTCTCGCTGACCGCGTCGTCGACGGTCGGCGCGGCGGTCTGCACGCCGACGGTGAAAGTGAACCGATCGGGAGTGAGCGACGTGCGGCCGGTGCCGCTGACGGTCACGCTCTCCACCATCGCCGGCTGGAGCGGCGTTTGCGCGAGCGCGAGGTTCGCGGCAAAGACCGCGAGGATGAGGGTGAGAAATCTTTTCATACTGCCTCCTCGTTTGGTGCTGCCAGCGTCGAGCAGTATGCGCGCCAATCCACACCACAGACATGGCTGACCCCAGCGACAAGGTTCCGGGACAAACACCCGGCCGCTATTACGTCGACTCGCAGTGCATCGACTGCGACCTCTGTCGCGAGACCGCCCCCGCCAACTTCACCCGCAACGACGGCCAGTGCTTCTCGTACGTCTTCAAACAGCCGGAGACGGCGGACGAGGAGACGTTGTGCAAGGACGCGCTGGATAATTGTCCGGTGGAGGCGATTGGGAGCGATGGCTAGCGGTTGCGCAGTCACGCGGTCACGCGGTAGCGACTGCTGCGTGACCGCGCGACCGCGTGACTGCGTGACCGGTCAGTGCAGCTTCTTATCCACCGACACCTGCTCATGCCAGTCATCGGCGAGCAGCACCTCGATCAGCTCCTGCAGCTCTTCCATGTGAAACGGCTTGGTGAGCGCGGCGGTCATGTTGTTGCCTTTGGTGATGGTGAGAATGTCGCCCTTGCCTGAGGCGACGACGACGGGCGTTTCCTTTCCCTGCTGCACGTACCAGGCAATCCACTCCTCGCCGCTCATGCCGGGCAGGTTCAGGTCGAGGAGGATCAGGCGCGTGTCGGGATTCTGCTGGAGAAGGCTCATCCCTTCGACGGCTCCGGTCGCGGAGAGGACTTCGTAGCCGCGCTTCTGCAGGTAGGACTTGTACAGCGCGAGCACTTCGGGATCGTCTTCGATGGCGAGGATTTTGTTCTGATCGTTGATCGCGTTCGTACGAGTCTCCAGCATGTGCGTGATCTCCTGCCCGGGCCACCAATGCGAGTTCCATGCAAACTCAGCTGCCCCGATAATGTCCGCGTGGGTGTAGCTCTCTGGCTCGGGTGCGGTTTCGCCGCGTTCCTCCTTGCGAGACTCATTCCCCTCGGACGGGGCGGATGGGCGGCGGAGCTTGCGCTGACGCTGACCGCCGCGCTGCTGCTGGGCACGGTCGCGACCGCGCTCGATTTCGGCGGCTGGCGCGAGCCCGACTGGCGTGCGGGATTGTTCGCCGTTTTCGGTTCGTTTGCCGCCGCGGGCGCGCTGCGCGCCGTACAATCTCGCAAACCAACCGGAGGTCGCCCTTGAAACCGCTCGCTCTCGCTGTGCCGGCCGTACTCTTTCTGACCACCTGCGCCGCGTACCACGCGCAACATCACGTCGCCGAAGCTCCGCGCACGCAGTCGCAGCCGGCAGCAGCAGCGCCGGCGGCGGCGGCGGTGTCTTCGGAGCCGCTCGGCCTCCAGCACAACATGCTGATCTCGGAGATCGACAAGTACCGCGAGGAGCTGAAGGCGAACGGCAAGTACGACTGCTGCGTGAAGCCCGCCTGCCGCCAGTGCGCGCTCACCGCCGGCGAATGCCACTGCCGCGAAGTCATCAGCGCCAACGGCCCCTGCTGCGGCGAGTGCACCCAGTCCTGGGTCGAAGGCAAGGGCAACACCGAAGGCGTCGACCGCGAACAGGTCCTCGCCCACCTCGGCTGCCTCCGCGAGCTGTACGAGAAACCCGTGCCCGAGGGCGTGACGCCGCCGGCGCAGAAGAAGCCTTAGCGCGGTTGCGCGGTTGCGCGGTTGCGCGGTCACGCGGTTGCGCGGATTGCCTTTCGGGCTTCGGCCGCGATTTGTTCGAGATCCACGCCTCTGGCGTTCGTGACGTCGCCCATCACACGCAGACCTTCCTCGAGCCGCTCGCGCGCCGCGCGTCGCTGGCCTCGCGACAGGTGATGCATCCCCGTGCTGATCTGCAGGAGCACGCGCACGAGCGGCACTTCGTCGCGCACGGCTTCGAAGAACAGCTCCTCGAACAAATCACTGGCCTCCAGCCAGTCACCGTCGCGGAAAAACCGCAGCGCTTCCGAAAACCGAGGGTCGTCTTCAAGCGGAGGAAGCATCATGACTTTGCCGCGCAACCCAAGGGTAAACTGACGAGCGTGCTCCGCCCCCTCCTCATCGTCCCCCTGCTGATCCTCAACCTGATCCTCTGGGGCACGCCCATCCTCATCGGCGGGGTAGTGAAGCTGTTGACGTTCGGGGAGCTGCGGCACAGGGTCAATCGCACGCTGCCCTGGTTCGCCGAGCGGTTCGTGCAGGGGTGCAATCTCATCTTCGACCTCACGCTCACGACGAAGTGGGACGTCGAGGGAATCGACGGCCTGCGGCGCGACGGCCACTACCTCGTCATCAGCAACCACGTCTCCTGGATCGACATCTTCGCCCTCATCCGCGTCTTCTACGGCATCGCGCCGTTCACGCGCTTCTTCCTCAAGAGCATCCTGATCTGGTCTCCCATCGTCGGCCAGGCCTGCTGGGCCCTCGGGTTCCCGTTCATGCGCCGCTACACGCCCGAGTACCTCGCGAAGCATCCCGAGAAACGCGGCCGCGACCTCGAGACCACGCGCGTCGCCTGCCGGCTCTATCGCCACATCCCCGTCACCATCCTCAACTTCGTCGAAGGCACCCGCATCACGCCGAAGAAACACGCGGAGCAGAACTCGCCGTACAGGCACCTGCTCCGCCCGCGCCCCGGCGGCATCAGCTTCGTCCTCGCCTCCCTCGGCGAGCAGGTCGACGCCATGATCGACGTCACCCTCGTCTACCCCGACGGCCGCATCACGATGCTCGACTACATCACCAACCGCGTGCCGCGCATCATCGTCCGCGGGCGGCGCCTCGACATCCCTCCCGAATTCACCACCTCCGCCGCGACCGAGCCCGGGCCGGCGCGCGAACGATTCAAGGCATGGATCGAGCAAGTGTGGCGCGAGAAAGACGAGCGGATCGAATCGCTGCTCGTACAATCGACGCCTTCATGACAAAGGAATCCGAGAGCGACGAGCGTTATCGCGCCTTCGTCGCCAACAGCAGCGAGGCGATCTGGCGCTTCGAGCTCGAGGAACCGGTGTCGACGCGTCTGACGCCCGACGAGCAGGTCGATCTCTGCTACCGCTACGGCTACCTCGCGGAATGCAACGAGGCGATGGCCCGCATGTACGGCTTCTCCTCACCGGAGGAAATCATCGGCCTGCGGCTCGGCGACATGCTCGTGCGCGAGAATCCGGAGAACCTCGCCTACCTCTGCGCATTCATCGAGAGCGGCTACCGCCTCGTCGGCGCGGAATCGCGCGAGGTCGACCGCGACGGCAACGCGAAACACTTCCTCAACAACCTGATCGGCGTCATCGAGAACGATCACATCATCCGCGCGTGGGGAACGCAGCGCGACGTGACCGAGCAGCATCGCCTGCTGGGACGCCTCGAGTTTCTCGCCGACGTCACCGCGCTGCTCGGCTCCACGCTCGACTACGACTTCACGCTGCGCGCCGTCGCCGAGGCAGCGGTGCCGCGGTTCGCCGACTGGTGCTTCATCAGCGTCATGAACGACAAGGGCGAGATCCAGCGCGTCGCCCTGAAGCACCCCGATCCGCGGCAGATCGAGCTCCTGCTCGAGATCGACCGCCGCTTCCCCCTCTCCCCCGACCTGCCCATCGGGCCGCCGCACACGATCCGCACCGGCGCGACGCAGTCCTTCGAAGTCGACGAGTCGCTGTTCGCGACCGTCGCGCAATCCGAGGAGCATCTGCAGATGATCCGGACCCTCGGGATCCGGCGCGGCCTCGTCGTGCCGCTCGCCGCGCACGGACAGACGCTCGGCGCAATCTCCTTTGCGAACGCGGAGTCCAATCGCCGCTTCACCGAGGACGACGTGCGGTTCGCCGAAGACCTCGGCCGGCGCGCCGGCCTCGCGCTCGAGAACGCGAGCCTCTACCGCGAGCTCGAGCGCGCGAATCGCGCCAAGGACGAGTTCCTCGCCATGCTGTCGCACGAGCTGCGCACGCCCATGACGGCGACGCTCGGCTGGGCGTCGATGATGCAGACCGGCGGACTTCCGGCGGACGGCGTGCGCACCGCGATCGACGCCATCGCGCAGAGCACCCGCGCGCAGGCGCGGCTCATCGACGACCTGCTCGACGTCTCGCGCATCGTCGCCGGCAAACTGCGCCTGACGCTGCAGCGCTTCGCGCTCGCCGAGGCGATCGAGGCCGCCGTCGAGACCGTCCGCTCGGCGGCGGACGCGAAACAGATCCTCCTGCAGGTCGATCTCGGCGGCGATGCCGTGCACCTCAACGGCGACGCCGCGCGGCTGCAGCAGGTGTTCTGGAACCTGCTCTCGAACGCGGTCAAGTTCAGCCCGCGCTTCGGACGCGTGCAGGTGGAGCTGACGCGGGAGAACGAGGCGGCGCGCGTCGTCGTCCGCGACACCGGCGAAGGGATCGCAGCCGAGCTGCTGCCGTTCATCTTCGACCGCTTCCGCCAGGGCGACGGCGGCATGACCCGCCGCTTCGGCGGCCTCGGGCTCGGCCTCTCCATCGCGCGCAACCTCGTCGAGCTCCACGGCGGCACCCTCGGCGCGCGCAGCGACGGACCGGGCACCGGCGCGGAGCTCACCGTCATGCTGCCGCTGTCGTCGGAACAGCGCGAGGGGGTGCCCGAAACGCTGCGCGACGCGCCTCCTCCTCCGCTCGCCGGCCTGAAGCTGCTCGTGGTCGACGACGACGAGTCGACGCGCCGCATGCTGCAGCTGGCCCTCGGCCAGTTCGGCGCCGAAGTCAGCGCCGCGGCGTCCGCCGCGCAGGCGTTCGAGAAACTCTCGCGGCAGAAGTACGACGTGCTGGTGAGCGACATCGGCATGCCCGGCGAGGACGGCTGCTCGCTCATGCGCCGCGTGCGCGCCGCCGAGAACCCCGTCGGCGCCATCGCCCTCACCGCCTACGCGAACGACGGAGAGCGCGACCGCGCCCTCACGTCCGGCTTCCAGTCCTGGCTCACCAAGCCGATCGACCCCGCCGTCCTCGCCGAGGAAGTGCGCCGCCTCGCGCGGTAAGGCGGCGGTACTCTGGTACCCTCGTACCATGGCCGCAAAGAAAGAGATCCCCGTCGAGCGCATCCAGACCGGCGTGCGCATGGAAAAGCGCATCGTGAAGGTTCTCAAAGGCCTCGCCGAATACCACGACCTCTCTCTCGGCGACCTCCTCGAAGGCATCGTCCTCCACGCCTTCGAAGGCAAAACCCCCTTCGGCCGCGAGTCCCTGGGAAAGATCGCCGAGCTGAAGAAGGTGTACAGCCTGGACCTCGGCGCCGCCGACAGTCATTTGCTCGTGGAACGCCAACGGCGGAAGACAAAAGCCTGACGACCGAAGCAAACTTGCTGAGATTTCAGCAAAAAGCTTGAGATTTCAGGAAACGGGCTGAGATATCAGCAATTTTGTTGACGATCTCAGCAAATTTGCTGAAAGCGAAGGAAAATCTCTGAGATTTCAGCAAATTTGCTGAGATCGTCAGACATTTTCCTGAAAACGCAGCAAATTCTCTGAAATCTCAGCAAGTTTGTTGAAATCGTCAGAGTGCGAGCTGCTCGGGCAGCGCCGACGGTGGCTGACCAGACCGCGCAACCGCGTAACCGCGTAACCGCCCACCCAAACTACGAACATTTTCGTTGACACCATACGAAACCTTTCGTATGCTCCTCCGTACTGACACCACGGAGGCATGGCATGGGCGAAAAGATCCCCCGACCGACCGATGCCGAGCTCGCGATTCTGAGCGTGCTCTGGGAGCGCGGACCGAGCACCGTCCGCGAGGTGCATGACGCGCTCAGCGCCACGCACGACACCGGCTACACCACCGTTCTCAAGCTGTTGCAGATCATGACCGAAAAGAGTCTGGTCGTCCGTGACGAGTCGCAGCGCGCGCATGTCTACACGTCGCGCTATGGTGAACAGCGCACGCAGCGCCAGCTCCTCGGCGATCTGATCGACCGCGCATTCCGCGGGTCGCCGGCGCAGCTGGTCATGCAGGCACTCTCCGCCAGCCACGCGAGCGCGGCGGAGCTCACGGCCATCCGGCATCTGCTGGATCAGATGGAAGGAGACGCGAAATGAACGCGATGGAGCTGTTGACCGCACCTCTGGCCCAGGCGATCGGTTGGGCGCTGCTTCACCTGTTGTGGCAGGCCGCGATCGTGGCCGGCATTCTCGCCGCCACGCTCGCACTTCTCACGCGGCACAGCGCGAACACCCGCTACGCCGTCTCGTGCGCCGCGCTGACGCTCGTCTTCGCGATGTTCGTCGGCACCGCGTACCGCGCCTACGAGCCCGCGCCCGCAAAGATGACGCAGACCGGCGGCGCGAAAGAGTCAGTCGTCCCCGTCACCCGCGTGCCGGTGCTCCTCGCCGCCGCCGCGACCGCGACCTGGCGCGACCGCGCCGTGGAAGTCGTCGCGGGCGCGCAGCAGTCGCTCCCCGCGGTCGTCGCGATCTGGCTCGCCGGAGTCGTCTTTCTCTCCGCGCGCCTGCTGGTGAGCTGGGCGCAGACGCGCCGTCTCGTCGGGCGCGGCGCGAATGAAGCGAGCGCGCACTGGCAGCGCGTCGCGCAGCGGCTCTCCGACGCTCTCGGGCTCCGCCGCGCCGTTCGCCTCGTCGAGTCGGCCGCGGTCGAAGTGCCGTCGGTCATCGGCTCGCTGCGTCCCGTGATTCTCCTCCCAGCGAGCGCGCTGACCGGCATGACGCCGGAGCAGATCGAGATGGTGCTCGCGCACGAGCTCGCACACATCCGCCGCCACGACTTCTTCGTCAACCTCCTGCAGGCGATGGTGGAGACGCTGATGTTCTACCACCCGGCGGTGTGGTGGATGTCGCGCCGCGTGCGCATCGAGCGCGAGAACTGCTGCGACGATCTCGCGGTCGCGGTGTGCGGCAATCCGATCCAGTACGCGCGCGCGCTGACGCGCCTCGAGGAGCTGCGCGCCGACGCGCCGGCGATCACCGTCGCCGCGAACGGCGGCTCGCTGCTCGACCGCGTCCGCCGCATCATCGCCGGCCGTGCCGAGTCGACCGGCATCAGCTCGCGCTGGGCCGCAGCGGTGGCGATGCTGTCCGTGGTCGTCATCGCCCTCGCCGTGCCGTCGCTCCCCGCCCTCGCGGAACGCGACGAGAAGAAGAAGGAACAGCCGAAGCCGAAGACCGCGGCCGCGGCCGAAGTCGAAGTCGTCGCGAAGGAAGAAACCGCAACGCCCGAGCCCGAACCGCCGCTGCGCGAGGAAGCCATGGCCGACGCGCATGCCGCGGCGTACGACAGCATCGACCTCGAAGACCCCGGAGATATGGAAACGCCCGTGCCGCCCGTACCGATGGCCGGCGTTCCGGTTCCCGCGATTGTGCCGACGCCGGCGCCGCGCGCGGTTCGCGCTCCGCGGATCGCAGGCGTGCCGGCCGTCATGCCGGCGCCGCCTGCGCCGATGGAGATGTTCGCGATGGCCGTCGCCGACGGGTTCGATGCCGACCAGGAAGGCGGCAGCAGCAGCAGCAGAAAGAAGTTCGGCTCGTCCGGCAAGCTCACCGTCGATGAGCTGATCATGCTGCGCACCGCCGGCATCACGCCGGAGTACATCAAGAACATGCGCGAGATCTTTCCCGACGTGACGCTCGGCGAGCTCGTCGGACTCGCGCACATGGGGGTGACCTCGGAATACGTGCGCAGCATGCGCGGCGCGGGCGTCGAGATCAAAACGCCCTCCGACGCGAAGCGTCTCGCCGCGATGGGCGTCACGGCGAAGTTCGTGAAGCAGCTGGCCGACGCCGGCTACGCCAATCTCTCGGTGAAGGAGCTCGCGCGCCTCGCCGCCGCGGGCGTCGACGAGAACTTCATCCGCGAGATGTCGAAGTATCGCGACAAGAACTGAGGACCCGTTCAGAGAACGATCTCTTCGACCTCGCGATGTCCGACGTATCGACAGCCTTCATCCGCTCGATGCAGGCCGACGGCTACAACGTGACGCTCGACAAATACCTGGCGATGCGATTGTTCGGCATCGACGTCGACTTCGTTCGCACAATGAACTCTCTCAAGTGACACAACCGGAGGCCATCATGAAACGCACCGCCATCCTCGTCCTTCTCCTCTTCGCGTTCGCCGGCACGGCGCTCGCCGAGCTGCACGGCTCCTGGACCGCCAGCACGAACGAGTCGAAGCCCGGCCGCCTGCACATGAACATCAATCGCGGCGTCAGCCACACCTTCGGGAGCTCGTTCAACGTCTCCGACTTCGCCGCGCTCTCCGAGGGGCAGTTGCGCTCGTCGATGGTGTCGCCGGTGCAGTTCCAGCTCGTGCGCGAAGGCGGCACCGTCGTCTTCGAAGGCTCGTTCCGCAACGGCGACGGCGCCGGACAGTGGACGTTCAACGGCAACCGCAACTACATCGGCGCCGTGCGCGCGCTCGGCCTCGCGTTCGATCTCGACGGCGACGGCGAAGAAGCGGACCTCTTCTCCGCCACCCTGCTCGACCTCTCGACCTCCTACATCAAGTCGATGCAGGCCATCGGCTTCAGGGAAACGCTCGAGCAATACCTGTCGATGCGCATCTTCAACGTCACGCCGGAGCTGGTGCGCGAGCTGCGCGACCTCGGCTTCCGCGACCTCTCCGCCGAGGACCTCGTCTCCACGCGCGTACACAAAGTCACGCCCGAATACATCCGCCAGATGCGCACCGCCGGCTGGAACCTCTCGCTCGAGGAGCTCATGTCGAGCCGCATCCACCAGGCCACGCCGGAGTTCGCCGAACAGATGGCGAAGCTCGGCTACCGCAGCCTCCCCTTCGACGACCTCGTCTCCTTCCGCATCCATCGAGTCACGCCGGAGCTCATCACCGAGCTGCGCGACCTCGGCTACACCAACGTCGCCGCCGACGACCTCATCGCCATGCGCATCCACCGCGTGACCCCCGCCTACATCCGCGAGCTCAAAGCCGCCGGCTACTCGAAGATCCCCGTCGAAAAGCTCATCGACATGAAGATCCACCGCATCGACGCCAAGTTCATCGACAAAATGAACGACCACTGAACGAACCGGGGGTCACATCTGGAATTTCAACCTTCCTGTGGAAAAAAGGTTGAAATTCCAGATGTGACCCCCACCTCATTCACTTCACACGCACGGCGGCTACGTAGCGGATGTCTCCTCCGCCCTGCACCAGGCGGAACGGGTGGATGTCGACGTCGTCGTCGCGGAGGACGACGACGAGGCCGCGGCTGACGCCCATCGGGCCGGCGGCGAAGTAGCGGACACCGACGTGGTAGGTACCGGCGTCGAGGTGGTTCGCGCGCACGACCTCGGGGCCGAGGCCCTGGGTGATGTCTTCGTAGAGCGTGAGGCCGGAGCGGGTGCCCTTGTGGCTGTAATAGCACTCCTCGCCGGCGGGGTCGACGACGTGGAGGTCGACGTCGTTGGCGTCGGTCTCCCACGCCAGCGTGATGCGCAGCGCGTCGGCGCGGTCGAGGTCGACGCCGTTCTCCCGCGCGCGCTGCGCGATCTCGTCGCGCCGCGCCGGATCCTTCTTCATCCACGCGCGATAGACGTAGCCCAGCTCCTCATGGATCACGCGCTGCACGTTGCCGTACCAGTTGGGGAAGGTCTGCCGCGTCGCCGACTCCAGCACGCGCGCGGCCTCCTCGACGCGGCCCTCGCGCCATAGCATCAGCGCGAGATGGCGATAGCCGTTCGCGCGGTCGGGACGCGCCTCGAGCGCCTTGCGCAGCGGAGTTTCGGCGAGACGCGCGCGATGCGCGCGCAGCAGGAGCAGGCCCGCGCGCTGCAGCAGCTCCGTCTTCGCCGGCGCGACTTCGATCAGCGACGCGAACGCGCGCGCGGCCTCGTTCTCTTTTCCGAGCTGCTCGTCCGCGAGCCCGAGGACCTCGTAGACCTGCGGATTCTCCGGATCGTACGGCTGCCAGCGCAGCGCCAGCGCGCGCACGGCCGTCCATTCGTCGTACGCCGCGAGGGCCTCGCTGAGCTGGTTGTACAGCTCGCGATCACGCGGATTCTCGCCCAGCTTCGCTTCCAGCTCCGCGATCGCCGCGCGCGACGGCCGCTTCGGATTCGTCCAGCGAATGTCCTCCTTCACCTCTCTTCGGGGAGGCGGAGGCGCGGGCGGCGGAGGCGGCGCGATCCGGATATTGTGGCGGCTCGAATCCGCGATGACGGGCGCTTCCGAGGTCACGGTGATCGACTCCGCCACCCCGCCCGTCCCGCCTGCGACCCCGCTCGCCACTCCCCCAACCACTCCCCCCGCCACGCCGCCGGCCACCGCACGCCCGACACCGCCCTCCGCCTCATCCATGTCGGCCTCGGGCGCCAGCGCCGGCGGAACCTCCATCGGCTGCGGCACCGGCATCGCCGCTGCTTTCGGCGCGGGCGACGCTCCGTCACGCCTGCGCTGCGGCGGCGCCTGCGTGGTAACCGGCGGCGGAGCCAGCTGCTGCGCGAACTGCTCGGTCAGATGGCGATCGACGCGCTCGATCCCGCCCGCGTCGATGGTGAGGATCGCCGCCAGCGCGCGGCGGTCGAGTCCGAAGCGCTGGTAGTCCCACTCGCTTTCCAGCACGAGCATCGTCGTACGCGGAATGACGACGCGCTGCTCGACGCTGATGCGCACCTGCTCCGCCGCCAGCGCGCGGCGCACCGCCTCCGCCGGCTCATTCGCCTCGCGCTCCGCGAGGTACTCGAGATACGCGCGATACGCC
>Ga0134123_10000885_pt1 | contig 19804 bp, 11 predicted proteins | sample KB303_FD_96460 | JGI IMG/M metagenome (GOLD analysis project Ga0134123, IMG submission 96460) | Terrestrial soil microbial communities without Nitrogen fertilizer from Kellogg Biological Station, Michigan, USA - KB3-0-3 | ecosystem: Environmental > Terrestrial > Soil > Unclassified ...
ACCAAGCGACCAGCGCCATTGGCGGCACCATCGAATCGCGCACCGAAGTCTGGTACCTGCTCAGCCCGCCCACCGGCGCGAACAACGTCATCGTCACCACCGCCGGCACCACCGCCAACGTCGAAGCGTGGGTCGGCGCCACGACCTTCAGCAACGCCAACCAGATGCCGCCCGCCAGCGCGGCCAACACGGGCGAGGGGAACACCACCGTCACCATCCCCGCCGCCTCGACCACCGACACCATCCTCGACTTCGTCACCGGCCGCGAGACCGTCGCCTACACCGTCGGCGCGGGCCAGACCAGCGGCTACAACAACAGCACCGGCGGCACCGCCGATGACCTGCAGGCCGCGACGAGCCGGCGCACCGCCACGACGCCCAACACCACCATGACGTGGACCAGCAGCTCGGGCACCCGCGACTACGCCGTCGTCGCCGTCAACATCGAGCGCGCCAACGCCGACGTCCAGGTGACCAAGTTCGCGACCCCCGACCCGGTCGAGCCGGGCGGAACGCTCACTTACCGGATGATCGTGAAAAATGCCGGCCCGTCCACGGCGACCGGCGTCACGCTCACCGACACTATCCCCGGCACCACGACGTTCATCAGCTCGGCCACCACCCAGGGCTCGTGCTCCGGCAGCCCGGCCGTGACCTGCACCATCGGCACGATGGCCTTCGACGCGGAAGTCACCGTGACGATCCAGGTCACCGCACCGTTGACCTCCGGACCGATCGCGACGAATACCGCGACGGTGACCGCGACGACTTTCGACTCCGGCACACCGAACACCGGCACCGCGACGTCGCACGTGCTCGTGCAGGCCGCGGTGTGCGGCACGCAGCCCGGCAAGGACGGCGCGGGCGGCACGCTCGCCGGCGTCGTCAACTCCTACTGGCAGGGCAACTCCAGCCCCGCCGCCGGCGCGACCTCGCTCACCGTCACCGGCGCGCGGCGCGGCGCGGCGAACAGCATCACCGCGGGCGATCTCGTCCTCATCATCCAGATGCAGGACGCGGCCATCGACAGCAACAATGACGATCGCTACGGCGACGGCAAGGGCACGGCCGGCGGCAAGTTCAGCATCGGCGCCGGCTACACGAACGCGAACAATGCCGGCCGCTACGAGTACGTGATCGCCACGAACACGGTCGGCGCGGGTCCGGCGGTGCAGACGTTCAACTTCACCGCGGTCGGCACCGGCAGCGGCCTCGTCTACGCGTACACCAACGCCGCCGCGACCGGCACGCAGGGACAGCGGCGCTATCAGATCGTGCGCGTGCCGCAGTACACGTCGGCGACGCTCGGCGCGACGCTCACCGCGTCGGCGTGGAACGGCACGACGGGCGGCATTCTCGCGATCGACGTCGCCGGCAATCTCGCCCTCGGGTCCACGACCGTCAGCGTGAACGGACTCGGCTTCCGCGGCGGCGCGGGCCTGCAGCAGGCGGGCGGCGCGGGCGCGAACGACGACTATCGCTCCGTCATCGCCAACACCACCAACGGCATCAAGGGCGAAGGCATCGCCGGGACTCCGGAGTGGGTGCTCGACTCCGGCGCGAACCTCGACGTCGGACCGCAGGGCTATCCGAACGGCGACTTCGCGCGCGGCGCGCCCGGCAACGCGGGCGGCGGCGGCACGGACGGCGAGACGATCTCCAACCAGGAGAACACCGGCGGCGGCGGCGGCGCGAACTGGGGCCGCGGCGGCATGGGCGGCATCGCGTGGCGCTCGCAGCTCTCGCGCGGCGGGTTCGGCGGCGGACCGTTCTACGACTCGCCGGGCCGCGTGGTCATGGGCGGCGGCGGCGGCGCGGGCTCGCGCAACAACAGCACCACCATCGCATCCGCGGGCGCGGCGGGCGGCGGCATCGTGCTGATCCGCACCGGCTCGATGAGCGGCACCGGCACGATCACCGCGAACGGCGCGGCGGCGTACAACGACACCGCGAATGACGGCGGCGGCGGCGGCGGTGCCGGCGGCTCGATCGTGATCCTCGCGCTCGGCAGCGGCGTCGGCGGTCTCACCGTCACCGCCAACGGCGGGCGAGGCGGCGACGCGTGGCGCACGCAGCCGATCGGCACTCCTCCCGATGACGAGCGCCACGGACCCGGCGGCGGCGGCGGCGGCGGCTTCATCGCGCTCAACGGCACGCCTGCCTCGTCGAGCGTCCTCGCCGGCGCGCAGGGCATCACCACCACGAACAACGACACCTACGGCGCCCAGGCGGGCTCGGTCGGCATCGTCATCACCAGCGCGAACAACGATCAGATCACCGGCATCAAGTCGGGCTGCCTCGACCTCACCGTCTCGATCAGCGACTCGCCCGATCCGGTGTCCGCCGGCAACAACATCACCTATACGCAGACCGTCACCAACAACTCGGCGGTCGTTCCCGGACAGAACGTCACGATCACGCAGACCACGCCTCCCGGCACGACGTTCGTCTCCATGACGCCGCCCGCCGGCTGGACGTGCGGCACGCTGCCGGCCGTCGGCGGCACGGGTTCGGTCGTGTGCACCTACACCGCCGGCGCGTTCCCGGTCAGCACGACGTCGGGCAACTTCATCTTCGTCGTCAAGACCGACCAGGCGCTCGCCGACGGGTCGTCGATCTCGCAGACCGTGACCGTCGCGGCGAGCAATCCCGAGACGAACACGGCGAACAACTCGGCGACGGCGATCACGACCGTGCAGCGCCGCGTCGACGTCGCGGTCACCAAGGTCGCGAACGATCCGGGGTCCGACGGTGCGTTCGCGCAGGGCGAGACGGTGACGTACACCCTCGTCGTCACCAACAACGGTCCGTCGCGCGCCACGAACGTGGTCATGACCGATCCGCTGCCGGCCGGCTTCTCGTTCAGCAGCGTGACTCCGGGCGGGCCGACCTGCACGCAGTCCGCCGGCACCGTGACCTGCACGTACGCCACGATGGACAGCGGCGCGACGAACAACATCACCATCAGCGGCACGATCACCGTCAGCAGCACGCAGCTCACCAACACCGCGAACACCACGCGGACGGAGACCGACACCAACGCCGCGAACAACAGCGCGTCCGTGACCATCTCGATCAACGCGCCGACGGTCGTGCACATGCTCGAGATGCACGCGGTGCAGGACAACAAGGGCAAGGTCGTCCTGACCTGGACGACGAAGTTCGAGGCCGAGAACCTCGGGTTCAACGTCTATCGCGAGTCGGCCGCGGGCCGGCAGAAGCTCAACAGGCATCTCGTCGCCGGCTCGACGTTCTTCTCGAAGCGCGACGAGCTGCACTCGGGGCGCGGCTATCGCTGGAAGGACAAAGTCCGCGAAGGCGAGTTCGCGCAGTACTACGTCGAGGACGTCGATCTCCACGGCGTGCAGACGATGCACGGCCCGGTCACGCCGGCGCTCGCGGGCAGCGTTCCGGACGAGGCCAGCACCGACACGATCGCCGACCTCGGCACGACCGACGGCGCGGTGTTCCTCTCGCCGCGCGGCATCGGCATGCCGCGTTATCCGGTGATCCAGCCGACGCGCCAGCAGCGCGAGCAGCAGTGGGATCTCGCCTCGCAGCCGGCCATGAAACTGATGGTCACCGAAGAAGGCTGGTACCGCGTCACGCGCGCGGAGCTGGCCGCCGCCGGCTTCGATGCCGGCGACACGAAGAAGCTCGCGCTGTTCGCGGAAGGCATCGAGCAGCCCATCGTCGTCACCGACGACGCGATCGAGTTCTACGGCATCGGCATCGACACCGCCGCCGGCGGCGCGCGCGCGTACTGGCTCGTGCGCGACAAGGGCTCGAAGCTGCGCGTGAAGAACGACAAGGCGAAGAAGGGCGCGGCGTCCGCCGCGTCGACTCCGTTCACGGTCTCGCGCGTCGAGCGCTTCTATTACTTCACGTGGGTGATCAACAACGGCGACAGGGAGAACTTCTTCGGGTCGATCATCTCCAGCGCGGGAGTGGGGCAGGAGCTCGCGGTCGAGCATCTCGATCCGAGCGGCAACGCCTCGCTGGAGGTCGCGATCCAGGGCGGCACCGCCGGCCCGCACGACATCCGCTTCGACATCAACGGCCACATCGCCGGCTCGCTGCAGCTGGCGTCGCAGGACCGCCGCGTCGGAACGTTCACGTTCCCCGCCGCATGGCTCGCGGAAGGCGCGAACACGCTCACGCTCACCTCGCTCCTCGGCGATATGGACGTGTCGGTCGTCGAGTCCGTGCGCATGACGTATCCGCACCGCCTCATCGCCGACGGCGACGCGCTGAAGATCTCGCTCAGCGGCGGCTCCACGGCCACCATCGACGGCTTCACGGCCGCGGGCATCCGCGCGCTCGACATCACCGATCCGACGCAGCCGATCGCGCTCGACGTGGACGTCGCCGGCAGCGGCGCGTCGCGCAGCGCGTCCATCGTCGCGCCGTCGTCCGGCGCGCGCTCGATCCTCGTCCTCGGCGACGCGCGCGTGCTCGCGCCGGCGCAGCTCGTCCCGAGCCGCGCCTCGAAGTGGAACGAGAAGAACAACGCCGCCGATCTGGTCATCATCTCCGCGCGCGCGTTCGTGCCCGCGGCCGAGCCGCTCAAGGCGAAGCGCGACTCGCAGGGCATCGCGACCCAGATCGTCGACATCGAGGATGTGTACGACGAGTTCGGATTCGGCGAGCGCGGCCCCGACGCGATCCGCGAGCTGCTGCTGCGGTCCCGCGAGTGGAAGCGCGCTCCGAAGTACGCCATCCTCCTCGGCGACGCGACCTTCGATCCGCGCGACTACCTCGGCGTCGGCACCTTCGATTACGTCCCGACCAAATTGCTGGCGACCACGGAGATGAAGACCGCGTCCGACGACTGGTTCGCCGACTTCGCGAACAACGACCTCCCGCAGCTCGCCGTCGGCCGCCTGCCGGCGCGCACGCTCGCGGATGCGCAGCTGATGATCGGCCGCATCGTCAATCGCGACACCAGCGGCAACACGCGCGTGTCGTTCGTCGTCGACGGCACCGAGGCGCAGTTCGACAGCGCCGCGCATTCGCTCGCGGCGCTGGTGACGCCGGGTCTGCCGGCGACGTTCGATCATGCGCCGGTCGCCGCCGACTTCGAGTCGCTGCTGCTGACCTACGTCGGCCACGGCTCGAACGAATTCTGGGCCGCCGGCTCGTTCACCGGCACCGCGGCCTCGCAGCTGACCAACACGAAGCTGCCGGTGTTCGCGTCGCTGACGTGCCTCAACGGCTACTTCCACGATGTCTATCAGGTCAGCATGGCCGAGGCCCTGCTGATGAATCCGAACGGCGGCGCGGTGGCGGTATGGGCGTCGTCGTCGCTGACGGAGCCCGAGGGACAGGTCGCGATGGGCCACGAGTTCTTCCGCCAGGTCTTCGCCGGCGCGACGCTCGGCGACGCGTCGATCCGCGCAAAAGCGGCGACGACCGATCACGACGTCCGCCGTTCGTGGATCCTCTTCGGCGATCCGAGCATGAAACTCATACTCCCGTCGTCCACTTCTTCCCGTCCCAGCGCAGCACGTTGACGCGGGCCGAGGTTCCGAGCACGCGGATGACCGTCGCGCCGCGGCCGTCGGTCAGCACGACCGAGCCGTTCGTCGCCTCGCCCATGCGCGAGAACGAACAGAGCAGCGACGTCCCGAAGCGGACGGGGAGGCGCAGCGAGAGCAGCTGGCCGGGTGCCGTCGGATCGGGAACCGGCGTCGCGGGAACGCCGATGCGGATCGGCGCGTGCTGGAAGACCCGCGGCTTCTCGATCAGCCGGTCCACGCCGCGCGTGATGTCGTCGTTGCGGACGCCGTCCCCGTCGCCGTCCTCATACACGCTCCAGCTCCATGCGTCGCCATCCACCGGCCGGAAGCGGATGGCGACATTGCGGTCGCGCACGATCGCCGTCATGCGGATGCGCTGAAAGAGCCCGCGCAGCTCCGAGGTTGCGGACGCGAGCGCATACGCGCGGCGCGCCTGCGTGACGACGGTGAGCCCGGTCAATGCGACGGAGCCCAGGATCGACAGCGTGAACAGCATCTCGACGAGACTCTGGCCTTTTTCGTTTCGTGTCATTCGTTCCTCCGCGGAGGCGGAAGAGCGAACGGGATGACACGGCGACCGAATGGCCGAAACGGCTGAAGGGGAAGGAGTTCAGGGGATCAGCGGGAAAGCGGGCTTGTCAAAAAATCGGGCAGCTCATTCCTTCGTCGGACGGATCGTCAGCAGCCCGGCTTTGCTGAGGGAAAGGTAATAGCGGTTGTACTTCACGAAGCGGTTGTCGACGGCAAAGAGAACCGAAGGCGACGTGGTGAAGGCGAGGTTCGCGCCGCCGCCGCAGCCGCCGCCGTTCGGGTCGGTGGCCACCGACCCGTCGCGCAGAAAAATGATGTCGGTGTAGCCGTCGCAGTCGACGTCCTTGAACGGATTGGTCGTCGTAGTCTGCAGATCGACGGCGCTCGAGCGGATCCACTGAGTGCTCGTCGAAGGACGCCCGTCGCGGCCGATCTTCACCCAGTTCGCGGCCGTCGACCGTGTGGCGTCGGACGAGGTGAGCCTGCTGAACGTGTACTGATTCGCGGCGGCGTCGAACGAGACTCTCCAGGGGATGCGCGTGGTGATGGCTCTCTGGCGAAGCATGCGCAGCCCGGAGCCGGCCTCGCTGGCGGCGCTGCGGATGCGGTACTGCGGCATGAGCTGCACGAGCGCAGGAATGGTGATCACGGTGATGACCCCGATCATGGCGACGACCGTCAGCAGTTCGGTCATGCTGAAGCCGCCTTCGGTCCTGCGTCGAGCCTGCACGGTGCCTCCTAATTGCTCGCCGTGGTCAGCGAGAAGATTTCCGGTTTCGTCGGGCGCACCCACGGCCATGACGGAACGCCGCACATGTAATTATGATCGCCATTGTCGATATCGATCGCCAGGCTCGTGAGCGCGTAATTGACCGTCGGATCGTGATTCACCGCGTTCTCGGCGATGATGATCCCGGCGATCGCGGTCTGCGCCTGCGACTTGATCTGTTCGTGGACCGCCATGATTCCCTGCGCCGCGGTATTCGCGAGATTGTTCGTGCACTGGTTGGTCGGCGCGCAGCAGTTCGCGGAGATGTCGATGTCTCGTCCGGAAATCCACATGACGCGGTGCGTCGCCGACGGCGGATACCATTCCGTCTGTGCGCTGAAGATCAGCGACCCGACCGAGATGATGGCCATTTGAGGATTCCAGTTGCCGTTGGCGCTCTTGGAGAACTTGCCGTCGACCAGCACGGTCGCGCCGTTGAGCGGAGCGGTGAGGGCAAACGTCGTCAGCGGCAGCCGCTGCGGATTGTAGGGAATCAGCGCGGTCGTGTCGTCCACCCAGGCCAGGTTCTCCGTATCGTCGACCCGGGTGACCGAGAACGTCATGCCGTCGCAGGCGAGCGTCGTCCCGCTCGGCGTGCTGCACACACCCGCTGAATCCCATTCGTTGTTCGTGGTGTTCCACTTGTAGATGTTGGGCGTATCGGTCGCGAGGCGTTTGGTATTGGGCGTCGTGGAGCCCGCGGGATACTCGAGGCCGTAGTCCTGGCACATCGCCCATCCGCAGACACGCGACGCGGGATGAATGTTGTTGCCGTCGGTCCAGACGCTGTTCAGCGGCCGCGCCGTGACGAGATAGAACTTCGCCAGATCGCTGGCACTCTTCGGTTTGTACGCGTCGTCCCACGGATTGATCAGCGGCGAGGGAACGTGGGCGGCATTCTGCTGCGAAGATCCGCTGCCGATGTCGACGTCGCCCTCGGCGGTGACCATCGGCGGCTGTCCGCCGGTGATGGTGCCGACCTCGGCATTGCCGTTCGCGTGAATGTTCTCGCAGCCGTCGCCGCACATGACGCCGGCCTGGGTAATGAACTTGATGTTGCCGTTGCCGAGGACCGACGGCTCCGGATTCCGGTCGCCGATGAGCGCGACGACGGTCTCGCGGGCCAGCAGGACGTTATTGTTGTCGTATTTCTCCGCCGTCACGCGCACCGTGGCGATGCCGTAGGACGAGCCGTTGACCACGGGCGGCGCATAGAACGAGATGTCGGTGATTTTTCCCGGTCTCAGGTTCCAGTCGTCGCCCGACGTATTTTCCGTCAGCAGCGCATTGATGTTGGTATCGAGATAACAGTTCGTCGCGGAGCTGGCGATGAGGCTCGCCGACGTTCCTCCGGAGGCGTGGCAATTGAACCGGAGATCGTAAACGTCGCTCGCCGCCGTCGCGCTGTACGTGCCCCCGAACGTCTGGGCCCAGGTGTCGCGAAACGGCGGATAGAAAAAGCGGTAGCTGCTCCCCGAATACTTCGCCGGCGAGGCGCCGGTGCGGTCCTTGCGCCAGATGCCGATCTCGTTCAGCTGCGTGTTGATCGTGGTTTCGTCGGGTCCCCAGAAGTGGTAGTTCTTCGGCGACGCCGTGTCGTCGGCGACCGCCGAGGAGCTGTAGACCGGCACGAGGTTCGAGTCGCTGGGCGAGAGAAACATCTCCTGCACGATGCGCACGCCGGCTTCCGCCAGCGCGCGGGTCTGCAGCGAGTCGCGGTACGTCGTCGCCGTCCGTTCCTCGGTGGTCGTGAAGACCACCATGGCCATGCCGAGGGTCGTCAGCACCATGATCACGATCACCGTGAGGATGAGTGCGGCGCCGCGCTGTTTTCCGGGTTTCGATGTTCTGTACATGGTTCCCCCGCCTATGGCGTCACGGATCCCGAGAGAATCTCATCGTTCGCGTTTGCCGGCGTCGTCGTGTTCGCGATGATGTGAGTCCACGTCGTGGCGTTGTTGACGTTCTGCTTCATTTCGCCGCTGTAGATCACGAACCACTTGCTGGTCGTCGTCGTCCCCGCCGCGATGGTCTGGTTCTGAGCGGCGAGGAACGAGAACGCCACCGCCGACCCCTTGTCGAGCGGAGTCGTCGTCAGGAGCGTTCCGGTCGCCGAGGCGAGACGGACCTCCTTGACCGTCTTCGAGCCGCCGAAGCCCGTCCACTCGAGACTCATTCCGTTCACGGTGAAGTCGAGACCGCCGAGGGTCGGATCGCAGGTGTTCTGTACGTTGAAGCTCAACTGATAGAACTTCGGATTTCCCGTCGACGGGGTGAGCGTCAGGTTCGTCGCCGAGAGTCCGCAGGTCGCGTCGCCGAGCTCGATCGGCCGCGACTCCGTCAGGGTCGTGCAGCCGTCCACGATGGCGTAGACGTTGAAATAGTACGTGCCGACGGCCAGTGTGGGAGCCGTGTTGAAGACGTCGAACGTGAAGGTCGGGCCGGGGCCGGTCTTCGTGCTCGACCAGTGCACATTGCTCGAGGAGCCCGGACCGGTAATCGTGGCGGTGGCGCTGGTGATGGTCCCCGTTCCGTTCACCGTCGCCTGCGGCGTGAAGCCCGACTCGAACGGAATCGAGATTTCGGCGCCTGCGGCCGGAACGGTGATCGTGATCGTATTCGAAGCCGTACAGCTCGCCGTATACGGCCCCGCCCAGGCGCTCTCCCGCCCGCAGCCGGTATACACCGCCGCGACGTAATACTCATAGGAAGCGGCCCGGCCCGTGCGTTTGTCCGGCTGGACGTCCGTGACGGTCAGCGGAGCGACGCCGGTCGTCTCCAGAACGTCGATCGGGTTGGTGCCCGTCGTATCGAGGCTGAAGACGCTCTCGGTCGCCAGTTTGACCTTGCGGTACACCTTGTAATGCGCCGTTGCCGCGGCCCTGCCGGAAACGGCGGTGCGCGTCACGGCAGGCCAGTTCAGCGTGATCTGGTAATTGTTGCCCGAAACGGCCGTCGTCGTGCCGGTGACCGAGGTCGCCTTGTTCAATCCTCCCGGAGCGTCCGGACTCTCGCCCGGGTCCGGCGCGCCGACGGCCGTGGCCATCGCCGCGGATGCGGTTTTCTTGTCGCAGAGATCGCAGGCTTCGACTTTGTAGAAATAGGTCGAGCAGGGAGCGGCGGTGTTGTCCGTGAACGACGTGGCGCTGGCGGTCGGCGTCGTGTTCACCAGCGCGCCGATGGACTGCGTGTCGACGCGGTTCGGGTTCGGGGTGGGTGATTCCGTCGGCGTGAAATTGCCGCTGTTCGATCCCGTATTGCGGATGCGATAGACCTTGTATTTCGCGAGGTCGACGGCCTTCGTGTTGAACGGCGACGGCGGTGCCGATCCGCCGCTGAGCGCGCCCGCGCTCGTGCAGTAGCTGGTCGCCGTCACCGTGCCGGTATTGGTCGTCACGGCGTTCCACGACACATTGAGCGCGTTGCTGCCCGAGATCGACGATCCCCCGACACCGGTGGGTGCGGCCGGGATGCTGTTGGTGTTGTCGTTGGCGGCGGTCAGCGTCGCGGCCGAGGTGTAACTGCCGGTGGTACCGCCCGAGGCCGATGCGACCGAGAAGGAGAACGCGCGCGATCCGGGTGTCGCGTCCGGATCCTTGTAGGTGTACTCGAGCGCGTTGATGACGGGGAACTTTTGATCGTAGGCCGACAGCCCGAGTCCGGCATTCGCCGCGGCCGTGATCTGAACGCTGTAATCCGTGACGCCGCCGGCGCTGGATGCCGGCCAGCGGACGTGGAAATACCCGCAGTGGCCCGTGCAGACGGTGATCGACGTCGGCGCGGTGAGCGTAATCGCCGGGACGGCATTGTGCTTCCGTCCGATGATTCCGAGATTCGACGCCAGCACCGTCTCGGTCAGCGCGAATTTGTGATAGTTCGGCCGGAGGCTGGTGTTCTTCAGGTCGTCGAAGTCGGCGCCGTAGGTCCACGGGTCTTTGTAATTGAAATCGGGGCGGTCGGCCATGCCGATCAGCTTGACGCGGATCCGGCGCACGGAGCCGCGCTCGTCGCGCTCCGTATCCGCGCTGCCGGTGTGGTCGTCGGCGTCCGCCGCGCCGATGACCGCGTCGGTCGTCTGGGTCCTGCCGCTCGCGCCGTAATACTCGAATTTCATCCGATACACGTTGTCGGCGATGACTTCGTACTGCGCCACGCCGGCGGAGTCGAACGTCACTTTCGTCAGCTCGTAGGGCGGATCGCCCTGGCCGGCGACCGAGGTCGCGGCGACGTCGATGGTGCGGGTCTCCTCATTGGTGATGTGATCCTGGTCCGTATAGATGGCGTCGCGCGCCGTGCCGCTGGCCGCGGTGAGGTCGGCCTTGATGGTGATGTGGACGTTGTTGGCGCCCGACTTCCGGAGCACGTAGCCGACGATCTCGCTGTTGCTGGTGGTGACGATCGAGAAGCCCGTCGTCGCCGTGGTCTCGAGGGTCGACTCGCGCGAGTTGTTGAAGTCGCCGCGCACGAAGATCGCCGACTCCCACGCGCCTTCGATCTGCTCGTCGGCGACCTTGGACGACCCGAGGGTGTTGTAGCCCGCGCCCGAGTCCCGCAGCGTTTCCAGCATGCGGTCCATGCCGAAGCGGATGTTCTGCTGCTGAATCGCCGCGGCGTCGGTCTGCATGTAGGCGCGGTTCGCGCTTTGATAGAGCGCCAGCGCCGTCAGAAAGACGACCGTGAAGATCAATACGGCGACGAGCGCTTCCGCGAGCGTCATGCCGCGTTCGGACGGGCGAAATGTACTGGCTGAAGTTTTCATGAACGTTCCCCGGGTCAAGGTGCCACTCGTAGATTCAGAGCCTGCAGACGAACCTGGCGTTTGCGCCGTCCCCACTCGTACCAGGAGAGGTCGACGACGACCCGGACCATGGACGAGGTGCTGAATGTTCCGCTCGGAACGGCGGTCGCCGTCACTTTCAGTTTTGCCGGATAGGAGCTGTTCGCCGGGATGTCGGAGGTGACGAGCAGCTTGCGGACTTCGTCGCGCTCGATCTCCTCGCTGGTGGTTCCGCCGGTCGCCGCCGGCGTGGTGTCGCCGTCCGCGGGGCCGCTCTTGATCCACTCCCGCTCGATCGCGCTGGCGCCGGCGGCACCGCCGAGGATGGATTGCGGCGAGTAGACGTTGGTCCGTTCCAGGACGTGCTGCGCGAGCACGCTGGCTTCGGTCATCTTCCTGCCGCTGTACGCCCGCCGCACGCCGGCGCTGATGAGACCGAAGAGCGCGAGCAGGATGACGGCGAGCAGCGCGACCGCGATCAGGACCTCGGCGAGGCTGAATCCTCGCTGCCTCGTTTTCGCGGAACTCGGATCGATCATGAGTGCGCTCCTTGTGCGAGCCGGCTGCCAGCCGCGAGTTTCGTTCGTAAACCGCACGGATGGTTCCGCTTACACCGAAGACCGGGATTCGATGCCGGAATCCATGCCTGCCGAATTGATACCTTTTGTATCATACCTCACGGGAAGAACTCGATCCGCACGCAGGCTCCTTCGCCGGGCGCGCCGGTCAGCGACAGCGTTCCGCCGTGGTGCAGGACGATCTTTCTCGCCAGCGGAAGTCCGAGGCCGAAGCCGTGCGGTTTGCCGGACTGGAAGGGCAGCAGATACGCCGTGGCCTGCTCGGCGTCGACGCCGACGCCGTTGTCGCGGACGGTGATCGCCGGATGCGGCTCGGTCGCGATGCGCGTGTCCACCGTGCCGCCGCCGCCGGGATGGCGCTGCCGCACCGCGTCGACGGCATTGCGCACGATGTTCTCGAACGCGCGCTCGAGCAGCTCGCGGTCTCCGTTGAGCTCGAGCGGCGCGGCGCTCTCGAAGGAGAAGCGGACATCCGCCGTTCCTTCGGAGAAGCGATCGACGACGCCGGCGACGAGCTCGTCGAGGCGCACGCGCTGGGAGCGGATCTGCAGCGGCCGCGCGAAATTCAGCAGCGCGTCGACGGCGCCCGCCAGCTTCTGCGCTTCCTGCTCCGCGCTGCGGATCTTCGCCGCCGGCTCCTCGGCGGCCGTGCGCTGCGCGAGCTGGAGGTAGCCGAGGATCGTGAAGAGCGAGTTCCGGAACTCGTGCGCGATGCCGGCCGACATCTGTCCGAGGCCGACGAGGTTCTCCAGATCGCGCAGCCGCCCTTCCATGGCGCGGAAGGACGTGAGGTCGGTGAAGAGCGCGAACATGCCGAGGAACACCGACTCCTCGAACAGCGGCACCGTCGTCACGCCGATCAGCGATCCCGTGGCCTCGAGCAGCACCTCGCGGCGCGAGAGCGCCATGCGCGTTGCGAGCGACTCGCGCACGATCGTGGTGAACGACGGCGCCAGCGCGTCGAGCGCGATGCTCTCCGCCGGCGCGGCCGCGGGGATGCCGAGGATCTCGCGGCCCGCGTCGTTGACCGCGACGACGGCGCCCGTCGCGTCGACGGCGAGAAAGCCGGAGGTGAAGCTGCGGTTGAGCGCGCGCGCCAGCTCGCGCACGTCGGGCGTGCGCGACGACGCGGCGTCGCGGAGATGATCGAGCTCCCGCGCCTGATGCTGGATGCGCTCGACCGCCTCGCGAAAGGAGTCGACGAGATAGCGCGCGTCGTGATCGCCGCTCGCCTGCGCGCCGAGCTGCTGCGCGTGCGCGAGCATCTCCTCGAGCGGCCGCACGAACCGCGGCAGATAGAGCGTGAGGATCAGCACTCCCGCGATCGTCGCGAGCGTCGCCAGCGCGCCGACGATCAGCGCGTTGCGCCGTCCGCCGAGCTGCCGCGACGCGTCGAAGTAGAAGAGGATCTGCCCGTTCGGCAGCGGCCGCGTGATCACTTCCGCCGAGCTCACGGACTGGCCGGAGGCCGCGTAGAGCTCATTGCCGCGGTAGATCTCCACGCGCGTGATGCCGTTGTCCGCGCGCAGGATCTGCAGCCGCGCCTCGAGATCGGCGCGCGAGCCCGCGACGACCAGCGCCGCCACGGCATCGCGCGCCGCGTCGGCGGTCGAGCTGACGCGGTCCATCCGCAGGATCGAGACCGCGAGCGAGAACAGCGCCACGATCAGCGTACCCAGAAAGGCGATCAGCGCCGCGATCAGGATCCGGAACTCGCGCCGCAGCGGCGCCCCGGAGGAGTCTGCCATCGCGCGAGTGTAGCGCCGGTCAGAACATCCACGGCATCACGAGCGCGAGAAGCGGCCGGCCGAAGAACAGCATCGCCAGCGCCGCGAGGCCGAGGAACACCCCGAAGGGGAGCGCCATCTGCATCGCGTCTTTGTGCCGGATCGCGAGCAGTCCGCCCGTGATCGCGCCCGTGGTCGAGGCCAGGATGAGGATCGGCACCACCGCTTCCCACCCGAGGACCGCACCGAGCATCGCCATCATCTTCACGTCGCCCAGCCCCATCCCCTCGATCTTCCGCACCAGCTTGTACGTCAGCCCGATCGTCAGCAGCACCCCCGCCCCCGCCGCCGCGCCGGCGACGGACTCCAGGAGCGTGGACGAGAGCAGCAGGTCGGGATACAGCGCGCCCATGTGCGTCGCGCCGATGGCGAGTCCGATACCGAGGCCCGGCAGGTCGATGGCGTCGGGCAGGATCTGGATGTCGAGGTCGATGTAGATGAGGACGAGGATCATCGACACGATCGCCGCGACCGCCACGAACCCGATCGTCGGCCCCGTGCGCTGCCAGATGGCGAGATAGAACAACCCGTTCGCCAGCTCCACCAGCGGATACCGCCACGCGATCCGCTCCCCGCACGCCCTGCACCGCCCCCGCAGCCACAGAAAACTGAGCACCGGCACGTTGTCATACGGCCGGATCTTCGCGTCGCAGTGCGGACAATGACTCGGAGGGAAGACGATGTTCTCGTCGCGCGGATAGCGATGGATGACGACGTTGAGGAAGGAGCCGATGATTGCGCCGAGGAGGAGGGCGGCGAGGGAGAAGAGCCACGGCATGTGGCGGGGATTCTAGATGATGGCGGAGGCGTGTCGGAATCGAACCAACCCTTCGACGCTTCCGCGCCGAAACAACGGTTTTGAAGACCGCGGAGGCCACCAGACCCCATTCGCCTCCGGAGATTGCCTATGGCCTGGGCGGATCCGTCAGGAAGCCGACCTTCTGCGCGCCTCCGGCGTGCGCGGCGTCCATCGCGGCGACGGCGCCGTCGAACTGCAGGTTGTCCTCGGAGTTGATGAACACCACGCGCTGGGCGGGCGGGCGCGCGAGCATCTGCCGGGCGACGGCATCGCGCAGCGCGTCCATCGTCAGCATCTTCTGCGTGTTCAGATACACGCCGTCCTTCTTCACCGTGATCACCAGCTGATTCTGCTCCGACGGCGGGGGAGGCGTGGCCAGCTCCACCTTCGGCGGCACCTCGACGTCGAGTCCCATCTGCAGGATCGGCGTCGCCACCATGAAGATGATCAGCAGCACCAGCACGACGTCGACGAGCGGCGTGATGTTGATCTCCGAGCGGACTCCCGCGCCTCCGCTGGCTGCCATCGCCATCGCTACATCCTTCCTTTCGCCATCTGCGAGCCCGCCTGCTGGTTCTCGGTCAGGATCGCGACGCCGTTGAACTGCGCCTCGTTCGCCGCCTTCAGCACCGTCCGCACTTTTCCGAAGTTGATCCGCCGGTCCGCCTTCAGCATCACCGCGCGCGCCGGATCCTTCTGATGCTCCGCGGTGAGATAGGTGACCAGATCCTTGTCCGGAATCCAGTTCTGTCCGACGAACACCGTGCCGTCGGTCTTGATCGAGATGATCAGATCGCCCTGATCGCCCGGTTTCTTCTCCGCGTGCGGACCCGCGGGCAGGAGCACGTCGACGCCCGGCTGCAGCATCGGCGTCACGACCATGAAGATGATGAGCAGCACGAGGCAGACGTCGACGAGAGGTGTGACGTTGATGTCGCCTTTGACTTCGTCAGGACTGCCGCCGCCGGCGCCGAATGCCATGAGGTTCCTCCGCTAGCGGGTGCGCGCGCGCGCTTCGTTCTTGATGAAGTAGTCGACCAGCTGCGACGACGAGTTGTTCATCTCGACCTGGAAGCGCTCGACCTTGTTCAGGAAGTAGTTGTACATCCACACCGCGGGCACGGCCACGAAGAGGCCGAACGCCGTCGTGGCGAGCGCCTCGGCGATGCCGGCCGAGACCGCGCCGAGTCCGCCGGAGCCGCTGATCGCCATCCCGCGGAACGCGTTGATGATGCCGATGACCGTTCCGAACAGACCGACGAACGGAGCCGTCGTCGAGATCGTGGCGAGGTTGCCCAGCCCCTTCTTCATCTCCGCCGTCGTCATCAGCGTCTCGCGCTCGATGGCGCGCCGCGCCGATGCGACGATGTCGAAGTCGGGCGGCAGCTCCTGCGTCGATTCGTACTGAAACTCCGTCAGCCCCGCGGCGAGTACGCGTGCGAGGTGGCTGTGCCGGAAGCGCTTGTCCTTGGTGAAGGTGATGGCCTCCGCGAGCTTGTGCTGCTTCAGCAGCGGCGTCACGCCGAGCGCCACCTGCAGCGATTCCTTCTTCGCCTTCTGGAATCTCCACAGCCGCTCACCGGCAATCGTGAGCGACCAGATGGACATCAGCATCAGGATGATGACCACGGACCTGCCCATCCACGTCATCGAGTCCCACATGCCGATCAGACTGAAACTGGCTCCTTCTGGCATCGCGTACTTCTCCTCTCTAATCTATTGGAGCTGGAAGTTGATCGTGAGGTTGTAATACACCGGGACCGGCTGCCCGTTGAGCGTGCCCGGTTTGAATTTCCACTGCTTCAGCGCGTTGATCGCGGACTGGTCGAGGCCCATGGGCAGTCCCTTCAGGATGCGCGCCTCGGTCACATTGCCGTTGCGGTCGATGACCGCTTCGAGGATCACGATGCCCTGGATGCGCGCCCGCCGCGCGATGTCGGTGTACACCGGGTCGACCTTGTTGATGGCGATCGGGGCCTTGACGTCCCCGCCGACGCGCACCGGCGAGTCGCCCGTGCCGCCGAGCTGGCCGCCGAGCTGCCCGCCGAGCGTGCCGCCGAGGGTGCCTCCGACGACTCCGCCCACGACTCCGCCCACCACGCCGCCCTTCACCCCGCCGACCACGCCGCCTTCCTGCGCGCCGCTGTCGTCGGTCGGGACGTCGGCGACGTCGGGCACGTCCTGCGGGACGTCACGTGGCTGGCGGAAGGTCTCGTGCGGCGTGTCCTTCGGCGTCTCCACCTGCACCTTCGGCTTCGTCGCGCCGGAGCTCGACGCGGGCGGAGGGGGCGGTGGAGGGGGCGGCGCGGATGCGACGATGAACGCGCTGATCGGTTTCTGGATGACCTCGGGGTTTTTCTTGACGTACAGCCCGGCCGCGACGATCACGCCGACCACGCCGATATGGATGACGGCCGAAATGAGCGCCGTCAGCCAGCCGCCTTTCTTCTTGTCCTTCCCCGCGGATTCGATGAGGACATCGTCAAACATCGCCGTTCCCCTGTTTGAAAACGAGCTGTGCTGATGTGGTGCCAATCTGCATGAAGGTTGGACCACCGATGGGGCGGACACGAAACCGGGCTGGTCTACGAGGGCGCTATCGTATCAGTTGGGATTGGGGTCACATCTGGAATTTCAACTTTAGGCGTCGCCAGGAGGGTTGCGCAGTCACGCGGTCGTGCGGTCACGCAGCAGAAGCCTGCCGCGTGACTGCGTGACTGCGTGACCATTCCGGCAACTCAGCAACCCAGCGACGCCTAAAGTTGAAATTCCAGATCTGACCCCGATTTAACCGACTTAACTGCGGGTGATGCGAAGACGGATCGCGGCTTCCATGGCGTGGCGGCCTTCGGGCCAGGTCCTGAGAAACGCGCGCCACATCGCGCGGTTGTCGTTCGTGACGGCGAGCTCGAAGTCGGTGGCCTCGTGGCGCCAGTGCCTCGCTTCTTCGACGCGCGGCGAGTCGGGATGTTCCGCGAGGTACTGGTCCCACGCGGCGACGGTCCCTGCTTCCCAGGCCGCGTTCCAGTCCGCGGGCTCGGTGCGCCGCGCCGCTTCTCTGCGCCGCGCGCGCACGGCGTCCATGGCGCTGGTGATCTCGCGGCGGCGCTCGCCGTCGCTGACCTGGCCGAGGAGCGACTCGGCGCGCGCCAGGTCCTCGGCGGCGATCGCGTCGAGCGCCTCCTGCATCGCCGCGGTCTCGCGCCACTTCGCCGTCAGGCGCGTCAGCTCCTCGCGCCGCGGCGACTCCGGGAAGTCGGTGAGGAACGCCGCGGCCGCCTTCGGATTCTTCGACGAGAGCACGCCCGCGAACGCCGTGTCCTCCAGCGCCGCCAGACGCTCGCGCGCCGTCGCCGCGTGCGCGCCGCCGGGATGCGACGCCAGATAGAGCTGCCATGCGGCGGCCGTCTTCATCGACTCCGCGTGCGCGAAGTCCTCGGTGTCGCCGGCCTGCCGCAGCAGGCGCTGCGCGTCGCGCGTCAGCAGTCCGTTCGGATGGCGGCGCAGGAACTCCTGCAGCGCCGCGCGTCCGCCGCCGCGCGCTTCCTCGAACGCCACCGCCTCGCGGCGGTTCATCTCCGCGCGCGCGTTGCGCCGGCCGTACGGGTAGCTGGCGAGGAATCCTTCCCATGCCGCGGCGGTCTTCGCGTTCTCCGCCCGCGCGTACTCACGCTCTTCGTTCGCGTGGATCTCCTCGAGCCGCGCCCGTGCCGCCGCCGCGTGCGGATCGGCGGACCATTTCTCGAGGTAGCCCTCCCATCCTTCCTCGCTCGCGGCGGCGGACGCGGTCTCGAACGCGAGCCGTTCCGCCGCGCGCTGCCGAGCCTCCTCGGTGTGCGCCGACACCGGATACTTCGCGAGGTAATCGCGCAGCGCGGCATACGTGCCGGCGGCGACGGCCTGCGCGAACGCGGCGTCGGCGAGGCGCTGCTTCAGCGCGACGAGCCGGATCTCCGCTTCGAGATGATGCCGCCCCTCGGGCCACACTTTGAGGAACTCGCGCAGCCCCGTCTCCGACTCGTGCCCCGAGGCCTTTTCGAACGCCAGCGTTTCCTCGAGGAACTGCCGCGCGCGGTCGACCCGCGCCGACTTCGGATAGGCGTCGAGAAACGCGCGCCAGCTCGCCGGCTGCCCGCTCTCCCACGCCAGCTGGAACGCGCTCTCCTCTTCCGCGTCGCGCTGCCGCAGCTTCGACACGCGCGCGAGCGCTTCCCGCGCGGCGTCACCGACGATCGTTCCGCGCGGATGTCCTTCGCCGAGGCGCTGCAGCGCCTCGCGGTCTCCCTCGGCCTCGCGCGCTTTCACGTCCTCGAGCAGCGACAGCTCGAAGAAGCGCGCCTTCGCCTCCGTCGTCTCCGGCGCGTCGGGATGGTTGTTGATGTAGTCGCGATACGCGGCGACGGTGTTCGCGGCGATGGTCTTCTTCCAGTCGCGCTCCGTCTGCGTCTCGAGCGGCACGTTCGCCACCGTCGGCATGTCCGCCGGAATCTCGGCGACCGCCGTCGTCTCCGCCGGTCCGCGCCGCAGCTGGCCGACCATGTCGCGCGTGAGGTGTCCGGCCGGGGCGATGAGGAATCGCTGCAGCACCTCCGAGAGCTCGCGCGCGTCGCCGAACCGTTTGCGCCGGTCCTTCTCGAGCGCGCGGAAGATGATCTCCTCGACGCCGTTCGACCAGACCGTGCCCGGCTTCGCTTCCGTGAAGCGCCGCGGCTTCGCGGTGAGGTGCTTCATGATGTAGCCTTGCGGCGTCTCGCTCGCGAACGGCGGTACGCCGAGCAGCATCTCGTAGAGCACCACGCCGAGGCAGTACAGGTCCGCGCGGCCGTCGAGCTGCTCCTTGTCGTCGAGAGAGCCGAACTGCTCGGGCGACATGTACTTCGGATTGCCGATCAGCACGCCCGCCTGGGTCGTGTCGGCGGAGACGGTGTTGATGTCCTTCGCGATGCCGAGGTCGATGATCTTCGCGATCAGGCGATCGTCGGCGTCGTAGGTGAGCATCACGTTGTCGGGGGAGATGTCGCGGTGGAGAAGACCGCGGCGATGG